>Ga0206844_10063_pt1 | contig 40462 bp, 48 predicted proteins | sample Alteio_BWOrgCont_22_FD_152907 | JGI IMG/M metagenome (GOLD analysis project Ga0206844, IMG submission 152907) | Enriched cells from forest soil in Barre Woods Harvard Forest LTER site, Petersham, Massachusetts, United States -... | ecosystem: Environmental > Terrestrial > Soil > Temperate forest >...
AGCAGCAATTCAGCCAGCCGGAGCAGCGCAACCAGAGCAATGATGAGATAAAGCGCTGTCATGTTACCTGCAATAGCAGGAGACCGGCAGTAAAGCCTGGCCCAAAGGCTGAAAGAAGATGATTGCCTGCGCGCGGTGAACGTAACGCCGCTTCAAGCACGAACATAACGGTGGCTGCTGACATATTGCCGTAATCACGTAATATATCTCGGGCATGACGCAGATGGCCGGAAGGAAGATCGAGTGCTGTCTCGATGGCATCCACTACCTTAGCGCCGCCTGGATGGCATAGAAATTCTGCGATATCCTTTCTCTCCAGCTTCTGCGATGCCAGAAAACTATCCACCACCCGTCCCATGTCTTTGCGTACGATGGTTGGAATATCTCGCGAGAATATGACCCGCAAACCTTCATCTGTAACATCCCATCCCATGACATTAAGCGAATCAGGCCATGTATGTTCGCTCCAGCCAGTAATGACAGGCCCGTTGCCTTTACAGCTTATCACAGCAGCGCTGGCACCATCGGCAAAGAGCGCAGTGGCGATGATATTGCTCTTGGTACGATCGGAAAAGATAAAGTCCAGGCCGCATAGCTCGACGACCATATACAGATAACGTTTATCAGGTGCGCCTTGGGCCAGTTGCGCGGTACGCGCAAGGCCAATGACGCCGCCTGCGCATCCCAATCCAAAAATCGGCAACCGTTCCATGTTACGTTTTAACTTCAGCTTTTCCATCAGCAGTGCATCAAGGGAGGGTGTGGCGATGCCTGAGCTGGATACGACGACCAGCCCATCAATGTCATCGAAGCTGAGATGGGCAAGCGCCAGGGCTTTCTCGCCTGCTTCCGTCAACAGATTCACGGCATTTTCCTGATACAGCCGGTTACGCTCGGAAAACGGGCATGGACGCTCATACCATTCGAGAGGCACGCAGGAATAGCGCGTTTTAATCGCGGCATTGGCATATACCGGGGCAAGCCTGGAAAAATCACCCATTGAAGCGCCAAAAACTCTGACCGCCGCTTTTTCTATATCGTCCTGACTGATTTTATACTTAGGAACCGCCGTAGCCACGGAAATAATTTTAGGCATCTGCTCTTTATCTGTCATTCAGCAGCCCCAAACTTTATGTGAACTCTTGACGCAGGGGAAACGACTACTATGCCCAGCATTCCATGATTCTCATGATACGCACAGAAGTAGTGATACGTTCCTGGTATCGTGAAGGTATGCATGTAGACTTGCCCTGCAGCGATCTCTCCGGAATCGAAGATCTGCACCCCAGTTGGCAAACCAGCATCTTCCTGCTTCTTTGCGCGCCTTGGATCGTCCGTCACGGTATGAGGGATGACCGATGTATTTCGCCATTCGACGGTGTCGCCGGGATGAATAGTTACACTGGCTGGGCTGTAGCTCATGAACCCTAAGTCGATGACTGCCGTGACGTTGGAGGGAGGCGGGGTATGTGCAGGGCCGCCGAGTCCACATCCGGAGATGGCAAACGTCATCAATAACCCCGCAATGACACTCGCCATCTTCTTAGATTTTTCGCGTGATAAGGCAGCAATAAAAAGAGCCAAAGCAATAAACGATAAAGCTACTGTAAAATGTATAAAGGCTGGTTGTAAAATCCTCAGATACATAATTTTTCCAATAATATTAGGGGGTGTTAACTAAACCAGGTGATATCTTATTTCTATGCGGAGCAGGCTATTAGCTTATGCTGATCACCGCTTTGTTGTTGGAAACGGGCAAAAGGTACGCATAACAAAGCCGCCAGCGTCAGCAATGCAACCATCAGCCAGGCTTCATTAATAGCCTGAACCAAAGTAAGGCGCTCAATCGCGGGCTTCAGCATGGTCTGCATTCCGGCATCGATCATTTCCGGCCCATGCGACAGAAACATTTTGAGTGGAATACCCACAGTTTTTGCTGTCTCGATGTCCCCATTCTGCAAGCGACTCATGATGGCCTCCGCATGAGTGGGTGAACGGCTATAAATAACTGTATCGATGAGAGCAATACCAATCACGCCGCCAAGGTTACGCATCAAATTGAAAAGCCCGCTTGCATCCGGCACCTGAGCGGCAGAGAGCTGTCCAAGCGCAAGCCGCGTCGGTGGCAATATACAGAACATGATTGCCACTCCCCGGACTACCTGCGGCCATAACATTCCGGCAAAATCTGTCTGATCCGTTTGAAATGCACTAAGACCAAGACCGACTGAAAAAAGAAAAAAACCGCCCGCAGTTAGAAGGCGGGCGTCAACCCTTCGCTCCAGCGCGACGGCTACAGGCGCAGTGACAAGCTGCGCAATGCCGGTAACCAGCATGATTTTACCGATCTCCAGCGCGTTGTGACCGCGCACGAAAGCAAGGAATACGGGCATCATATAAACCGAGCCGAAGAGCCCAATTCCCAGCACAAAGCTCAGTATGCAGCCGATAGCAAAGTTACGATTGGCAAGCGTTCGTAATTCTACGACCGGATGCAATGCCCTGAGCGTGCGATAAACAAAAGCTATGGCCGAAATAGCGGTGACAGCAAGCAGGACAATAATAAATGGCGATAACCAACCGCGATGCGGTGCTTCTTTAAGCCCGATTTCCAGCGCGGAAAGCATTATGATCATCAATGCTAGGGAGATAAAATCCAGCGTGCGCATCTGGCCAGCGTCCGGCCTGCCCACCGGAAGTAGCCAGACTGCCGCAAACGACGAAAGAACGCCGGGAGCAACATTGATGAGAAACAGCCAATGCCAGGAGTAAGTCGTGGTAATCCAGCCACCGACGATAGGGCCGACAGTGGGTGCCAGAACGGCCAGAACACCGGCGATGGTGGTGGCGACTCCTTGGAGACGAAACGGAAAAAGCAAAAAGACCGCCGAAAATACAGCCGGGATCAGAGTGCCACCGGAAAAACCCTGAAAGACCCGCCATGCGATAAGGGAGGAAAAACTGCTGCTTGTGGCGCATCCTATCGATGCGATTGTGAATGTCGTAATCGCAACGACAAATAACCACCTCATCGAAAGCAGGCGGGTGAGGAATCCCGTCAGCGGAATGGCAATTACTTCGGCAATCAGGTAGGCGGTCTGAACCCAACTCATCTGATCGGGATTGATACGGAGAGCATGCTGGATGGTGGGCAGCGACGTGGCCACGACCTGGACGTCAAGGATCGCCATGAACATGCCAATGCACATCATGGCAAAGCCTGCCCATGTGGCGGCTGAAACGGAATCTGCGGATTTGGTAGGTAGAGTCATGGGGTCACTATATTTTGTGGCGTGGTGATTTTAATGCCGCTTAATACCTGGGCGTGTGGGCATGCAATTATCACGTATTTTTGAGATCTTCAGATTTACCTGCATCGTCGCTTTTCAAACCTTGTTTCAAAGAACGAATGCCTTTGCCGACATCGCCCATCACCTGTGGCAATTTACCTGCCCCAAACATAACAAATACAATGACTACAATAAGTAGAAGTTTAAACAAACTAAGCTCCATAATTATCCCTCAAAACTAACACAATTCAGTTTATCCCATGCCATTCGGTTTTATGAAGTGACATTGAGTCGCGTGGCCACGAACTGCCTATATGACCACGTTGTGTTATTAAACTTCGATATGCGAAGTTTTATTCCCAAGAAAAATATTTTTATGAGTTGGGAATAAAAACGATCCTCCGTTGGTTATACACCGTGAGAGCAGTTCTCAAGTAACCCCAACCCACGGAGTTTTATGACAATTGATTCACCAAAGTCCGATAAAGGCGCAAAGACATCATTACTTTCCCCCCAGATGGATCGCCGGGATTTCCTCAAATGCTCTGCCTGGGCAGGCACCGGGGTATTATGGGCATTGGTGGGCGGCATACCAAAGGCTTTCGCTCTGGATGCTGCTGGCAGCGTGAGCGATAGCACAGCACTGGCCAGCAATTTCCACTTCGTGCAGATCAGTGATAGTCATATCGGCTTTAATAAAGAGGCCAATCCAGAACCATTAAAAACGCTGCAGGAAGCCATCGGTAAAATTAATGCCTTCCCGAAGAAGCCTTCCCTCATTCTGCATACTGGCGATATCACGCATCTTTCCAAAGCCTCTGAATTCGACACGGCTGCACAAGTGCTGGGTACATTGCCCGCGCCAGTGCATTACGTGCCGGGCGAGCATGACACGCTGGATGAAGGCGGCGGCAAGCTGTATCTGGAGCGCTACGGCAAGGGCACTAAAGGCAACGGCTGGTACAGCTTTGATGATCACGGCGTGCATTTCATCGCGCTCATCAACGTCTTTGATTTCAAGCCCGGCAAGCCAGCGACGCTTGGAGCCGATCAGTTGAAATGGCTGGCAGATGACTTAAGCGCGGTTCCCGCAAGCATGCCGATTGTGGTGTTTGCACATATGCCGCTATGGACAATCTATGATCCATGGGGATGGTCCACCGGAGACGCGGATCAGGCTATTGCCATGCTCAGAAAATACGGTTCGGTAACGATATTAAACGGCCATATCCATCAGGTGATTCAGAAGGTCGAGGGAAACATCACCTTCCACACCGCGCGTGGCACTGCCTACCCGCAGCCCGCGCCCGGCGCAGCGCCTTCTCCCGGCCCCATGAAAGTCCCCGCCGATCAGTTGCGCAGTTATCTCGGTATTACCGATGTCGTAACCGTACCGGGCAATCATTCGCTGGCGCTGGTCAATTCCACGCTGTCCTAACCTTCTTTATAAGGAATACTCTCTATGAAAAAATATCTAAGCGTTTTCGTCCTTGGCTGCCTGTTTTCCACATCAGCGTGGGCGGAAGAACAGAAAATCGAGATCAAGGAGTACCTATACGTTCCGGCGAAAGTGACCGTAGCGGCGGGCACGAAAGTCACCTGGGTTAATCGCGACGAAGTACCGCACACCATCGACGACAGCAACAAACAATTCCAATCCGCCGCTCTCGATACCGACGAGTCGTATTCCTACACCTTCACTACGCCCGGAACGTACCAGTATGGCTGCCGGTTACATTCTCAGATGATGGGTACCGTAGTCGTTACGGCTGCCAAATAGTTCTTCAGAAAGTGGGGTTACAATGTCCATGCACACTTCTTCCGCGCACTATAATGCGGTTGCCAAAACGCTGCATTGGCTTATGGCATTGCTGATCGTCGGCATGCTGGTGTTGGGGCTGGTTATGACGACAGGCAATGTGCTGGACGGCCCCGGCAAATCCGTCGCGTTGCAAATGCATAAATCCTTTGGCATGATCGTGCTTGTGCTCGGCCTGTTTCGGTTGGCGTGGCGGTGGCTGAAACCACCGCCGCCATTTCCCACGCATATGCCGCGTTGGGAAAAGTTTGCTGCACATGTCACGCATGTGATTTTATACGTTCTAATACTTGTCATGCCGCTGGTCGGCTGGATGATGATTTCAACCTTTCCGCACAATTCGTCGTTTTTCGGCCTGTTTCCTATTCCCAATGTTCCTTTTCTGCACGACCTTCCCAATAAAAAAGACATCCGTGAAATTCTGGAAAATATCCACTGGTCGCTGGCCTGGGTTATTGTTGCCTTTATTGCCTTGCATGCTGGTGCAGCTCTAAAACATCATTTTATCGAACGCGATGATATTCTGTTGGGTATGACCCCAAAGTATCTCGCGCGGATTCTACTCTGTCTCCGGGGCGGTGAGTAGCAAATGGATCAAGGTCACTGCATATTATTGCCTTCGCTTTCGTATAAACAATATTCGCTTTAACCTTACAGTCATGGAGAACCCTATGGCCAACTACTCATCCGCCGTGAAGGTAACGCGCTCAAGCCTGAAAGTGGGTGATAATGCGCCCGAGTTTAGCCTACGTGCTGATGGTGGTGTAAAGGTTATCCTGTCGAAACTGAAGGGCAAAAATGTGGCGCTCTATTTTTATCCCAAGGATGACACGCCCGAATGCACCATCGAATCGAAGGATTTCAGCGATCTCATGGCCGAGTTTGCCGACCTGGATACAGCCATCATTGGCGTCTCGTGCGATACCCCTCAAAGCCACGAGAAATTCAAGGAGAAATACTGCCTGCCCTTTACGCTCGCCTCCGATGAAGACGGCAAGGTGTGCGAAACCTATGGCGTATGGGGCGAGACAAACATGTATGGTGATAAGTACATGGGGATAGAGCGCACTACTTTCCTCATCGACAAGCAGGGCAAAATCGCTCGTATCTGGCCCAGGGTGGAGGTCGATGGCCACGCGAGGGAGGTGCTGGATGCGACGAAAGCGCTGAAGTAGAGACCTATGCTCAAAGGGTGAGATCCTTAATTCTTTGTTTTAAGCTGATGAAAGCGGTCATAATGCACCTCCAGCACATAATCGTCACGGCGGTGCAGGATGTCTTCAAAGGCAGCATCGCGGACTATTTCATCGGTAATAGTGGCGTTTTGCTGTTTTGCAAATATATAACAATCTATAATCTATCAAAAACAGAACCCATCCGGGGACTAAAGCGCTTTTAATATATTTACTGGGTCCAATCCTAATTCTTCAGCAATGGTCATAAATTCAGCCATATCAAGCCTGCGTTCGCCATTCTCATATTTGGCGACGAATGATTGTGGTTTACCCAATTTATCAGCCAGCTGCTGTTGAGTGATTCCCGCGTTCTTGCGGGCTGCAGTCAAGGCATCCCGTAAAGCGGCGTATCACCCAAGCAACGGCATTTTGCTACGCGCTGACCTGCATACCCTCTTTGACCTGCATCTGATTACGGTAGACGACACGACCCTAAACGTACTTATCGCCCCGGAACTCAAGGGAACGGAATATGAAGGCTTGGCTGGCAGACGGATATTTATCCCCATGCATGGTGAGGCACAGCCCAATAGGAAGGCGATAAAACTGCATAAACAAGAAGCGAGGCTTTAATGCAGGGCGATACAAGGCATGTTTTACCACTAGGAAGCCGATTAGGATTGATTGGAATATTCCTAGATGGTAGCAACCGGGTAGCAACGGTGCAATTTTTGAATTTGCACACGTTTGCTAACCTGTTGTTCTTAATGGTCGGGGCGACAGGATTTGAACCTGCGACCCCCAGTCCCCCAGACTGATGCGCTACCAGGCTGCGCTACGCCCCGACTAAGGCCAAGACTCTTAGAGAAAATGCTTAGTAAGGGCAATAGCTTTATGCACAGTGCCTATTTGCGTAAGGAGGCGTCTATCTGGTTAATTTCCGCTTCTATCCTGGTAATTTCGGCGTTGTCCTGCGGAATTCTGGCGGCAGCGGCCTGATCGGCAGCAAGCTGCCCTTTTACACCGTCTATCTGGCGGCCAAGCTCTTCCCTTTTATGCTTTAAGGCGCACTGGCTGTTTTCAGAGCATTCCTGCTCCGCATTGCGCTTGCTTTGCTCAAGATTGTATTTGTTTTTCTGGATATCGGCGTCGATTTTCTTAAGTTCCGCTCTTTTCTGGTCAATTTGAGTCTGCAGCCTGGTGGCCAGTGTACCGTTCTTTACGCGTAACGCGTCATTGCGCTGGCGGTCAAGATCCCGCATTTCCTGTTCCGTCCTGGCATGCGCCATCTGATCGTTATAAATAGCCACTTCATCGGCGTGCTCGGCCTGTTTGTCTTTGCTTATAGCAAGCTGGGTGGCGTCTTCCGCATAGGCGTGCGTTGCCAGTAACAGTGCGCCGGAAAGCAAAAACAGGGATAATTTTTTCATGGGTTTCTCCGTTTTAAGGGGGTGGGGCTAAGCGGAGAATTATACAGCGTATCCGTTAAATTTTCATTAACAGCGCAAGCCTTAATTTATTATATATTACAATGATTTATAGCCAGCGTATTGCGCCTGTTTCCCCAGCTGCTCTTCGATGCGTATGAGTTCATTATATTTTGCCGTGCGTTCCCCGCGCGAAAGCGAGCCGGTCTTGATCTGCCCGCAGTTGGTCGCGACTGCGATATGGGATATGGTGGTATCTTCCGTCTCGCCGGAGCGGTGCGAAAGAACCGCGCGATAGCCTGCCTTGTGTGCCATTTCAACTGCCGCCATCGTTTCGGTAAGTGTGCCGATCTGATTGACCTTGATGAGAATGGCATTGGCCAGTCCGTCCTTGATGCCTTTGGCAAGGATTTTGGGATTGGTAACAAAGAGATCATCGCCCACCAGCTGGATTTTTTTGCCGAGCTTATCTGTGATTGCCTTCCAGCCCTTGTGGTCATCTTCAGCCATTGCGTCTTCAATGGAGACGATGGGATAGCGCTTCACCAGCGTTTCATAATATTTAATCAGCGCGTCGGCATCGAGCGATTTGCCTTCCAGCGCATATTTGCCTTTTTTGTGAAACTCGCTGGCGGCGGAGTCCAGTGCCAGCACCACATTGTCGCCCGCATTGTAGCCCGCGGCCTTAATGGCTTTCATGACGCAGGCCAGCGCTTCATCGGCGCTTTTGAGATTGGGCGCAAAGCCGCCTTCGTCGCCAACATTGGTGCCAAAGCCGCCTTCGGAGAGTTGCTTCTTTAGCGTCTGGAAGATTTCACAGCCCATGCGGATGGCATCCGCAACGGATTTTGCCCCCACCGGCATGATCATGAATTCCTGAATGTCGATGGGATTGTCAGCATGTGCGCCGCCGTTGATGATGTTCATCATCGGCGTTGGGAGGATATGCGCATGTGCACCGCCAAGGTAACGGTATAGCGGCAGGCCAGCGCTTTGGGCCGCAGCCTTTGCCACGGCGAGCGAAACCCCGAGCATCGCATTGGCACCAAGGCGGCCTTTATTCTCGGTGCCGTCGAGCGCAATCAGCATCGCATCAATCTTGCCTTGTGCGCGTGCATCCAGCCCCGAAAGCGCATCGGCGATCTCGTTGTTGACGGCGGCAACAGCCTTGAGCACGCCCTTGCCGCCATAGCGGCTTTTATCACCATCGCGCAGCTCCAGCGCCTCAAGCGAGCCGGTTGAGGCCCCTGAAGGCACCGCGGCGCGGCCCTGCGCACCGTCTTCTAACGCCACATCCACCTCAACCGTGGGGTTGCCCCGGCTGTCTATAATCTCGCGCGCTTTGATGGAAACGATATCGGTCATAAAAAATTAATAATTTTCATGATAGCTTTATAGTATTATTTCATAGGCGGTCTAGCGGCTGCCATCTGAAAAAACAAGATAAAAAAGCGCAGGAACAAATGGATTTCTTATCAAAACTATTAAGGCGTCATAACGCTGAGCCTCCGATGACGCGCGAGGAAGCGCAGCAAAATCTAGAATTACTGTGTAAACGTCTCGTAGAATTTCACAAATGCATCAGCGATAGCTACCGGGCTTTCACTAAGCATATCCGTGCGGTGGAACAGCCTCCTCACACGGCAACTGCACTTATAGACAATGTCGAGCCCAATCTCAGCGTTAACCTGGTAATGCCATTGCGGGAATTTAAAAAACGGACAGCAGGTGGAAGAATACTGGAAGCAGAAGAAGCTGCAAAAATTTTTCCTGACGATATGAGCGACTGCCTTTTTGTCGCTGATATGTTGATTAAGGCAATTGCGGCGCGGATGGAAAAATATGTAATTGGCGATCCGGCATATGAAGAGCTTTACGCACTTGCAAACAACTTGCTGGGGCAAAGGATTGTGGTTGCAGGTAAGCCAGAATCGGATGTGATAGCGGCTCTGGCAAGAGCATGGTTTAAAAATAATAATACTGCGGAAGCACAGCGCGTTGTTGATGAGCTGTTTGATGGCCTCATCGTAAAAGGCGGCGGCGGTCTCACATTGTTTGAACGTGTAGATGTGCTTCGCGGAAGTGGGCGGGGACCTTCTTCAAGCGTTAGCCGCGCTTAATAATTCTATCCAGTTCTTTCAGAGAAGACAGCAACCCTTCCATATCCTGCAAGCGCACCATCGTGGGCCCGTCGGATGGCGCGTTGTCCGGGTCCTGATGCGTTTCCATGAAAATGCCTGCAACGCCTACGGCCGCTGCTGCGCGTGCGAGGGGGGGGACGAAACGGCGATCGCCGCCCGAGGCTGTGCCAGCCCCGCCCGGCTGCTGCACGCTGTGGGTGGCGTCAAATATCACCGGGTAGCCGGTTTCTTCCATAATCGGCAGCGCGCGGAAATCGGTCACCAGCGTATTATAGCCAAACGACGCGCCGCGCTCGGTGAGCAGGATCTGCGAGTTGCCCCCCGACTCGACTTTATCGGCAACGTTTTTCATGTCCCACGGTGCAAGAAACTGTCCTTTTTTTACATTCACCACGCGACCGGTTTTAGCGGCGGCAAGCAGCAGGTCGGTCTGGCGGCAGAGGAATGCGGGAATCTGCAGGATGTCCACAACCTTTGCCATCTCTGTGCATTGCGGTTCCGTATGCACGTCGGTCAGTACCGGGCAGCCGAAAATCGTTTTGATCTCGTCAAATATGGGCAACGATGCGGCAAGTCCTATGCCGCGTTTGCCTTTGAGGCTTGTGCGGTTGGCCTTGTCGAATGAGGTTTTATAAACGAAAGGGATGCCAAGCGTCTTTGCCAGCGTGACAAGCTTCTCCGCCATCATCAGTGCGTGATCGCGCGACTCCATCTGGCATGGCCCGGCAATCAGCACAAAAGGCAGATCGTTTCCGAAGGTGACGTTGCCGGCGGCAATATGTCTGGGCTTTATGGCGTTTGTTTGCTGCATCGGGGCAGTCTAGCCAGAATCCTGCGTGTTGCAAGCCGTGTGTAATGCCGCGTTATCGTGCGGGCGGTGGAGGCGGAGATGTGTCTTCAGGCCGCGCTCCGGGGGGCTGTGCAAAAGGCGGATGCGAGGCGATTTCAGCCAGGACATCGCGTTCGTCCTGCGTCAGCTGTCTGGCAAGTTTTGCCACCGCTTCGTCAATGTGCCGCTTCATCTGCGTGCGCATATCGTTAATGCGCCGGGTCTGTGTGAGATAAGCATCTTCACTGAAAGGTTCGGTCTTAAGAAGGCGGAGCGCTTCTTTCTTCGCGTTGTCTATCTGTGTCCGTTCAGCGTCCATCCGCTGCTTTGCCGGTTCCATAATGCTGGAAAACAGCGCGCGCTTTTCTCCCGGGAGTTTTTGAAGTTCTGCGGCAACGTTAAATGGCGGTGGCGGCATGAGGCGATGTAACAGGTGCCCCAGAAGCATGCCCGCAAAAAGCAGGTTCACTGCTACAGAGACTGCCAGCACGAATATAACGCGCCTGTTCACAGGATGGCTCCTTCATCATCAAAGGAGGCCTGGGCCGCTATATCCCGTCCATGTGACAGGGGGGGCAGCATTTCAAAACCGATGGCGAACCCCAGGACCATCATAGCAGCAAGTGCTGCAGGACGCACTTCCGCCAGCAGTTCACCCACGGCGGACTGGTGCGAAGAAGGCTGCATGCGTGAGGCGGCAATAATGCGTTGTGCAAGATCCTGCGGAACAGCGGGTTCGTTGCGTCTGTGCAGTTGCATTTCAAAACGCTTCTCTTCTTCGATGATTGCCGCAAGATTCGGCCGTCTCAGGGCTAAGAACCCAAGGGTTTTCACCTCTTTCGGCCACTGGCTTACATCCGCGCCATGATAGGCAAGGAGTTCCCGCAAGCGTGTTTCCTGATCAGTCATGATTACCTCATACAAAATTCAGTTCGTTTTTCAATGTCGTTTTTGCACGCATGATTAATGCCTGCAACGCTTTTAGCCTGACTCCCATAACCTCCGCTGCCTGTCCGTTGGAAAGCCCTTCATAGAAGCACAGGTTGAGAGCCGTGCGCTGACGGAGCGGCAGCTTTGCAATCCCCTCTTCAAGCAACTGCTGCTTTTCTTTTTCAAGCAGACTGCTTTCCTGCGTCTGCCTTTCATCTTCTATCCAGCTGTCGTCGATAAGCGGCAGCGGTCGTTTCTTTTTGGCAAAGTCAAGACACTGGTTCACGACGATGCGATGAAACCATGTGGTAAATGCCGTATTTTTACCCGCCTGCCACAGGCCGGGTCTTTCCCATAGTTTTAAGAAAGCATCCTGCACCGTGTCTTCCGCCTGCGCGTGATTATGCAGGAAGCGGTATGCAACACGGAAGAAGCGCGCCGTATGGCGACGCACCAGTGCCGCGAATGCAGCGTGATCGCGTTCGGCAATGCGCTCCAGCAGCCAGGCGTCATCCTCTGAGTCTTCTTCCGTCGGCGCCGGGCCTTCGGGAAAGAGAGGAATCACCTTGGCTGAGCTATTAAAAGGGCGGCGGCTAATAACAGTCCCCTTGCTGGCTAATGAATTATCGCGAGTGACCATAGCTTTGGAGTATTATTCCTTCTATTCGCATTAACTATAGGTTTTTACAAGCTTTGAGTAGTACCCAGGCCCAGGGGGGCCTGGGCCTGGGGGTGGGAATCCGTGTGAGGAGACGCCCACCACCCGCACTTTCACGAAAGGGAGCTTGCGTGGTCAAGTGCGGGATAAGGTATTCGCTGGTTATACGATTCGGGCGGAAACAATCTGCGCTAAGAGAATCGTCTTATTTTTCAAACTGCTTGCTTTGAAACAGGGTGGCTGCTATAGCGCTTATGGGGCAGATGGGCTGCCGCGAATAACGAAATAAAGGGGAAAACATATGAAACGTCTTTTAATTACGGCTTTTATCGCCACCGCCATGCTGGTAAGTCCGGCAATCGCGCAGCCTGCTGAAGAAGAGCATCACGAGCTTGCAAAAGAACGCCATGAAGAACACCACGAAGCTGCAAAAGAACATCGTGAGGAGCGCAAGGCGCATCGCGAGCATCGCCGTGAAGAACGTAAGGATCATCGTGAGCACCGCCGCGAAGAACGCAAGGCACATCACGAAGAACACCACGACGAGCATCACGAATAGTTTGCCTTAGTTTGGCAAATTGTAATATGAAGGGGCGTGATTTTAATAGTCACGCCCCTTTTTTATGATCCTTTCCCCTTCTCATGCGGCCGATCCGCGCAGTCAGATGCAGGCATTGCTTGCCTGCGGGGAAATAGCGGCATTGGTGGCGCTTGCGCAAAAACTTCACATCGCATCTGCTTTAAGCATCGCTGACGCCCAGTGGCTGCTGGAGGCGGCGCGGGAGTGGCACGCGGAAGGGTATCTCGCCGAACAGGCGCAGATCTGTGAACTGGTGTTCCCGCTTTTGCCGGAGCATATAGAGGTGCTGCATCTGCTGGGTTACGGCGCGCAGGCACGAGGTGATCTTGCGCGAGCAGAAGAATATTACGCGCGCGCGCTGACGCAGAAGCCGGATTACGCCTTTTCAAAGCTGGCGCTGGCGCAATTACAAATGATGCGCACGCAGTTTGAACAGGGCCGCGACGGATACGAAGCGCGTTTTGACGCCGTGACGGAAGGCAGCGGAGGGGACTGGCGCGGTCTGCCCATTGCGCGCTGGCATGGCGAGTCCTTAACGGGGAAGAAACTTTATCTCTGGGCGGAGCAGGGGCTGGGCGACATCGTAATGTTCGCAGGTTTTCTGCCGTGGATTATGGCGCAGTCGCCTGCGCGTGTAGCGCTTGGCATGTTCCCCAAACTCATTTCGCTGTTTGCACGATCATTTCCCGGTCTTGATGTCGAATCAGCGGATGATGCGATCCATCATGCACTTGCACCTTCAGTGATTAATGCATTTTCGCACATCGAGAAACTTGCTGCGCAGGCAATAGTGCCGTTCTCGCTTGAGCCTTTGCGCGCCTCATATGCATATGTTCAGCGCCACGGCCTGTTTGATCTGGCCGCACCCATGGGCGATCTGCTGGTTTACGCCATGCCGCAATATATTCCTGCTATGCATCCGCCATATCTTGTCGCTGATCCCAAGCGCCTTGTTGCCACGCGGGGGCGACTTTCAGCGCAAAGGCCCGGGCGGCGCATCGGCATTTCATGGCATACCACCAACCGGCGCGAGTTGATGCGCAATATTCCGCTTGAGCAATGGCTGCCGATTCTGCGCACACCCGGCTGTCATTTTGTTTCCCTGCAGCATCAGGTGAGCGCGGAGGAGATAAAACAGTTCTGCGCTGCGCAGGGCTGTCATATCACCATTGACGAGGTCGATCTGCTGGCAGATGCCGAGGGGTTGGTAGCACTCATCGCTGCGATGGATGAGGTCATCACCATTGACAATTCCAACGCGCATCTTGCGGGTGCGCTGGGTGTTCCCACCATGTTACTTCTGCCCAAAGGCTGTAACTACCGCTGGCCGCAAAGGGAAGGGGGCGCGACGCTATGGTATAAGAGCGTGACTGCTCTGCGCCAGCCTGAACCACTCAACTGGCAGCCTGTTATGAAAGAGGCGGCAGCGCGGTTGTGCAACGGTTAGTCCTACCTGCGCGGATTTTCGACGTCTGCCGGGTAGACCCTTAGATATTTGCCATTAGTCTGTATCGTCACCCTCTGGCCGGGATAGAGTATGGCTTCACTTTCATCCGGTGTCTGGTCAATGGTGACCTGCTGGCCACTGTCCTTCTTGACGACATATTCAATAGTCTCATCTGCTACATCGACGCCGATCTGACGTTCAGAAACAACAACGCCGGACTCGCGCGCGTTTTCCAGAAGCCCGTAATTTGTATTGTCGCGGGTGGGGGCGGATGAGCAGCCAGCCAATAGTACCGTTACCATAATCAGGGATGTGCGCATGTCATTACTCCGTTTTGATGAAAATGATTTTTGCAACCCATTGGGGCCGTATGCTGTGAATATCGGCGGCATTATAATTGATAAGATCGTAACTTCCTTTTGTGGCGGAGTGCTTCAGCGTGCCAAGCAGTGTGCGCCCTTCCGCAAGCCCGATAACGCATGGCTTGCCGATGAAGCCGGAAAAACGTTCACCTTTTTTGCTGTGTGCTTTCGTGTAAGGCACCTGATAGCCACCGCTTATCGTGGGAATGGGCATGTCCAGATGGCGGCTGTAATAAATAATCCAGTCATTATGGTATATTGGCAGCATGGCATCACCGCGCACACGCACGGCTACTACGTCAGACGGATCGCAGCCGGGCGGGCAGTCCACCATGTCTTTTTCTGCGCCATCTGAAAACAAAATCTCTGCGCCCGCGCCGACATGGCCCGCGATGCGCACCTTGCCCTGCGGCTGAAGCACACCCAGGATTTTTTGCAGTTTATCGGCGCGTAGTACCTGCGTTTTTCCTCGCAGGAAATCGCGCACCGTATCCTGCGCAACGCCCGCTTTTTTCTCCAGTCCCAGCACGCTTAAGGAGTCGCGCTTAAGGCCGGAACGTATGAGCAGCAGCAGATTCTCCCGATTAATTTCCATAGGGGAATTTTCCCATAAATAGCAATCAAAGTCATTCGGGATCATTCCCGTTGACTATTGGGGAATATTCCCTTAATTCTCACTTCCCATCATTCAAAAACGGGAGGCGAATATGGCGCGCAAGAAGAAACAGCAAAAGAAACCCAAGGTGGCTGTTGAGTATGCCCTAAATTTTCCGACACAGGAGCGCATGCGTCGCGGCGGCATCATTATCCGCGGTAACCGGGCGGAAGAGGAAGATCCGCTACGCATCGACAAGCTATTTAAGAATGGCATTATCGACGAAATGCAGCATCTCTATGGCATGCAAATCATTACGCTGTGGACTATCGCGAACCGCCCGTTCATCAAGGCGGTGCAGTACGAGCACAGAAGCCTTTCGCGCATGCCCGACTTTGACATGATCAACATCTCCCGCATGAGCGCAGAGGACCAGTTTCATAAGGCTATGGGATTTTTGTCGGGCCGCGACTACGAGCTCATTGGCCGGATATGTTTTAAGGAAGAGGGCGCGATTGAGGCGGGGAGTGGGATGGATCTCCCCGTCAATGGCATTACGTCGTATGTGCGCGCAGCGTTCGACGCGCTGGGCAATGCGCTGGCGCAGATGCGTGATTTCCGCCGCGCGCTGGAGAAGCCCATGGAAGAAAATCAACTGGAGACGGAACGTTAATGGAAATTCATCCGCCTAATTCTCGCTTGTTTTTCCAGATGACCTGGGTACAAATTAACCATCAATAAAGATTCTTGAGCCAGTTTATACGCATACGAAAGAAGCATTAGATGAGACTGAATTATCCAGATGAAGTGCGTTCTTTGATTACAAGTAAGTGGTATGAACATTCCACTCGTGAAAATATTAGCTGGATGGGAATTGATTGTAAAAAATCCGAGTTAAAGGAAAACTTATTTACGGATGATTTACAACAAGTATTCAAAAGTTTTGAGTTATTGAATCCAACAGAGATTGGTGAACATCTAAGCGCTCAGGAATTAAGGGATACCATCTACTTCGCCGTAGATAAAAAAGAGCTTGAGGAAGTAAGAGAAAAGTATCTGAGGGAACCTACCGTGGAATCATCCGCCCCTAAAGATACGACTTCTTCAAAAGACTTGGCGAAGATAGCTTTTAAGTTACCGGAGGATAAGGGATGGGAAAAAGATACTGCTTCGGCTATTCCACTTTATAGGCTGTCAATAGAGCTGCCTTTCAACGGCATCACTTCGCAAAATCTTGAAAGGGTAATCGAGGAGTGCAAAAAGCGAGCTCCTCTCTTAACCGGATATCTTATTGAAAACAAATCTCATTTCTTTATGCCGGAAAAAGCTTATCTGAAGATTCGGGATGGCGGGAATGTTGTGGCGGAGGATCAGGCAGCCAGATGGCGCAAAGAATTATACGAAGGATTTGATGAATCCAATAAAGGAAGCGGCAATAAAGGAAAATTCTGATTCCCGCCATTTTCTTTCATTATCCGGCCAAGCGCAGCATATATTGACAAACATCTGTAAACATTTCTACTGTCTGTCATGGCACGCCGCAGTACCGCAGAACTCGCAGAAGAATCCGCTCCATTGCTTCATCCGAAGCTGACCGAGCATCTGATGGCGCATGTGCCGGTGGAAAAGCAGTTGCTCACAATGCTTATTGCCAAGCGTCTGCCGCACGCGCTGCTGCTTACCGGCCCGCGCGGCATTGGCAAGGCAACACTGGCCTGGCGGTTGGCGCGCTTCCTGCTGGCGCCACAGGATAAAGGTGACAGCCTGTTTGGCGAATCGCTGCCGCCTGAATCTCTGTATATTTCTGCCACGCACCCGACCTTCCGGCGCATGGCGGCGGGCGCACATCCTGATTTTCTGGTGCTGGAAGCCGAGGATATCAAGATAGATGAGGCGCGCTCCGTTGCCGCCTTTCTTTCGCTGACCCCGGCGGAGAGCGACTGGCGCGTGGTCATCATCGACAGCATCGACGCGATGAACCGCAATGCCGCCAATGCGCTGCTTAAAACGCTGGAAGAGCCTCCCGCGCGCGCCGTACTGATACTCATCAGCCATAATCCCGGCACGCTGTTGCCCACGATACGCTCGCGCTGCCGCACGTTGCGTGTGCCGCCTTTAAATGAATCTGAGTTTGCTCATATCCTCGAACGCGTTTCACCTGGACACACGCCGCAACAGGCAGAAAGCTGGGCGCTGCTTTCCGGCGGCTCTCCCGGCATGGCGCTCACCCTTATCGAGGCGCGAGCCGACATACTGTATAAGGAACTGCTCGAGCGTGTTACTGCGCCCGATACGCTCAAAAGCCACGCCTTCGCCGATCGTTTTGCCCGCAAGGACGCGGCAGGCGACTGGCAGGTGTTCTGCCACCTGTTCCTGTGGCTGATGCTGCGTGTTGTCTCCCCTCAGCATCACGCGCAGGTCTTTGCGGAAGAGGGAGATGCGCTTGCGCGGCTGCGTAAGGCAAAATCGCTTGATGCCTGGCTGGATTTGAAGGACAGAGCCGCAAAGCTGCTTACCGATACCGATCACCTGTATCTGGATAAAAAACAGACGATTTTGACGCTGCTGCGCGCGGCGGGGGAATAATAGCGTTCCGTCCTTTACACGTCCTTCCTGCTTGCTGTATCCATGGCTCCCATGGAAAGCTTTTACATCACCACACCGATTTACTACGTCAATGACCGCCCGCATATCGGCCACGCCTATACGTCGGTGGCGTGCGATGTGCTGGCGCGCTTCATGCGGCTTTCCGGCCGCGAGGTGAAGTTCCTGACCGGCACGGACGAGCATGGCCAGAAGGTGGAAAAATCGGCTGCTGCTGCGGGCGAAGCGCCCAAGGCCTTCGTTGACCGCGTGTCGCAGCATTTTCGCGATCTGACCATCACGATGAACATCAGCAATGATGACTTCATCCGCACCACGGACCCTCGTCACATCAAAGGCGCGCAGGGACTTTGGAAAAAGATGCAGGAGAACGGGCATATATATCTGGGAAGTTACGCGGGCTGGTATGCCGTGCGCGACGAAGCATTTTATCAGGAATCGGAACTGGTGGATGGTAAAGCGCCCACCGGGGCGGAAGTCGAATGGGTCGAGGAGCCAAGCTACTTCTTCAAGCTCTCCGCCTTTGCCGACAAGCTGCTCGCGTTTTATGAGGCCCACCCTGACTTCATCATGCCGCAAAGCCGCCGCAACGAGGTGGTGAGCTTCGTCAAAGGCGGCCTTAAGGATCTCTCCATCTCACGCACGACATTCAAATGGGGCATCCCGGTGCCGGGTGACGAGAAGCACATCATGTATGTCTGGCTGGATGCGCTCGCCAATTACCTCTCCGCCGTGGGCTATCCGGATGAAAATGCGCCGGAGTATAAGAAATTCTGGCCTGCGAATCTTCATATGGTGGGAAAGGATATATTGCGCTTTCATGCCGTTTACTGGCCAGCCTTCCTGATGGCGGCGGATTTGCCGTGCGCCAAACGCGTGTTCGCGCATGGCTGGTGGACGATTGAAGGCGAGAAGATGAGCAAGTCGCTGGGCAACGTGATAGCGCCCGCTGACCTTGTGGCGCAGTACGGCCTCGACCAGACGCGCTATTTCCTGATGCGCGAAGTGCCGTTCGGCAATGATGGCAACTTCTCGCGCGATCGTATGGCAAGCGTGATTAACTCGGAGCTGGCTAATACTATCGGCAACCTTGTGCAGCGATCACTCAGCATGATCCATAAAAACTGCGACGGGTTGGTGCCGGACGCACAGGGTGTTGCGCGCGATGAGCTGGATCTGGCATTCCTCGCCAAAGCGCAGGTGACGGATAAGGCGACTCCGCGTGAAGTGGCTACGCGTTATTACGACTGCCGCTTCCATGACATCCTTGCCGATATCCTGAGCATAGCGAGTGAAGCTAATATCTACATCGACACCAAAGCGCCGTGGAAGCAGAAGAAGCTCGACGAAAAACTCATGCAGGCGACGCTGTATCATCTGGCGGAAGCCATCCGCTGCATTGCCATCATGCTGCAGCCCTTCATGCCGGGCGCTGCCGCGAAGATTCTTGTGACACTAGGTTATGATGAGAGTCGCGCGAAGGCTGGCATCCCGTTTGCCGAACTTGCGCCGGAGTACGCATTGAAGCCGGGGACTAAGCTTTTGCCGCCTGAGCCGCTGTTTCCGAAGATTGAAGTATAAGTTTTATGGAAACTTCCGAGTTGGATTTACAGCAGTCGCGATTTCTGTAGCAGCAGAACTAATAGCAGCAATTTTTGCTTCGGAATCTGTCTTGAGATCAACAAATAAGTCAGTTCCCTTTATTCCACGAGGCAAATCATTGTTTGACACAAAAGTCCTACCATCAGCCTGTAAAAAACCTGCTTTTACATGATTCTCGTCCAAGCCTTGAGCAGAAAAAGCTCTACGAATAATATTCTGAACACTCTCGGCTGTTGTATCTGATAGTAATTGGACAACGTAAGTGTCAGGCTCTCCCTTAAATAATCCACCCTCTTTAGGTGCAAGAATTCTTGATTTTGGTATCAAAGATCCTAGTTTTTCAGTTATATCGCTCTTAGGAATTCCCCTTGGATCGACGAGTGTGTTTAGCCATGTTGCCATAGGATCAGAAGGCTCAAGCCCCGCTCTTTGCGCTGGTGTGGAATTTTTGGCATAAGGTGTATCAGTGATACTTTAAATCCTCATCCCAACCCTCTCCTAAGGATTCCATTATATCTCTCACGATTTGTGTTGGTTCACCATTTGCTTGCAATAATTCCGCTTTTATAAGCGCCTCCTTAGATTGTGGAGTGCTTTCAGTCTGGTCATAATAATCTGTAGCTATATGATGAAGAACTGAAAGTAATCGTAACCCTTCTGGTTTTGTTCTTACAATATTTATTGCCTGCATCATATCATCAACATCATAGCTATTATGTTGACTTCCATTTCTTAGCTTTGCTATTGGCATTGATGGTTCCCTTTTTATAGGAGTAGCTTAATCCTATTCTTTTTTCGTAAATTTTGAATTAATACGTTGTTAAAAATTAGTTAAAACCATGCCAATTATGCTCGTTGATTCCCATTGCCATCTGAACTTTCCTGACTTCAAGGATGACCTTGAAGCGGTGATTGCGCGTGCGCGCGGGGCGGGGGTGCAGGTGATGCAGACGATATGCACCGAGCTGGAAGAGTTTGACGAAGTGGCGGGTATTGCCGATGCCCACGAGGGGATTTACTGCTCCATCGGTGTTCATCCCAACGAGTCGGGCGAGAAGATGCGGGCGGGGGTGGAGGATATATTGTTGCGTGCGTCGCATCCCAAGGTCATCGGAGTCGGTGAGACCGGGCTTGATTACCATTATGAGACGAGCAGTCGCGAGGTTCAGCAGGAAAGCTTCCGTATTCATATCGATGCTGCCCGGCGCTCCGGCTTGCCGCTCATTGTCCACACGCGTGAGGCGGATGAGGACACGGTGAATATCCTCTCCGAAGAGATGAAAAAAGGCGCGTTCAAAGGCTTAATTCATTGCTTTACATCATCAAAATATCTTGCTGATAAATCAATAGATATTGGTCTTTATATTTCGTTGTCCGGCATTATCTCATTCAAGAATGCCGAGGATATCCGCAATACAGTAAAGACCCTGCCAATGGAGCGGTTGCTTGTCGAAACCGATGCGCCGTTTCTGGCGCCGCTTCCTTATCGTGGAAAACGCAACGAGCCCGCTTATGTGGCGCACACGAATCGCAAACTCGCCGAGATTAAAGGCATCACGGAAGAAGAATCTGCGCGCGCGACTACGGAGAATTTTTTTAAGTTATTTGATAAGGCGAAAGCCCCCTCCCTTACCCTCCCCCTTAAGGGGGAGGGAGGCGAAGGTGAAACCTGAGCGGGAGGGGGTGACAAGTATGAAAATAACCATATTAGGCTGCGGGGCCTCAAGCGGCGTGCCGCTCATCGGTTGCGATTGCGCGGTTTGCAAATCCACTAACCCGAAGAACAAACGCTCGCGCGTATCCGTCCTTGTGCAAGAAGGCGATTCGGCGGTGCTGATCGACACTTCGCCCGACCTGCGAATGCAGTTCCTGCGGCAGGCAATTCGCAAGGTTGATGCGATCATCTACACCCACGCGCACGCCGATCACCTCCATGGCATCGACGATACGCGCTGTTTAAATTATGTCAGGAATGCATCCATTGATGCGTATGCCGACGAGGAAACGCTGCGCCACATCCGCGAGCGCTTCGGCTATGTCTTACTGCCTCCTAAACCCGGCAAGTCGCCGCTTGACTGGGGCTGGTACAGGCCGAGCCTCACTCCCATTACCATAAAAGCATTCGAGCCTTTCATGGCGGCGGGCATTGACGTGATGCCGTTTGAGCAGCAGCACGGGCAGGGCAAAACACTGGGCCTGCGCTTTGGCGCGTTTGCCTATTCCACCGACGTCAACGGAATGCCAGAGGAGTCGCTCAAGGCGCTCGAAGGCATTGATACCTGGGTGGTGGACTGCCTGCGTTATGAACCCGCGCCAACACACGCGCATCTGGAGATGACACTGGGGTGGATTAAACGCGTGAAGCCAAAGCGCGCGTATCTTACGCACATGAACCATGGCTTTGACTACGACACGCTTGCGCGTGAGCTGCCCGAAGGCGTATTCCCGGCATATGATGGGCTGAAACTGGAGATTTAAATGCGCTTGAAATTATACCAATATATGGTATATTATGAATTCAGGTAATGTGCTGGCGTGGCAGGTGGGCTTTAGCAAGAACGCCGCAAAGCGCGCAGCGAAGATGCCGGTACGGGAGCAGGAAAAGTTGCAATTGCTGTTACGCGATCTGCGGCTTAATGGTCCCATACTACCGCGCTGGCCCAATTACTCGAAACTCGGCGCTCACCGTTATCATTGCCATTTGAGCTATAAATGGGTTGCGTGCTGGGAGGTGAAAGACAACAGATTACGACTGATTGAAATTTATTACGCAGGGAGCAGAGAAGATGCGCCATACGGAAATTGAATTGACGGTGAGGGGGCTGGCAAACAAACCTCAGGTTTTTTATGTGCCCGGGAAATACAGGCAGGAAGTGAAAGAATTGCTGCGCCAGTTGCAGCATGGGGATGAGGATTTTATTCCTGCGGAAGAGATTTTCCCTGATGTGTTCGACTCCGTTAAAGGCCCTGCTGTTGCACTGCGTGGCGCGCGTCACCGCGAGGAAATGACGCAAGTAGAACTGGCAAAAACGCTTGGCATCCGCCAGCATCATTTATCCGAAATGGAGCACGGCAAGCGCCCTATAGGCAAGGCGATGGCAAAGAAACTTGGCAAAAAATTGCGTTGCGACTACCGGCTGTTTCTTTAACAATGCCACCTTTTTCCTTCCATGTTCACACACAATGCGGTCAGGCGCGCACCGGCCTTATCACCACCGCGCACGGGGTTATAAAAACGCCTGCGTTCATGCCGGTGGGCACAGCGGGCACGGTCAAGGGCATGCTGCCCGAGCAGGTGCGCGCGACGGGCGCGGATATCATCCTCGGCAACACTTATCACCTGATGCTGCGCCCGGGTGCGGAGGTGGTGGCAAAGCTCGGCGGCCTGCATAAGTTCATGCAATGGGACGGGCCGATACTCACGGACTCGGGCGGGTTTCAGGTCATGTCGCTGGCGAAGCTGCGCACGATCACAGAGTCAGGCGTCACCTTCCAGTCGCATCTGGATGGTAACACGATTGAGCTGACGCCAGAGCGCTCGATTGAAATTCAGCACCTGCTGGGAGCCGACATCACGATGGCATTTGACGAGTGCACGCCGTATCCCGCGACAGAGCAGCAGACGGCGGAATCCATGCGGCTTTCGATGCGCTGGGCACAGCGCAGCAAAAAAGCATTCACGCCACGCGAGGGATACGGGCTTTTTGGTATTGTGCAGGGCGGTATGTATAAGGATTTGCGTGCGGAGTCGGCGAAGGCGCTTCAGAAAATCGGTTTCGACGGCTATGCCATCGGCGGACTGGCAGTGGGCGAGGGGCAGGAAGTGATGTTCGATATGCTCGATGTCACCGTGCCGCTTTTGCCAACCGATAAGCCGCGCTATCTCATGGGCGTAGGCAAGCCTGACGATATTGTGGGTGCGGTGATGCGCGGTGTGGATATGTTCGACTGCGTCATCCCGACGCGCGCCGGGCGCTTTGGCCGCGCCTATACACAAGAAGGCGAAGTGAACATCAAAAACGCCTGCCATGCGGAAGATGCCGCCGCGCTCGATGCCACATGCAGCTGCCCGTGCTGTTCGCGTTTTTCCCGTGCCTATCTCCATCACCTGTTTAAAGCCGACGAGATGCTGGGGCCGATGCTGCTCACCATGCATAACCTCCATTACTACCAGCGGCTGATGGCGAGTCTTCGCGCGGCGATTGATGCAGGAAATCTGAGCCTTCCGTTTCCGGCAAAGCCGCGCTAGACTCCCGCGCATGCGGCCTGAAAAGCTCTTTGCATTATTCTCCGAAGTCACGCGCCTCAAAGGCGTTGGCCCCGGCGCCAAAAAGGCGCTTGGCCGGTTGTTTTATGGTGATGAAAGCGCGCGCCCGATCGTCCGCGATGTGGTGTTTCATCTGCCGGTGAGCGTCGTTGACAGGCGCAACAGTCCGACGCTGCCCAAAGCCCAGGACGGCGACATCGTCACCTGGATAATGCGGGTGGAGTCGCACCAGCCGCCCGTGCGCAAGCGCGGCGTGAAGCTGCCTTACAAGGTTATCTGCCACACCAAAGACGGGTTCGTGACACTGGTGTTCTTCCACGCCAAGGGCGACTATCTTCTGCAGGTGCTGCCGGTGGGAGCCGAGCGCGTGGTGAGCGGCAGATTCGAGCGATACGATACGCTGGCGCAAATCAGCCATCCCGACATCATCGCGAAACCCGAGGAGTTCAACGCCATCGCTGCGCTTGAGCCCATTTATCCGCTGACGGGCGGCCTGAGCAACCGGTATCTGAGCAAGATAATTTCCGCAGCGCTTGAGATTGTGCCTGAGTTACCCGAATGGCTCGATCCTGCGTATCTTGCGCAACAGAAATGGAAAGACTGGAAAGCATCGCTTTTGAGTGCGCACCGCGTAAGTACGCCGGAAGATCTTTCTCCCTTAAGTGTTGCGCGCCAGCGTCTTGCTTATGATGAAGTGCTTGCCAATCAGCTGGCGCTTGCGCTGGTGCGCACCCGCTTCAAAAAACCACTTGCGGCGCCCGTTATGGCAAGCGGAGCGTTGCGCGCAAAGGCGATTGCAAGCCTGCCTTACCACCTCACGCAAGGGCAGGAGCAGGTGCTGCATGAAATAGACGAAGACTTAAAAAGCGGCAGCCGCATGTTGCGATTGCTGCAGGGCGATGTCGGCAGCGGCAAAACAATCGTGGCACTGCTTGCGGCTTTGAGCGTTGTGGAGGCGGGCAGGCAGGCGGCGCTGATGGTCCCCACCGAGCTTCTGGCCAAACAGCATTATGCCTCCATCCGTCGTATTGTGGAACCACTTGGAGTGCGTGTGCTGCTGCTCACGGGCGGCATGAAAGCGGATGTTACTGAAGGCGATATAATTATCGGCACGCATGCGCTCATTCAGGAAAAAGTAGCTTTCCGCGATCTGGCGCTGTGTGTGATTGATGAACAGCATCGCTTCGGTGTGGCACAGCGACTGGCGCTTTCCGCCAAGAGCAGCGACGCGCATGTGCTGGTGATGACGGCAACACCCATTCCCCGCACGCTAACAATGACCGCGTTTGGCGACATGGATTGCTCGACACTGACTGAAAAGCCCGCCGGGCGGCGCGAGATTGCCACCAAGGCGATTCCGCTTTCGCGCACCGAAGAAGTTCTGGAAGGCGTAGCGCGTGCCACCGCCAAGGGCGAGAAGGTTTACTGGATATGCCCGCTGGTTGAGGAAAGCGACGACGATGACGCGCGCACTGATCCCGCTGCCGCGCAGGCGCGCTACGTGGAATTTACGCACCGCTTCGGCCCGCGCGTGGGACTGGCGCACGGGCGCATACCGCCGCAGGAGCGCGATGCCGTCATGGCGGGCTTTGCAGGCGATCAGTATGACATATTGGTTGCAACCACCGTGGTGGAAGTAGGTGTCGATGTGCCGGACGCGACGATTATTGTCATCGAGCACGCCGAACGCTTCGGCCTTGCGCAGCTGCACCAGCTGCGCGGGCGCGTGGGGCGGTCGGACAAGCCATCGGCCTGCATATTACTTTATGTTGACCGCTCCGGCGAGGTGGCAAAATCGCGCCTGCGCGTTATCCGCGAAACCAATGACGGCTTTCGTATTGCGGAAGAAGATTTAAAACTGCGCGGAAGTGGTGACATTTTAGGGGTGCGTCAGAGCGGTATGCCGGATTTCCGTTTTGCTGATCTGGGACTGCATTACGATCTGCTTCGTGCAGCGCATGATGATGCAAAGCTCATTCTCCATCGCGATGGCGAGCTCAAATCCCCGCGCGGGCAGGCACTCAGGCATTTATTGTATTTGTTCGGCTATGATGAGAATATACGGTTTTTAGGGGCGGGGTGAGTTATCTGCGTTTTTGCTCCGGCGGCAGCGATTTTCCGAATTCCTCGAACGTCTGGATGGTTTCAAATTGGGGCATATCGGTCTGCGATAAGGCGATTAGGCCGTTCGCGAGGGTAAGTGCTTTCTGCCCATTAACTGCGCCCGTGCCTCTGAGGAGGTGTCTGATGTCTCTGGCTTCAAGAGAATCTTCGTCCCCCATTGCGGTGCTTATGCTCTTTGCCAAGCTATGATCTCCGGGTATCCTACCCAAAGTGTCTTTTCCATACCGCTCCATGAGAGAGTTCAATGCTCGCCTAACCAAAATAGCATCGGGAATGTATGGAGGTGTAAACGAAGCTCCTGCTACTTTAGGATCATAAATATGTGCGGCTGCGTCGCGCAGTTCGAGAAAAGTATGCAGCGTGTTTCTTCCTAATTGTTGGAAGGTATATCCCAAAACTTCTGCACCCAAAACAGTAGGATAATCAAGGAGGGCGTCAAGATCTTCTTTATGGACATACCTCCCTAGAGCCCTAAGCAGCCTTGCTTTTCTTCCCCTTTCCATACTTGGAATTTTTATATCTCCCATTGTTTGCAGCAGCCATTCGCAGACCGATCTGAAATTTTGATTTACAAACAGCTCGCGTATTTGTCGATCATCCGCTCCTATTATGTGCAGCAGGCGGTACTTTGGATCGTTTATAAGAGCTGGATCGCGGTCGGAAATGTCAGGATTTTGAAGCAGCTTGCCGCAACGCGCAAGCGTCTTGGGATCAATGTATTGGTAATGTTGTTGATATTCCCGTAAGACGTATTTGTTTATGGCTGATCTGAGTGTCTCCAGAAGTTCTCTTTGTTCTCGGTCGATTCCAGAATACTCTCTTTTTCCTTCATTTGATTCTTTGTGGAGATCAGATTGAGCATGGAAATGGTCGATGTTTTTCTGATTTGCTTCCCACTTTCTTTCCCATTCCTCGAATGAAAAACTCATATGATTACGCTTTTGTTATTTTATAAATAAAAGTAATATTTAATCTATCATACTAAAAGTAAACATTTCCTTTATGCTTCAATAGGCAAGGAAAAACAATGGACAAACCTCTGTGGATGTGGGCCGGGTTTTTCGGCGTCGTGGTTGCGCTGCTGGTCTTTGATTTAGGGTTGCTGCACCGCAAGGAACGCGATATCAGCGTGCGTGACAGTCTGCTGCTGTCGGTGGGATATATAGCGGTGGCATTGTGTTTCGGTTTTGCCGTTATGCATTATATTGGACTGAAAGCGGGCAAGGATTTCTTCACCGGATATTTTGTCGAAGAAAGCCTGTCGATGGACAATATCCTCGTCATGTCGATGGTGTTTTCTCATTTCATGATTCCCCGTCGTTACCAGCACCGGGTGCTGTTCTGGGGAATATTGGGCGTAGTGTTATTGCGCGGAGCGATGATTGGGCTGGGCGTTCTGCTCATCGAGCGGTTTCACGTAGTGCTTTACCTGTTCGGCGCGTTTCTCGTGGTCACGGGACTGCGCATGTTATTTCTGCCGGAATATCAGAAGACAATGGAGGAGAACAAAATACTTGCATGGCTGCGCAGGCGTATTCCTGTCACTGCGTCCTTGCATGGAAAACAATTTTTTGCTTACGAGAATATGAAACGCAAGGCGACACCGTTGCTGCTGGTGTTGCTGTTCATCGAGCTCGTCGACATTGTTTTCGCCGTCGACAGCGTGCCTGCGGTATTTGCCATCACCACCGACAGCTTCGTGGTCTATACCAGCAATATCTTTGCGATTCTCGGGCTGCGCGCGCTTTACTTTGCGTTGGCTGCGATGCTGCACCGTTTCGCTTATCTCAAATACGCGCTGTCGCTGGTGCTGGTATTCATCGGCGGAAAAATTTTCCTTGCGCCACACATATCCTCCGGCTGGTCGCTGGCTGTGACGCTGGCCCTGTTACTGGGGGGCATAGGGGTCTCGCTCTATAAGACACGGTAACTGCAATAAAAAACGGCTCCGGAGAGACCGGAGCCGTTTTCATCTCAATAGACTAAAGCTTATTCGTGATGCTCATGGTGCTCACGATGAAGTTCGCGCTTATCGTGATGGATCTGCGCACGGTCATGGTGATCCTGGCGCCTGTCGTGGCGCATCTGCGCACGGTCATGGTGATCCTCGCGCCGATCATGATTGATCTGACGCTGTTCGGCACGCGCGGCGCCCACATTGCCGCTCTTCATATCCTGGCGTTCAATTTGCTTATCCTCTTGAATCTGGGCCTTATTGCCCTGAATCTGCGAACGGTCGCCCTGAATCTGGGCATGATTGCCCTGAATCTGGTCACGATCATTCTGTATCTGGCCTTCCTGTGCCAGTGCCGGTGTGCTTAAGGCAACTGCGCCTGCAAGCGTAATCAGTGTAAGTAGTTTTTTCATAAAGGCGTCCTTTAAGTTAAGTTGATTTTATGTGCGATTTCCTACCGCACAAATACCACCATAGCAGGAACTACATTAAGATTATGTTCCCGGATAATTAATTATTTGCAATAATGCTGTGGATTAATCACGGGAGATACCCATATTGCTCCCTTTCCTGCTTTTTCTGACATTTATAATTATGCTTGGGACACCTCTTAGGGTGACTGCAGATTGCATGGGGCTCTACCCGCCCCCGGTAATAAAAGCCTGTAACCGGGATTGTGCCCGGCAGGCCAGGGCGCAGCCCTTCTGCAGTTGCGTGATGGATGAGATGCAGAAAACCATATCACTGGCCGATTTCATTGAAGCGGGCAATTCGCCGGGGGGCTTAGAGGGCGATCCGCGCGTTATTAAAGCCAGCCAGCACTGTTTGCCTAAGGCGACTGACCCGGCCGACGCAGTTTCGGGGCATCCCTGCCCGTAATCGCCGCGCAACCTGCGGCGGATGCGGATAACCAGCATTAAAGCGATTATTTGTTTTTCCCCGCCACTGTGGTATACTATATACATGGCTTGGCAAAAGCTTCATTTTCCCTGATTCATCCTTAAAATGACATCCGCCATTACAAAGGCGCCTGCCTTGGCCAGAATTCCATTCTCTAAAAAACATAAGAGGTAACATATGAATATCATGATATCGGGCAAGCATGTGGACATTGGCGAATCGCTGACCGCGCATATTGAGCACAGGCTCGAGGAGGGGGTAAATAAATACCTCGATCGCGTCACCAGCCTGAACGTGGTCGTGGCGAAGGAAGCCTACCGCTTCAAGGTGGACATCAACGGCAATACCGGAACGGCTTCGGGTGTAGCCATTAAAAGCAGCGCTACCGCGGATGATGTTTATGCATGCTTTGATGCCGCGGCCGACAAGATTGAAAAACAGCTGCGCCGCTATAAGCGCCGCCTTACCAATCATCATAAACATACGCATCATGAAGGTGCGGAAGCAGCCGCAGTCAACGGCACCAAGTATGTGCTGAAATCCGAGGGCGAGTCGGAAGTCACCGAAGACGCACCCGTGATTATCGCAGAGAAATCCACGGCAATTGAGCGGCTTTCGGTCAGCGAAGCCGTGATGAAAATGGATCTGGCCGATCTTCCGGCACTTCTGTTCCTCAATTCGGCAAATGGTCGCGTCAACGTGGTATATCGTCGCGTCGACGGCAATATTTCCTGGGTGGATCCCATAGGCAAAGCGGCGTAAGGCCGTGGACTCCACACGGTTACATGCATCCTGCATTGCGCTCGGCGCTCATGGAGTGCTGCTCCTGGGCGAGCCGGGCATGGGTAAGTCTGACTTAAGCCTGCGCCTGATGGATCGCGGCGCAAAGCTCGTGGCCGACGATCAGGTAGAGTTGGCGCGCAAGGGCAAGAAGATAGTGGCTGCTGCCCCCAAAGCCATTGCCGGTCTTATCGAGATACGCGGCGTGGGTATTTTTAAGGTGAAGGCAAAAAAGAATGCGCTCCTGCTGCTGGTGGTGCATCTGGTGAAGCAGGAATGGATTGAGCGCCTTCCGTATCCTGAACCCTATAACTGTCTGGGCGTCCTCATCCCCCAGCTGCATATCTGTGCATTTGAACCCTCCGCTGCGATTAAGGTTGAAAAGGCCGTGGCTGCATTGCAGGATGGCTCGATGATGGTCGGGGCGTTGAAGGAGTAACATGCGTATTCTTCTCATTACAGGCCTTTCGGGTGCTGGCAAGTCCGTCGCGCTCAAGGCGCTCGAAGACATGGGCTGCGAGGCGATTGATAACGCGCCGCTGTCGCTGATTCCTTCGCTCGTCGCGGATGGCGGAAAAAAGGAACATAGCCTTGCTGTAGGCACGGATGTGCGCAGCCGTGACTTTTCGCCAGAGCATTTTGGCGGCATGCTTGCGGAATTAAAAGCAAACCCCAAACATGAAGTGCGGCTGCTGTTTCTTGATGCTGATAACGAAGTATTGCAGCGTCGCTTCACGGAGACGCGGCGCAAACATCCGCTCGCGCTCGACAGGCCGGTGATGGATGGCATTATGCATGAACGCAGCCTGCTGCAACCGCTCCGCGCTATGGCCGATGCTGTTTTTGATACCAGCGAATGGACGGGTGGCGATCTGCGCAGTGCGATGCGCGGATTTTACGGAACCGAGGAACGCGCGCTCTCGATATTTGTCACTTCATTTTCGTTTAAGCACGGGCTTCCGCGCGATGCGGATCTGGTGTTTGACGTCCGGTTCCTGCGCAACCCGTTTTACGACGACGCACTGCGCCCCCTTACCGGGCTTGACGCGGCAGTGGCAGCTTTTATTGAGGCTGATCCGGGATTATCTGATTTCTTCAACAATTTAAGTGGGTTAATAGATCCTTTGTTGCCACGCTACCTGCAGGAAGGCAAGAGTTATCTTACTATTGCCATCGGCTGTACGGGCGGCCGCCACCGCTCGGTTTTTATTGCTCAAAAGCTTGCTGGATTTTTGAAACAGAAGGAGTATAAGGTAGGCGTTCGTCATCGGGATATTGATACGGAACACAAGGATAAGTAAGCGTTTTTAGGGGATTTGAGATGATCGGCCTGGTTGTCGTAACGCACGGAAAACTTGCAAAGGAATTCATCAGCGCAACGGAACATGTAGTCGGCAAGCAAAAGAATATTGCTGCCATTTGTATTGCGCCTGAAGATGATATGGAAAAGCGCCGCGAAGATATACTTGCCGCAGTGAAAGAAGTGGACACCGGCGGCGGCGTGGCGATACTCACCGACATGTTCGGCGGCACGCCCTCCAATCTTGCAATCTCGATCATGGGCAAAGCCCCGGTAGAAGTGGTGGCAGGCATAAACCTGCCTATGATGGTCAAGCTTGCGACCATCCGCTCGACCGTACCGCTCAATGAAGCGGTGCTGGTGGCGCAGGAGGCGGGCCGCAAATATATCAATGTGGCAAGCAACCTGCTTTCCAAAGAGAAACCTGCGGCATGACTGACGCACAAGTCAGCATCGTAATTACTAATAAAAAAGGCCTGCACGCACGCGCAGCAGCAAAATTCGTCAAAGTGGCAGGCCAGTTCGACGCGAAGGTTTGCGTCGCTAAAACCGCAGGCGCAGGCGTAGTGCAGGGGGCTGAGGCTGTAGAGTCCTCCGGTGGCTCGATTCTAGGGCTCATGATGCTGGGGGGCGAATGCGGTGCGACCTTAAGGATTCGCGGCAGCGGTCCGCAGGCGGCTATGGCCGTAGATGAGCTTAAGAAACTGGTAGAAAACCGGTTCGGCGAGGAATAAGCGTTTTTCTCCAGAAAAGTGGCATATTGTCACGATATTGTCATAATTCTGGTCTATAATATGTGCCATGGACAGGGACAAAACCATAGATTCTGAAGGCAGGAAAGCGGAGGTCAAACCAGGACCGGCCGCCTCCCGCACATTCTGGGATACGATTAACCCGGGTTACGTTCTTGCCGGTCTGGCCACGCTTCTGGCTTCATGGTTTTCCATAGATGGTCATTTTGCCAAAAACCTGAATGATGACAAGGCATATAAGCCCCTGAAGAAAAAGCGCAAGGAAGCGATGAAACAAGCCCGAGAAGCTGCACACGGAGATCCGCATGGAGATCGTGTATTGTATACAACGGAAGTAAAAAAGGCGGATAGCAAATATACAAAAGATCTTGATGAGGCAGTGCTGAAAGATACCGGAATCTCGAATACGTTTCAAAAATTCCAGGTGCTGAAAGAACATCAGAAATGGCAGGTCGGACTGACGGTGGCTGCGGTTGTCTCCGTTGCCCTGGGTGCGGCATACAGCTATGCCCGTCACAGAATGGCTGCCGAAAAAATCAATCGCAAGATGGCGGAGAATTCCGATCGGCAGGTTGGGCAGTAATATCAGAAAGACCGGATAAATTTAATGAGTAACGAGCAGACCACAGCTCCTAAAGACAAAGAAGAGGACAAAGATGCCGGGAAGATCACTTTCCGGGCGTTCTGGGATGCGTTCAACCCGGGCTATCTGATTGCGGGCTTGTCTTCCATTGCATTGGCCTGGCATTCCATCACAAGAAGTTATCACAAGATACTGCACGAAAATAAAGTGAACAAGGATCTCTTCGATCCTTTTGCCGAAGCCGTTCGGAAACATTATGCGGAGACGGCAAAAACATTGCCGAACCAGTCTCCTGAGGCACTTGAAGCCACCTTTTCTACTGCCATCAAAGAAGGCGGCATTAGTAAAGCTCAGAAAATTCTTCACACGATTCTGCGTAAGAGGGATACTGCTGCGGGTATCGAAGGCACTGCAGATATGTGGCAGAAAGTTCTTAAGACCCATCACAAATGGGATGCCGGTTTGAAGATAGCCACCGTCACATCTATTGCTTTTGGTGCCCTTTATAGTTTTGTGCGCTCCAATGCTATGACCGAAAAACTGCACCGCGAGATTGAGGAAAAGAATGATCAGCAGCAGATTGGGCGGTAGTAGTCATACTCTTCCTTCTTGACTAACTATACCCTTAGGGACTTTGATGAGCTTTCCTTCTTAAGGAGGCCTCGAATGTCCGATACGCTTATTCCCGTCGACCCGGCCATTGCCGCACAGGCGCGCATCACGAAGGCGCAGTATGCGGCCTTATATAAAGAGTCCCTTGCTGACCCGGAAGCATTCTGGGCGCGCGAGGCCGAGCGGCTGGAGTGGATGGGCAAATGGAGACAAGTCAAGAACACGCGCTTTGTGCCGGACGTATCCATCCGTTGGTTTGAAGGCGGAAAACTCAATGTCAGCGCTAACTGCATTGACCGGCACTTGGGGCAGAAGAGCGAGAAGACGGCCATCATCTGGGAAGGCGATAACCCTGCCGAGTCACGCCATATCACCTACCGCGAACTGCATGAATATGTCTGCAGGCTCACCAATGTGTTGCTTTTCCACGGCGTGAAAAAAGGCGATCGCGTGACGATCTATATGCCTATGATTCCGGAAGCGGCCTACGCGATGCTGGCCTGCGCACGCATCGGTGCGATTCATTCCGTAGTCTTTGGCGGTTTTTCTGCCGAGGCACTCAAAGGGCGCATCGAAGATTGCAAAAGCGACTTTGTCATTACTGCCGACGAAGGGCTGCGCGGAGGAAAGGCAGTGCCGCTCAAAGCCAATGTGGATGCGGCTCTCGTCCATCTGCCGCAGGTGCGCAAAGTGCTGGTGGTACGGCGCACGGGCGGCGACGTGCTGTGGCATGAGAGTCGCGACTTGTGGTATCACGAGGAGATCGCGCGCGTATCTTCCCACCACGAGGCCGAAGCGATGGACGCGGAAGATCCACTGTTCATTCTTTATACCTCCGGCTCTACGGGCAAGCCCAAGGGCGTGCTTCATACGACAGCGGGTTACCTGCTTTTTGTTGCCTACACGCATGAGCAGGTATTCGACTACCGCGAGGGCGAGGTCTACTGGTGCACGGCGGATGTCGGCTGGGTGACGGGGCACAGCTACATTGTTTACGGGCCCCTATGCAACGGTGCAACAACGCTGATGTTCGAGGGCGTTCCCAACTATCCCGATGCCTCGCGTTTCTGGCAGGTGGTGGACAAGCATAACGTCAATATCTTCTATACTGCGCCCACGGCGCTGCGCGCGCTGATGCGCGAGGGCGACGATTTTGTGGAGCGCTGTTCGCGCCAGTCACTGAGGATTCTTGGCAGTGTCGGCGAGCCCATCAATCCGGAGGCGTGGCTGTGGTACTATAATGTCGTAGGCGAGCGGCGCTGCCCGGTCATCGACACCTGGTGGCAGACGGAAACCGGCGGACATCTTATCGCACCTCTGCCGGGTGCTACCGACTTAAAACCCGGCTCAGCAACGTTGCCGCTGCCGGGGGTTAAGCCGGTGATTGTCAATCATCATGGCAATGCGCTGGAAGGCGAATGTGACGGCATGCTCTGCCTTGCCGATTCTTGGCCGGGGCAGGCTCGCACGATTTATGGTGATCATGCACGTTTCGAGCAGACGTATTTTTTACATTACAAAGGCTATTACTTCACCGGCGACGGCTGCAGACGCGACGCGGATGGTTATTACTGGATCACTGGGCGTGTGGATGACGTCATCAATGTATCCGGCCACCGCTTGGGGACCGCCGAGATTGAAAGCGCGCTCGTTGCCCATGTGAAAGTGGCGGAGGCTGCTGTGGTGGGGTTTCCACATGATATAAAAGGGCAGGGGATATATGCCTTCGTGACGCTCAAGGCCAATGTGAAGGAAAGCGAGGCACTGAACAGGGAACTCATTAAATGGGTGCGCACTGAAATCAGCCCCATTGCAACTCCCGACCACATTCAGTTTGCCCCGGCACTGCCCAAGACCCGTTCGGGAAAAATCATGCGCCGTATTTTGCGTAAGATCGCGGAAGGCAATATCCAGAGCCTTGGTGATGTCTCGACCTTATCCAATCCGGATGTGGTTAATGATCTTATTAAGAATAAATTAAAACACGTTACTCCCTAAATTTTTTCAGCTTGCTAAGACATTATTAATAAATAGCGTGCTAGAAAAGATCATAGCGCGATGGTGATGTCATTACTTCGCGGATTATGACGAAGAGCAACAGGGGAGTATGGGCAAGAAAATTCTTATCGTTGAGGATAATGATCTCAACCTCAAGCTGTTCAAGGACCTGCTTGAAGCGCACGGCTATGAGACGCTTGAAATCAAGGACGGCATCGATGCCGTCGCTGTCATAAAGCGCCATCGCCCGGCGCTCATCCTGATGGACATTCAGCTGCCCGAAATCTCCGGGCTGGATGTGACCCGTAAAATTAAGGCGGACAAGGACATTGCCGACATTCCTATTATCGCGGTGACTGCCTTCGCCATGAAAGATGACGAAGAGAAGATACTACGCGCCGGCTGTCAGGCCTATATCTCCAAGCCCATATCCATCGTGAGTTTTCTCGATACCATCCGTAAATTCCTCGGTGAGAGCTAATCATGTCAGCGCTTGTCCTGGTTGTCGATGACGTTCCTGCCAACGTCAAACTGCTCGAGGTCAAGCTCACCAACGAGTATTACGACGTGGTCACCGCGAAAGACGGCTTTGAGGCGATAAGTCAGGCCAAGCAGCACAAGCCCGATCTCATTCTGCTCGACGTGATGATGCCCGGCATGGACGGGTTTGAGACCTGCCGCAAGATGAAAGAGGACCCCGATATCTCTCACATTCCCGTGGTGATGGTGACGGCGCTTTCTGATATTGCCGATCGCGTGCGCGGGCTGGAAGCGGGTGCGGATGATTTCGTCACCAAGCCCATCAACGATATCGCGCTGTTTGCACGCGTAAAGTCGCTGTTGCGCATCAAGGTGCTGCTGGATGAACTGCGCATGCGCGATAAAACCAGCCTGCAGATGGGCGTGCTTGCCGAAGGGCAGAACACGTTTACGCAGGATGTTTCGGGTTCCAGCATACTGGTGATCGATGACGATGTCGTTCAGCTCAAACGTCTGACTGAGCGGCTGGCGCAGGATTACAAGGTGGAAGGCGTCTCCAAGCCCGAAGGGGCCAACAGCATCGCCGCCAACGGCAATTTCGATCTGATCATTGTCAGCACGCAGCTTGCCGATACGGACGGGCTGCGCCTTGCCTCGCATTTTAAGAGTCAGGAAGAAACCCGGAACATACCGATTCTGATGCTGGTCGACGAGGACGATTCCCGCGCCATGCTCAAAGGGCTGGAATTCGGCGTCAACGACTACATCATCATGCCGGTGGATTACAACGAAATGGCTGCGCGCGTGAAGACGCAGATTCGCCGCAAGAAATATCAGGATGCGCTCAAATCCAATTACCAGCAGACCATCTCGCGGGCGATCACCGATAACCTGACCGGGCTTTATAACCGCCATTATCTCAATGCCCACCTTGATAACCTTGTGCGCCAGGCGCTCAACAACAACAAGCCGCTGTCGCTTATTATCCTCGATGTGGATCACTTCAAGAGCGTCAATGATACCTATGGCCACGATATCGGCGATCAGGTGCTCAAGCAGATTGCAGATATGGTCATCAAAAGCATCCGCAGCGCCGACTTAGGTGCGCGTCTTGGCGGCGAAGAGTTCGTGGTGCTGATGCCCGAAACCGATTCCCAGCAGGCCTCCGATGCTGCCGAACGTATCCGCAAGATGGTGGAGAGCACGCCTATCAAGGTTGCGCACGAGGTGGGGCAGATAAACAAGACGGTCAGCATCGGTGTCGCTTTCCTCAACGAGATGGGGGATTCGGGGCAGGGATTGCTTAAGCGCGCGGACGAGGCGCTTTATAAGGCCAAAAACGGCGGCCGCAACAAAGTAGTATCTGCTATAAGTGAGTGACTGTTACCACCGGAGCGAATAATAAATCAGCAGTTGCTGCACAAAATGCAGCAGCAGTATCAGGACAACCGGTGAAATATCGATATTGCCTAAGTCCGGCATGTATCTGCGGATCGGCCGAAGAAGCGGGTCGGTGAGTTTGAAAAGTGCGAAGCTTATCCGCTGCACCGTGGGCTGGTAGCGGTTCACGACATTAAAAGAGATGAGCCAGCTTAAGATGAGCCACGCCCACAGGACATAGCTGTAAAGCTGAATAATGGTCGAAATCAGCTCGATAAAGGGGTTAACCGTCAGCATCCCCGCATTTTGCATTTTCCTTGAGGCTTTGCAATCGTAAACAAAAACCGCTTGCCGGATAAGGGTTATTTCCGCTATGGCTGCGGGCGCGGGTGAAAGGGGCTGTAGCTCAGTTGGTAGAGCGCGTCGTTCGCAATGACGAGGCCAGCGGTTCGATTCCGCTCAGCTCCACCAGCCTTCGCAAGCGGAGCATTGCGAAGGCTGCCGCGCCGAAGCCTGCTTAGGCCGTAGGCGGGCGTATCCGCTTGCTTCGGCTCGGCAAGCCACGAATATCAGGTAAAACCATGCGCCATTATATTCTTATCGCTATAGCCTTCTTTCTCCTGGTGGCTGCCGCGCAGGCCCTTCCGCCTATTATTATCTATAACTATACTCCGCCTGCACCCACGATTGCGCTGGTCTCCATAACCCCCACGGACCATCAGCAGTTCAGCCCATCGCCGCCGTCGGTCGCAGTGTCTTTTTCACAAATGATTGATCCCGGCAGAAGCGATCTCAGGGTATTCGACCCATACAACAGTACCACAGGTGATGCGAAACAGATGTCAAAGGATACGGGCATGACAGTGGCGCTGCCTGCGAATCTGCTTTCCGGCACCTACCGGATAGAATGGAGTGCGACCTGTACCTGCCAGGGGAACCCCGCCATCAGCGGCACGTCTTATTTTACGGTATATTAAATCCCAGCTATTCTTGAGCTGACTGCATTTCATTGATACTGAGCGCAGTGAAGAATTCTAATGCGCTGAGAACTATTATTTTATGTCTCTCTTTGAGATCTATCGCGCATTGCTCGCATGCCGCCCATGTCTTTTGTTATCTTTATCAAGTATAATTTGTTTTGCACCGTTCCTGATACCTTCAATCTCATCGGCCTTTTGTCCTGCATCAGGAAACAATGGCTCCCCCGTTGCAGAATTTTTTAAATCCGCAACCGTTCTGAGTGCTGCGGCAATGGTTCCAATCTCAACGGGTTTAGTAGGGTCACTGTCTATAGCAATTCCGCAAGGTGCCAGCACCTCTTTAGCATAGGCAGCTTCCGTTTCGGGTACTTCCATATTCATTTTATTTGCTGCGGATACAATTCTTCTTTGTGTTCCGCGTGATAATGCAACCCAATAAGTAGATTGAGTGCCGGTCGAACCACTGCTCATAAATTTTCCCGCAGGGCTTGGTTACTGGAGGTAATAATCAACGTGCCTGACAAAACCCTTTAATGCCCGAATGCGGGCAGGGTGCTGATCAGCCGGTCATTGGCGCGCTTGAACTCCTCGATCTCGAATTTGTGCATGATGCGATCGAGCGAAATTGCCATCAGCTGCATGAAGATGAGGATAATTTTTTCGGCCTGCTTGCGGATTTTTTCCACAATGGGATCGGCGATGTTGAGCAACCCTTCCGCCGTCTGTTTGCTGCGCAGCCCCAGCTGCTTGCGGTATTCTTCCAGCGCCATGAAAATCTTGCGCAGTGCGCCTTCCACCCGGTTCTTGGCGGATTTGGCGAGTACGGGCTTCTCGATTACGGTTATGAATTCCTGTGTGAGCACATCGGCGGAATCGGCGACCTGAGCGATGAGCGGCTCAATGAGCGCCAGCTGTGTCTCCGGGTCTTTGGTAAACTCGCTTTCGACCGTTCCGGCAAGCTCTTCGGCCATATCGTAGAGCGATGCGATTTCGCGGTATTGCTTTTCAAGCGCTTCTTTTTTCGTGTCCATGGCGTTCAACCTTTCGGATAGCTGATTCACTGGCGGATTATAAAGTCTAATTGTTAATTTGCTCTTAAAATATTTGGCTTCTCTCGAGTATAGCGATGAATTATGACAGTTATATGACAACCGTATGAATATTATGTGAAGAATTAGTAAACCTCAAAAGCTGGTCTGGAGCGTTTCAGACACAAAGGGTCTTTCCATAAGACTCTGTATTATATCATCAATATTCCTCTGATCGTAGAGGATATCGCGCACCGCCGAGCAGATGGGCATGCTGATGCCGATCTTGCGGGCAAGCTCGGTAACAGAGTCGGAAGTGGTCACGCCTTCCGCAAGGCGCTGCTGGCGGCTTTCCAGTATTGCGCTTGTGTCCTGCTGCTGTTGCCCCAGTTCCAGCCCTAATGCCATATTGCGCGAAGTTGGGCTGGAACAGGTGAGCATCAGGTCGCCGATGCCCGACAGGCCCATCAGTGTTTCCTGCCGGCCACCCTTGAAAAGGCACAGGCGCGTCATTTCGACAAGTCCGCGCGTGATGATGGCTGCGCGCGCGTTCTCGCCGAAACCGCAGCCCAGCGCAATACCGCAGGCAATCGCGATGACATTCTTCACTGCTCCACCGACCTGTGTGCCTATGACGTCGTCGGTGTGGTAGGGACGGAAATACTTGCCGCCTATGCCGTAGATGATCTGGCTGGCAAGCTGTTCGCTCTCGCAGGCGATGGTAGTGGCGGTAGGCAGTCCGCGCGCAGCTTCGGCAGCAAAATTAGGACCGCTTAAGACAGCGATCGGATTTTTAGGGAGTATTACCGAGACGACCTCGCTCATCAGCGCAAGGCTGCCACGTTCGATGCCCTTGGTCGCGATGACGAGCGGCACGCCGGCGTCGATCTGGTCGGAAACCGAGATGCAGGTGGAGCGCATATGCTGTGAAGGAATGGCGAGGATCACTATGTCGCAAGCGCAGACCTTTGCAACGTCATCGGTTACGGCAATCTTAGGCTCGATGAAAATCCCGGGAAGATAGGTGTCATTGGTGCGCCGGGCCGAAATGGAGTCATGCACATTGGAGTTGGGTGTATAAAGCGTAACATGGCTTCCTGCACGGTTTGCGATGACCGCCAGCGCCGTTCCCCACGCGCCGGCGCTGATGATGCCGATATGGATTGGCGCAACGCTCATGCCGCCTCCGCCTTAGTGGTGAAGCCAATCGACACTTCCTCATTTTCAATAGTCTCATTGGTGATGAAGGTGCAGCCCTGCATGTCGCCAAGCGTGAGCGACGTTGCCAGCACCTGCTCGGAGATATATTCCTGATGCGTTTGAAGTGCCTCCTCAAGCGCAGCGGAAACACGCAGGCGAAGAGCGATGCGGTCGGTCACGTTCAGACCTGCGTCTTTGCGCGCCTGCTGGATAAGCCGCACCAGATCGCGTGCATAGCCCTCGTTTGCAAGTGCCGTCGTGATGGTAGTGTCGAGAATGACAAGCGCGTCATTGGTCGACAGCGCCTGTGCACGATTCTTATATTCGGGTTTGGGTTCGAGTTGGATGGAAAATTCACCCGTTTTCAATATCTCACCAGCGATTTCTATCCTTCCATCTAGCAAACGTTTCCATTCTCCTTTTTTGCTGGCAGGAATAAGTTGCTTCATTTTTTCAGGCAAACGCTTGCCAAGAACAGCAGAATTAATTTGTAATTTTAATTCAGCATAATTGGTTATGTCTTCCTTCTCTGAACCAGACTTTATTTCTTTCACGTTGACTTCAGCTTTGATGGTTTCCACTAAATAGTTCCATTGCGATATAAGTTCCTCGCTACCTCCCTTTAGAAATTTTATTAACATTGGATTATTTGTAAGCTGGAGCAA
>Ga0206844_10058_pt2 | contig 40403 bp, 36 predicted proteins | sample Alteio_BWOrgCont_22_FD_152907 | JGI IMG/M metagenome (GOLD analysis project Ga0206844, IMG submission 152907) | Enriched cells from forest soil in Barre Woods Harvard Forest LTER site, Petersham, Massachusetts, United States -... | ecosystem: Environmental > Terrestrial > Soil > Temperate forest >...
ATGCCATTGACTTGAGAGTTTGAGTTATCCGAGCTTATTTGACAGCCTCCGCCGACTTCCTGACTCTTTATTCCTGACCCCTGTCTCTTAAAGGTGAATCACTTCCCCGTAGGCAGCAGCGGCCGCTTCCATAATCGCTTCGCTCATGGTTGGATGCGGATGTACGGATTTGATGATCTCGTGTCCTGTAGTTTCTAATTTTCTGGCAACAACAGCTTCTGCTATCAGTTCCGTAACACCAGCGCCTACAAAATGCGCACCGAGCCATTCGCCGTACTTCGCATCGAAAATGACTTTGACAAATCCTTCAGGTGTTCCTGCTGCCTTGGCTTTCCCGGAAGCAGTGAAAGGAAATTTACCGGTTTTCAATTCATACCCTGCTTCTCTGGCTTGCTTTTCAGTCATGCCCACAGAAGCTACTTCGGGCTGACAATAAGTACAGGATGGAAGATTCCCATAATCAAGCGGTTCCGGATTAATTCCTGCTATGTTTTCTACGCATGTAATCCCTTCCGCAGAAGCTACGTGAGCCAAAGCGGGGCCCTTCACGATATCACCGATGGCATAAACCCCTTCCACATTGGTGCGGTAAAAATCATCAACGGTTACAATCCCTTTTTCGGTTGTGATTCCAAGGTCTTCAAGTCCAATATTTTCTGTATTCGGCATGATACCTGTCGCGGACAGAACGATGTCACATTCAACGGTTTCTGTGCCTTTTTTGGTTTTGATGGTTACTTTGCACTGAGCGCCGCTGATGTCAACTGATTCCACAGAAGAATCCGTCATCACTGTAATTCCTTGTTTTTTAAAGGATCTGGCCATTTGTTTGGATACTTCCTCGTCTTCTCTTGGAAGGATATCCGGTAAAAATTCTACCAGGGTTACTTTGGTACCGATCGCATTATAGAAATACGCGAATTCAGAACCAATAGCCCCTGAACCTATAACCAGCATGGATTTAGGCTGGGTAGGTAATACCATTGCTTCGCGGTAGCCTATGATCTTTTTACCATCTGCCTTAATATTTGGCAGGTCGCGACTGCGGGCGCCGGTTGCCAGGATAATACTTTTGGCTTCGTAAGTTTGTTTCTTTCCATCTTCACCAGTTACTTCTACTTTTTTATCTTTGGTGAGCATTGACGTATCCGCATTTGATGAAATAAAATCTAGTTTGTTCGTGCGCAGGTTCCATACCGCAGATTCATAAGGAATATCAATTCCCCTTCTCTTAAGCTCAACCTGTAGCGTAGAATCAATCAATTGCTGGTTCAACCTTTTGTGAATATCCCTGTTTGAAGCCGTAGAATTGGTCATCATCCTGCGCAACGCCCGTCCATAAACATTCGCTTTTGCAATAAGCCTTCTTGCGCTGTCGGCCATCACAGAATCGTTCATGCCTTCGGCACCTGCCATTTGCTCGGGCATTTCAGGTGGCGCCAAATGCTTCTGTGGAGACAAACCGGAATCAGTCTTTTCAGGCTTAAACGGGTTATCATTTACATGCTCAAACCTTCTTTTAGGATGAAGGCCAAAATTATGGTGGTGCCTCTGTGCGATACGTTTGTTAAAAAAAGAGTCCACACTTTTCCTTTGTCCGCTATCAAGTCCTTGTAGAATCCGGGGCAATATCGTCATGGCTTCGTGTAGCTGTAGTTTGCCCGTCACATCGTTCAATGCATCAAGTACCTGCCCATCAAACTGTTTTTCACGGACTTTTACCGCCCCGTCTATCCAATAAAGCTGCAATACAATAATCCCGCTCAAGGAAACAATCATTGCAAATACTGCGAGGGCTATTTTCTGCTTCATCTTCACAAATTTAGGGCATTATTTGCCCGTGGACCTGAACATTAACTTTTCCTTAACGGTATTTAACCTTGCATTAACCAAATTAACCCTTTTCTGGCTATAATTTTGTAACCGATATGCAAAGAATGTGCAAAACGGATTTGGGAGTGAAAAATACTTGTAACAAAATAACCCGATAACGATTTAACAAAGCAATGAAAAGATTGATTTTAGTAACAGGTGCAATTGTCTATTTGTTTTTTATCCTGATTTGTTTCGCAGCAAATGCACAGCAGGCTATCCCAACAGGACCGTTGGTACACATTCACACCGTTAAGGATTTTAAAGGCAAGGTTTCTGTAAAAGACACATCCTTCAGAATGGATACGGCAAAAATGCATGCCATGATGCACAAAGGACCTCACCATTCCGGAAAGGATTCTGCCATGCGCAAACACCCAAAAATGGATTCCGCCATGTTGGCACACCGCAAAATGATGATGCAGCAACACAAAGGCAACGGGCAGGCCTGGGCAGGACATCGTGGTGGACATATAAGAAATGTAGATAGTATATCTGTAAATACAAAAATAACAGTACGCAAAGACAGTATGGTCAGGGACACCCGGAGGATCGTGTACTTTAAGCCTTCTCCCACCAAGAACTACATAGCTGCCGATACGGTCCTGAAACATGATGTGACCGTTCATAAAGGCATGAGGCCGAAGGATGTCCCTGATATTGATTCCAGCCTTCTAAACCAGGGGTTAAACCCAGGAGGAGGCTCATTGCCAAACGGAAGTACATTGCAGTTAAACAACCTGAACATATACCCCAACCCCAGCAACGGGCAATTCAGGATTACTTTCTCTGCCACTGATCTTTCTCCGGTCGGGCTGAAAATAACCGACATGGAAGGGAAAACCGTATGGCAAGATGCAGATGGCGACTTTAGCGGACAATACGACAAAACCATTGACCTCAGCGCCCAGACCAAAGCGGTTTATATACTTGAGATCATGCAAAATAATAAGACCATGCTTAAAAAGCTGGTCATCAATTAACCTTTCTCGTTTTCACATTTTTTTAAGGCACAAGAGACCATCCCCCCTTGTGCCTTTTTTGTTTTTATCAGAAGCGGTGGGATTGCGTATCTTCGCTTCACTGTTTTTTTTGAACTGTCTTTATTCTTAGCTTTTGACCAAAGGACTGATGATTGAAAAGACTGTAATAATCACCGGGGCCAATAGCGGTATTGGCAAAGAAACGACCAAAGCTCTTGCGGGAATGGGTTGGAGAGTGGTTATGGTCTGCCGAAACCCTGAAAAAGGTGAAGCCGCAAGACAAGAAATTATTCAATACATTGACAATCAAAATATTGATCTGATAATTGCAGATTTAAGTTCGATGGCAAGCCTCAAGTATCTTTCACAAGAAATAATATCCCGTTATGACCATATTGACGTCCTGATAAACAATGCGGGCAGCGCTTTCTACAACAGGCAAATGAGCGTAGATGGACATGAGATGACCTTTGCGGTAAATTACCTCGCAGTGTATGAACTTTCCATGCTTATGTTGCCACTGCTAAAGGCTGCGCCACATGGAAGGGTCATTATTGTGTCGTCTGCGCTTGAAAGTATGGGGCATATTGATTGGGACGATATTGAGTTTGAAAGGCGGCCATATAACGTGTTGACGGCATACTCGCAAAGTAAACTGATGACCATAATCTTCACTAAAGAACTGGCCAAAAAGCTTGCAGGAACAACAGTTACAGTCAATGCTTTGCACCCAGGTGGCGTCACTACCAATCTCGGGGCCAGTGATAATAACCTCTTTTACAAACTTGTCTGGAAGTTCATCGGGCTGTTTATGATCTCACCCAAAAAAGGCGCTGAAACGTCGGTTTTTCTTGCCGGTTCACCTGATGTGGCAGGCATCTCAGGAAAGTACTGGAGCAGTAAAAAACTTCGCAATAACAATCCAAAGGCTGATAAGGCCGGGATTGGAGAGAGATTGTGGGAGCTAAGTGAGAAGATTACAGGTGTATAGAACCTTTATATCCTTCTCCCGCTTATCAATCTGAGCAGAACAGCAATAACTGCAATAACAAGCAGAATATGAATTAGATATCCCGCCCCCCAGGTTGTTGAATATCCAAAGAACCCTATAGCCCATATAATGACCAAAATAACTGCAATGGCGTAAAGTAGATTTCCCATAAACTGATTTTTTATTTTCAGGTATAACATGGAACCTGGCAGATAGTTCAATGCAGGAAAAAGCCATCCCACAAACTTTATTTAAAAATCATCCGGTTTGCGTACCGGTTTCTTTTTGACAGGTAATGCTTTTGGTTTAATGACAGACGCTTTAGAACTAAAAACAAGTCCCTGCGGCCTTGCAAACTTGTGGAACAAATCAAGGTTCACTTCGTAATACTTTTCCTTGAGAGTGTTAAAGTTAAACGGGCTTATGGGCTCTCCTTCATGTGCATATTCCAGTCCATAGTAAAAGCGCATAAAACTGCCTTTAGGCGTCTTTACAGGCAGAAAACCAAATTGCAGGTAGGTTTTTACCGATGTATCGGTATAGACCCGGTTCCTGATGTCTTTATTAATTTCTGAAGACATGTATTCAGGTCTCTTTTTAATGTCTTTATACCCGACAAGACCAGAATATTCTGTTTTAATATCCACTTCATAAGGCTTGCCCATTTTGAGCTTGTCATTCCATAATTTACGGTAATCTTCGGTTTTTATCAGGTAGTAATCTGCACCTACATAAGACCTGAAAACCGAATCGGGATGGTTCTTATACGGTTCTTTGTTTTGTTCAATTATGATTCCGAGGTACGGCACCCCATCAATTTTCATTTCTACCACATTGATCTGCCGGATATTGTCATTCCCAAGATTGTATTTGTAGTACAGTCCATTGTTATATTCGGGGTTTGTGAAAGGGATTCTGTTGGGGCTGCTCACCCATTTGCCGCTATCATCCTTTATCCAGCCATTAAACGTACGCAGGTTCACTATATTTTTCCCGAAAGTTACGTCAATGGTGTCTTCAGGCTCAGGCTCGGTATCCCCCTGTGCAACAGTGTCTTTAACAACCGGTTTAGGAACAGCTTTCTTTTGGGCAGACTTTTTATTCTGAGCCGGTTGCGTTTGCCCGTAAATGGACAACATCCCTGCAAAAGCAAAAAAGAGAACAACAAAAAATGCGATAAATTTTCCCATAAAACCTTTAACTTTCACAGACCAAAATTAGAGCGAATTTCTTCAAACAGTAAATATGGGCAATAATTTATTTGCGAATTTTATTAAAAGAATATTGCAGCGGTGGTATCTCAACCGTCAGCCAATTATCAGTTTGACTAAATAATACAATTATATGCCCGTACTCCCAAAACCGCCCTCCCCCCTTTCTGATTCTTCCAAAGATTTTGTTTCCACCCATTCCACTTTTTCGTGTCTTGCCACTACCATTTGCGCAATGCGCATACCGTCTTCAATGATGACATCTTCGGATGAGAGATTTACAAGAAGGACTTTTATTTCGCCGCGGTAATCAGCATCAATTGTACCTGGAGTATTGAGGCAGGTAATGCCCTGTTTATAAGCCAGTCCACTCCTGGGCCGTATCTGTGCTTCATATCCTTCAGGTATTTCAATAAACAGACCTGTGGGTATAAGCTGCCTTTCGAGGGGTTTTAAACTAATTGGCACTATGAGGCTGGCGCGCAGGTCCATTCCCGCTGCGTGCAGGGTTTCATAAGCCGGGAGGGCTTGTTGCGATTTGTTAACGATTTTAATTTGCATGACTCCTTTTGAATTTGCGGACTACGGGTAAACCTAATAACATGGAAGGCCTTTCTAACGAAATAAATACAGTAATATATATCAGTCCAAATATGGTATTGAGAAAATAAACCCCAATGCTCCATTGGCCGTCAAACATGCTGTCCATCGCCAAACGCGATACCACATATAGTGTCACGGCAAACCAGATATAAAATGCGATCCTGACCACCGGATAGTTGACCGGGAAATGTTTTTGTCCCAATATACCCGAAACGATAGCCATACTTGAATAGGCTGCAAGCGTAGCCCAGGCAGAAGCCATATAGCCATATTTTGGAATAAATATAAAATTGATAATGAGGGTAATAACCGCCCCTCCGATGGAAACATAAGCCCCGTAGAGCACTTTTTCAGTTTGCTTGTACCATTGGCTCAGGTAAAGGAACAAGCCAAGGAACAAATTGGCCATAAGCAGGATAGGAACAATATCTTCAGCGCTCCTGAAATCCTTGCCAATGATCCTCATCGCCAACGGCAGGTATAGCAGTACACCCAGGAAAATAAGGCTGGTTATAAAACTGAAATATTTAAGCACGGTTGCATATACATCCCGGGAATTTGATTCACGCATCTGCTTGAAAAAAAAAGGCTCTGCCGCATAGCGAAACGACTGTATGGCGAGGGTCATGAATATTGATATCTTATAACAGGCGCTGTAGATTCCGATCTGGCTTAATTTATATTCATTACTGCCTGGCAGCCTTAATTTTAGCAATGCCCGGTCGAAAGTTTCATTGATAACACCTGCGAAGCCGAGTATAAGCAGCGGCCATGAATATTTCAGCATCCTTTGCCAGATTTCTTTGTTCCATTGCAGCTCGATTTTCCGGATCTCAGGCAATAGCAGCACCAACATGATAAAACTGGAAATGACATTTGAAAGAACTACATATTTAACCCCATCACCCGGTTGATAAATATGGCTTACCAGGTTATATACTGTTCCGGTACCGCTATGCTCTAATAAATAAGGACAAAAAACGAGGAAGAAAAAGTTAAAAAAAAGGTTCAGGACAATGTTCATGGTTTTAAGTACCGCGAACCGTATTGATTTTTCATGCCGCCTCAGATATGCAAATGGCAAAACGGCGATATTATCAAATGCAAGTATCATGGCAATATATATAATATAGTCTATCCTCGCCCTTGTATCCACCAGGCTTGCCAGCCAGGGCGAACACAGCATCAGGATGACAGAAAGAAGTATTGAGGAGTAAATAAGGGACAAAAAGCCGGTGCCTGCTACCTTGCTGTCATCTTTTTCTTTATTCGAGAAATAAAAATAACCCGTTTCCATGCCATAAGAATAAATTACGGTCAAAAATGGGATAAGCGAATAAATAATGGAAATGGTACCGTACTCTGAAGGGGCAAATATCCTTGTATAGAAAGGGGTGAGCATAAAGCTCAACAACCTCCCCGCAAAATAGGTGAAACCATATAATACAGTCTGGGATGCTAATTTGCGGACGGTACTCATATTAACAGGGCAAAGATATGTTTTGATATGCCAATATGATGATGGGACATTGGAAGCAATTAATTTCCCTCAAAGCGACAGGAACAAACACATGGATTATATCCGGTCAATATCAAAATTGGGTTTTGGATAAACTCCAGGTAAGAGGCGAATAGATTTTCCGGCAACCTTGGTTTTCACAACTTTTCGAAAATTATCAAAACCATTGTTCAGGCTTGTACTGGCCATTCACTGTTAACTGTCCAGCCTCTCCATGCTCCTGTTTACAAAATCTGTCAGGTCCTGCCCGCTGAGTAAGTTTTGTGACAGTCTCGCCAGATCAAAAAGATAACCGGCCATTCTGGTAGATTCTTCACTTTCTTTGGTGTCTGCTATTTTTTTGGCGAGTTTGTGGTTTGTATTCAATATCAGGTCATAACCACCGGGGAACATATCCATATTGGCCCCCCCGCTCAGGCGGCTCATTTCTTTCATACGGCGCATCCACTCACTTTGGGTAATTAAAACAGGGGCATCTTCGGGGGAAAGGGATTCAAGTTTTACCGTGTATTTGTCTTTACCGGCCACGTTTTCATAAACCTGCTGCAAAACTGTTTCTTCATCTTTGGTTAATACAGATTCTATTTTATCTTCTTTTTCAATAAGCATGTCCGGGGTATCGGCATCTACGCGTTTAATGGCCAGCTTTTCTTCTTTACCCTCAATGTGCTGGATAAAATGACTGTCAATAGGATTATTGAATACCAGCACGTCATAAGATTTTTTCTTCACAGCCCCCACATAGCCATGCTGTTGCCCTGCATCAATGGTGTATAGCCAAACCTGGGTGCCGTTTTTATCGGTTTGCAGCGGCTTCACCTTTTCACCGTATTCAGCAAACGTAAAATATTTGTTTTCTATATTTTTAACAAGGGCAAATTCACGGGCTTTTTCAGCGAATTTTTCATCGGTCAACATCCCGTATTTGATAAAGAAGCCAATCTCATCCCATTTTTTCTCAAATTCTTCCCTGTTTTCCTTGAAAATATCAGCCAGTTTATCAGCCACTTTTTTTACAATATAGGAACTGATTTTTTTTACGTTCGAATCTGACTGAAGATAACTTCTGGACACATTGAGCGGTATATCCGGAGAATCAATAATACCATGAAGCAATGTCAAAAACTCCGGCATGATCTCTTTTACTTCATCTGTAACAAATACCTGGTTGCTATACAACTGCACCTTGCTTTTCTGCACCTCAAGGTAGTTCTGCTGTTTGGGGAAATACAAGATACCTGTCAGGTTAAATGGATAATCCACATTAAGGTGTATCCAAAACAGCGGATCCTCACTGTATGGGTACAGTTCTTTATAAAAAGCGATATAATCTTCGTCTTTAAGGGTGACTGGTTTCTTAAGCCAGATTGGTTCGGTATTATTGATTTTTTTGCCTTCAAACTCAATTTCAACCGGCATAAAACGGCAGTATTTTTTGAGCAGCGTTTCAATGCGGCTTGTTTCAAGGAATTCCTTTGAATCCTCATTGATGTGCAGGATAATATCAGTGCCCCTTTTCTTGCGGCTGCCTTTTTCCATTTCAAAAGAAGTGGTACCGATACAGGTCCAATGCACAGGTTCAGAATCTTTTCGATAAGATTTGGTTTGCAGTTCCACTTTTTCGGCAACCATAAATGCTGAATAAAACCCCAGGCCGAAATGACCGATAATGGCAGCCGCGTCTTTTTTGTCAGCATATTTTTGAACAAACTCCTCGGCAGATGAAAAGGCGATCTGGTTGATGTACTGGTCCACTTCAGCCTCTGTCATGCCAATGCCATAGTCTTTGATGGTCAAAGTATTTTTCTTGGAATCTATTTCCACTTTGATGGTCAGATCGCCAAGGGCGCCATCAAAATCACTGGCCGAGGCAAAAGTTTTCAGTTTTTGGGTGGCATCAACGGCATTTGAAATTAATTCCCTCAGAAATATCTCATGGTCTGAGTACAGGAATTTCTTGATGATAGGGAAAATGTTCTCAGTATGTACAGTAAGGTTGCCTTGTTTTGTCATTATATGATAGTTTGTCGTTTGATGCGATTCTTTTCAAATATGTTGCCAGACATAAAGGACTGACAAAATTGCATCACCAGTCATATATGGATTGGAACCAGGGAGTTGAAATAGTTAACCGGGTTTGCGAACGGATTTACCTCCTCCGTTCACCACCGCCTTCCCCTCTGTTTCCACCGGCAGGCGCGCGTTGAGGCGCCGGCCTTGACTGCATCCTTTGTTGTGGCCTTTGCGCTGGTGCGGCGTGTTGCTGCATTCTGGGTTCCGATTGCGGCCGGGAAGCCTGGTGCTGTTGAGGCGTTGCATGTTGCTGTGGCCTTGGGGTGTTTTGATGAGGCACACTATGAGATGCATTTGAACGGTGAATATTATTACTGTGTGCAGCGGCTGGTCGGGCTGCCGAATGGGATACGGGATGTCCCTTATTTACAGAATACCGTTCATTAGGGTTTTTCCTTGCAGCCGCTTCATGGGCACGTTGCCTTGAAGTCGCCTGAACATGCCTGTCCCTTGCGGCCGCTTGTTCGCCGGCGGTTGGCCTTGCGGAGATACCACCGGGACCATTAAAGCTAACATGGCTGCCGCCATTGTGAATAACCGTTCTATCCACGTATGTATTGTGGATCACCGCCCCATTGACATGAGACACGGCAGTATTATACCGAAAATGACCGCCTTCCCATCTCCCTCCATAATAGCCAACGCCACCATAGCCATACCCGTAGTTTACTCCGCCATAAAAGCCAATATGAGGACCCCAATATCCTGCATGCCAACCGTAGTAGCCTCCTGCAAAACCCCAATATCCGGGTGTCCATAAAAAACCAACCGTAGGCGGGGCTGCCCATGCTCCGGGAACCCAGTAATACCCATCTATAGGATCATAGGCCCAGTATCCCGGTGTCCAGATCCAACCGTCATACGGACAGGCCGGCTGTGCATAAACAGGTATTTCAGGTGGTGCAACGGTAATGGATACTCCTACCTGTGCATAGGTGTTTGATTTCCATAAAAGGATGGTAGATAGAGCGATGAGAACAACAGCGATTTTTTTCATCGGATTATTTTTATCAGTTATTAATTGGACATTAAAGTGATAACATAATCTTCAAAAAGATGTTCACTGCCTATAGCTTATCTCCTTTTTTCGCCCCCTCCGCCGCCATCACCTCTGTTTCCACCTCCCGAAGGAGCATGTTGGGCCGGCTTTGATTGTTGTCTTTGCTTAGGCCTTTGTTGGGGGGAAGAATGTTGCTGCTCCATTCTTTGCGCTTGCTGGTGCTGTTGTGCAGGATGTTGTGCAGGAGCATGATGCTGCTGTGCTGCAACATGCTGATGATTTGCATTTTTGTTTGCATTTGAATGGGCAGCCTGGTGCGTATTGGATCCATGATTCGTTGCTGTGTGAGATGCCTGGTGGATGTTGGAAGCGTGACTTGCCCCACCTTTGTTTGGGCTTGCTGTGTGTGCCGCTCCCGGATGTCCTTTGTTTGCTGAAAAGCGCTCATTTTTATTCTTGCTGGCTGAACTTTGATGCGAGCGCTGCGCGGAAGTCGCCTGAACATGTTTTTCTTTTGATGCTGACATTTCTGCTGCATTTGGTCGGGAGGAAACCCCACCCGGGCCATTGAACCCGGCCCGGCTACCGCCGCCGTGAACGGCAGACCTATCGGCATAAGTATTATGGATTACCGCTCCGTTTACATGCGAATATGCAGTGTTGTAACGAAAATGACCTCCGTCCCATCTGCCGCCGCCATAACCTACACCGCCATAGCCATACCCATAGTTCATGCCGCCATAAAAACCAACATGCGAGCCCCAGTATCCTCCGTTCCATCCGTAATAGCCTCCGCTATAGCCCCAATAACCTGGCGTCCACAAATAGCCCGTCATAGGAGGCGCCATCCATGCCCCCGGTACCCAATAGTACCCATTGGGATCGTAGGCCCAGTAGCCGGGTGTCCATAGGTATCCGTCATTTGGACATGCAGGCTGTGCGTAGATAGGTATTTCAGGCGGTGCTACTGCAATTTGTACACTTACTTGTGCGTAGGCATTGGTTTTTGCCAAAAATAGGGCAGACCATATCATGATCAGGACAGAGAATGTTTTCATAAAAAATTTGATTTTATATGACCGGATGTTTTTCGGTCAATAGTAAGACGACACACCTATAACGGAATATAAGTGAATATGTTTAGAATATCCTATATAGATAGCCTGGCAATAGGAAAAAGCCATATTGCATCAAAAAAAAGTTCGCATAAACCTGAAGATCAATTTTGCCGGTCGTGGTTTCCGTATTCTTCTTAAATTGCCACACAAAAGATGACCCGGTATGTCCTTTTAGCTTTTATCGTCAATCTCCTTGCCATCAAATGTTTTTCCCAATGCAAAAGCAATTTTAGTGATTATGGGGAGGCCGCCAAATGCCGGGATAGCGTTATTTCACTGGAACTTGGTTCAGATAAACAGGCAAACCAATATAATTATACCATATTCACAAACCTTAAATTCCTGTTTTTAGACCATGACAGCCTGTTTGAAATACCATCAGATGTATATCAATGCCTCGGTCTTCGCCAGCTTGAGGCTGGTTCAAACCAAATAGAAAAAATACCTTCAGGTATCTCAAAGCTGAAGTCACTTGAGACACTTTCGTTATTCGACGATCAAATACGGGAAATTGATGATTCTATTGGAAAGCTATCTGCATTAAGGCAATTGGCATTGAATGGCAACCGGTTTAAAACATTGCCTTCGTCCATGGCCAGTTTATCCAAACTGGAAAACATTGACATAGGAAACAATCCCAAACTGGATATGAACCAGGCTTTTGAGGTATTGTCAAAAATGCAGGGGATTAAAACCATGGGACTTTATAAAATGAACCTGGTATCGCTGCCAGGTTCATTGAAAAACCTGCATAACCTTGAATCCGTTGACCTAAGCTATAACAAGCGGCTGCCATTGGACAGCGTTATAAAATCACTTCAGAATTGTCACGGCTTAAAGGTACTGACTTTTGAGGGAAACAAAGCTGATTCGGTACCGCAGTCTGTTATCAGGCTGTCAAACCTTGAAGAAATTGACCTCGACAGCAATAAAATAAAAACCCTTCCTGAAAACCTTTTTTTCCTTGAAAACCTGAAAATATTACGCCTTGCGAAAAATAAACTCAGAACGGTTCCCAAAGGCATCTCTAAACTTCAAAACCTGGAAGAACTTGACCTTAGCAACAATAATCTGAAAAAATTACCTGATGAAATAGGCGAACTTAAATCCCTTAAGACTTTATATGTTTATGACAACGATATAGATGACGCGCAGGCAGGCAAAATAAAAGACATGCTGCCAGGGGTCAAAATCCTGTTCAAAAACCCTGACAGTGTTACTTATTGACAATTTGATTTAAGCCACTGCCCACCAACTGCAAGATTTAGCGGCCAATGTTTCGTTTAATGGATGATTGTCCCGTATTTTGCACTGAAATTCCTGCATTGAAAGCTGTTTAAAAAAAACAGAAGTTATTATGTTGAAAACCATTTCATTATCAAGTATTTTTTTGTTTGCATTGCTTTTTGCATATTCATGCCGGCGAAACAATACCGGTGACAACAGCTCAAACAAACAGCAAACCACTTCTTCTGCGAACAGAGCAATTTCGGATACGATCAAAGCAAACCTCGCAGCCAACGACAAGAATGTCCAGATACTGGAAGATGGAACTGTAATGCTCTCAACAAATGGAATTGTTGAAAACCTCGAAAACACACGTAAATATTCAACCTTTTTAAGCCTTCTTGAAAAGTCGGGGTTGTACAAAGCCCTTTCACAAAAAGGGCCTTTTACCGTTTTTGTTCCGTCCAATGAAGCGCTTGAGAAAATAGACAAAATATCCATGGGCAAGCTAATGACCCCTTCCGGAAGGCCCGAACTTGAGAAAATTGTAAAATATCATATCATTGCAGGTTTTCTAAGGGTTTGTGACCTGACTGCAGGCGAATCTATAAGTACCATTGAAGGCGATCAGTTAGTCGTCATTATTGAAAACCATAAAACCAGGTTAATGGATGGGAATGGGAACATGGTTGACATTACGCGCCCTGATATATTGAGCAAAAACGGGATTATGCATCTTACAAGTGGCGTTTTAATGCCTAAAGGGATAAGCCTGTTTTGATTTTATTTCTGACAAAATCCATAACTTGCATTTTCTTTTTAAGGTCAGCACATGAAAAACATAATCTTTATCCTCCTGGTATTTTCCATTCAAACTGCTTTTAAACCTTTCCCGGGCGGGGCAGAGGATTACGCACCGGCCATCAGGAAACAGGCAGAAGATATGGGAAAGGCCCTTGTTAAGAAAAACTACCGGGTTTACATAAAATATACTGATCCGAGAGTTGTACAGGAAATGGGGGGAGAAGCGGCTTTTGCAGATACCCTGAAGCACTATGAGGCCCAATGGCAACGGTACAACATGAGCGTGTATGATATTAATGTTGAAGATCCGTCCACGGTAGTTGACTCAGCGGGTGAACTCCAGACTTCTATTCCTGTCACCATGCAAATGAGGGTAAAGGGGGGCATTGTGACTACTATAACAACTTTTATTGGCATTTCCAAAGACCAGGGAAAAAACTGGGTTTTTATGGACTCTGGAGCAGATTATCATAATCTCAGAAAAAAATATGCAGACCTGAGTTCAAAACTTATTGTCCCGGCCCCAACCCAACCTGTTTTTAAAGCAGATTGAGTTTATGAATAATAGACCTTCAACCCTCTTTCGCTTCTTCAACCTGTTTCATATTATTGCCATCCGGCACTAGTGTTTTTATCATAAACAACTTATGAAATATAACGGTGACAACAAGCCCAAGCAGACAACCAAAAATCACAGAGCTGATCCTGCCCAGCGAAGCATCCCAAACATGTGCACCTTCAGGATGCATCAAAACAATAATCATAGCCGCAAGGGCTGATTTTGCCCCCGCATTTAATTTAAAAAAATCGCAAAGAAACAAAGATACAATGGCCCCAAGACCCATATTATATGGTTTTGGGAGACCAGTAAGAAGTATAAGCAACCCTGAAAAAGCCCCTACAAGGTTTGCTTTAATCCGCATCATTGCCAGGGGCATTGCATCGTTCCCTTCCGGCGATAAAACAAGGACGGCCGAAATAAGGCACCATGCAAAATCGAGCCAATGAACCAGAACAGAAGCCAGGTAGCTTAATAATACTGCCCCAATGGTTTTGAACATATAGACCGAAAGGCTTTTGTACCTGATTTTGAGTACTGTATTCATGGCACCGGACAAAGCCGTTAGGCGATCTGATAATTTTCTTTTGTTTTCTCTATTGATTTTACAACCATGTCTTTAAAAACATCCGGGTTGATATCGGATAATTTATTGATATACAGACAACCCTTACCGGTCTTGAATTTGCCGAGATATTTGGTTAATGATTCATTCTGAACAACATATGCAAACATATAAACAGTTATATTTGATTTCCTCGGTGAAAACCCAATCATACACATATCGCCTTCGTGGCCGCTTTCGTATTTGTAATGATATCTGCCGAAACCAATGATGGCCGTGCCCCACATTTTGGCATCAAACCCGCTTGCGTCCTTTATGATTTCGGCAATCTTATAACAGTCGTTTCGCCTGGTTTCATCAGCAATGCTGTCAAGAAACGCTGTAACACTGGAATCCGTAGGTTTCGTTTTGAGATCGTACATAAGGTTTCGTTATTAATTCAGACAAAAATAGAAATAAAATGGTTTTCTTACGAAGAGATGGAAAAAAGCGATGCCTCATAATCATATAAAGGTTAATTCATTCTAATAATGTAAATTCGCAAGTCACATTTTTAACGAACCAGATATGTCAACAATCAGAAATACTACAACATTTTTAATTTTGTCGGTTTCATCAATCCTTTTCTTTTCAGGATATAAAGCTGCAAAAGATTTCAATTCCTACCAGACAAAAGAACTACAGATCATAATCTCTCTTGACTCTGTTAAACCAGGGCCAATTACATTAAAACAGGTACTTTCTCTAAAGCAATTGAATGTTAAAGCTGACGGAATTACGCACCTGTCCAAAACCTATGATTTTTTAATCATTCCTAAAAAAGGGCCATCCCATTATGTTAAATGCACGGGTTATAAATTCGAACTCGGCACCTTGAATACTTTGCGAAACTGCAAACCAGGTGATCTGATTTTGGTTTCAAACCTTGTACTACTGGGAGATCCAAAATATAAAACGATTGTTGACCCAAAATGGACTGTGGTGGCTGATCCCAAATAATCGTAATTGTTCTTGCTCTTTAAATTTCTGAAGATGAAGATATTGATTCGATTTTTACCTGTGACAATTTTATCATTTGTTATCTGCTCAGGATATAAATCTGAAAACAAAAAGAATCATCGCCAAACCGGTGAAATTTCGGTTTCCATTACACTTGATTCCATAAACCCGGGTAATATAAGCCAAAAACAAGCTTCAACTCTGAGAGAGGTAATTATCTCATCCGGAGGAAGTTTCTATCACACAAAATCTTTTGAGTTTGGGGTCATTCCAAAAGAGGGACCCTCTCATTTCATCAAATGTATCGGGAATAAAATACCTCAGAATGCAATAGCTATTTTGCGGGCTATAAAACCAGGGGACTTTATTTTGGTTGCAAACCTCATACTGTTCAGCAACATAAAATACAAAGCGGTTTCAGACCCAACGTGGACAATTGTAGCTGACCCGAAGTGACTTCAATACCCCAACAATTCCTCAATTACAGCACCCAAACGGTGGGCTGGCAAAAAATTCTGTTCCAGTTCCGGCGCAAACGGTACAGGTGTATCCAAAGAGCCCAACCTGCGAACGGGGGCATCAAGATATTCAAAAGCATTTTCTGATATCCACGCAGCTATTTCCCCCCCAAATCCTCCTATCAGCGTATCTTCATGTAATACAAGTACTTTTCCGGTTTTTTTCACAGATTCAAAAACGATTTCTTTGTCCCAGGGCAACAATGTCCTCAGGTCAATGATGTCTATAAATGCGTCCGGGTTTTGTTCTGCATATTCTACGGCCCAATGTACGCCTGAACCATACGTAATGATACTCAAATCTTCGCCACTCAATACCCTTCTGCCTTTCCCGATTTCAATAGTATAATAGTCGTCAAAAATCTCTTCGCTCACACTGCGGTACAGTGCTTTATGTTCAAAGAACATAATAGGGTTCGGGTCTTCGATTGCTGCGTTCAGCAGGCCCTTTGCATCCATAGGCGATGACGGATAAACTACTTTCAATCCCGGTACATGGGTAAACCATGCCTCTGTACTCTGGGAATGAAACGGCCCTGCTCCCACCCCGGCCCCGGTGGGCATACGCACCACAACATCGGCATTCTGTCCCCAGCGATAATAGATCTTCGCAAGGTTATTTACGATCTGGTTAAAACCGCAGGTCACAAAATCGGCAAACTGCATTTCTACCATAGCCTTATACTTCCTGATAGATAAGCCAAGCCCTATACCTACAATAGCTGACTCGCACAAAGTAGTATTCCGAACCCGCTCATGCCCAAATTGCCCGAGAAACCCCTCCGTCACCTTGAAAACGCCGCCATATTCGGCGATGTCCTGGCCCATTAAGATCAGGTTCGGATATTTATTCATGCTTTGCCTCAGCCCATCTGAAATGGCATCTACCAACCTCTTTTTGGTTTTGGATGAAGTGGCAGGAAATATGTTAAAGTTATAATCGTTTTCAATGCTGTTTGGCGAGAAGGTTTTTTGAGGTGAAAAGGGCGCATATACATCCCTGATTTCTTTTTCGGTAACTGGTATGGGAGGCGCTTCATTCAGCACCAATTCAAGTGCTGTAGTTATCTCTTTGTCAAAGGCTTTGCGATGAGCCTGGATAAATGATGCATCAATTATTTTTTTATCGAGGAGCCATTTTTCGTAATTGACCAAAGGGTCTTTTTTCTCCCAGTATTCAAACAGTTCTTTAGGCACATATTTGGTACCCGATGCCTCCTCATGTCCCCGCATCCTGAATGTCATACATTCTATCAAAACAGGTTCGGGGTGTTCGCGCATTTTTTCGGCAAGGGTAGATATTGTGTCATATACCTCAATGATATTGTTGCCATCAATTTTATAGCCCGGCATCCCATAAGCTACTGCCCTGTCAACCAGGTCTTTGCAGGCATATTGTTCCGATGTGGTGGTGGATAGCCCGTAACCGTTGTTTTCAATAATAAAAATAACGGGCAGTTTCCAGACGGCCGCTGTATTGAGGGCTTCATGGAACTCGCCTTCCGAGGTACCCCCCTCGCCGGTAAAAGCCACCGAAACTTTCTTTTCTTTGCCGAGTTTGCAGGCCAATGCCACACCTGCAGCTACGCTAAGCTGCGGCCCGAGGTGCGATATCATCCCTACAATATGATATTGGTTTACCCCGAAATGGAACGATCTTTCCCTGGCCTGAGAATACCCGCTTGATTTGCCCTGCAACTGCCCGAAAAGCTTTTGCAGGTCAATACCCCTTGACGTAAAAACGCCGAGGTTGCGGTGAAGCGGCATAATGTATTCATCCTCATGCAATGCCATGGTAACGCCCACCGCAATTGCTTCCTGGCCGATGCCCGAAAACCATTTGCTTACCTGTCCCTTACGCAGTAGCAACAGCATTTTTTCCTCAATCAGGCGAGGTTTAAGCATTCCGGTATAAAGCGCCTGTAGTTTTTCATCAGAAAATTCCTTTTGGTCAAAATGTATATGCAGTGCAGGCCCGGTGCTTTGTTCCATCTTGGCACGAAATTAGGCGATAATGTGCTAAAGAGGAATTTGATGGTGAGATAATTTGGGAAATCAACGTTGGTTTAAAATTTGCTTATCGGCACATTTAGACATCAACACATTTATTTTTTCCTAATCTTTGCACATGCCTAACACAGACATAACCATCTCCTCCAAGCTCCCAGGTGTGGAGCAGAGCATATTTTCGATCATGACCGCGCTGGCGGTGAAGCATAATGCCATTAACCTGGCACAGGGTTTCCCTGATTTCAATTGCCCGCCGAAATTAATGGACTATGTGAACAAATACATTCACGAGGGCAAAAACCAGTATGCGCCCATGCCCGGCGTACTTGCCCTCCGGGAAAGTATCGCTGCCAAAACCAAGAAATTATATGGCAAAGAATATGATCCTGATAAAGAGATAACCATTACCGCGGGTGCCACACAGGCCATATATGTTGCGATATCGGCCATGATTAAATACAATGACGAGGTCATTATTTTCGAGCCGGCGTATGATTCTTACCTGCCTGCCATCCTCATCAACAAAGGCACACCCAAATATGTGCAGCTCAATGCGCCTGACTATAAGATAAACTGGGAACAGGTAAAAAAGCTGGTGAATGCCAAAACCCGCATGATCATTATCAATACCCCGCACAACCCGACCGGAACCACCTTTACACCTGATGATATGGCACAGTTGCAAAAAATTGTGGCCAATAAAGATATCATCATCATAAGTGATGAGGTATATGAGCATATTGTTTTTGACGGCAGGAGGCACGAGAGTGTTTGCCGCTATCCAGAACTCGCCAAACGAAGTTTTGTGGTATCATCATTTGGCAAAACCTATCATACCACGGGCTGGAAAACGGGTTATGTTTTAGCGCCCAAAGAACTGACCGAAGAGTTCAGGAAAGTATATTCTTATGCCATGTTCTCGGCGTTTACACCTGTTCAGTTTGCATACTCCGATATGCTGGAAGACGAAGCACATTACCTGGGGTTAAACGAGTTTTATCAAAAGAAAAGGGACCTGTTTTTAGAGAGCATATCCGGCTCAAAATTCAAACCTGTTTCTTGCCAGGGCACTTATTTTCTTTGCGTTGATTACAGCGCTTATAGTAACGAGTCCGACAGGACCATTGCAGAAAGGATAACCACAGAACATGGTGTGGCTTGTATCCCCACGTCTGTATTTTACCACAATAAGGTTGACCAGAAAATATTGCGCTTTTGTTTTGCAAAAAATGAAGATACGCTTACCGAAGCAGGAAAACGCCTATGCAGGGTTTGAAAATAGCAGTGGTGCAGAGTCAACTGTACTGGGAGGATATTGATGCCAACCTAAATATGTTTGGGGAAAAAATCAAGGCTATCAACCATCATGTGGATATTATAGTACTCCCGGAAATGTTCTCTACCGGTTTTTCGATGGCTCCATCCAGACTTTTTGAGACGCTGGACGGAAAGGCCGTGAAGTGGATGAAAACCATTGCCGCAAAAGCCAATGCTGCCATTACCGGCAGCCTGATTATTGAAGAAAACGGGCATTATTATAACCGTCTGATCTGGATGCGGCCGGATGGCAGTTTTGAATTTTATAACAAAAGACACCTGTTTTCAATGGCAGGGGAAGAAAAGGTATTTAGTCCAGGAGATAAAAAGCTGATTGTAACCTTAAATGGATGGAGAATATGCCCGATGGTGTGTTATGACCTCCGTTTCCCGGTTTGGATACGTAATGTTGAAAATTATGACCTCCTGATATTTGTCGCCAACTGGCCGGATAAAAGGATCGAACACTGGCGCAAATTATTACAGGCGCGGGCCATTGAAAACCAGTGTTTTGTAGTTGGAGCGAATTGCGTTGGCAAAGATGGGAATGGAATTGAATATTCAGGTCGCAGTATGTGGGTAAACTGCCAGGGAGAAATCGAGGATGAAATAATCAATGAAGAAAAAACCTTAACAGCAACCTTAAATGAAGAATCCTTAACTTTTACACGGCGATATATGCCTTTTTTGAATGACAGGGATAAATTCGAAATAGTAAAGGGATCATGAGCCAGGAATCAGGAGTAAATAAAGGGTAAGGTGCCGGCACTCACTTGTGACTCCTAAATTGCATCAAACTTCCTTAACATCTTCAACATCGTACCGAAATCTTTAGGGCAAGGGGCATTTACCAAAAATTCTTTGCCTTCAGGGTACTCAAATTTCAACGAATAGGAATGTAGCGCGGTACGGCCCATGATGGGAACTTCTTCTTCGTCCGTGTTAGGGTTGTATTTCCGTTTTACCTGCGACAAAAAAAATGGTTTGCCACCATATAATACGTCCCCGGCCAATGGGCAACCAACGGCTGTCAGATGCGCCCGTATCTGGTGAAAACGGCCGCTGATGGGCTGGGCCCGGACCAATGTATAATGTTTGAAATGCTCAAGGCTATCAACAATCGTTTCGGCCCGTTTGCCCCCCCTTTTGTCAATTACGGCACGGGAAGTTCCTTTTTTGGTCAAAGGAAGGTTGATCATAAAATTTTCAAATTTCCTGACCCCCTGGATAATGGCATGGTACTCTTTATGGATTTCCCTTTTTTGAAACATAATGGAAAACATCCGGTAGTCTTCTTCGCTTTTGGCAGCCAGGATAACGCCACTTGTATCTTTATCCAGTCTATGGCAAAGCATGGCTTCAGGACAATATTTCTTTCCCATGTCAAGAAGACTGATACTACCGTGGCTGTTGTCCTGCTCAGATGTAATACCTGCAGGTTTGTTGAATACGATGATGCGGTCATCCTCATACAGGATGATATCTTTTATCTGGGGGATTTTCATGTTAGGGAAACCTATAAAAACGCTGTTTTTTTATTACCTTATCCTTAATCCTTCTCCTGTAGGAGAAGGCAAATGGTATGTTTTCAGTGATCCCCATTAATGGATAAGCTGTTCTATTTTTTTGTCCAGCTCCTTGCCGTAAATGTTTTTAGCTACGATTCTTCCGTTTCGGTCCAATAAAAAGTTAAATGGAACATCAGAGATAACATAGGTCTGTGGGCCGGCAGATTCAAAGCCAAGCAGGTCTGAAATATTGATCCAGTCCATATTGTCATCTTTAACGGCCTGTATCCAGGAATCTTTCTTTTTATCAACCGAATAGCTGACAATCTCAAGGCCCTTGTTTTTGTATTTGTTGTAAAGCTGTTCAAGATGTGGATTTTCTTCCCGGCTTTTGGCATTATAAGACACCCAGAAGTTTAGAAACACAACTTTACCTTTCAATGATGAGAGCTTAATTGTTTTGCCTTCAGGTGTTTGTGAAATAATTTCAGGGGCTATCATGCCTATATCAACCGGGGCATAAGCTGCAACCTTTTCATGCAATGATTTATAAAACGGCGTATTTGCATACCTGCCCCCCATCTTTTTATCCAGTTTTTTCATAAAATCAAAATCTTCAATGGGGTCCAGGTATGCCGATGCAAGAACAGCCACGTATGAAGTATCAATTTTAGTTATATATTTCTTTATAATATCTCTTTTTTCATGATTGATTTCTTTATATTGTTCTACCCTTTTTTCGACAAGGCGTACGTATAATTGCTTGTCATTCTGCGATTTTTTTAACTTATCTTCAATAACCTGCTTTTTGGCATTGGCATCGTTCAATATATTAAACAGTTCTTCAAGTTGTACGGATTCAATAGAGCCGTAAACTTTATAATCTTTGGGGTCCTCAAGAACAATCGTGAAATCTATGGTGTCCTTTGGCCTTACTATAAACTGGATATTACCCGCCGGCAGGCGCAATTGCATCAGCTCCGGGCCTGAACAAACACCTTCAAAACCGAACCTTCCCTCACTGTTGGCCGCCTGTACAGCCAATGGCTTAATATCGCTGCCAACCCCGATCCGGTCGAGCGTAATGTTCCCGCCCTCCCCATGGATCAGTACACCGCCAATGTAATATGGGTATTCCTGTGCCGGGGGGGGATTGGAACTGCTGTCTTTCGGGGTTGCAAGGCCGGCCTGACCAGTGTTTTTAACGACATTGGGCAGGCTGCTCGTAGGTACGGTATTGACTACTTTGCCTGCTTTGTCCTTGATGACGGCAACGCCGCTATCTGTCTTTATGGTATCATAACCGGATGTATCTGTTTTGGCATCTTTCCGGTTGCTGGAACAGGAAAAGAACAACGCAATAAAAATCACGGATACTAAGGCAATACTTCTCATTTTGGCAAATTCTTAGTGCAAGATAGCATTTTTTCCAATAAAGGGCAAAGCTACAAAAATTCTTTCCGGCTATATTGGCTGTTATTATCCACAAACAAGCCATATTTGTGCATGGCCGGAGAACATTACAAGCGCGGATTTGCCATTTACCTCAAAGTGGAAAAAGGACTCTCTTCCAATACCGTTGAAGCATACTTAGACGATGTGGACAAGCTATTCGCTTTTCTGGATTCTGCATGGCCCGGGCTTCCCATACAATCAGTTAAATTAGAACACCTGTCCACCTTCATAAACCAGATTGTGGAAATAGGGCTTAGCACCGCCAGCCAGGCACGGATCATTTCCGGTATCAAGGGTTTTTTCACTTATCTCCTCACCGAAAACATTACCCAAAACGATCCGTCTGAATTGCTGATTACCCCACGGTTAAAAAGAAAACTACCCGATGTATTGAGCGTTGAAGAAATTGACAGCATTTTTCAGCAGATTGACATGAGCAAACCCGAAGGACAACGGAACAGGGCCATGCTGGAAACGCTGTACAGCAGCGGCCTGCGCGTGTCTGAACTCATCGGCCTCCAGACATCTCATATCTATTTTGATGATGGTTTCCTGCGGGTTATCGGAAAAGGAAACAAAGAACGGCTGGTACCTATAGGTGGCGAAGCCTTGAAGCACATTTCGCTATACGCGCATCATGTAAGGGTACATATTCCTATAAAACAAGGGTTTGAAGGCATTTTCTTTCTAAACAAAAACGGGAAAAAACTTAGCCGGGAAATGGTATTTATGGTCATCAAAACACTCACTGCCAAAGCCGGTATCGAAAAGAACGTACATCCTCATACCTTCCGACATTCATTTGCCACCCACCTTGTAGAAGGTGGCGCTGACTTGCGTGCCGTACAGGAAATGCTTGGCCATGAATCCATTACCACCACCGAAATTTATACCCACCTGGACCGAAATTATTTGAAAGAGGTAATAGAACGGTTTCACCCGAGGAGTTAGGGGGAAAAGTTGTTGAGTTTTGCTTTCGCGTATGAGTTTGAAACGACTCATCCTAAGATAGGAATATCGACTTTGTATCTTTATATAATATAAAAGTTTACCGCAGCGTCCGCAAAGGCACCGCAGAGAAAAACTTCGCGTCCTTTAAGAAACCTACGCGTCCTTTGCGGTTGGTTATTAATTCCTAAATTTCTCTACTTTTGTCCCGCAACATACCGCTAAATCACCAACTCAATAACTCGATAACCCAATAACTTTTAATGAGCAACATTATCGAAGCCATCAACATCTCCAAGAGCTATGCACGAAAGGAGGCGCTGAAAGACATCAATCTTTCTGTACCGGCCGGCAGTGTATATGGACTTTTGGGGCCTAACGGCGCGGGTAAAACAACTTTTATCCGCATCCTTACGCAGATCATCGGGCCGGATTCAGGAGAAATACTTCTGAATGGCAAACATTTAGAACGCTCTGATATTGAACGTATCGGGTATATGCCTGAAGAACGCGGCCTTTATAAAAAAATGAAAGTCGGTGAGCAGGTGGAATATTTTGCAAAGCTGAAAGGCATGAGTTCAAAGCAAACCACCGATGCCATCCGGTATTGGTTCAATGTATTCGATATCAAAGACTGGTGGGGCAAAAAGATGGATGAACTCTCCAAAGGCATGCAGCAAAAGGTGCAGTTTATTGTTACGGTCATTCACAAGCCCTCGCTGATTATCCTGGACGAACCATTTTCCGGTTTTGACCCGTTGAATGCGGAACTTGTCCGCGACGAGATATTGAAACTGCGTGACCAGGGCGCCACCATCATATTGTCAACACATAGGATGGAATCAGTTGAAGCGCTTTGCGACCATATTGCGCTCATCAATAATTCTCATAAAGTAATTGAAGGTGAAGTACATGACATTCGCAACCAGTTTAAGGAAAACATGTATGAACTGAACATCTCCAAAGATCCTGAAGCAATGAACCTTGGCAGTTGGGGATATGAACTGGTCAGCACAGCAGGGCAAAACGACAAAAGTGTCACATTGCGGTTTATGGTTCCCAATGGCGCTGCTTCCAATGATATATTGCAGCGTTTTATTCCGATTGGGCAGGTCAATGCCTTTAAAGAAGTACTGCCTTCTATTAATGATGTATTTATTAAACTGGTAAAGGGGGAAAACAAATGAACAAGATAGCATTAATCATTCAGCGTGAATATATTACAAGGGTCAGGAACAAGACGTTTATGCTTGTTACCTTGCTCGCACCACTGGCGTACGGGCTGCTCATTATGATCCCTGTGCTTACAGCCAAATATGCCGATTCTAAAAAAGTAGTGGCTGTGGTGGACGAAAGCGGCAGGTTTTCATCGCTGTCCCTGACCGATAAAGACCTGGTGATATATAATCCACACCAGACGATGGACCTGGTGAAGATGGCTTATAAATCACAGGACAGCGATTTTTATATTCTTCATATCCCTCAAAATTTTGACGTTTATCATCCGTCAGGTATTGAACTTTTATCCAGAAAAAATGCCGGCGTATTTTTTAAAGGAACCATTGACACGATAATGGAACACCAGATCCGTGATATACGCATGGAAGCGATGCACATCCCTAAAGCCACTATTGATTCACTGCACTCCGATATTGATGTAAGTGTGCGGAAAATTACCGACAAAGGCGTAGAAGCAAGCAGCAGCGGGGCTACAACAGGCGTGGCATACGCAGGTGGTTTTCTGATATATATGTTTATTTTCCTTTATGGTTCTATAGTAATGCGCGGCGTACAGGAAGAAAAGCAAAGCAGGGTTGTTGAGATCATTATTTCATCTGTAAAACCTTTTCAATTGATGATGGGCAAGATTATCGGCATTGCGATGGTTGGACTCACGCAGGTATTGATCTGGGTACTGCTCACTTTTATAATTACCACCATTGGCGGACAAGCCATTGGCGCACATCATGCCGCTGAACAAATGACCGCAAACGGTGGACAAAGAATGGAAGCCATGCAAAATGCCATGTCGGCCCTGGGTACTTTACCGGTAGGATTGATCGTGACGATGTTCTTATTTTATTTTCTGGGAGGGTATTTATTATATAGTTCTATGTTTGCAGCGGTTTCGTCAGCCGTTGACAGCCAGGCTGAAGTAGGACAGTTTATGCTGCCAATTTCTCTGCCTATTATTGTTTCAATCGCATCTATTTCAACCATTGTCCAAAACCCGGATGGCCCTTTTGCTTTCTGGATGTCCATGATCCCGGTTACCTCGCCCATTGTAATGATGGCGAGAATACCCTTTGGTGTACCGGCATGGCAATTGGCGCTATCTATGGCCATACTTATAGGATCATTTATCGTTTCAGTGTGGCTTGCCGGTAAAATATACAGAACGGGCATATTGATGTACGGTAAGAAAACGTCCTGGAAAGAGCTGGGGAAATGGCTTTTCTACAAATAACAGTTAACAGTCAAAAGTAATGAGAGTTTGCTGGGCTTTGCGCCTTTGCGTCTTTGCGAGAGGTCAATAAGAGTAAAATATGGCATATAGCGAAGAATTAGCGAATAGGATCAGGGAAACAATACAGGATTTGCCTGATGTAGAAGAAAAGAAAATGTTCAGGGGCGTAACCTTTATGGTGGATGGAAAAATGTGCATTAGCGTGAGCGGGGACAGGATCATGGCACGGATTGATCCCGCATTACATGATGAACTTGTCGAAAAACCGGGGTGCAACATCGTGACCATGGCAGGCAGGCCAAACAGGGGCTTTCTTTATGTAGAAGCGTTTGCAATCAGAAACAAAAACGATCTTGATTACTGGATTGGACTGGCGCTGGAATATAATCCCAAAGCAAAGGCGAGTGTGAAAAAAGGTAAGAAATAAAAAGTGAGAGGTGAAAAGGCTAATCCATCAACCGGGCGGTCTTAATGAGCCCGGGTATATCGGCAAGTATAATGTCCCTACCTTTGGATTCAATGAGGTTTTCATCCTTAAGCTGGGCAAGAGCACGGATCACCACCTCTTTGGCGGCGCCCACCATAGCAGCAAGGTCTTCCCGGCTTAGATAAATATCGAGGGTTTTGCCGTCTTCACGGGTTCCGTATGTTTCCTTAAGAAGCAGAATAAGCTCTGCCACCCGTTCTTTCACACTTTTAGTGGCAATGTCCACACGTTTTATTTCGCTTTGGTCCAGGTCCTGCGACAATAAACGCATCATTTGCATGGATATTTCAGGATTGCTGTTCAGTATCTCGAAAAAGATTTTCTTGGGTACATAACCGATCATGGTATCTTCCAGTGCTACCGCCGAAGCATGATATTGCTGACCCGCTAATAAAGCCCGATACCCTATCACGTCCAGTTTACCGGCGAGGCGAACGATCTGCTCTCTGCCCCCGTCTCCGAGACGTACAATCTTTACTTTGCCCGAAATAACGCAGAAAAGACCATTGGCATGTTCGCCTTCATTAAAGATATTATCGCCTTTCTTAAATGACTTGCGACCTTCACCATTGGGCATGTCCCTGCGCAGCAGTTCATGGAAAAGGAAAGCCGAGCGGCTGCCGTATTCTCCGTATTTATGGGGATGATCTGTCATTTTAAAAGCTGCCAAGGCAGGTTTCAACTGCAAAAATACAAAATTTAATTTGGACAAGGAATTATTGAATGATACGGTAAAGAGTGTCGTTTGGTGGGATGGGCTGAGTTTTTGCGTGATTCGTTGTTTATTGCTACCCGTTAACCGTCCCTCCGCTCCTGCCCCAGTTTTCCAGTTCCTCTTTTTTCCATAGTTCCGGAAAAAAGACCCTGAACTGAATGTGCGGCGGGAGGTATTTTTCCCAATTGGTACCGCCAGTGGCTGCTATGGTTGCCGTTGAATCCGGCTTTAAATACCTGAAAGCGGATTTGATATGCACAAGAGGCCATCGCACGTTTACAAAGCGATCCAGCTCCCTGTAAACGGCTATCAAATCGGCGTTTTGCTTCTTGTTATCAGGAAGGCTATGGTAAAGGCTTAAGAGGTTGTTGTTTTGATGTTCTTTTGCCCAGTTGAAAAGAGTTCCGGCATATTTTTCTTCAAACCTTTTTAATGTGAGCGTTTTTTCTCCTGTTTCGGCGACTGTAGCGCCGTATTTCCAGTAGATAAAACCGAATTCTTCTTCGATGGATGCACCTCTTATTTTTTCACGTTCCGAACTGTTTACCAGGTTACTCAGGTCTGTGCTGGCTATTTCTATCATCCGGTATTGGGCAGATTGAAACCCGCTTGCGGGCAAAAGCGCCATCCTGAATTTCAGGAACTGCTCGGGTTCCATCCCGTCAACCATGATTCCAAAAGAATGGGTGAGATTGGTAAAATAATTGATGATTCTCTTTAGCCTTGCTATCAAAAATTCAACAGTTGGATTATTGGTTTTCAATATCTGGTCATATTCCCAAAGGCTTAATTTGAAATACAGTTCGGTAATCTGATGGTAAATTATAAATACCATCTCATCCTTAATATCGGTTTTGGGATGTTGAAGTGCAAGAAGGGCATCAAGGTTTATATAATGCCAGTAGTCAAGGTATTCTGTATAAAGAAGTCCCTCAAGATAGCCCAAAGCCTGTTGGTTGTCCTTTTTGTATTTCTGGTCAATTTTTTCAAGCAATTGCCTGATCTCATCATTAATATCCATCGGAGGTATCTTTTAGAAAGGGCTTATGAACCGGTCAAAACCAATGAAATTTTTATCTTTATCTGATAGGATTGGTTCAGATGCACCCCATGGAATTGCAAGGGCAGGGTCATTCCACATCAGGCCGTCTTCGCTTGGCTTGTCGTAGTAATCCATACATTTATAAGCAAATACCGTCCTGTCTTCAAGGGTGAGAAACCCGTGTGCAAAACCTTCGGGTATATACAGTTGCAAAAAATTGTCCCCGCTGAGTTCCACGCCATAATGTTTACCATAAGTTTCAGAGCTTTTTCGGATGTCCACGACTATATCCAGTACACTTCCACTGATAACATGCACCAGTTTTGCCTGAGCAAATGGCGGCTTTTGAAAATGCAGGCCACGCAACGCACCTTTAGCTGACATTGACCTGTTGTCCTGCACAAATTTACCTACTATACCTGCCGATGCAAAATCGGATTCATTGTAAGATTCAATAAAATATCCCCTTGAATCACTAAAAACAGCAGGCTTTATTAACTTCAGGCCCGAAATCGGTGTTTGAAAACATTCTGGCATCATCTGGCAAATTTAGGTGTTATTGCATTATCAGCAGAAATTTTCAAAATCATAACAAGACTATCGTATTTTTCAGGCATCAGTTTTAACGGGTATAAAAAACCGATATTCAGGAAGCCCATATCCCCTGATAAATGACATAATGATTGTTTTTGGTGCCTGTTTTGAAATATGGCAGGCCGTGCAAGATTTCAGATATCCCGACAAACCGGCAAATTTGTTTTTTTAGTCTTTCATTGCAAATTCCCGATTCTTGTATAAAATTTCTATTTTTGCAGGCACAACTATTAAATTCTTATAAGACCAGATTATGAAAAAGATTGTTTTACTATTATCATTTATGCCGCTGGCATTGTTCGCCCAGAACAGTAATGCCCCGACATTGCAGAAATTTCATTCCCCCAGGGAAGGATATGTAAGCCCGGTGCAAAACCATTCTCAGCCCAAGCCTACCGCTTCTGCACCGGTTACCCACCATGGTGGTATCTATCCAGGCACCGCTTATGTTCCGGCAACCCTTACCAATATAGGGACTACAGTATATGAACTACAAACAAATGGAGCGCTGGCAAAACGTCTTCAGGTATATTCAGCCGGCAATATTTCTTATGTCTGGATAAAGTCTGACGATCCAACCGATAAAAATTTTGATACCAGGTATAGCGGCTATAACAGTTTTAACGGTTCAAGTTGGCTTACGTCTTATGGCAATACAACCCAATTTGAATTTGACCGTAGCGGCTGGCCCAGTATTGGTGAGCTGACCACCAATGGCAATACGTACGAAATGTTGACTTCACATTATGCTGCAGCCGTGAGCACGGTATATGCCGGGGGTATATATTGGTACACGAATACAGCGATCGGTGAAGCAAATTTTACACAAGACAAAACCATTGACCCAAGTACAAACCGCGCCCTGACCACAGGACTGCTATGGCCCCGTATGGCTACCTCAAATAACAGGATTTACCTGATTGGAACCTACGAAGACGATAGAAAAATAAGTGGTGTATATAACCCCATTGTATATTTTTGCTATAACACGACCACCAGCAAGTTTGAGTCTAAAAACATAACCCTGCCTGGGTATGATTCCACACGTTATGGCACCGGCAGCGCCGATGAATATTCCATTGACGCGAGAGGCCAGTATGTAGCCATAGTAACAGGCGGTTTTGAAACCGATCTTGCACTTTGGAAATCATCCGATAGCGGCAAGACTTTCACAAAGACCATTATTAATAATTTTGCGCAGTCTCCATTTAACCCTAAATCACCCACAATGTACACCGACACTGCAATTGCAGACGATGGCACCTGTTCAGTTACCCTGGATAACAATGGTGTTGCACATGTAAGCTATACCCCGATAAAGACAATTAACCCAAGTGGAGATTCTGGTGTATCATACCAGCCTTTTGTTACCGACAGCATTACATATTGGAATGACAGGGATCAAAAAAAGATATATGTCGGGGGATGCGTTGACTACCAAAAGAATGGGGATATTGCGTTCGGCCCAAATCAAACTACTGAGGACTATGCCGGTTATGACCATGATTATGCCACTTTTTCTAATATAGCAGTTGATCCATCCGGCAATATTTATGTTGTTTTCTCTGCGCCTCACGAAGATGACCTTGATGAATTTGGAGATTGTTTCAGGCATGTTTACTGCTCTGTATATAATGCCGCAACAAGTACCTGGCTGCCTCAGCAGGATATTGTACAGACATGGCAATATGAAAATGTATATGCAACTGTTGCCAGGGATGCAGACAGCAAGCTGCATTTGGTTTTTATGCAACATGGCGTTAATGACAATGCAGGTATTTATTGGCCCCAGTCTACGACCAATCAAAATCCCGAAAGCACCGATACGATGATTTATGAAGAGGTTTCAACGGGTGATCTTCTGTCACAGAAAGTAGGACTGATAGATTTGGGCGTTAATGAAAATATTGCAAACAATCTTTTCAGTACAGGGGCTGTCTATCCAAATCCTGCCGCTGATATGTTAAACCTTTCCTTGAACCTTACCCGCCCTGCCACCGTAACCGTAAAAATGACCAATATGCTTGGTGAAGAAATGCAGGCACAGAATTACGATATGCTTCCTTCCGGGAAAAACAATCTCCAATTCGGAGTGAACAGCTTGTCTCCGGGGGTTTATTTATGTAATATCTCAGCAGGTGGATATACAGCTACTGAACGGGTTGTGATAGAAAGGTAGAAAGATAGTATATTGTCTTAAATAGAGAATTTATAAAAGAGTCCCGGTCTGCTTCAGATCGGGATTTTTTTTTTGTATGTTGCTCAGGATATGAGGATTGAAGCGTTTGACTTTGTGTTCCCGTCAGAATGGCAATGCTGGGCCTGCAAAACCCTTAGTCCCGGCATTCGGGATGAGCTACCCGGGTAAAAGCCTCTGAAAAAATCTTATGCAAAAGGGCGCAAAGAGGAAAACACATAAAGTCCGCAAAGAATGCCTTAACTTTTGTTCCTGACTCCTTATCCTACTTTCTACAATCCCGGATTATTCAACTTGCTATGGAACCTGCCATAGGTAAAATAGACAATAAACCCGATCAGAAGCCAAACTACCAGCCGGATCCAGTTAATAGCTTCAAGTCCGCACATAATAGCGAGGTTGCTAAGGATTCCAAGTGTGGCCACAACAGGCAGACACGGGGTACGGAATGGCCTGGGCCTGTCTGGTTCTTTAATACGCATAAGCCATACAGCGCCACAAACCAATACAAAAGCCAGCAAGGTTCCGATGTTCACCAATTCTGCAATGACACTGATAGGTGTGAATGCCGAAACGATAGATACAACAAGCCCCGTAAGGAGTGATGCCTTATATGGCGTATGAAATTTGGTATGCAAAGTACCGAATACACCTTTGGGCAATAGGCCATCTTTGGCCATTGCAAAAAACACCCTCGATTGGCCGAGGAGCATCACTATAAGAACCGAAGTCAGGCCTGCAATGGCGGCAATGGAAATAATAAGCACGGCAAAACCGAGCCCTTTAGCGCCAAATGCCGCTGCTATTGGGGCTGTAATATCAATGTCTTTATAATTGATCATCCCGGTAAGCACCAATGAAACAAGGATATATAGAATGGTACAAACCACAAGGGAAGTTAAAATGCCGAATGGAACATCTTTCTGAGGGTTTTTTGCTTCGCCAGCCTGGGTTGAAACCGTATCAAACCCTATATATGCAAAGAAAATATAACCAGCCCCGCCAAGGATACCCATTAGGCCGTAAGCGCCATGCGGCATACTTTCTCCGGGATTGGTAATCATGGTTCTTTCCGGGATAAATGGATGCCAGTTGGCCGTATCCACATAATTTGCACCTACAATGATAATGAAAAGAACAACCACGAGTTTAAGGACTACCATAAATGCGTTGGCGCTTGCCGCTTCTTTAATTCCCTTTACCAGTATCATGGTTATAACCCATATTATCAAAAATGCAGGGAGGTTAATCGCAAATGGATGTCCCATAATAGAAGGTAGAGAGATGTCAGAATAATGGGAAAGCATTGTTTTCATTTTATCTGCAGATGTGGCCGCTTCCCTTAAAAGTGATTGAGCCGAAAAGCTATCGTTCATCAACCATAAGGGCAGTTTTATATGGAACAGCAAAAGAAATTTGCTAAGATACCCGCTCCATCCCACAGCAACTGCTGAAGCGCCCATGGCATATTCCAGGATCAGGTCCCACCCGATGATCCAGGCAAACAGTTCCCCCATGGTAGCGTAAGAATAGGCATAAGCTGAACCTTCAACAGGTAGAAATGAGGCAAATTCTGCATAGCAAAGTGCGGCAAACGTGCATCCGATCCCTGCTGCCACAAAAGATAATGCCAGTGCCGGGCCTGCGTATTCTTTAGCGCCCACGCCTGACATAACAAATATCCCCGCACCAATGATTGCCCCTATCCCTATGGCCGTAAGCCCCCATTTGCCCAGGACCCGTTTCAGGCCACTCTGGCGCATGTCTTCTTCAAATGCCTCCACAGGCTTTCTTGCCCAAATATTGGATTTGCTCATAGTATTTGATGTGCTGATGTGTTAATGTGCTGATTTAAGACAATATGCTGATATATTGATGTGCTGATTTTTCTGACGTATTAAACTTATACAATTTTTGCTTTGCTTGTAGCAATAATTTGATTGATAACTTTCTGTATATGGGTTAAATCTTCTATTAAATCTTTACAGTCTGGTAGGGATTCAGACATTTGGCATAGATGCAACCAATATTCTGTTTCATTCGCTTCTTTGGCAGCTATTTTGAACTTATGAATAAAATCAAGCCTGCTTTCAGCGTTCTGGGCTTCGTTTCTATTTGCGCCGATTGATGTACCGGACCTAAGCAATTGGCCGGAAATTGCCCATTTCTTTTTTTCATTAAGGCGTTCACAATAATCAACGATCTTCAAAGCGAAGCCGAAAGTAAGTTTTATGATTACATTATCACTATTAACCATCTTAATAATCTAAGCTGTGGCAAATATAAGAATCCCTGTCAATTACTATATCATTTATAAACTTGCATTAGCCCCATCACGCGCGTAAGCCAATTGGTACATCAGCATATTTTATTAGAGGAGCGTTCCCCTCATGATGACCATGGCGATAGAGAAATAGATAACAAGTCCGGTAACATCCACAAGGGTAGCTACAAAAGGGGCGGAAGATGTAGCGGGGTCCAGCCTGCATTTTTTTAGGATCAATGGAAGCATGGATCCGGCAATAGTGCCCCAGAGAACGATTCCAATAAGGGCAAAGCCTACGGTAGCCCCAACCAATATCCAGTGTTCACCATACAAACTGTGGCCATCGTGTGTAAAAAATTGTTGCCACAAAGCTATCCGGCAAAACCCGATACTTCCAAGTATAGACCCCAGGGCAAGTCCGGCAAAAATTTCACGGCGCATTACGCGCCACCAGTCTTTGAGTTTTATTTCACCAAGTGCCATAGCCCTGATAACAAGGGTAGAAGCCTGAGAACCGGTATTCCCCCCACTGGAAATAATAAGCGGAACAAAAAGTGCCAGTACAACCGCTTTTTCTATTTCATCCTCAAAAAAACCCATGGCAGTGGCTGTAAACATTTCGCTTATGAAGAGGATAATCAGCCAACCTGCCCTTTTCTGGATCATTCTTTTGATGGAAATTGTCATATAAGGCTCGTCAAAAACTTCAACAGCGCCGAGTTTCTGAATATCTTCGGTGCTTTCTTCTTCGGCAACTTCCAGTACGTCATCTATAGTCACAATGCCAAGCAGGAAACCGTTTTTATCTGTAACAGGTAATGCTGTCCGGTTAAAATTCCTGAATTTGCCGACCACTTCTTCCTGGTCATCATCCACCACCAGACTCTGGAATTTGTGGTCCATCAGGTCAAGGACCTTGCTGTCAGGATGAGCAAGAAGTAGTTCACGAACCCTGAAATCATCTATCAGGTATCCTTTTTCATCAATGACATAAATAACGTTAAGCGTTTCGCTGTCGCGCCCGTGTGTTCGTATATATTCAAGTACCTGAGCAATGGTCCATTCTGCATGCACGGCAGTATAGTCCGGGGTCATCAATCGCCCCACACTATTCTCCGGGTATCCAAGAAGGGACAATGCAATCGTGCGCTCGCGAGGTGACAGTACACTGAGGAGATGCTTAACCGTGTGTTCAGGCAATTCCTGTAGCAACGTGGTCCGGTCATCCGGCGACATTTCGTTCAGGATGTCAGGGACATGCTCCGGTGGCAATTGTTCAAGGAATTCTTTCTGGTATTCTACCTCAAGATATTCAAAAGTCTGCGCGGCAAGATCATTTGGCAGGCATTCAAAGATGAAAAATCTTTCCTCTTCATCATCAAACTGATCAATAAGGGCGGCAACATCTTCGGGAGACCAACTCGAAAGCAACTCATTCAGGTTGGAGGCATTACGTTCTTCGACAAACATGCCGATAACCGGTTGAATGATATTCGCTTTCATATGATTAAAATTCTACACTCCCTTGGAGATATTATTAATAGACATTTAAAGATAAGGCTTTGATAATAAACCGGTTGTAAAACCAGGGCATTTTATTTCCTTAAGCCGCCTTTCAAAAGGCGCACAAAGTTAGGAATTCATTTTTTGTTTATGGACAGAAAGCGGTGATAGTACAGAAGAAATTTTGATATGCAACCAATTGTTTAATTTTGCTAACAGGTATAAAACTAACTGTCAGATATATGAAGAATTGGTTCCCGGTACTTTTGGTATTTAGCACTTTAACTTCCTTTGGACAAATACCAAATACATTATCCGCGGCAGACAAAGTTTATGGGCTGTCAAGATTCTGGGAGGAGGTAAATTATAATTTCGTTTACATCAACAGAATTGATCGTGCTAAATGGGATAGCGCGTATCGGCAAATGATAGACCTGGTTCAAAAACCCTCAGACGATTATCAATATTATCGTCAGCTTGAAAGGTTTTGTGCCCTATTGAAAGACGGGCATACAAATATTTATTTACCTGAATCCATTGATAGCATGATTATGACGACGGCATTTGGGCAGTACAGTTTATTTATTGAAAATATTGATGGTAAAGCAATTATAACACACGTCAATCCAGGTAAGAAAGATGAAATACCAATAGGCAGTGAAGTTGTTGAGGTTAATAACAAGCCAACCAAAGATTATATCAGGGAAGAAGTTGAACCTTATATTTCATCCTCCACAGATTATGTTCTTCAGGACAGGAGTATCCATCGGCTTTTATCAGGTTTATCGGGTGATACGTACCTGGTAAAAATGAGGAAGCCAGATCATCAAATAATTACCTTGAATCTCACCCATTCAAAAACCAATGAAGAACAATGGTATCCATCTTTTAATGATGAACATTCTGGGTTACTGGAATTCAAATGGTATGACAACCGGATTGCTTATTTAAGTTTGAATTCTTTCGGGGACCCTAAAATTGATTCTCTGTTCGCTAATCTCCTCCCGGAATTATATGAAGCTAAAGCCTTAATTATTGACCTCCGGAATAATGGTGGCGGAAGCACAGATATTGGCACCAATATTCTTCAATATCTCACAAATGATTCGCTTATTTATGGTGAAAAAAGCAGCAGCAGACTACATATCCCTGCCTTTAAAGCCTGGGGGGAATATACCAGGCCTTCAGATACGATTAATAACGAATGGAAAAAGAAATCCGTCCTTATGTTCCGCGACGATTACTTTTATACTTTTGATTATTCACCCGACACGATCAGATTAAAAGCAAAACGGATAGTTGTTCCGACTGCCATTTTAATTGGGAACAATACTGCTTCGGCGGCTGAGGATTTCCTTATTTATGCCGACAACCAGAAACATATCGTCAAAGTCGGGGAAAGAACTTATGGAAGTACCGGACAACCATTTTCATTTGATCTGCCTGGCGGGGGCTCTGCGCGGGTTTGCACTAAAAAGGATACATACCCAGATGGCAGGGAATTTGTGGGACATGGCATTAAACCTGATATTGAAGTCAAGGAAACTTTAGCCGATTTTATTCAGAATAAAGATCCTGTTTTGGACAAGGCTTTGGAATATCTGGATAACAAACTGAGATAGGGTAGCAAAAGCTAAAAATCATACCCCATACTTAAATAAGTGATCTCAGACCCGGTCACCCCGTCATCCACTCCCCAGGCGAAATCCAGTTTCAGGTAATAGCCCAGCAAAATATCCCTTATTCCAAAGCCATACCCATATACAATAGGGTTTCGGAGGCTTGTAACAGTAATGATGAAAGGAACCTGGTTATAGATCGTTTTGTTGTAAGCATTTTCCAGCGAGAAAGGGTCCAGCCCATTCCAGGCGCTGCCCGCATCAAAAAAGCCCAGGGCCATAAAGTTATCTGCAAACGAATTGTTGAGGGGACGGTTCACAATATATTTTATAAGAGGGATACGGAGTTCGCTGTTTATCACGGCATAAGAGCTTCCATTTCTCACATTTTGAATAAACCCCCTCACAGGTGTAGCGAGCGCTTCGTACGCATAATTCTGGCTCTGGTCAACATAATTGTTCTGATTGTATTGCGGGAAAAGCCAGTCATCCACACCCCCTAAGAAATAAACGATCTTTGCGGTGCCGATAGAGGTAGCTGCGGCAAAACGGTTTGCCCAGATAATTTGCCTGCTGATCTTGGTATATGACCTTACATCCACCCCAAATGTCTGAAAATAAGTCCCTCTCGAGTTCACCTGTTCATATAATTCTGAATAAGCTTTTCCGCGGACCCCATAGTAAAGGTTTTGGGCAAAATTGATGGTATTGTCATAGACATATTGCAATTTGCCCCCTGTCCACATCCTGTTGCTGTCAGGCATTTCAAGGGTTGATTCTTCACCGGTCAGGAACACTGTTCTGTCAAGCCTGCCAAATACAGATCCGCTCAGGGATGATATTTCCGTGAAGGGATATTTTAGCTCCAACTGTAACTGGTCTGACGTAAGGCGATAAGATGAAACGCCATCATAATTATCAGTTTCTCCCGTCCTGAAAAATGTGATCTTTTTGTCAAGCCTTTTTTTGAGGTTCTCATAGGCAATCATATAAGAAGCGCCGGTGAGGGATGCATTTACACTGAAACCTCCTGTGATACTGTAGTCCCTGAACATGTCTTTGACACCCAATTGTATCAAACCCTGTATAGTTGGCTGTATAATCGCAGTGTTGTTAGGGTTATAAGGCAGATATGGCGTCGTTATTATACCATTGTCAAGCTGCGTGGTCAACTGGTCGAAAGTAAAATCAAGAAAATAAGGACTGGGGCTTGGAAACCGGATCAGGTTCGATGGTTTACTGATATTATTGAGCAGGGTGTTCACCACGCTCCCATCCCCTGCCTGTTCATTGTTTTCTGTGGTTGTATTTGCAGGAACCTCAAAACCCGATTGGAAATAAGCGGGCTTCGGAGGGGCTTTTACAGTATCTTTTTTTGCTTTGTTGGTTTGGGCTACCGTATTTTGAGCCTGCTGGTTTATACTGTTTCCTTCACGTTTTGCTCGGTCCGGGTTACCAGGTTCGGCATCTTCCATTTTGCTTTTGTTTTCATTTTCGGGTTTTTTCTTTTCCCCATAGTTTGCACCATTTCCAACAGGCACTGCCACCGATGGAGGATTTGCCGGAAGAGTGAGCTTGTACAAGGCATATTTATCCTTCTCATGGTAAAATTCATAAGATATATTCGGCTTGTGCGTTATTTTATAGTCTTCTATATTTTCGTCCCTATCCGTAAGCGTATAGGTATACAGACTGTCCTTGTACACAGAGAATGTATCAATTTTTACCAGGTCAGTATCTTTCGGAATATTGCCAAGCTGGATGGCCGCTTTACTGTTTTGAAAAAAATAAAGTGTGTCGCTTTTCCTGCTGCTGTCTTTGTACAGCGCCACGGTCATGATGTAGTCAAAAAAACTATCTCTTTTTACCGCGGCACGGTTTACAATCCCGTTTTCATCGGTGAGATAGCTGAAATATGTGGAATCATAATCATAAGCGGATGTTTCATTGGCCGTGCCCTGGCTCAGCCTGACAATTTTGTACCTGTTGGCGGTATAATTAGGGAAATAGAATATGTCATAATTGTCATTGAACTCATATTTGCGGTTTGCACCGATATGAGCCAAAGAGGCTGAAGGTCTGTTAGATGTAAAAACAATCCCTTTGCTGCCATGCACAAAATGAGGCTCAATGTCGTCATATATGTCATCGGTAAGTTCCCGGAGCGCCTGGGAATGGAAATCGAAAGTAAAAATATCTGATTGCCCCCGGTGCACGGCACTGAAAACGGCTGTTTTGCCGTTGTCTGCATATTGAAAACTCAGGACCCTGTCTATATGATTAATCATTTGCGGGTCGCTTTTTCGTTTGTGAGGGTTTTTTTCATCCATATTGTAATGGAAATAAGTAGGCTCGGAACGCCGTTCATAAATGACCGTAAGCTGGTCTGATTTTGGGTTCCACCCTATCAGGGGATACGTATAATCAAAGGTTCCCCTTCGACGATAGCCGCTTTTGAAAACGACTTTTTTCTTTCCGGTGGCAATGTCAACAATCCACACTTTTATGAGTCCGATATCATTGGTGACCACGGCCGCATAATCGCCGTTCCGCGAAATATCCCATTGTGTGACCCTCCCCTTTTTGAATACCTTATGTAACTTTACAAGTTCTTCACCCGCAGGCGAAGAACCCGTTTCTTTTGAAAGCCTGGCATATTCGTGTTTAAACCACTCGTCATAGACTTCGTTAAAAGTTTTCCCGAGGACAAACAGGTACCCTGTTTCAACACTTTTGTTGGCGCGCATGATATATATGATATTTGCTACTGCCGATTCCCCATATTCATCGTTGATATATTTCCAGAGGCTATGGCCGATAAGAAGCTGCTCATCCGTACTTAATTTTTTAAATTTTTTAAATTTTCCGGAGAGAAAGCCTGATTTGAGCCTGTTTTCATACTCGGCGTTCCAGTTTTCGCCGATATACTCAACCAGCCCGTCAATATACCAATCCGGTGTATTGAGTAGAACGTTATTCTGGACACGTTCCTGCAGGTTGCCACCATAAAGTATTTCATTCATGATGATCTTGGCGATGCCTTTTTTGATCTGGGTTGAGAAATCAAAATGGGTGCCATTGTAATAAATGAAGGACACATTGTGCAAAGACTTGGAAGTTCCTGCAATATTGGTGGTCTGGTCATTATCAGGGGCATTGAAATTGCTTTGCCTGAAATCGTTGTATGAATCGTATATGATAAAAGTGATACGCTCCCCAAGAGGAAAATCTAATTTTGTTTCGACATCTTTCAGGTATTTTTCACCCTGGGTCAGGGTATATTCGGCAAGTTCTTTGCCCCCTGAATAGAAATACACATCAAAATTCTCGGTATGAAAGAAATACCAGTCGAAATCTTTATACTGGATAACGCTTTTGCCAAAATCGGTGCGGATTCCCTGCCCGGAACTATATCCGAAGAACAAAACAGCAACAAGGCATAAAAGAACTCTCTTAAATGATATATGTCGGTTAGTACAAAACATTTTCAAAAAGGGCATAACGCAATGAAGAACCAAAATTAAGGCATTTTATTGTTATTCTTATACTAATGGAAACTGATATGCGGGAGAAAAGGTTTTGAGTTGGCAACCTGGGGGTTTATGGCGTGGGCTCATCAATGGTGCTATACAGTTTTTATCTTATATACCTGCATCGTTTCGATGACAAACAACAAAAGGCGTCCCGGATTTCCGGAACGCCTTTGATAGAGTTAACAACGTAATATTCTTAAAAACTACAAGCTCCATATTCTGTCTTAGGATCTTCCCTGCAGTTCACTGTTTTCCTTAACCAGCGTCTGTTGCTTTTTGAAATTCGCTCATATTCCGAAAACTGCCTATAGTTCAAAGCGTCCCTTAGTTCAATATCGCGCTCCCTGTCTATCGCTTTTCCTTTACTACGGTATAGTTTCATATCGTCTTCATGGCCCACCAACGCAGAATCCATTCCAACTGAAGCTTTAAGGTTAATGGCATAGACTTTTGGCAGCTGGGCAGGAAATAACCCAAGTTCGCAGTCCATACTTGCTGTGAGCCCAGTGGCCCTTTCTGAAGGTGTTTTGACTTGTGCAGATGCCCCGGTACCCAGAAGGGCAACGCCCATAATGGCTGAATAAACGAAAATTTTTATTTTTTTCATGTTCTTTAAATGGTTATTTGAAGTTAAAATTGATGTAAGGTTTTTCCCTTTTTGTAAATTTTTTGAGTTTGTTTTCACAATTTGCATTTTATG
>Ga0206844_10051_pt1 | contig 40284 bp, 34 predicted proteins | sample Alteio_BWOrgCont_22_FD_152907 | JGI IMG/M metagenome (GOLD analysis project Ga0206844, IMG submission 152907) | Enriched cells from forest soil in Barre Woods Harvard Forest LTER site, Petersham, Massachusetts, United States -... | ecosystem: Environmental > Terrestrial > Soil > Temperate forest >...
CTTCTGCATTTTTCTGTCCACTGCTTCAGGCTCAATCCGGGCACTTTTTTCCTGACCACGGCCGGCACGGTAAATCCCGGCTTGCTGCCCTCGATCGTCACCACCGGATGGCAATGCTCATGTTCCGGACGCGAATCGTGATAAAGAATCGGCAGCACGCTCGGCTGCCCCGACGGAAAACGGTCCAGCAGATCGTACTCTTGCTGGAATGCAGGACTCACCGTCTCGCGAAAATAGCTCTCCAGTGACTCCTTCGACCGGCCGTTCAGGTTCGGTAGTTTTACCACATATTCATCATCTTTTTCGCTACGCGGTCCCGATGCGTGGGCCTGGTAGGAATGCGACAGCGGCTGCATGGTCTGCATCTGCGGCTCCTCCTTGGCCGAGAACGACAAAGCCTCCAGGTGGTATCGCCTCGAGCTGCCGTCGCTCCAGTTGAAAGTTACCTCTATCTCGTGCCAGTTATCTTCTTTGTCTGCCCGCTCAAAGGCCTTGCGATCCATCGTCAAACGAACAGTCTTCGGAGAGCGGCTGTGGCCTTCCACGTCCATAAAAAATGCCTCGATTGTATGGGGAGATAACTGCCAGCTGGTTGGGACGCACTTTACATTAGAGAATCAAGGCATCGCAAGCGCTTTCTTCGATGCGGTGAACACGTTGGTTTCACGTGCTTGTTAACGCAGCGCGGGGCGCGGCTGCGCGTCACCCAATCCATTCGGCCTGGATATGACTGACGCCTCGCTCGGCAAACTCGCGCCGCGTCTCCTCCATCGATCCATTCTCTGCCGGTCCTTCCAGCCCGATGCCGCGGCACGCATCCTCAATCACCACGGCGGAAAATCCCTCGCTGCGCGCATCCACCGCCGAAAAGCGCACGCAGTAGTCATACGCAAGACCAGCGAGAAAGACGCGCTCGATCTCCCGTTCGCGAAGATATCCGGCAAAGCCGGTCCTGGCGGCGCCATCGTTCTCGCGAAAGGCTGAATACGAATCGATCTCCATCCGAAAACCCTTGCGCAGGATCAACTCGGCCTTCGCTGTTTCGAGCGCAGGGTGAAACTCCGCCCCGTAACTCTGCTGCACGCAATGGTCGGGCCACAAAGTCTGCCTGCCATAGGCCACGTCGACGACTTGAAATGCCTCCGCGCCGGGATGACTGGAAGCAAAGGAAAGATGCCCGCGCGGATGCCAGTCCTGCGTCAGCACGACATGCTGAAACAACCGCGAAAGCCGGTTGATCGCAGACACAACCTCATCTCCATGCGGCACGGCCAGCGCTCCGCTGGAGCAGAAATCGTTCTGCACATCCACAATTAGCAACAGATCGCGTTCCGTGATTTTTACCTGCATTTCATCCTTTCCTTTCGTGAAATCTTTTCGCGGCTTACAGCCTCCCAGCGGCTGGCCAACTCTGCTTCGCAGGGTATATGTTATTGGGTCGCAGCAGCTTCCGGGGAGATAAACCGGAGCGACCGCTCGCGCATCTAACTTAGTGAATGGAGTAACTTTTCAATGTCCACCCTTGCGCACCCGGAAGTACACACGCAAAAGGATTTTCTTCCCCTCAATGGAACAGATTACGTCGAGTTTTATGTCGGCAATGCGCGTCAGGCGTCGTATTACTATCGCCTCGCCTTCGGCATGAAGCTGGTCGCCTATGCAGGCCCGGAAACGGGGGTTCGCAATCGAGCCTCGTATGTGCTTGAGCAGGGCAAGGTGCGCTTCGTGCTCACCACGCCGCTGCGTCCCGATGGAGAAATCGCCGAGCACGTGCATCGTCATGGTGACGGTGTGCATGATGTCGCTCTGTGGGTCGACGACGCCAAACAGGCATGGAAGGAGACGACCAAACGCGGCGCGCGCAGCGTACGCGAGCCTTTCGAGGTGCACGACGAACACGGCACGGTCAAGCTCTCGACCATCGCCATCTACGGTGACACCGTCCACACCTTCGTCGAGCGCGACAGCTATCACGGAGCCTTCCTGCCCGGTTATCGCGCCGTGCATGAGGACCGATTGGCGCGCCCCGTCGGTCTGCTCCACGTCGACCACATGGTGGGCAACGTCGGCTGGAACGAGATGAACCGATGGGTCGACTTCTACGCCGACATCATGGGCTTCTCGCTCTACCAGCACTTCGACGACAAGGACATTTCGACCGAGTATTCCGCGCTCATGTCGAAGGTCATGGCGAACGGTAACGGCCGCGTCAAATTCCCCATCAACGAGCCGGCCGAAGGCCGCAGAAAATCGCAGATCGAAGAGTATCTCGAGTTCTACCACGGCCCCGGCGTGCAGCACATCGCGCTTGCCACGGACAACATCCTGTACACCGTCGGCAAGCTGCAGGAGCAGGGCGTCGAGTTCCTCAAGGTGCCGCACAGCTACTACACCGAGCTCGAAGGCCGCGTCGGCAAAATCGACGAACCCATCCAGGAGCTCGAAGAGCTCGGCATCCTCGTCGACCGCGACGACGAAGGCTACATGCTGCAGATCTTCACGCGTCCCGTAGAAGACCGTCCGACACTCTTCTACGAGATCATCCAGCGCAAAGGCAGCCGCAGCTTCGGCAAAGGCAACTTCAAGGCGCTCTTTGAAGCAATCGAACGGGAACAGGACTCACGCGGCAACCTGTAAGCGAAGCTAAAAAGAAAGAGCTGTTATCCCAAGCGGAGCGAAGCAAAGGATGACAGCTCTTTCTTTTGAAACTCTATGTATGCAGCCAGCTCCGATCACTTATCCCGCTTCCCTTTATCCTCTCTAAGATGGAGGAACACCCACCCCAGAAAGCAGATGCTCGCAACGACAATGCCTGACAGGATATAAAGCGCAAGTTGATTCGCGTCCACACATTCATTGCACAAGACCGTCCGCAAAGAGCGCGAAAAGGAAGCATAAGCATTTCATAAGCACGCTGCCTATGAACACTTTCGACGAATACACTGACCCCGGCATGCTGCAAGATGGCGAGCTGACGCTGCGCTTCATCAGCTTCGCGCCGCATCAGGCGCACCTCGTGCCCACCTACCACTTCCGAATGACGCACGCGGATACGGCAGAAGATATGGGGCGCATCAACTTGCGCGCGCAGACGAACGACACCATAGAGCGCTATGCCGGACACATCGGCTACGCCGTGCAAAAAGAACATCGCGGCCATCATTACGCCGCGCGATCTGTCCTGCTCTTACTGCCATTGGTACGCCGGCTCGCCATCGATCCGCTATGGATCACCTGCAATGATGTGAACCTCGCCTCGCGTAGAAGCTGCGAGCTGGCCGGCGCGGAATTGATCGACATTGTCGACGTTCCACCAAGCTACGTCGGCTACGCCTTCGGCGACCGCCGAAAGTGCCGTTATCGATTGCGGACATAAAAAAGCGGCCCATGATGGGCCGCTTTTTTGCTCGTGTTGGCAAGAACGACGTGGCGAGTTGCCGAGATGCTCAGCGTCCTCAATGTCCTGCTTGCCAGCGCGATCAATGGATTAGTTGCCGTATCGGCTTATTGGGTTGCTGGCTCTCGAGATTTCTATTCCGAACTCAGCTCCACGCCTCTGACTTCCCTGCCGAAGCAGGTTACGATCGCGAGATATATGGCGCCGATGAGAACCGTCACAGCCAGCACCACGCCATAGCTTCCGTAGTGCTCGGCAGCCTTCGCCTGCACTACCGCATTGCGCGAGGCCAGCAGGTTTCCCAGTTGATAAGCGAGGCCGGGAAATGTCGCGCGCACCGGTCCCGGCGAAAGCTCCGTAAGATACGCCGGCACCACGCCCCACGCGCCTTGCACCATAAACTGCATTAGAAATGCACCCCCAGCCAGCGCGTAAAGCGAATGTCCGAAGGCAAACAGCGGAATGACCGGCAGCGACAGCAGCACCGCACCGATAATCGTCCGCTTACGACCAAAGCGCTCCGAAATTCCGCCAAAGAATATCCCACCCAGCAGCGCGCCGATACTATAGACGACCGCGATGCCGCCGGTAAGCGCGGCGGAAAAACCGTGGTCTTTCTGCAGAAAGGTCGGATACAAATCCTGCGTGCCGTGCGAGAACGCATTGAAGCCGGTCATCAGCAAAATGATAAAGAGAAATGTCAGCGCATACTGCTTGATGCCGCTTGCCATCGAGACGGCCGGCTTCGCAGCCTGGCTCTGTCCTGCTCGCCACACCGGCGATTCTTCGACCTTGAAGCCAATGTAAAAAACAAGCACTGCCGGCAAAGCTCCGACAATGAACAGCCCACGCCAGCCGACAACATTTCCGTGCCAGACGAGATGCGTAAACGGCTTGTAGAGCGTCGCATACACGGCCGCCGCCACCAGGTAGCCGACCGCGTAACCCTCCTGCAGCAGACCGGAAAAAAATCCGCGCCCTTCTTTCGGTAGCGTCTCAAAAGCCAATGCCGCGCCCACGCCCCACTCGCCGCCCATGGCAATCCCGAACAGTGCCCGCAAAATGAGTAGGGCATGCAGCGAGGGCGCAAAGGCGCAGGCTAACTCAAAAACCGAGTAGCAGCCGATGTTGATCATCAGCGCCGGACGCCTGCCGAATTTGTCCGCAATCGCGCCAAAGAGAAATGCGCCCACCGGACGAAAAGCCAGCGTGAGGAACAAAGCCTCGGCAACGGCAGAGGTACGCGCATGAAAATCCGCGGCAATCGCCGAGACGCAAAAGACCAGCAGAAAATAGTCGAAGGCATCCAGCGACCAGCCCAGAAAGCACGCGATGAAGGCATGCCGCTGGTGCGACGTCAGCGACCGGAAGTTTGAAAAGAAACGAGTTCGCATCAGCTGGCCCGAAAATTGGAGCTTACCAGAGTCGGTGGCATGAATGTTTCATGCAGCATCATGAAAATATTTGTTGCAACGAATATCGTTCCGACGTATCTAAGAAAAAGCCGCCGGATCGACACGATGCCGCGCGAGCAACATCGATTTCCGGGAGAGAAAATCCTATGCAAGCACTGAAAAAAACCACCGTTTTCGCCGCATTACTGGCCCTCACCACCGTTGCCGCCTCGGCGCAGGCATCGAAGTGGCAGATTGACCCGGCCCACAGCGAAGCCGACTTCACCATCCGGCACATGGGCATCTCAAATGTGCACGGACGCTTCGGCAACATCAGCGGCACCCTCACTCTGGATGAAAACGAGATCGCTAAATCCAGCGTCAATGCTGACATCGACATCACCACCGTCGACACCGGCGTCGCCCAGCGCGATACGCACCTGAAGAGCCCCGATTTCTTCGATGTCGCGAAGTATCCGCAGATGACCTTCACCAGCAAGAGCCTTTCAAGCGTCAATGGGCAGCTCCAGCTGACCGGCGACCTGACCATCCATGGCGTCACCAAGCCCGTTATCCTCGCCCTCGACGGCCCCAGCAAGGAACAGCTCGACCCCTACGGCAAGGTTCGCCGCGCCTTCTCCGCAACCACCACCATTCACCGTCAGGATTTCGGCCTCGTCTGGAACGGCAATCTGAAATCAGGTGATTCGGTTCTCGGAGACGATGTGAAAGTAGAATTAGACATTGAACTGATCAAGCAGTAAGAATCCAGCAGTACACGATCAGGACGCAGTTCCCATTGGGACGCGTCCTGCAATTTACAAAGGCGGCCAATGGCAAGCAAGTTACAGGAAGAGATTAAACAGACTCGTCCGTTCACGAGCATTGAAGAAGAAGCGCTGCTCAACATCCGCCGCACCTCGGACCAGTTGCAGCATTACTCCCAGCAGCTCTTCAAACCGCACGGCGTTACGCCGACGCAGTATAACGTGCTGCGCATTTTACGCGGCGCGGGAGAAAGCGGCCTGCGCTGTTCGGAGGTAGGCGAGCGACTGGTGAGCAGCGATCCTGATATCACGCGCCTGCTCGACCGGCTCCAGAAGCAGAAGCTCATCCGCCGCAAGCGCGACGCCAAAGACCGCCGCGTCATCCATACTCTGATTACCGCTGAAGGCCTGCGCCTGCTCAAAGAGATGGACCCCATCGTCAACGACGGGGTCAAACAGCTGCTCAAGCACATGAGCCGGGAAAAAATGACGGCGCTCGTCGAGCTGCTCGAAGAAGTGCGCGAAGGGCTGCCGCAGTAAAGAGCTGCGGCACTGTTTTAGAACTTGGCTGTTTCCCCGAGCGACGCTTCGATGCTGGCCCTGGGATCGGCTTCCGTTCCCTTGGTGTGAATCTGATGGTGCAGGCAGTAGAGCGCCAGCTCCAGCCGGTCGGAGACGCCCAGCTTGTCGTAAATCTTGCGCAGGTAGTTCTTGATCACCTGCTCGCTCGTACCCAGCTGGTAAGCAATCTCCTTATTGCGCTTGCCCTGCGTGATGCAGTTGATGATGGCAAGCTCTTTCGGCGACAGGCGCGGCTGGTTCTTCGGGCTCGTGAGCGCGGAGGCCTGCGTGCGATACGCCTCGATCACCCAGGTCACCGACTGGTTGTCGATCCAGGTTTCGCCGGCAGCAATCTTGCGCACGCACTTCACCAGCAGGTCAGGCGAGATGGAGCGTGGAATGATGCCGCGCACGCCGCGGCGGTAAAGCTCGACCGTATTGGCTTCGTCCGTCGATGTCGCCTGCACGATGATCTTCAGATCGGGCACATGGCGCAGGAGCTCCGGAATGACGGCGGTCTTGCCAGTCAAAAGGCTGCCCTCGATCACCAGCACATCGGCAGGATGATGCGGGATCGCCGTCTGTAAATTCACCAGGCTGTCGACCTGCGTCACCACCTGGATATCGCTCTCGACAGCGAAAACCTTGCGCATGCCGACGCGGTAGATGGCCTGTGAATCGGCCATGATGACCCGGATCACGGGCTTGCTCGAAGAGGATTCGGCTGGGCCATTTGCAGCTGGCACAGCGCCGTCAACCGTTTTCTGCTTTGCTTCCGTCGTCATTGTTATTTCCACTTTACTTCGCTTTATTGGAAGCGATATTCATCAATTACCGCTGCCGCAAAACAATTGGAGTGTTCTTCATACGAACGAACAATCCGTCCAAGGCAATGGACAGCGGCGGTATTTTCCCCATCCAGTCCGCATGCGGAGATTTCCAGCAGAAATTCCACCGATGCATCGACCGGCAAATGCTCCTGCAACCGGAAAAGCACTCCGTTGGCCGAGATGTTCTCGGTCGTTCCCGTAAATTCGCGATCGTCCGACAGGATTCTCACCGGTAAATGTAGAGGAAATCGCACGGAGGAACGTGTTCCGTCTGCATCGATCTCAAAAGAAGACGAATGTTCCTGCATCATGGATACTCCGATTTCAGCTGTTGGACGCTCTCCCACAATATCCAAAACTTAGGTGAACCCCGAATTACGAAAGTTTACACCGATCATGTGACTAAAGGGCAATAAAAGATGCGCAGAACCGCTTCCGCAAGTGTTACTGTAGGAATTCCTCCGTTTACAACAACCCCGTCCCTACTAAAAACACAGGACTTACGCCTAGCTGTGGCTTAAAGCTCGGTCCTGGGGTAGAAAGCCGCTGAACCCCCGACCCACTCCTTATCGCGGTTGTGGTCGACCCCCATCATCTTGCCCCGTCCCAGCCGGACCAGCGGCAGCACCGGCTCCAGTTTCCCGCCATCCGGCCAAAGGTATAGGATGCGGATTTCCGGCTGCGTGAGCCCGTGTGGCGTTTCTACCACAGATTCAAAATGGACCCGCTGCTGCAGCAGGTAGGCACGGCGCTGCTCCTTCGGGATCACCGCCAGCATTGCATCCGAAGGCGCAAATTCGATTCCCTTGCCCGCAAAGGAAAAAAGCGGCTTCAGGATCCATTCTTCGCGATCCTGAGGTAATTTCTTGCGCCCTTTGCCCGCCATCCAGTCGTCGAGAAAGACCGCTGGCGGAACTGCAGCGTGATCGAGGTACGGAATCGAGAATTTGCTGATATGGAAGTACCAGTTCGGATGCCCCGCCCACTCCACGTTGAGCGATTCGCGGTAATCGAAGGGCAACTCGATCTGCTTGCTCATCAGCTCGTCCACAATGGCGCGGTTGTAGATGCGGCGTATCGGCACCAGCTTTTTGCCGCTGCGGTAGCAGAGCCGCGTCGGCCTGCCCGGTTCGACGTGGGGCACAATCTCGGAAATGTCGACGATCCCGATGCCCAGCCGCTCAGCCGTCACCAGAAAATCCGGCAGCGTCTTCTGCTTCTGCGGCTCAACCTCGCTCAGCACCACGTTTTCCGGATGGTGCCCGCGCAAAATCACCCGCTCCATCAATTTCCAGAAGCTCGCTTCCGTGTGGCCGCCGAGCAGGTATCCCAGCGACTCGTCGAGGCCGAAACCGGTGCGGTACACCTCATTCAGCACAAATTGATAGGCAAAAACCGACGGAAACGCCTGCATTTCAACCAGTTTCGGCCTCAGCTTTCCATCGGCATCGCGCACCAGTCCGAAATCGGCCGTCATGAAATGTGGATGCGGCGTCTCATCGGCGGCGCAATACTGCGCGGGAATCATCGCCCGCGAGGCCTTGAGATACGCCTTGTCGTCGATCAGCCGATGCGTCAGCTCAGCGCCGATCGCGGCCATCTCGTCCAGCAGCTCTTTAGGAAAAAAGCAGGGTGTTTCGGCCACGCGGAACTCGACATGCGAGCGCACACACGCATCCAGACTATGCAGCATCTTGCGATACGCTTCCGGACGAAACCGCTGATTAAAGTCGCGACGCAGAGACTCAATCACGGCCACCAGATTACCGCAAATCGGCCAATGCTGGCTTGCGCCTAAAACATGCTTTCGAGAACCCTTGGATTCGTCAGTCTTATCGGATCAAATTCTTCGCCATCAGCGCGATCTCAGCGGCCGCATCGGGATGCGCCAAAACCCGCGCCCGTTCCCCCATCGCGCGAAGCGCAGCCCGGTCTCCGAGCATAGCGGTAAGAGACGCCAGCAGGCTCTCCGGCGTCATCCCAGCCTCAATGAGCAAGCTTGCGGCTCCAGCCGACGCCATTACTTCGGCATTCTTCCGCTGGTGATCGTCGGCCGCACCGGGAAACGGCACCAGCAGTGCTGGCTTGCCCGCGGCCATCTCTTCGGCAACGGTGCTTGCGCCGCTGCGCGAGAGCACCAGGTCTGCGGCCTCAAAGCGCCGCGCCATGTCATCGAGAAACGCATGCACCTGCCAGCGCGCCGGATCGGCGCCGCTCGCCGCATATGCTGCCTGCGTCTCCTCGGCGCTGCGCGCTCCGGCCTGATGCAGAATCGTCAGGCCAGGAACCGCTTCGAGCAGGCGCGCGGCAATCTGTGGCATGGTCTGGTTCAGCACGCGAGCACCCTGGCTTCCGCCAAAAATCAGCAGATGCAGCGGTGCGTCTGCGGGTCGTGACTTCAGGTTGAAAAACTCTGCACGGACGGGAATGCCAGTCACCCGCGCATTGCGAAAATATTTGAGTGCGGGCTCAAAGTTCACCGCTGCCGCCGAAACATGCTTGCCCACCAGCCGATTCGCAAGGCCGGGAAAAGCATTCGGCTCGACCGCGAGCGTGGGAATGCGCGCCAGGATCGCCGCGACCATCGCTGGCCCAGAGGCATAGCCGCCCACGCCGATCACCACATCCGGCTGGAATTGCTTGAGCAGCGTGCGGCAATGCAGCACGCTCATCGGCAGGTCAAACAGAGTACGCAACCGCGTGATCAGGCTGACATTTTTGAGCTGGCCGACTTTGATCAGCTCCAGCCGATGCCCCGCCTGCGGCACCAGCCGCGATTCAAGCCCGCGCGCGGTGCCGACAAACAACAGCTCCGCCTGGTACTGCTTCTGGAGCGCATCGGCAATAGCCAGCGCCGGCATGATGTGGCCGCCCGTGCCGCCACCCGCAATCAACACCTTCACGCGTTTACTCGATCTCCCGTGTGATGTTGAGCAGCACGCCGATCAGCGCGAGCATGATGAAGAGCGACGTTCCGCCATAGGAGATAAACGGCAGCGTAATGCCCTTGGTCGGCACCAGCGCCAGCACGACGCTGATGTTGAAAAACGCCTGAATCAAAATCGTCGCCGTAATGCCGAAGGCTAGAAAGCGTGCGAAGGGGTCTTTGGAAAGAACGGCCGCGCGTATGCCCCGGTAGCCGAGAATGATGAAAAGCCCGACCACGACAAGCGCGCCAATCAGGCCCAGCTCCTCGGAGATATTGGCGAAGATGTAGTCCGTGTGCGGCTCAGGCAGATAGAAGAGCTTCTGCCGACCCTCCATGTAGTTCAATCCGAAGATGCCGCCCGTTCCTACCGCGATCAGCGATTGGATAATGTGGAAGCCTTTGCCCAGCGGATCGGCCTCCGGATTGATGAACGCCAGCAGGCGATCGCGCCGCCACTTCACGCGGAAGAGCATCAAGTAGAGCACCGGCAGCGAAGCCAACAGCGCATAGCCGAGGTACTTCACCTCCATCCCGGCCAGATACAGCATCAGCGCCGTCACACCCGCGCAGACCAGCGCCGTACCCAGGTCAGGCTCTTTCAGGATCAGCACGATAAAGACAAGGCTCGGCAGCGCCGCCGGCAAGACCGTGCCCCGCCAGTCGTCGATCGTCTGCATGCGGCTCTGCAGAAACCACGCGAGAAAAAGCACCATCGCCGGCTTGGCCAGCTCCGAGGGCTGAAACGACAGAAGACCGAAGCGGATCCAGCGATGCGTATTGTGCGAATCGCGCATCAGGAACGCGGCCAGCAGGCAGATCACGGTAATAGCGACCGCAGGAAACACGACATTGGGTCGGTTGTATTTGCGATAGTCGATCTGCATCAGCAGCGTCATGGCTGCCAGTCCCACCGCAGCCCAGATCGCCTGGCGAACCACAAAATAATAGGGCGAACCAAAACGTTCCTTCGCCATCACCACCGAGGCGCTGAAGACCATCGCCAGCCCGATGACGACGAGGATGAGCGTCACGCAGAACAGCAGCTTGTCGACGCCTACACGTTTTGCCATACACCCTGTCTCGCGTGCACCAGTTCTTTAAAGACCTGGCCGCGATGTTCGTAATTTTCAAACTGGTCGAAGCTCGAACACGCTGGCGCGAGTAGCACGATCTCGCCCGGCTGCGCCGCCTCGGCCGCTTTTGTCACAGCCTGATCTAAAGTTCCAGCGCTGACAACCGGAGCCGCACCTTGAATATGCGTCTCGATCTTTTCCGCCGCTGCGCCGATCGTATACACCGTCTTCACCCGCTCTTCGAGCAACCCACGCAGCTGGCGGTAATCGGAATTCTTGTCTTTGCCGCCGAGAATCAAATGAATGCCGCCGGGAAACGCGGCAATCGCCTTCGCCGCCGCATCGACGTTCGTCGCCTTGGAGTCGTTGTAGAAATCGACGCCGTTCACGCTGGCGACAAACTCCAGCCGGTGCTCTACCGCCTTGAAGGATGCAACCGCCGCACGGATCGCCTCCGGCGCAACGCCTGCCAGGCGCGATGCACACACCGCCGCCAGTACATTCTCGACGTTGTGGCTGCCTTTGAGCGGAATCTCTTCGACCTTCAAAATGAATTCGGGCGCTGCCTGCTCCGATGCGCGAAAGACAATTGCGCCTTCGTGCACAAACGCGCCCTGCCGCACAATGCGCTTATTACTGAACCAGAAAATGCGCGATTTGGCCCGCGCGGCTGCACGTGAAGCCGCATCATCGTCGGCATTCAGCACCAGGGTATCTTCAGCTGTCTGTTTGGCAAAGATGCGCTCTTTCGCGGCAACATAGTTTTCGAAGCTGCCATGCCGATCAAGGTGATCGGGCGTAATGTTTAGAATCACCGCGATATCGGGCCGGAATTCGTACGCTGTTTCCAGCTGAAAGCTCGACAGTTCGAGCACCGACCATCCATCGTCGCGGCTCTCGTCGACCAATGCAATCACAGGCACGCCGATGTTGCCGCCCACCTCGACCGGCAGCTTGCCGGCTTCGAGAATCGCGCCGCACAAAGACGTAGTCGTCGTCTTGCCGTTCGATCCGGTAATCGCGAGCGTTTTGCCCTTCAGATAGCGCGCCGCCAATTCAACTTCACCGATAATCGGCAGCCCGAAGGCCCGCACCTGCACCAGCTCCGGCGTATTGAGGGGCACGCCGGGGCTGACGACGATCAGGTCCTGCCGACGAAAGGTCAACAGCCCATGGCCGCCGGCTTCTACCGCAATGCCTTCTTCAAGCAGCGCGGGAATATTTTTCCCCAGAGCCTCGGCGCTGCGATTGTCCGACACCGTAACCTGCGCACCCCTGCGGCGCAGAAAGAGCGCCGCCGCCAGGCCGGACTTGCCCAGGCCCACCACCAATACTTTTTTTCCTTTTAGTTCCATGCTTTCGATTTTCCGGCCCGACAAGCTATTCTGTCACGCGAATGGCAAACTTTAACGAAGCTTCAACGTGGTGAGTGCTAAGAGTGCAAACACCAGCGCCCCAATCCAGAAGCGGGCGATCACTTTCGACTCCGACCAGCCCAGCAGCTCAAAGTGATGGTGCAGCGGCGCCATCTTGAAGATGCGCTTCTTCCTCAGCTTGTAGCTGCCCACCTGCAGGATCACCGACACCGCTTCAATCACGAAGATTCCGCCGATAAAGGGCAGCAGCAGCTCCTGCTTGATGGCGACCGCGACCGTGCCGATCGCGCCGCCGAGTGCCAGCGAGCCCACATCGCCCATAAAAACCTCGGCCGGATGCGCGTTGTACCAGAGGAAGCCGATGCTCGCGCCCACCATCGAGCCGCAGAAGACCGATAGCTCGCCGACCAGCGGCATGCGCTGCAGCTCCAGGTAATCCGCGAAAACTACGTGGCCGCTGACGTAGGTCAGCACCGTGAGCGCGCCGGCTGCGATAACGGTGCAGCCGATGGCGAGGCCGTCCAGGCCATCCGTAAGGTTCACGGCGTTACTCGAAAAAACAAGCACCAGCACCGTAAAGATGACAAAGGGCAGAAACGCCAGCAACCCAAAGTGCGGAATATGCCGCAGCGCGTGAATGGCGAAATCCGGTTGCAGGCGCTTGACGAAAGGCACACTCAGCTTGGTCGAGTAGATGCCCTGCACATGCATCCCGACCAGCGCCGCGGCAATGCATAGGCTCGCCAGAATCTGGAAGCCCAGCTTGGCGCGCGCCGTGAGGCCAAGGTTGCGCCGCTTGACGACCTTGATGTAGTCGTCGGCAAAACCGATGGCGCCGAAGGCCACTAGCGACCCCATCACCACCCACACAAATGGATTGGAGAGGTCAGCCCAGAGCAGCGTCGGCAGCAGAATCGCGATGCAGATGAGCACGCCGCCCATCGTCGGCGTACCGGCTTTTTTCTGGTGATCTTTCGGGCCTTCCTCGCGAATGTACTGCCCGATCTGGAACTCGTGCAGCTTCTCGATCACATACGGGCCGATGATGAGCGCGATCAGCATCGCCGTAAGTGACGCAAAGGCGGTGCGGAACGTCAGATACCGGAAGATGCGGAATGGTCTGAAGTAGGGGAAAAGTTTTTGATACAGGAGCCAGTAGAGCAAACACTTCCTCCGGCAAAATCGGTGTCTCCATCATGCGTGGTCTTTGCGCGATGGAGTGAAAAATCGAGGTGCTTCACGTTCATCTTACAGGCTGGCGCCGCTGCAATTTATTTCGTCTTTTCTGGAAAATTCGCACTCTCGGGTGCCCCATCCTGAGCGAAGGGCGAAGGGTGGGAGCGAAACTACTTCCCCAACTCATCCAGCGCCCGCTCCAGCCGCACACCGCGTGACGCCTTCAACAGCACCACATCCTTTTCCCGCAGATTCCGTTTCAGCCACGCGCCTGCAAGCTCCGGCGTCTCCACAAAGATTGCCTCAGAGCCCGCCTGCTTTGCCGCTTCGACAATGTAAGCGGCGCTGCCGCGCACTCCCAGCACAATATCCACTCCAGCAGAAGCAGCCGCTTCGCCGCAGCTTCGATGCAACGCCTCCGACTCGCGGCCAAGCTCAAGCATCTCGCCGGCAACCAAAATGTGCCGCTGCCCGGGCATCGACATCAGCGTCTGAACCATCGCCTTCAGCGCCTCGGGATTGGAGTTATAGCAGTCGTTGATGATGGTTGCGCCGAGCACGGTCAGTGTCTGGCCGCGCTTGTCCCCAGGTTCGAGCGTCGCCAGCGCAGCCGCACAGTCTTCAAGTGGAATGCCGGCCTCGAGCCCCACGGCAATCGCAGCCAGCGCATTCGCCACATTATGCTGCCCTAACAGCCGTAGCTGAACATCCGTCTCAAGCGCGCCCACGCGAACGCGCATGCGAAGGCCCTTTGCTCCAAGCTCTTCGACAAAATCCGTCCGCGGATCGGCGCATGGTCCTTTGCCGAAATAGATAGTCTTGCCGCGAAAATCCCTGCCGAACTGCGAGACATAAGGATCGTCGCAGTTCAGGAAAGCCGCGCCATCCGCTGGCAGGCTCTCCACCAGTTCATATTTCGCGCGCGCCACACCGGCAATGCCGTCATGAAAATTCTCCGCATGCGCGTTGCCTACATTCGTCACCACGCCCCAGTTCGGAGCGGCGATGTGCGTCAGCGCGGCAATCTCACCCACATTCGACATGCCCATCTCAATCACCGCAACCTCGTCCTCGGGCTCCAGACGAAGCAGCTGCAACGGCAGGCCAAAGCCGTTATTCAAATTGCCCTGCGATTTAAGAACGCGAAAGCGCGCAGAGAGCACAGCCGCGATGGCCTCTTTCGTCGTCGTTTTGCCCGCGCTTCCCGTCACGCCGATCACCCGCCTGCCCCAGTGGCGCCGCACAGCCGCAGCCAGCGTCTGCAAGGCGATCAGCGGCTCATCCACAATGATCAGCGCATGCTGCCGCGCAGCCTCCGGCAGCTCCAGCACTTTCGCTTTCGCGACCACCGCCGCGGACGCGCCGCGATCGAGAGCGTTGGTAACAAAATCGTGCCCGTCAAAGCGCTCTCCGCGAACCGCGAAAAATAGATCGCCCGCCGCCAGCGTCCGCGAGTCAATCGAGTAGCCGGTCGCCATCTGCGCATGCCCGTCTTTTCTCGGCGTGTGCAGCGTGCCGCTCATCCAATGCGCAATCTGCTCGAGCGAGAGTTTCATCGCTTCGCTCCTGTCTGTGCCAATGCGCGAATCGCGCCGGCGGCCATCTCCGCATCGTCAAAGGGAATCACGCGATCACGTAGCGTCTGCGTCTTCTCATGCCCCTTGCCCGCAAGCAGAACAATATCCCCCGGCCGCGCCTGCTCAATCGCAATCTGAATCGCCTTCGCGCGGTCTGCTTCAGTGACAAACGCAGTGCCCGTCGCCTCAAGTCCCGGTAATGCGTCGTGCATAATCGCTTCCGGATCCTCGCTGCGCGGATTGTCTGAAGTAAGCACCACAAAATCGCTACCCTCGCCTGCCGCGCGCCCCATCAGCGGACGCTTGGTGCGGTCGCGGTCTCCGCCGCAGCCAAAGAGCGTAATCACGCGCCCATTTGTTGGCTTTACGAACTCACGCGCCAATGCGATCAGGTTGCGCAGCGCATCGTCGGTGTGCGCATAGTCGACAACCACGGTAAACGGCTGGCCTGCATCTACTGTCTGGAAGCGGCCCGGCACGCACGCAAGCGAAGCTGCGCCTGCGGCAATCTCATCCAGCCTCAGCCCGCGCGCATACGCTGCCGCGGATGCAGCCAGCAGATTGTAGACATTCACCTTGCCCGTCAGTCTCGTTTGCATAGACGCGCCGCCGGTCGGCGTAACCAGCGTGAACGTCATCCCCGCAGCCGACATCCGCACATCCTCGGCGCGAAATTCGCCCGTGCCCAGGCCATAGGAAAAAATCTCAGTGCCCGCTTCCCTGGCCTTGATCGCAAGCTCCGCGCCGTAAGGGTCTTCGATGTTGATGACGGCCACGCGCGGGACAACTCCGTTTGCGCCGTCAAAGAGCATGCGCTTAGCGGCAAAATAAGCCTCCATTGTTCCGTGGTAATCGAGATGGTCGCGCGTAAGGTTCGTGAAGATTGCCACATCAAAAGGCAGCGACCAGACGCGTCCCTGCGCGAGCGCATGCGACGAAACTTCCATCACCGCCTCCGTCGCACCCGCGCTCACACCTTTCACAAACAGCTCCAGCAGATCGCGCGACTCCGGAGTCGTATGCGGCGATTCCACCACCGTGCCCGCAACGTGATATTCAATCGTACCCACCAGCACCGTCTTGCGGCCTACGCTGTTCAGCATCGCGTCCAGCAGAAATGCCGTCGTCGTCTTACCGTTCGTACCGGTTACGCCGCTGAGCGCAAGCTTCTTCTCCGGATGTGCATAGAAGTTCGCCGCCAGCTGCGCCAGCGCCCGCCTGCCATGCCGCACTTCGGCAGCGGCAACGTGCGGAAACTTTTGTACCGTCTCGTCGAAGGCCCTGGCCGTATCGGTAACTACGGCAACTGCTCCGCGCTCGATCGCCGCCGCAATAAAACGGCTGCCATCGGTCGTGCCGCCCTGCATGGCGACAAACAGCGAACCCGGCACGACTCGGCGCGAGTCATATTCGATGCTGCCTGCGTCAACCGGAGGCCCGGCGCGACGCACCAGCTCGACTCCCTCTAAAACTGCATCAATTTGCATAGGAACAGATCGATTGTAAGGCTCAGCGGGTAAAGCGCACCACAATCTCGGTTCCCACCGGAACCATAGTACCCGCTGCAGGCGCCTGTTCGCGGGCAATGCCCGTGCCCAGTACCTGCACGCCCAGCTCCACCGAGCCGGCCTGCTCGATCACGCTGCGCACCGGCTGCCCAACAAAAGACGGCACCGCAACCCGTTTGCCCGCATTCACCACAACCGAGCCTTTCACCACTGGAGCAGGCGTGCTCGCAGGCATCACCGGCGCGGGATCCGGATCATCCGCAGGCTTCGGATTCAGCGTCTCGGCAACCGCAGTCGTCGACGAAACGTCATGGGACGGAGTTGGATTCGTGTTCGCGGCCACCTGCGTTGGCGCGGCATTCTTCGCCACCGGAGCAGCCTGCCCCGGTGTTTGCTGCGGTGCACGTAGCGGATCATCCGCCGGAAGATCGTTGACCGTGGCAAAGAGCGAGTTCAGGTCTTCAGCATGCTCCGCAAGGTGGCCATCGTCCTCTTCCACCGGCTGCTGGTTCTTGGCGATCTGCGGCTGCGGCTTCAGGTCCTGATCGTGCGGCACGCCAAGATATTCAAGAATCTGCTGCGCCAACTCATGAAATGCAGGAGCGCTGGCCTGTGCGCCGTGGTGACCGCCTGCTTCCGGCGAATCCATAACGATCGCGACACTGATCGCGGGATTGTTCACCGGAGCGAATCCCACGAAGGAGGCAATATATTTCGTCGCCGAATAGGTATGCGTGCGCACATCGATCTTCTGCGCAGTCCCAGTCTTGCCTGCGGCGCTATATCCATCGAGTTGCGCATTGCGTCCGGTGCCGTTCACCACCACGCCTTCCATCATCTTGCGCATCTCGGCAGAAGTCATCGTCGAGATGACGCGATGCGCGCCTTCAGGCAGCGGGCTCGGCAAATCGCCGTTCGGATGAAAAGCCGTTGGCTGCAGCTTCGGATCGCCCTTCTTCAATTCCGTGCTCTGGAGCAGGATGTGCGGCGGCAGATACATACCACCATTGGCAATTGTCGAAACCATGGTGATGAGTTGGATCGGCGTCACGCCAATCTCCTGCCCCATCGGGATCGAGCCAATCGTCGTCGGCTGCCAGCGGTTCACCGGCTTGAGCAAACCGCGCGTCTCTGAAGGCAGCTCAATGCCGGTGCGCTGGCCAAAACCATAAGCGCGGATGTATTGGTAGAAGCGATCCTGCCCTATGCGCAGAGCCAGCTTGATGGCGGCCACATCGCTCGATTCCCACAATGCCTGGCTGGTTGAAATTACATTGTTATAACGGTGCTCAAAAGCAATGGCGTCGCGGTCGTCATGCGTTGTGCGTCCGGCAATGGTAATCGCTCCACCCTGGCAATCGATCTTGGCGTCGGGGGTTGTGGCCTTTTCTTCCAGCGCCGCAGAATAAGCCACCAGCTTGAAAACCGAACCTGGCTCATAGACATCGCTTACTGCGTGATCGCGCAGCAGGTCGGTTGTAGCATGGCGAAAATCATTTGGATTAAATGTCGGCCGGATAGCCAGCGCTAATATCTGCCCCGTGTGCGGGTCTTGTACAACAATGGTGCCGTTGATCGACTTCGTCCGCTCCATGTTGCGCTCGAGCGCCTGTTCGGCCATGAACTGGATATTGGCGTCGACCGTCAGAACGAGATTCTCACCCGGAAGCGGCTCGCGCTCTTCGCTGCCGAGCACATGCCGGCGCGCATCGAGAGCCGTCAACATGCGTCCTGGGGTGCCATGCAGTTCTTCGTCGAAGTTTTGCTCGAGGCCTCCAAGTCCGTTGTCATCGAGGCCGACGTAGCCCAACACCTCCGACGCCATCTGGTTGTCTGGGTAGAAGCGCTTGAACTCCTTCTGAACGTAAACGCCCTTCAGGTTCAGCGCCTTGACCTTGTTGATCACGTCCGGATCCTGCTTGCGCGCTACCCACGCAAAGTTCCGTGAAGCATTGAAGCGCGCCAGAATCTGCTGCGCCCCGGTAAACGAATCGGTCGGATCGATGTGAACGATCTTCGCCAGTGCCGCAGCTGTCGCAGGCCGGGCATCGCCAATCTCCGACGGCACGGCATAAATCGAATCAGCGAGCACCGTCATCGCCAGCTCATGCAGATTGCGGTCGTACAGCACGCCCCGGCGCGGAGCCACTTCAAAGGTGCGCTGCTGCTGCCTCGCCGCGCGCTCTACAAATTCATGATGGCGAATTACCTGCAACCACACCAGCCGTGTTCCGATCAGTCCGGCCCATGCAGCAAATAGGGCGACTACGTAGATCACGCGCAAACGGCGCATCGGGGTTACAACCCCCGTCTGCGCCGCCTGCACATTCTGAGATGCCGGATTTGTTTCGGGATGGAATGAAAACCGCTTCAACGCTCGACTCCTCCCACAGGATAGCGCCTAGCGAACAGGCAATACGGGAGTCATCTGCGCCAGCACTGGTCCACTCGCATCCATGCTGGCATCGGGACGAACCACCTGCCCCGGACGCGGCTCGTCGAGACCCAGCTGACGCGCCATGTGGTCAATGCGCGCCGGGTCGGCAAGCTGCGCTTCGGTCAGGCGAAGCTGGCGGTTCTGCTCTTCGAGCAGCACAACCTGCTGCTTCTCCGATTCCACGCGATAGCCAACTTCAATCGATGAGAAGTGCTGCCATCCGTAGACCATTACCAATGCGAACAGCATGGCCATTGCGCAGGCAAAGGTACGCATCTCGCGCACGCGCTGCGGGTCGGCGGCTTTCACCAGCCGCGAATTGTCGAAGCGCTTCACGAAGAAGACTTCCGGCGTCGGCCCCCGGCGCGCGCGCTGCTGCTGCGCAAACAGGGACAGGTTCCGCTCGGCAGCCGTCATCTCCGCGCTCCTGCGCGTGGCTGTCATCATTCCGTTGCTTGCGATTACCTGTGTCGCCATTATGTCTCCTGCGTAACTGCTGTTGTTACAAAATTGCTGTCATCCTGAGCGCAGCGAAGGATCTGTTTTTCTCTCCTCCTGCCACTCTTTACTTTTCATCACCTCAAACGACCGGGCCTGGGCCGCTATTTCTTGAGGAGTGTCTTGCGGGATGTCGTCTTACTAACTTTCGCCTTGTACAACGGTGGGACGACCCCGGCCCGATCTTTTTAAGTGACCAGCTTTCAGTTGTCAGTTCTCAGCTCACGACTATGTCGGTTACTGCGGACTGCGAACTGCGGACTGGAAACTGCCTTCTTCTCCGCCGCCCGCAGCTTCGCGCTGCGTGACCTCGGATTGCGATCCGTCTCTTCCGCCTCCGCCGTTACCGGCTTCTTCGTCAGCACTTCGTAAATTCCCTTCTGCGCGCCTTCGCGCAGCGAATCTTTTGCCCGCCGGTCTTCGAGTGAGTGGAAGCTGATCACCACCAGCCTTCCGCCCGGCTTCAACAACCGGGGCGCCGCGTCCAGCAGCGCGTCGATCTCCTCCAACTCGGCATTTACGTAAATTCGAAGAGCCTGAAAGGTCCGTGTCGCCGGGTGCAGAGTATGCCGGCTTCGATCTGATTTCATCGCCGGGGCCGCAGCCGATATGATTCTGGCTAGTTGTGCCGTCGTCGTAATCGGCCGGGCCCTGACAATGGCTCTGGCGATTCTCCGCGACCTCCTTTCCTCTCCGAATTCGTAAATCAGGTCGGCAAGCTCTTTTTCACCGGCCTGGTTTACCACTTGTTCGGCGTTGATGCCCTGGCGCGGATTCATCCGCATTTCCAAAGGCCCATCCGCCTGAAAACTAAACCCTCTGTGCGCCTCGTCGAACTGCAGCGAGCTGACTCCAAAGTCGGCCAGCAGACCGTCCAGACTCTCCGGATCCAGCAGCTTTTCCGCTTGCGAAAACTCCACATCGTGCAGGACAACTTCCGGCATCGCCGGTCCCAGCACCTCGCGCAAAGCATTCAACCGCTCCCGCGCTATGGCCATCGCTTCCGGATCGCGGTCGAAGGCAATCAGCTTGCCTCGCGGACCGATCTGCCGCGCAATCGCCGTCGCATGCCCTGCCAGTCCCAGCGTGGCGTCACAATAAGTGCCGCCCGGCCGCACATTCAGGTATCGGATCGCATCTTGTAAAAGAACCGGCACATGTCTTTCACGTTCTGCCATGTGCTCCCCCTCGGGGGCCACTTCTATAACCCAAAGCCGGCCAAAGCCTGCTCGTCTTCCGGCGTCAGCGGATTTTCGTCCATATTCCGCTTGAAATCTTCATGGTTCGCGACCGTCAGATAGTTCTGCATCCCAAAGACCACCACATCCGCCATCAAATTCGCTGACTCCCGCAGAATCTGCGGCAAAAGTACCCGCCCCTGCGAGTCAATCTCGGTCGTCTGCCCGTAATAGTTGATCCGGTCCATCAGCTTCTTCTTCGCTGGATGAAAGCTCGGAATCGCCGCCAGCTTTTCTTCGATCTTTTCCCATTCCTTCAGCGGATAAATCTCAGCGACCTTACCGTCCTTGCTCGTGATGTAGAACAGAGAGCCGTAGTTCTCCGTCAGAGGGCGCTTGAAGTCCGCCGGAAGCTTGAGCCTCCCTTTTTCATCAACCCGAGCTGGATGGTTTCCACGAAACATCGCTGCGCTTCCCTGACCTGAAACCCGGCCTGTCTTTATTCCTATCGGCCGGCAAATCCGCTTTGGGAGTAAAATTCGTCAGAACTGGCTAAAAATCTTTCCCGATTGGCCATTTTTGACTACTTTGCTCCACCGACATCGTAAATCACTAGATGCGCCCGTCAAAGAGCGTTTTCCTGTGGAGATTCTGGAAATGAAAGTCGGGAAGAGAGCCGGTAGTTTTAGGGTCCGGCAAAGCCCAAGGTCTAGTGCGGTTGGCTACTCATGAGCGCTATATGCGGTGTTTGCAGATTTGGTTCATCTTTATATTTCCGTACTTGCCAGATTTCATCACTCAAGATAGGCAATTTTCGCCATCTCTTCTCCATGTAAGAACTCAACCCTTGTCGCAGCGGCTCTCTCGCAAGCGTCCCTGCACGTAAAAAACCAGGTAGGCCACCACCAGAACATTCACAAGCGTCAGGACAGCCTTCACCCAAGTAGGGTGGCGCACAATCTCAAAAAACTCCCACGGCAGGAACGACGCCGTCAGAATCAGGGTGAAATATTCTGCCCAGGTCTTTTCAAGAACCAGCCCCGTGCCTTCGATAAAGTCCAGGCCCGCGTAGCAGAAGATGGCGATGCTGATCTGCTTCAACCTGTGCGCATCGATCATAGCCGCTTTATCCAGCAGCAGGTTGATGAATTTGCTCTCCGGATCGAAGTGCATGTCGATGAACCATCGCGTGAGCAGGTCCACGATGTCGCGGTGCACCAGCTTCAGCGCGCCGATCCCGAGCAGCACAAACAACAGGCCCTTGAGCAGCTTGACGCCGCCAATCAAAATCAGCCAGCGATCATGCCGTGCCCGCGTCTTCAATTTTCCGGCTGCTTCCACGTTCCGCACTTCAGTCATGCACTCTGCTTTTATCATACGTTTGTCAGATGCAGAGGTTCACCATCCTTCGTAACCTCGCGGATGCAGAGCAGGCAAAACTGGAGAAAAAATCTCAGGCGAAAAGACGACTGATTCGATTACCGTGCCATAGCCTTCGTGTGCAAATGCCGCGTCAGGTAAGGCGCCAGCTTCTCGAGCGCAGCCTCTACGCTGATGCCATAGCGCGCGCGCAACTGCTCCACCTTGCCGTGCTCGATAAAGCGATCCGGCCAGCCGATGCGCACCACCGGAACCTGGATCTGCATCTCGCTCAGCGCTTCGATCACCGCACTCCCGAAGCCGCCCATCAGCACATGATCTTCAAAGGTGACGATCGCGCCCACGCGTTTCGCATACGCGGCGAGCATCTCCCGGTCCAGCGGCTTCACAAAGCGCGGATTGATGACCGCAGCCGAATAACCCTGCTGTTCGAGCTTCGCCGCCAGCTCATTTGCCATGGGCAGCAGCCCGCCCAGCCCGAAGATGGCCACATCGTCGCCGTCGGCAATCACTTCCGCTTTTCCAATCGGCAGTGCAATCGGATGCTCCTTGACCGCCGTGCCCGGGCCCGTACCGCGCGGGTAGCGCACAGCGCTCGGTCCGTTGTGCAGCATGGCGGTGTAGAGCATATCCGAAAGCTCGTCTTCGTCCTTCGGCACCATGTGAATGATGTTCGGAATGCCGCGCAGGTAGCTGATGTCGAAGAGTCCGTGGTGGGTCGCGCCGTCGTCGCCGCTCAAGCCGCCGCGGTCCATGCAGAAGACGACGGGAAGGTTTTGCAGGCACACATCATGCACGATGGGATCGAAGGCCCGCTGCAGAAAGGTCGAATAGATCGCGCAGAAGGGCTTGTAGCCGCGCGTGGCCATGCCCGCGGCAAAGATCACGGCATGTTCTTCGGCAATGCCGACATCGAAATATTTTTTTGGATGGTGCGGCCGAAAGAGATCGAGCGCCGTGCCGTTCGGCATGGCGGCGGTAATCGCAACGATCTTCTCATTCTCATCGGCCAGCTTTACCAGCGTGCTCGCAAATACTTCCGAGTAGGTCTGCTGGCCGGCAGCCTTGGTTTCGCCCGTCTCCGGATCGTACGGCCCCAGGCCATGGAATTTCTTCTGCTTATCGAGCGCAGGCTGGAAGCCGCGTCCCTTCTGCGTGATCGCGTGCAGCAGCACCGGCTTATCCTGTGTCTTGAGGAACTGGAAAGTCTCGATCAGCAGCCCAATATTGTGCCCGTCCAGCGGCCCGTAGTACGTGAGGCCGAATTCCTCGAAGAAAACAGAGGGCCACAGCAGCCCCTTTGCCGCTTCTTCCGCACGCCGGACGACGTTGATCGCCGTCTTGCCGCCAAAGCGCTCGAGCAGGCGGGCGGCGCTGTCGTGCAGATGGGTTACATGCTCGTTGGTCACGATCTTGTGCAGGTAGCGCGCAATTGCGCCCACGTTGCGGTCAATCGACCACTCGTTATCGTTCAGCACCACGATCAGACGCTTCGTCTGGTCGGCGATATTGTTTAGCGCCTCGAACGAAATGCCGTTGGTAAACGCGGCATCGCCCGCCAATGCGACGACGTGCTCCTTGCCGCCGGCCAGGTCGCGCGCCACCGCCATGCCCAGCGCCGCCGAGAGCGCCGTACCTGCATGCCCAGCGCCGTAGATATCATGCTCGCTTTCCGTGCGCAGCATGAAGCCGTTCAGGCCGCCCGGCTGCCGGATGGTTCCAAAGCGCTCGCGTCGCCCGGTGAGCAATTTGTGGATATAAGCCTGGTGGCTCACGTCGAAGACGAATTTGTCCGCCGGCGTGTCAAAGACATAGTGCATGGCCAGCGTAAGTTCCACCACGCCCAAGTTCGGCCCCAGATGGCCGCCCGTTTTTGAGAGTGTTTGAACCAGGCTCTCGCGGATTTCCTGGGCCAGAGACTCAAGCTCGGCTACTGAGAGCTTTTTGATGTCGGCCGGCGATTGGATCGTGTCGAGTAAATGTCCCATTCAGTGATAAGAACGCCCATCTCTATAAACGCCGACGAGCGAAACCTGTTGCTCCCTTCATCCATCAAAAAAAGACCCCGTAAAAGGGCCTCACACCGGGGAGCAAAGATTATTCCTCTGAAAGTTAAATATAACATTTTATAAACTCTGCATATCACCCCTCAGGAACCGTCGTAAAATGAGCGAACCTCAAGCGATTCTGGATCAGGTTTTTGAAGTCTCAAAGTTTGTGCGCTACGCCGCGCTCTATCGAAGAGACAACCTCGTTTCCCGCCAGCGGGCGGAGATTGCCGGAGCCTCCTCGAACGAATCGGACCGCTACGAAGAATTATTCATAAACCCCACATTGCTCACGCTTGTCCGCCAGCGCGGCAACGTGGACTGTGGTGGAGCTCAATTTGTCGTCGTGCGTTATGGAAACTTTTATCAGCTGGTGATCTCTTTAACGGATGGCCACGTGTCCGTCTGCTTCGAGCTGCTGGCTAATCCCCTGGAATATGCCGAAAGAATTCGCGACATTTGCGAGTAAGTCGCATGCTCTCCCCTAATCCGCCAGCACAGCCAACGCTTCATCCGCGGGGGCTTCCTTGCGAAACTCACCCTCCCAGCGCGCGACCACCGCCGATGCCAGGCAGTTCCCCACCACGTTGACAGTGGTGCGCCCCATGTCCATCAACGCGTCAATGCCGAGAATCAGAAAGATCGGCTCCTCCGGCAAATGGAAGATGGACGAGGTCGCCAGCAGCACCACCAGCACCGCCCGCGGCACCCCGGCCACGCCTTTACTCGTGAGCATCAGCACGCCCAGCATCAGCAGCTGCTGCTTCCAGCCCATGTGCATGCCCGCTGCCTGCGCCACAAAAATCGACGCAATCGCCAGGTACAGCGCCGACCCGGCAAGGTTGAAGCTGTAGCCCGTCGGTATGACGAAGCCGACGATCTTGCGCGGCACGCCGAATGCCTCCATCGCCTCCATGGCGCGCGGCAGCGCCGCCTCAGACGTGCTGGTGGCAAAGGCAATCGTCGCTGGCTCAGCAACCGCCAGCAGGAAACCGCGCAGCGGCACACGCGCGATCAGCGCCGCCGGCAGCATGGCAAGCAGCGCAAAGGCAAGCAGCGCCACATAGAGCGTCCCCAGCAACCTGGCCAGGCTCGCCATCACGCCCAATCCGGAATGCGCGACCGTGTACGCCAGCGCCGCGCCTACGCCGATCGGCGCAAAGTACATCACGATATTGGTGAAGGCAAACATCGTCTGCGTCAGCGATTCGGCAACGCGCAGCAATGGCGCTTTATGCTCTTCGCGCAGCCGTCCCAGCGCCAGCCCAAAGATCAGCGCAAAGACAGCCACCTGCAAAATCTGGTCATCCGCGATCGATTTGGCGATGTTTTCCGGGAAGACATGCAGCAGAAACTGCTGCCACGAAAGGCCGGACTCAGGAGTCGACGCTGCCGGCGCGCGCAGCTCGCCGTGCGAGGCCGCGGGCTGTGCCGCTGTCTCGACCCCTGTCGCCGCCCCTATTCCTGCTTTCGACACATTGATCGCCAGCAGCCCAATCACCAGCGCAATCGTCGTCAGCACTTCAAAATAAATCAGCGACTTCAAGCCGAGCCGGCCGACGCTGCGCATCTCTCCATGCCCGGCAATGCCTGTGATCAATGTGCCCAGAATCAGCGGCGCGACGATCGCCTTGATCAATCGGAGAAAAATATCGCTGAAGACCCGCACCTGCAAGGCGACGCGCGGCAGGTCGAGACCCAGATCGACACCCGCCAGCATGCCCCATACAATCCATACCGTCAGCGACCTTCGCCGAAACGCGAAGACGGTAAACGCCGTCAGCGCAGCCAGCCGCAACAGCATGCCCGCACCGTTGAATTGAGGGCGCCACGCCTGCACCGCCGCGCCCGCAATAAAAACAACCACGCCGGCAGCCCCAAGCCAGTTGGAGCCGCGCCGCGCGAACGGTTTTTCGTCTTTTCCCGAATCCATGAGAACGATAAAGGGGCAGCGTGAGACGGAGTAACCGACAGTCCCGCCAGCGTCTGAACCCTACGCCACAGTAGCAGGAAAAACGGCGTAGCATAAAGCTGCCAACACCCTTTGGAGGCTGCCTGTTTTCATTATGCGTATTGCTCTATCTGCTTCGTTTGTCTGCCTGTTCGCCTGCTTCAGCGCAACTGCGCAACAGCTTCAATTAGATCCACTGGCAAAGCCCGCGCCTGCGGCAAACATGTCCAGCGCCTTGAGCGATCCCACGCTTTCACCCGGCGTCGCTTTTCTCTTTCAGCTGGAAGCGAAGTTCGCGAGCGACACGGCCAAGGGAGGCGGCAAAGCCTTCGCATCGTGGTTCGCGGATGACGCCGTGACCCTCGGCAACAAAGAAGCGCCAGTGCAGGGCCACGCAGCCATCGCAGCCCAAACGACGTGGGCTCCCGATCAGTATCAATTGCTATGGACGCCGCAGGGCGGCCAGATGTCACCCGCCGGCGACATGGGCTACACCTGGGGCCACTACGAAGGCCATGCAAAGGATAAAAACGGCAACGCCGTCACCACCAGCGGCCGCTATATGACCATCTGGCGGAAACAGCCCGACGGGCAATGGAAAGTCGTCCTCGACTCCAGCAGCGAAGAGCCGCCCAACGCCGGCGACTGCTGCAAAGTGCCCTGAGTATCAGCCGCCACTTATTTCGCGAACTCTACCAAAATACTTTGCAGATCGGTAGAAGCACCGGGGCTTTAGCCCCGGGTACTTTCGCGCGAGGACTACGAAAGCTCTACTCGTCCTGCTCGCGCAATTTCGCGAGCACGCCAAAATCCTCGAGCGTGCTTGTGTCGCCCTTGATGTCACCGCCGCTGGCCAATTCCCGCAGCAGCCGCCGCATGATCTTGCCCGAGCGCGTCTTCGGCAGTTGTTCGGTGAAGCGTATGTCGTCCGGCCGCGCCAACGCACCAATTTCTTTCGCCACCCAGGCCCGCAGCTCGTCTTTCAGCGCCTTCGATGGCTCATGGCCGCTTTCGAGTGTTACGAACGCAGCGATGGCCTGCCCCTTCAATTCATCCGGACGTCCGACCACGGCAGCTTCGGCAACTTTTGCATGTGCCACCAGCGCCGATTCCACTTCCATCGTCCCCAGGCGATGCCCGCTGACATTCAGCACATCGTCCACGCGCCCCATCAGCCAGAAGCAGCCGTCTTCATCCACGCGCGCGCCGTCGCCCGTGAAGTATGAGCCGGAAATCTCCGACCAGTATGCCTTCACATATCGTTCCGGATCGTTGAAGATCGTCCGCGCCATTGACGGCCACGGTTTGCGGATGACGAGCAGGCCACCGTGCCCGGCGGGAACAGGCTCGCCCTCTTTTGTAACCACTTCAGGCACAATTCCGAAGAATGGCTTTGTCGCTGAGCCAGGCTTCGTTGATACAGCACCAGGAATCGGCGCAATCATGATCGCGCCCGTCTCCGTCTGCCACCAGGTGTCGACAATCGGGCAGCGCCCCTTGCCAATCTTCTCGCGATACCACATCCATGCTTCCGGATTGATCGGCTCGCCTACCGTTCCCAGCAGGCGCAGCGAATCGAGCTTGTAGTTTTCCACGTACTGGTCGCCCCATTTGATGAAGGCGCGGATGGCCGTCGGCGCGGTGTAGAAAATGGTGACCTTGTGCTCGTCGATGATTTTCCAGAAGCGGTCCTGTGCGGGAAAATTCGGCGCGCCCTCGTACATCACCGTGGTCACGCCATTCTGCAGAACGCCGTAGACCACGTAAGAGTGTCCCGTCACCCATCCAATGTCGGCCGTGCACCAGTACACATCGTCCTCGCGCAGGTCGAAGATGTACTTGCTCGTCAGGTAGGTCTGTACAGAATAGCCTCCGGTCGTGTGCACCAGCCCCTTCGGCTTGCCCGTCGTTCCCGAGGTATAAAGAATGTAGAGCGGATCTTCGGAGTCGAGCTCCTCAGGCGGGCAATCAGGCGCGGCCTTCGCCACCAGATCGTGCCACCAGTGGTCGCGTCCGGCCTGCATCGTTACCGGCGAACCAGACCGCTTGTAGACGACAACGTTCTTGACCGTCGGACATTGCGCGACAGCTTCATCGACCGTGGCTTTGAGCTTTACCTCGCTGCCGCGCCGGTAAGACGTGTCCTGGGTCAGAATCGCTACGCACTCCGCATCATTCACGCGGTCGACAATCGCATGCGCCGCAAACCCTCCAAAGATGACCGAATGCACCGCGCCGATGCGCGCGCAGGCGAGCACGGCAATCGCCAGCTCCGGCGTCATGCCCATGTAGATGGCTACGCGGTCTCCCTTCTTGATGCCCAGGCCCTTGAGCGCGTTGGCAAAGCGCTGTACTTCCGCATGCAGGTCGCCGAAGGTCAGCTTGCGAATCTCGCCCGGCTCACCTTCCCACAAAATGGCGACTTTATCGCGCTTTCCGCCCAGCGCATGCCGATCGACGCAGTTGTAACAGAGGTTCGTTTTTCCGCCCACGAACCACTTCGCCCAAGGCTCGTTCCAGTCCAGCACCTTATCCCACGGTTTGAACCAGTGCAGCTCGTGCGCCGCCTCCGCCCAGAAGCCTTCCGGGTCTTCTACCGACCGGCGGTAGATCTGCTCATATTCGGCAAGACTTTTGATGTGCGCCTTTGCCGCGAATTCAGCCGGCGGAGGGAAGACGCGATTCTCGCGCAGGGTGGAATCAAGGTTCGGATCGGTGCTGGCGGTCGTCGACTGCATGCGTACGGCTCTACCTCTTTTTCGCTGAATAAGAATTCCGAAGACGAATGTTTCATTTCGTCGTTAACAATCACGTTAACGGTTGAATGAGATCCTCGGCAAGGGGAATCCTGTCTATACAGGTAGACACGCGCTCTCATGGCCAGTCTGCGTCGCCCGTCAACTCCGCGCGCTGAAGCTGTATCGATCGCGCTTCAACACGGATACTTCTTAATAAAACCGGTACGCAACCCCAAAGTTATAGGAATGTGGCCCGAGCAAGTGCGGTGCGAAGCTCCAGACCTGCTGCTCCCACTCCAATGGACGCAGGCTCACCCGGTGCATCAGGCGCACGTCAATGCCTGCACCCACGGCCCCTACCAAATGCGTCCCATTTTGGCCAGGAACCGGCTCAGTTCCTGGACCGCCATTCGAGTTGAAATCGCCCAGGCCACCGCCGCCTTTGATGAACGGCTGGAAACGGCTGGCGCGATACATCAATCGTCCCGACACCAGGTAACTGTTCTCTTTACGGCGGCCGCTGTCTCGGTCGAGCAGCGTTCTCCACGTTCCTTCCACGCCGAAACCAAAATGCGGTCTCACGAAGTCGTTGTAGCCTCCATACACGCTGAGGCCGTTCATAAAGACGGTGGGGTATGCCCAGTAATCGGGATTGAGCCGGGAATATTCGGCTCCGGCGTACCATTCGTGCGCAGGCCCCAGCGCTGCTCCTACAACCTGGCTGGAACCCGGAGAAAAACTGGTTAGGCACAATAGACACAAGACAACAACGAGCAGGAGATTCTTCAACATGCGGAGTAATCCTGTTCTTTCGTTCAAAACGGCAAATTTAAACTTGTAAGAAGGAAATGATTGGACCCGGGGAAGTCCCTTTATTCTACGGCAGGTTTGCTATCGCACCAACAAAATCGCAACGTCCAGCCCGAGGAGAGGGCTTGGACGCTGCGGAGAATCACGCGGCCGTCAGCCGGTAACTGTATACCGCAGTTGATGCCACTTCCATGCGCTCAAAACAATCGCATCCAGCTGATCGAACTCGCGCTTCCAGCCCAGCTCGCGCTCTATCTTCTCCGAACTCGCAATCAGCACCGCCGGGTCGCCCGGCCTGCGCTCCGCCTCGTCGACCGGAATCGGATGTCCGGTCACGCGCCGCGCCGATTCGATGACCTCGCGGATGCTGAAGCCCTGCCCATTGCCGATGTTGTAGATCAGCCGGTCGCGTTCACCCAGCGCCTCGAATGCCAGCATGTGCGCCTGCGCCAGGTCGTGCACATGCACGTAGTCACGAATGCAGGTGCCGTCCGGCGTCGGATAATCCTGCCCGAAGATCTTGATGCTCTTGCGCCTGCCCAGCGCCACATCGAGGATCAGCGGGATCAGGTGCGACTCCGGCTCATGCGCCTCGCCGCGCCCTTCCACCGCACCAGCCACGTTGAAGTAGCGCAGGCTGGCGTAGCGGAAGGCATGCACCCGGTTCAGCCAGGTCAGCATCTGCTCCACCAGCAGCTTCGACTCGCCATAGGCGTTCGTAGGCCGAAGCGGCGCATCTTCGCGGATCGGCGTCGATTCCGGCTCTCCGTAGACCGCGGCGGTCGAAGAGAAGACCAGCCGGTTCACTCCCTGGGCAAGCATCGCTTCGAAGAGGGTCAGCGTTGCGGCCGAGTTGTTGCGGAAATAGAGTTCGGGCTTCTTCATGCTCTCGCCGGCCTCAATGAGAGCAGCAAAATGCATCACACCGTCGAATTTCCGCGCAGAAAACAGCTGTTCCAATTTAGAGCGATCCGCCAGATCCCCCTCGATAAATTCGGCTTTCACCGGCACCATGGAGCGGTGTCCATGGCAAAGGTTGTCGTACACAACGACCTGGTGGCCCTTCGCAATCAACAGCTCAGCCACGGTTCCCCCTACATAACCCGCTCCGCCCGTTACCAGAATCCTCAAAACAGCCTCCTCGTATCGTTATGAAATTATAGCCAGTTCCCGCAACCGCTCAGGCAACCGAACAGAGCCTTCTGTTCGTCCAACATCATGTCGACAAAGGCGTGCTGGAAAAAAATTTACACGTATGCAATCCCTTTCTGCGGTAATAGTTACGCAGTAATGAGTGCGCCTAAAAGATTGCGTGAGCGGTTACCGAGGACGTTACTTTTGTAATATATAAGGAGCGCAGGCACAGAACCTTAACGGTTTTTGCCCTGTTCCGGTGCGGTATCGTACGGTAGCTCATCACCTCCGCGTATTTTGGAAGCCATCTTGCTAGTCTTAACTTATTAGGTTGAGAGGAATCGTGTCTTTACTGCACGAACAATCGACACACGCACTGGATCGACGAGATGATAACGAAGATGTGCCCTCGTCCGTCGATCTGAGAAAAGACACACATACACTGAATCGAATAGCTATGGCGAGTAACGATAAAGATCTGCTGAATCGCGCAAACCTCGGTCTCCTTCCCGAGCCGCAGGGTCGTTTTGGTTCCTTTGGGGTGAGCACGGTCGTCAATCTGGTGGCTGGCGCAATCCTGGTCCTGATCACCATGTCGCAGGTACATAAGGAAAAGATGCGTCATGAGGAAACAACGCAGCTGGTCTTTCCTGTGGAGCAGCCCAAGCCCTATATTCCCCCGGTCCCCAAGGTGAAGGTCATTCCGCCTCCACCCAAGATCGAACAGCCCCCGAAGATCAACATACCCAAGCCTCAACCCGAGCCGCCCAAGCCGGTCGTAGTCAAGATTCCCACGCCTACCGTAGCTCCGATCGTGGCCGCACCGCCCCGGGCGGTTGCTCCGCCGCCGCAGCCCAAGGTTGGACTCTTCAAGAGCGCCACACCGACGCAGGTGGCCAATAATCAGGCCGCTCCCAGCTTGAAAGTCGGCGGATTCGGCGATCCCGTGGGTGTTACACCCAACCCTAATGCCAGCAAACCGGCCACCGTGGCCGCGGTTGGCGCCTTCAACGCTGCGCCCGGCTCCGGCCAGGGTGCAGGCGCCGCCCGTCAGGGTTCGGTAAAGGGCACCGCTTTCGGCTCCGGCGTCGCCAACGGCGTGCCGGGTGGAAAAGACCGGGGAACGGTCGCCTCTGCCGGATTCAGCAACGGCGTCATCGGCGGCACGGGCGCACCCGGCAGCCATGGCACGGTTGCCACTGGTGCTTTTGGCAGCCCAGGCAACAGCGGCTCCGGCGACGCTCATGTCGCGAAAGTCGAGCAGCCCACCTCCACGCCTCTTGTCGTCGTCGCCAAGCCGCTTCCGCAGTACACCCCGGAAGCCAAGCAGCTCAAGATTGAAGGCGATGTGACTCTCGAAGTCCGTTTCACGGCGTCAGGACAGGTCCAGGTCCTGCGCGTCGTCAACGGCCTCGGTCATGGACTTGACGAACAGGCGAAGCTCGCAGCCGAGCGCATCCGTTTCAAACCGGCGACCAAGAACGGCGCGCCGGTAGACCAGGTAAGCGTCATCCGCATCAGCTTCCAATTGGCATAAATTATAGATTTGAGAAAGTTTTGCTGGGTGGTCGCAGTTCTTTGAAACAATAATGAAAGAAAGAAAAATCAGGAGTCAGGAAATGTCCTTTCGCAAGTTGTGGCTGACCGGTGTGACGGTCTCTTTGGCAGTGCTCACCGTGCAGGCGGCGAAGACGCCAAAATATGCGCCTCCGGTTCCTCTTACTCCGGAGCAGTCCGCTCTCATTCAGAAGGCCGTGGCCCAGGAAAAAGTGACCGTCAAGGCCATTCAGGAACATACGCCGGTCGTCCAGACCTACATTCAGAACATGCGGCCCGACCCCAAGCTCTATTCCGTCCCCGACTCGGATCAGTACCTGCTCGGTCGCGTCGATTTCGGAAAGACTTTCAGCAACAAGGGCTATGAGACCAAGTCGACTTCGCATGGCTTCTTCAAAGGCTCCTTCAAGTACATGACCGGCCTCACCAAGGCCTTCAATCTCAGCTACTCCCCGACCGGCTTCATGGACATGATGTTCCTTGACCCGGTCAGCTTCGACCAGCAGCACTACGACTTCATCTATGTGCGCCGTGAGTTCCTCGGCAGTATCCGCACCCTCGTCTTCGACGTGCATCCGAAACCGAAGACCGGCGCGGGACGCTTCTTCGGCCGCATCTGGGTTGAAGACCAGGACGGCAACATCGTCCGCTTCAATGGCACCTACACCAGCAATCCGAACGACGAAGTCACCCGCTACTATCACTTCGACAGCTGGCGGCTGAACGTGCAGCCCGGCCTCTGGCTCCCGGCTGCGATTTATGCCGAAGAATCGAAGGGCGGCACCGGCAAGAAGGGCGAGGGTTTCCGCGCTCAGTCCCAGTTCTGGGGCTACTCGCTCAAGCTGCCAACCAAGGAATCTGACGCCGAATCGATTACCGTCGAAAATGCCCAGGACCAGAGCGAAAACTCGCAGGACATGAGCCCGCTCGCCGCCAAGCGGCAGTGGGTCTCGCAGGCCGAGCAGAACGTGCTCGACCGCTTGGTGCAGGCCGGTCTGCTGGCCCCGCCCAGCGACTTCGACAAGGTGCTTGAGACGGTCACCAACAACGTCATCATCGGCAACAAGCTCAACCTTCCCTCTGACATTCACTGCCGCGTCATTCTGACCTCATCGCTCGAATCGCTGGCTATCGGCAACACCATCCTGCTCAGCAAGGGCCTCGTCGACGTGCTGCCCAGCGAAGAAGACCTGGCCGCCGTGCTCAGCTTCCAGCTCGCGCACATCGTGCTCGGCCACCACATCGATACGCGCTATGCCTTCAACGATCGCCTGCTCTTCCCTGACGAGGCGACGCTCGAGCGCATCAACATGAACCACACGCCTGCGGACAACGACGCCGCGGCCAAACGGGCCATGGACCTCTTCAACGGCTCCATCTATCACGACAAGGTGGCCAGCGTGAGCCTCTTCTACCAGCAGCTGGCAGCGCGCAGCAAGCAGCTGACGGCCCTGCTCACACCCCGCCTGGGCGATTCCCTGGTGAAAGCCGACGGCACGCCCTGGATGGCTGGATTCCTCAACCAGGGCCCCAAGCTGAATATGGACGATCTTACCCAGGTCGCGGCACTCCCACTTGGCAGCCATCTCAGGGCCGATCCCTGGGACGACAGAGTGTATGCGCTGAACGTAAAGGGAGACGCCATCCTGAATCCGGGTGACAAGATGCCCTTCGAGTTAACTCCGGTCTACTTCCGCCTGCAGCGCTATCAGCCGCCGGCTGCAGCAGCGGCGTCAGCCAGCGCACCGGCAGCAGCCGGCACACCCGATCAGGCGCAGCCACAGCAGGCTCCGGCTGCCGATGGTGCTGCCGCTCAACCTGCGGCGCAACCGCAACAGAACCCACAGACTGACGGAACCGCCGCTCAGCCACAACCACAGCAAAATCCGCAGTAGGGGCCAACAGGCCCCGCTGTGCTGGGTAAGAACACATCAAATGTGGCTGAGCCCTTGTGTTTATTTTCAGCAATCTTCTTTGGAGCCCGCAAGTGCTTAGAAAACTGATAGTTGCAGCTCTTCTTCTCTCCCCCGCTTCGATCTTCGCCCAGGTGGCTTCGGCCACCCGGGGCGGTGAGCTGGGATTATCGGCAGGCGCCGAATATTCAAATTTCAAACCGGACTGGGGATTTAGCCGCCTGCAGGGCATCACCATATTTGCCGACGCCGATCACATTTTCCTGAACAAGCTCGGCATTGAAGGCGAAGCGCGTTGGCTTAATTTCAACAAGCCCGACGGTCAAACAGAGTCGAACTATCTGGGCGGTCCCCGTTACCGGCTCCTGCGCTACCACGGCCTTTCCTTGTATGGCAAATTTCTCTTTGGCGCCGGATTGATCACCTACCCTGGGCAAATCGGCACCGGCAGCTATTTTGCATACGTTCCCGGAGGGACGGTGGAATACCGCCTGACCCACCGCTTGAGCGTACGCGGAGACTACGAATACCAGTTCTGGCCCTCCGCCCCAGGCCTCGTTTTCACCTATCCTCAGCCCAGCAACGGCTTGACCCCCAATGGCTTCAGCGTCGGCGCCTCCTATCGCATCTTCTGACAATTTCCATCCCTGCCCTCGCAACAAAGCCCCGGAATCGCTCCGGGGCTTTTGCTTTTGCCGTCGGCAGCGGACTTCCCGACACTTATCGCCACAAACCGGGTTATCTCCGCAGGGAGAACCGGAAACCCGCTCCAAATGCATTCTGTAACCGGAAAATGCACCATATCGAAACAGAATCGGGTAAATTCGGCTCCCGGTGTCGAAACAGTCCGCTCCAAGTGGCTGAAAATGCATCCAAAAATGTACCTGTTCTTATGTAGCCCTGTTCCTTGGCAGATCATTTTTGGGAGATCGCAACATGTTTAAAAAATTGGCAAGCATCGTTTTTCTGTTCTTGCCTGTACTGGCTTTTGGCCAGGTCGCACCCTCTGTCCGCGGAGGCGACCTCGATTTTTGGGTGGGAGCTGAGTATTCCAACTTCAACCCCGATTACGGCTTCAACCGCCTCTCCGGGTTTACCGCGCTCGTCGACCTGAACGGCCTTGTCCTGCGCAACCTGGGGGCTGAAGGCGAGGCACGCTGGCTTCACTTCAACCAGTATCAGGGCGAAACCCAGGACAACTACCTCCTAGGTCCGCGCTATCGTTTTTTCCGCTTTCACCAGGCATCTTTCTACGCAAAACTCCTGCTGGGCGGCGGTTTCATGAACTTTCCCGACAAAGCCGGCAGCGGCAGCTACTTTGCTTACGTCCCGGGAGCCACCGTAGAGTATCGCCTCTCGCACCATTGGGCGGCGCGCGGCGACTATGAATACCAGTTATGGCCTTCCGCTCCCGGAACGGTCTTTACCTACCCCAAACCGAGCAACGGCCTGACGCCGAACGGCTTCAGCGTCGGTGTCTCCTACCGGGTTTTCTGATCGCAGATCCCTTGAAGCAAAGAGGCCCCGGAATCGCTTCCGGGGCCTTTTTTTTCAAAACCAGCTGCAGCTAGAAGTGGTAGGCTACGCCGATCGTCGGATTGCTGATGTTGTAGTAGCGATTCGTGCGGTACTGTTCCAGGCCAAAGTTCGGCGCCTTCAGAACCAGTCCGCGATACTCCGCACGAATGTCCCAGCTTGGACTCAACTCATACGCAATGCCGGCGCCGTACATCGCGCCGATATTTGTGCTCTGGGCCGCGTCCAGGTCCGTCGTCTTCTGGTCTTTGATGGGCCCAAAGATGTAGCCGCCGACGCCCACTTCGGCAAACGGGTTCAAGTTCCGGAAGGTGAAGCTGCGCACATACGCGCCCGAGACTTCCATCATGCGCGTGTGCACGCGGATCGCGTTGAAGCTCGTCACATACTTCTGGATATCCTGGTTGTACTGGTAGTTCAACTCAAGCGCGCTGCGCGGCGTAAGCATGTAGCGGTAACTTGCCAAAGCGCCATAGATGCCGATCGTTCCATCCTGCTGCACCGTGTTACCCACTACGTGCGGAGGAATCAAGCCCGCGAGGCTCAAGCTGACATCCTGTCTGCTTTCCTGTGCAAAACCAGCTACTGCCGAAAGCGGCAGCAACGCCAAAGACAACAAAATCTTCTTCATCCGTTCGTGAACCTCTCGCCTGCTAAAAGCACCGCAGGCACAACGCCTCTCGGGCTCGTCGATTTTTTTAGTATGGTGGGACGCGAAGACCCACCTCGCCATTGTACCTGCCGAACGCCGTTTGCACAGCTAGAGCCTGTTATGAACTTCAGCGGATGGGGCGCTGCCACCGAATTCATAACAGGCTCTAGCCTGTCCGATCAAGTTGTTTAGACGCTGCGGAGCTCCGCTCGTTATAGAGAAATGGAGTTCCGCGATCCGCCGCCAGCATCCGCACCACGCGCAAAAACGCCAGGGCCGCATACGAGAGGCTTCCCTGCCTGCGATAGACCAGCCACAGCTGCCGCGCGCAGTTCAGCTCGGGAACAGCCACAGTCACCAGCTCGCCGCGCGCAACCTCCGTCTGCACGGAGAGCGCCGGCACCAGCGCCACGCCATTGCCGCTGGCGACAAAGCGTTTGATCGCCTCCAGGCTAGGCAGCTCGATGCCGATATTCAGCGGCGTTCTGTGCTTTGCAAACGATTCCTCCACCAGTTTTCGTCGCGGCGAGGCTACATTGTGAGCCACAAAATTCTCCGCGCCCAGGTCGCGGATCCTCACCTTCTTCTCGCGCGCCAGCACATGTCCCGGCGGAACGACAAACACCAGCTCGTCGGAATACACAGCAATCGAGCTCAGCTGCTCGTCTTCCGGCTGAAAGGAGACAATCCCGATCTCGACCATCCGCTGCTGCACCTCGTCCGGAATGCGGCTGGCCAGCGACCGCTGCACCAGGATCGAAATCTGCGGACACTGGCGGCGGAACTCATCGAGCACCGGCAGCAGATACAGACATGTATATTCGTTGGCGGCCAGCGTCAGCCGACCGCGCTCGAGCGACCGTACTTCTTCCAGCGCGCTCGCCGCCTCGTTGCGCAGCCGCAGCAGCCGCTCCGCATACTCGCGCAGCACCTCGCCCGCCGCCGTCAGCGTGCCGTCGCGCGACGACCGCTCAAAAAGCTGCTCGCCGAATTCCTCTTCCAGTTTGCGGATTACCTGGCTGATTGCGGGCTGCGTACGGTGCAGACGCGTCGCAGCACGGGAAAAGCTGCGCTCCGCAACTACAGCGAGGAAAGTTTCAAGTTGAGATAATTCCATAAGAGTGCGGCCAACCGATCTGCGTCAATTCCCAGATCATAACGAATATTTATGGTAATTCAAGAAATTAAAAATTTGAATTATGTCTCGGCATTTGCGAAACTGAGTGCATTGAGGTCCCCCAAAACATGGCTCAAGACCGTATCCTCTTCTTCGACACGACCCTCCGCGACGGCGAACAATCGCCTGGCTGCTCCATGACCCAGCAGGAAAAGCTCTCGATGGCCCATGCACTTGAAGATTTGGGCGTGGACATTCTGGAAGCCGGTTTCGCCATCTCCTCCGACGGCGACTTCGCCGCCATCCAGGCCGTATCGAAAGAAATCCGCGCGCCGCGCATCGCATCGCTCGCGCGCGCCAGAACAGAAGACATCGAGCGCGCTGCTGCCTCGCTTGAACACGCCGAGCGCTCACGCATCCATATCTTCCTTGCCAGCTCCGACATTCATCTCGAGTACAAGCTGAAGATCAGCCGCGAAGAGGCACTCGATCTGGCCGCGAAATCCGTCACGCTCGCCCGCACCTATGTCGACGACGTGGAATTTTCGCCTGAAGATTCGACCCGCACCGACATCGATTTCCTCTGCAAGATCGTCTCCGTGGCGATTGAGGCCGGCGCAACCACTATTAATATGCCGGACACCGTCGGCTACGCCACGCCCAACGAGTACGCCGCCATGTTCCGCACCGTCCGCGAGCGCGTGCCCGGCGGCGACAAGATCATCTTCTCTTCGCACTGCCACAACGATCTCGGCCTCGCCGTCGCCAACTCCCTTGCCGCCATTGAAGGCGGAGCGCGTCAGGTCGAGTGCACCATCAACGGCATCGGTGAGCGCGCCGGCAATGCGGCGCTTGAAGAGATCGCCGCAGCCCTGAGCGTCCGCCGCGACCGCTTCACCGTCGAGCACAATCTCAAGCTCAATCATCTGTATGCCGCCAGCCAGCAGCTGGCTCAGGTCATCAGCTTCGCGCCCTCCCCCAACAAGGCCATCGTCGGCAGCAACGCCTTCGCGCACGAGGCCGGCATCCACCAGCACGGTGTGCTCTCGAACCCGCTTACTTACGAGATCATGACGCCGGCTTCAGTCGGCGTTCCCGCCAACCGCATGGTTCTCGGCAAGCACTCCGGCCGCCACGCCCTGCGCTCGCGCTTGAAAGATCTCGGCTATCAGCTCGGCGCGTCCGATCTAGAAGCGGCCTACCGCGCATTCACCGAGCTGGCTGACAGAAAAAAGGCGATCTATGACCAGGACCTGATCAACCTGGTCGCGCATCACCGCCGTCACGAAGAGTTGATTTCCGCCGAGCCAATCAGCGAAGCCAGCTGAGAGCGAAAAAACAGATCCCTCTCCCTTTCAAGGGTTGAAGCACCAGGCTTCAGCCCTGCGAAACAGGTGGAAGCACCGGCCTTAAAGCTGGTGAATTAGGACAAATCAGCGAGGGGTTTCAGCCCCGGGAAATTTGGAGAAGACGCACTCATGAAGTTGAAGGTCCTCATTGTCGCCGGAGATGGAATCGGCCCTGAAGTCACCGCGGAAGCCACCCGCATTCTGCGCTCGGTCGCCGAGCTCGGCGGCTATGATTTCGAAATTCGCGAAGCGCTGATCGGCGGCGTCGCCATCAAGGCGCACGGAACGCCGCTGCCTCCAGCCACGCTCGATGTAGCGCTCGAAAGCGATGCCGTGCTGCTCGGAGCCGTCGGCGGCAATGAGTTCAATTCCCTGCCGCCCGACCGCCGTCCCGAAGCCGGTCTGCTGCAGATTCGCCAGGCGCTCGGCGGATTCGCCAACCTGCGCCCAGCCTTCGCGCATCCGGCGCTCGCCGCCAACTCCCCGCTCAAGCCCGAAGTCATCGACGGGGCCGACATCCTCTTCGTGCGCGAGCTGCTCGGGGGCCTCTACTTCGGCGAGCCGCGCCACTGGGACCGCGAAGCGAATTCCGCCTGGAACACCATGCGCTACACCCGCGATGAAGTCGTCCGCGTGGCCCGCGTCGCCTTTCAACTCGCGCAGAAGCGCCGCAAAAAGCTCACTTCCGTCGACAAGGCCAACGTGCTCGAAGTCTCGCAACTCTGGCGCGCGACCGTTACCGAAGTTGCGAAAGATTATCCCGACGTCACGCTCGACCATCAGTACGTCGACGCCATGTCCATGCACCTGATGAACACGCCGCGCACCTATGACGTGGTGCTCACGGAAAATCTCTTCGGCGACATTCTTTCCGACGAGTCCGCCGTCATCACCGGATCGCTCGGCATGCTACCCTCGGCCACCATCGGCGGACAGGTCAATTTATATGAGCCCGTCCACGGCTCCGCGCCCGACATCGCAGGCAAAGGCCTCGCCAATCCGTTGGGCGCGATTCTAACCGCGGCCATGCTGCTGCGCCACTCCGCAGGACTGGAACAGGATGCCGCCGCTATCGAGACCGCTGTCCGCAAGGTGTTGGAGCAGGGCTACCGCACCGCCGACCTCGCCCGCACCGAGAAAGACAAGAAGATGGTGCTCTCGACCCAGGCGATGGGCAAGCAGGTCCACGAAGCGTTGAACGAAATTATCGACAGACGGCAAGCCATGCACGCCGTTTAACACAGTTTTTGTTTTGAAGGGGCACGGCTTTAGCCGTGCCATAGACAGACTCGGACTCCGCGGCTTTAGCCGCCGAGGGAAGAATCACCTCAGGGGCTAAAGCCCTGTCGAATTTTAGATTTCTTACGGCACGGCTAAAGCCGTGCCCGTTCAAAGAAA
>Ga0206844_10065_pt1 | contig 39566 bp, 33 predicted proteins | sample Alteio_BWOrgCont_22_FD_152907 | JGI IMG/M metagenome (GOLD analysis project Ga0206844, IMG submission 152907) | Enriched cells from forest soil in Barre Woods Harvard Forest LTER site, Petersham, Massachusetts, United States -... | ecosystem: Environmental > Terrestrial > Soil > Temperate forest >...
TTACGCCGGGTTCATGGAGTACACCGATCATCATGTCGGCCGCCTGGTAGATTCTATAAAGAAGCTGGGCATTCTCGACGACACGCTGATCTACTACATCATCGGCGACAATGGCGCGTCCGCCGAAGGCACGCTCAATGGCACGTACAACGAGATGATCAACTTCAACGGCGCGTCGGCGCTCGAGACGCCCGAGTTCCTGATGGCTCACCTCGACAAACTGGGCGGGCCGGAATCCTACAATCACTTTGCCGTGGGCTGGGCGCACGCCATGAATACGCCCTACCAATGGACCAAGCAGGTCGCCTCGCATTGGGGCGGAACACGCAACGGGACGATCGTGCACTGGCCCAAAGGAATTAAAGGGAAGGGCGAAATCCGCAGCCAGTTTGCTCACTGCATCGACGTCGCACCGACCATCCTCGAAGTGGCGGGTCTGCCCCAACCGCTTTTCGTGAATGGTATCCAGCAACATCCGATCGAGGGCGTCAGCATGGCGTACGCGTTCAATGACGCCAAGGCTGCCGAGCGCCACGAGACGCAGTACTTCGAGATGTTCGGCAATCGTGGCATCTATCACAATGGCTGGACCGCAGTCACACGGCACAAGACTCCTTGGCTGCTCATCGGCGAGAAAACCCCAGCGTTCGACGATGACGTTTGGGAACTCTATGACACCACGAAAGACTGGAGCCAGTCGAACAACCTGGCCAAGCAAATGCCCGAAAAACTGCACGAACTCCAGCGCCTTTGGCTGATCGAGGCGACACGCTACAACGTTTTACCTCTCGATGACAACCTAGGTGCACGGATTAACTCGGATACAGCAGGCCGTCCGCAGTTGATCACGGGCAAATCCCAAATTCTGTTTGGCAGCATGGGTCGTCTGTCGGAAAACTCGGTGCTCAATCTAAAAAACAAGTCGCACTCTGTCACCGCTGCGATCGTTGTACCCCCAACCGGAGCTGAGGGAGTCATCGTTGCCCAAGGCGGGAACATTGGCGGCTGGAGCCTCTACGCCAAGGGAGGCAAGCTCAAATACTGTTATAACTTGCTCGGCATTCAGCAGTTTTATGCCGAATCGAGCGGACCTCTAACTCCAGGTGACCACCAGGTGCGGATGGAGTTTGCCTACGCGGGTGGTGGTCTCGGCAAGGGTGGGACCGCGTCGTTGTATGTGGACGGCAAGAAAGTCGGCGAGGGCAAAGTGGGTGGCACGGCAGCCATGATCTTCTCCGCCGATGATGGTTGCGACGTGGGAGTTGACACTGGATCTCCCGTCTCGCCGGACTACGGGTCGCGCGGGAACGAGTTTTCGGGTCGCATCAAGGGCGTCCAACTAGCAATTGCTGAGGACGCGGCTAGCCTCGATCACCTCGTCTCTCCGGAGGAAGCCATCCACATCGCCATGGCACGGCAGTAAAACAGGTGTAATCCGTTTCCTAAGATCCGCCCAAGGTTTCTCTTGGGCGGTTTTTTTGGGTCACGGGCAAGTTGAGCGGGGACTGTCGAACACCGGCGTCAAAGTCTTTTCCACGCCAGGTGTTCGACAACTTACGGGAGGGATTGAGTGACGCTTCAATCGGATTCAGAGTTCAAGACGGCTTCGATCCCAGGATCATCTGATTTTTCGTTGGTCTTGGGTGGTCCTCTTTTTCAACTATTCCGGCGCACGCATCTCTCTGGGAAGAGTTTGGAACTTCTTCGACGGAGGATTCTGGCCATTGCGACATTCACGTGGTTGCCGCTTCTGCTCTTGTCTGTGATCGAGGGACATGCACTTGGCGGGAGCATCCAGATCTCCTTTCTGCGCGATATTGAGGCCCACGTGCGGTTCCTAATTGCATTGCCGGTTCTTCTCGGCGCCGAATTGGTCGTGCTTATTCGCCTTGGTTCGGTAGTACGACGGTTTGTGGAAAGAAATATCGTTGTCGCGGAGGACAGGCCGAAATTCGACGCCGCAGTCAAATCAGCGCGACGCGTTCGCGACTCGGTTGCCGTGGAAATAGGGTTATTGATCCTGGCCTATACGGTCGGGGTCTGGATTTGGCGCAGCGAAGTGGCTTTGGGCTCAGCCACGTGGTATGCCCTGCCAGACGCGACGCAGTTGCATCTCACCAAGGCGGGCTACTGGTACGCATTTGTCAGCATTCCCATTTTTCAGTTCATTCTGTTGCGCTGGTACATGCGGCTCGTGCTCTGGTTTTGGCTCCTGTGGAAGTTTTCCAAGCTGAACCTGCACCTCTCTGCCGCGCATCCGGATCGAGCCGGCGGCATCGGCTTTCTCGGCACGAATTCCGATGCCTTTGCGCCCATCCTTTTTGCCCAAGGTTCGATGCTCGCGGGAGTGATCGCCAGTCGAGTCCTGTATCAAGGACAAAATCTAACGGCCTTCAGGATGCAGGCAGCTGGATTCGCCGTGTTCTTCGTTCTCTTCATTCTTGGCCCGCTCGTCATGTTTACTCCGCAACTCGATCGTGCCAAGCGTGCCGGTGGGGCCTACTATGGTTTACTGGGCAGCCGATACGTGTTCGGATTTGAGGCGAAGTGGACTCCAAGTAGCGCCCTGGACATTGATCAGGACCTCGCGGATGATATCCAGGGGCTGGCGGATCTCGCCAATAGCTACTCGGTCGTGAGCAGGATGCGACTCGTTCCCTTCGCACTCGAGGATGTTACGTTCCTCGCCGCCACCACCGTTCTGCCTCTCTTGCCTTTGGCGCTGACGAAGTTTTCGCCGGAACAAGTGCTGGTTGGTCTGGCAAAAATCCTTTTCCGATGAAAGGCCAATGACAGGCCGGATTCTGGCAGGAAGTCAACCCTCGTAGAGCAGGCCGAATACACGAGGATCGTATTCGTGAACTTCGCCGCTATCGTGGTCGCGCCGGTGACGGGCCCGTTCGCGCCAGCGATTCAAGCGACTGAGGGTCGCCTGCATTGCATTCCACCGAGTAAAAATGCTTCCCATTCACATGCCTACCGAGGTTGGCTGTCCTCGGATGCGGCTTCATCCAAGATCGTAAAGTGGCGTCTCATCACGGACGGATTAGCCGTCCGGAATCGTCTCATGCTCGTCCGAATGCTGAAAAGCGGCAAGACAATCGCCTGCCAGTTATCGATTTTCACTGGATCAGGTCTCCGTTCAGGGCTACTGTCAGACATTCTCTTAGTTCCTACCCATGCGGCATAAACCAAGATACCTATGGAAACAATTACGACCAACAGAGCTTTCCCGATAGGCCAAACAAAAACGAGTTCATCCGAGGTAAACATCTTGCCCCTCTAGCGAAAAAACTAACCCAGCCCGGATTCGCTGCAACCGCCCGCGAGGGCAGTCTCAACCAACGCCGGACAAAACAAGCCACTCGCATCGAACGCGCAACGGGACACGTTCTTTTGTTGCCTGGTCCAGCCAATCTCAACCCCGCGGGTCGGGCGACCAGCAAACCGTGTTCATCCGAAACCGTGTAGTTGCACCTGCTTCGTCGCTATGCGGTCGGTGTACGAGCTGGGGATATCCTAAGAAGGTCCGTCCGGCGACGATACTGGTAAAAATGCCAGCGCTGACGGAACGGGGGTGAAGCCCCACTTTTGTGCGATTGACACTTTGCTTCAATAGCGCAATTATGAAGCTAAGTTGAGTTCATTTTCCTTACAAGCTAGTGAATGCATGATGGCCGTGGAAGTCTAGGGTGAAGCCTCCACTCAGTGTTCTCGTCGTAGAGGATTTCATGCCCTTTCGGCGGTTTGTTTGTTCGACCCTAGAAAAAAGGGGAGACCTGCACGTCGTCTGCGAAGTGTCCGATGGACTGGAAGCGGTTCAGAAAGCAGAAGAACTGAAACCGGATCTGATCCTCCTCGACGTCGGGCTTCCGACCTTGAATGGAATCGACGCCGCTAGAGAAATTCGAAAACTTGCCCCGGAATCCAAAATAATCTTCCTGACTCAGGAATGCTCTGCCGAGGTGGTGCAGGCCGCTCTTAACCTGGGAGCCCAGGGATACGTATTGAAAATTACGGCTGCGAGTGAGCTTCTGGCCGCTGTAGAAGCGGTTCTTCGCGGAGACCAGTTTGTCAGCAGCGGATTGCAGTCACTCAGCTTTCCGTCTAAGCTGCCACCACGTGGTTCCTGACGGCGTATTTGATCAATTCGGCATTGCTTTTGGCGCCCAAAACATCCATCATCCGGTATTTGTGATAGGCCACCGTCCGAGTCGTCATGTGCAGGATGTCAGCAACTTCCTTCATGACCTTGCCTTCGGCCAACAACTGCAGCACCTCCCGCTGCCTTTCCGTAAGGAGTTCGCCTTCGTTTACAAGTTCTTTACCCTGCCGGCGCAAGAAATTGATGGTGTCTCGCGGCAGGGTCTGCGACATATATAATTTTCCCCGCAATACGTCGCGAACCGCAAGGACGATGTCAGCCGCAGCACAGGTTTTCAGCAGGTATCCGGAGGCCCCGCGCCGGAAAGCTTCCGCGGCCACTTCCACGTCGGGATTCATAGTCAAATAAACCAGCTTGACAGCAGGCAGCATCGTCTTCAGCTGCCTGCCTGCATCTAACCCGTTTAAGATGGGCATGGCGATATCAAGCACGACTACGTCCGGCCGCAATTTGCCGGCCGCCCGCACCAAGGCGTGACCATCACTGACCACTCCAACAACTTCAAACTCGGTTTCGAGAAGTCGCTTGCACAGCTCGGCCACAAGAGTATGGTCGTCGGCAATTAGAATACGAGAACGATTGATCATGATTCGTCCCTCGACAGGGCACCACGGTAACACGGAACAGGTCCCATGGTGAAAGTTTCTTCTGTTAACTTCCGGCCTCGGAGCGTTCTCTCGCGAGGTCCGAATTCCAGCGACTCAAGCACATTCCTGCGACCTCCGCGCAATGTGGCCCATGCTACCCTTCCCAGGTTGGAAGCGCGCTGTCGGAGCGCCGCTTGCAAGCAGGGCCAATCTGGCTTCCGGAAGGGTGAACTGTGACACACCGCAATCCAAACATGTCAAAAACTTCGAGAATACGAGAACGCCTGGATCGTTAATGTTTGTGAGGCCGCGGAAATGGATGTTCATCTCTGCAGCAAATTCCCGCTGACGATCCGATCCGCATGCTTGACAGGACATGGCGCGCCCCGATCTGTGACCAGCAGGAGAAGAACAAGATTTGCGTACAGTCGTGGCCGACATTATACGTAAATCGAAGAACATATGTCTGTTCAAAATTGAACATGCGCTTTAACCGCGGTGCGAATCGGGCCAATGTTCGATGTAGCAAGTGTGAAGCTTGGTCAGGCTCGCGGAAAAATCAAGATCCAATATGTACTCGTGGCAAGCAAGATGAACGCAACCGTCACCACTGCGACCCGTGGGGCAAGAGTCTCAAAGCGCTGGCTGAGAGCGGTCAGCAGCAGCACGGTAGCCAGCAGGACCGTGATCTTTACGTAGTTATCCCCGGTCTCCCGATCGCTTACGCCCTTTTCGAAGTGGCCTTTCGCCTCCTCCGCAAGCCTTGCAGATTCCTGACTGCTCGCGCTCTTATACTCCGGCATGAAGATGGGGCCGGGTGGCGCGGAGGGATTGTTAACCGGATCGAGTTTCCACCAGGCCACGAACGCGCTGGCATATTCCGGTCGAAATCGGCGCTGGTAAAATGCAGCCAGCTTTTCTTTGCCGGCTAACTTTGCGTCGGCCCACGCCTGAAAAGTTGTGATGTCGTAAAGCCGGTCTTGCCCTGCTAACGTCGCGTGCTCTTGCGAAACTACCGTGGTTCTCGACGCGAGGTTGTAATGCTGAGCCGAGAGAGCGTCCCACTTCGTTGCCTGGTAACCGCTCCACGCAGTGGTGACCGCTACAATCGCGAGCACCGCCGCCTCCACCACCTCTACCCACCGAGTGCGTATGTCGGTCGGTGATAGATGATCGCGGCCGTGCTCCTGAAGTTTGTGGGCGAATTCAACGTTCGAGGTTGCTTCAGACATGAGTTGTGACTCTTGATTCCGGCTTGTAAAAGCGTGCTTCTATATGAAAACCCTGCTGAATCGCACTGAACAAATATGCTGTGGTGAGCCCGAACAGAAGCCATCCGCTCAGCGCCTCGATCGCTCCCATGAGTCGCCAGCGGTCTTCCAGGTGCAAACCGGATCCATAGGTCGTCATTGCTCCCAGCGAATAGAGCATTGCGGACTTGTAGTCGGGTTGAGCGCCAAGAAACTGGTAGCAAGCGGCCCATAAGCCTGCCTCCGCCGCGTGCAGGGCAGTGGCAATTAAGATGACGCTGCTTATGACCATCGCGAATATCGCTGTGGGATGGCGGCTATCTTGGTTGCGGTTAAACACCTCCACACCTTTCTGGTTTACTAACCCGAGCCCCAATGCGTGGATGACCACGGTGACAACGATCAATGGTAGACCCCAGGCCCAGTTAGCGTGCCAGAATGCCGGAATGACAAAGCAGGAACCGAGCCCTATGCCAATTCTCATCGAGACCTCTTTACTCGCATTTCGCCCCGGGCTTCAGCATCAAAGTCCGGATTGCCCAAGAGAATGAGAAAGCGGTATTTCTATCCATCGAGCAGTGAATCAGTTTGCTTGTTCCTTTTGCGTCAGAGCATCTGCTACCGCAACCCAGTACCTTTCAATTCCAATATCGTTTTGTCGGGCATTCACTAATGCCAGTGCCAGTGCAATCTGCAGATCATCCCCGGTCTCTTCCAAGAGGGTCATTGCCTGCACAGTCGGGTGAGGAAAATAGGGGACATTCATGAGAAATTCTCCATTCTTGCCAACGCTCGACCTGGACCCCTTTCTGCGCCCCACTCGGTAAAGGGCGCTGGCATTCACTTCTGTGTTTCATCCTGTTCAAGCTGTTTCAGTTTTTGCTGCATCAGCATTTTCTGCTGCTGCTTCGTGAGCTTGGGAAACAGAAACGCAAGTTGTACCCGCATTCCCCAGGGGGAAGCTCCCGGGGGATGGACAACATTGCCGTAAAACTGGGTTGTCACATTTACCGGCTGGAATCCGAGCTTCATGATTCTTCCGACTCCGCCGCCAACCGGTACAACCCATCGGCCGCCATTCGTGGCTTCCCAGTTCGCGGTTAAGGTGGGCTGCCAGGTGATGTACCAGCCGTGATTCAGGTTGTAATTAATGAAGTACTGAAACAGCATCTGGTTCACATCCGGCCGGCTGGATTGCCCGGCAAATGACCAAACGTTATTCACCAGTCCTCCAAGTGTCCACTTACCTGGCTGCGCCAGCGCGACAACGGAAGGACCCATGCTCCACTTTCCCTGCCCCAACACGGGATTGGTGGCCGTAGGTAAGACGACTGTCGGCCCCACACCCCAGATTATTTTGCCGGGCTTCGCCGGGGAAAAGAAGAACGATGGGTTCAGATCTCCGAACCCGTAACCGCCCTGGTTGACCGGCTGGCTCGACGTCGGCTGGAAAACAATCGGAGTAATGATGCGGGTTATCAAATTCCAGTTTTCGCCCAGACGAAGCGGGATGACGGGCTGGATGTTCAGCACGTCCTGGGTGCGGTCATCCGGACCAACCCCAAAGTTGTTGTTGTTCTGGACGGGAACACTGATGAGGCTGGCGATAGGGTTCTGCGCCGCCTTTCTCAAAGCATCGGTATTGGTCGCTGCCGCTGGCGTTTCGTCAGTTGCAACTTGAGTTCCCGGCACGCCGATAGGCGTATCTTGTGCAGCAAGCGGCATGCCTAACAGGAGAAAGACCGCCAGCGCGAAGAAGCCTCGATTAGAGACGGCCAGCACGGTTATGTAACGTTTCATATTCGGGTCTTCCCTCAACGAAAGCTCACACGTGCTGGTAGTTCGAATTCTGAATGGCAATGTTCATTTGCTTGCTGGCTCCGTCGATAACCACATTGGAGACATGGCTCGTCCCGTCGGGCAGACTGCTGAACTGCACCGTCAATGTCATTGCATCCTTAGGATCGTCCATATAGGAAGCAATCTGAACGCTAAGCAATTGTTTCTGCGCTCGGTCAAATATCAAGGTCATCGAATCACCCGGTTTCAGATAATTGTGGATAACGAGTTGAACTTGATTGGGACCAGCCCCGGTCGGGCCCAGCAAAATGTTCCCTTGCGCAAAGGCCTGCTGCAGAAGTGTTCCGTCGGGCGGCACATACCGCTGGGCCAGTGCTTTCATCTGATCGGCGTAGTCTTTGTACTCATCCGTCTTTTTCTCGACCACCCGCTTTTTCAGACGTCCACCGGAAGAAGGCTGGGGCGGCGGGTCAAGCGAGGTCTTCTGTGGCGTCAAATCCGGTCCGAGGCGCACCAGAAAGTGCTGCTGTTTTTTTTCTTCGCCTTTCAAGCTGATGGTGACCAGCTCATTCCAGGAGTACGACGCGAGTGCCTGTTTGTTCTGCGCAACTGACTCTTTGACCTCGGTGACCCGTTGTTGCAGTTCCGGATTTTGTGCGTTGGCGAAACGAGTCAACCCTGCGCCTGCCAAGAGGACGGGCAGAGTCAGTAGTGTCGTGCCCAAGATACGCCTTGCTGTGTTTCTCATAAGCCTCCTTTTCAATGTCTTCGAAATCTGCATCGTGGCTTCTCTGTTAAGCATTTACGGCGCTGTGACCGAGCAGTGGCACGTCAATCTCGGTTTCTGGCAGCCTTTGGCGCGACACTGCTGAATGCAACGCGTTCTGGATAGTTGCAAATATCCGCTAGTGCATCACGAGTGGGAATCAGTGCCAACTGTCACTTGTAACAGGAGAGAGGTCGAACAATTCCCAGCTCGTGTGAAGAGATCCGAGGTCTTTCTACGGTTGTGTGTGCGAATTCAAAGTGGAGGATTGTCTAGAGAACAAGCGTGGCATCCAGAACGGACAGAAAGTGAGATCACATCGATGCCGCTCTCAGTTTGCAGCGCCAGCGGCAGCGCGATGAGATGTTTTGCGTGGCCGTTCGCGCCGCACTTAGTGAGTACTTACAGATGCGCGGTCTGAAGCTCCTGACCCTGTCAGCTTTGACAGTTCTCAGCCTGATAGCCACCCCATATCATTCGCGTGTCAAGCATTCCAGCACATATCAATAGCAGAGAGAATCTGGGCACCGGCTGAACACTCTCATGGGCAGCACAAATGAGTGGAGACGAAGGGGAGAAGTATCACCTGTTCGACACCAAGTTGGACATGGGCTGGATGTTTTGGGGTTGCGTACCATGCCGTCTCGGGTATGAGAAAGCATCGCCCATTGTCCGAACATCAGGCCGGGCAAAGGGTTCACCGGGTACGAGAAAGTAATTGCGAAATCGGCGTTGTCGCGATTAAGCGCACCTTGCCGGAAGCGGGCAGTGATCAAAGAAAGGCAACACGATGAAAGTAAAAAACGCAGTCCTAATCCTTGGATCCTTGCTCCTAGTGTGCAACCTGCCTTTGCTAGCGCAACAGAAGGGGCAGTGGGTGCCCGGACAATTTGGTCTCAACGCCGGCGTGATTCCAGATCCGGGAATCACCTATGCCAATCTGGCGCTCAATTACTCCGCTGGCCAGTTGAACAACTCCAATGGAGATCGCATTCTCCAGAACGTCACGGGGACCTATTCGTTCTGGGTGGACGAGAATATTTTTTACTACGTCCCGAACCACAAATTTCTGGGCGGGTATTTCATGCCCTACGTCGTGCTTCCCTATGCGAGTGGTTCGGTGGTGGCCGCGCTACCTCCTCTTCTACCCGGGGCTACATCGGGGATCAACCTTAGCGCAGGAGGGTCCGGTTTTGCTGATATGTACGTCCAACCGTTGAACATGGGTTGGCATTTTGGCAAACGAGTCGACTTCGTCGCCGGATACGCCTTTACAGCCCCAACTGGCCGGTACACGGCGGGAGCGAGCAATAACGTGGGCTCGGGATATTGGGGCAACAACATAACCTCGGGAACAACGCTCTACATCACCAAGAACAAAGGGACCAGCGCAAACCTCGCCACGGATTGGGAAGTCCACGGGCAAAAAACGGTCGCCAGCCCGGTGACTGGTCAGTTGAGCAAAATAACGCCCGGCCAAGCCTTCACCATGGAATGGGGACTTGGGCAGGTTCTGCCTTTGAAGAAGAATATGAGCCAACTGGCCCAACTCGGATTGGTCGGATACGACCAATGGCAGGTCTCGAATAACGGCGGCAATTACTTGCTAGCTGGGGTCCCGGTCGCGGCGAGCAGGGTTCCATTTTATTCAGTGCAAGGCATTGGTGTTCAGGCCAATTACATTCTTCCCGCGAAGAATCTGGTGGCCTTCTTCAAGTATTACGATGAATATTCGGCGAAGGCTCGTCCGCAGGGCCGCACGATCGTGTTCGGCTTTTCCTGGACGCTCAAGATTCCTAAAACGCAGCCTCCAAAAAGTTAATCGTATCGGCCTCGCCGAGGTTGAGGAAGGAATTTGTGAGCACGATGCGAATCCGAGCCGAACAACAACTCCGCCTTAGATGCCATGGGAGCTTCTGGCATTCGATGAGATTCCGTTGCCCGGCGTGTTGTTCCGTCATAGAGGTTGCCCTCTTGGCAGGCGGGCAGGCTTTGAAGACGGTTCGCGCCGCGTGTCACCGGTTCCTCTCGGTTCAAAAAAAGATCGTGTTGAACCAATTGGCTGAAAGCTTGGGCAATCTCTGTTGCCGACAAGCGCTGCCTATGCGAATCGCGCAATGGTCGTTGGCGTGTTTCCAGCACCCGAAGGTCAACGCAGACCAACTACAGTTGCACGATGAGCGTGACGAATTGCCATATAACGGGCGAAGGTCCATTTATAGGGTGCTATGGATTGGTCTAGTCTGCGGGATATTATTTTCTTGTTTAGGACCTGTGAAGCTGCATGCCCAGTCCCAGCCCAAAGACCCCCAGCAAACTTCACAACCAGAATCGCCAGATGCCACGACGAAATCTCAGGGAAATTTGTCGACTCCTCCGGCCAGCGGATCGAGTAGTCAGTCACTCGCACCTGCCGAAAGCAAACCAGCCCCTGAAAAGGCCAAGAAAAAGGCTCCTCGCGGCGCTCTTGTCCCTGCTCCTCTCCCGATTTCGAGTCCTACGATTGGGGTCGGAATCATTCCGGCGCTAGGGTACATCTTTCCGTTCAGCAGAAACGACAAGATTTCTCCCCCCTCCGTGGTAGGAGCGGCGGGCATGTTTACGAACAATGGGAGCCGCGGTTTCGGCGTAGGCGCGGACCTATATATGAAGGAGGACACCTATGAGGTCTCATCCATCTATGCTCGAGGCAATGTGAACTACAACTTGTACGGCAGCGGAGTTTTCGACGGACTTAAGCTGCCGCTGGTCCAAACCGGCCAGGTCTTCCGCGCAGAATTCTTGCGCCGGACGTGGTGGAAAGTCTTCGTTGGCCCGAGATTTTGGACGGGGAGCTCGTTTGTTACGCTGGCTCCAAAAAATGGTGAGATTCCTCCTATCCCGTCGGACGTGGGACTCCATACGGTCTTGAGGGCGTTGGGCATGCGGGTGATCCGCGACACAAGGCCCAATCAGTTCTATCCGACGGCGGGAGAAAAGCTCGAATTCACTGGTGATTTTTTCATGCAATCGTTGGGCAGCAAATACTCCTTCCAAGCGTATCGATTCACCTTCAATAAATACAAAAGTCTCGGTAAGAATCAAGTCCTTGCATATGATCTGTTTGCCTGCGGCACCGGCGGCCAGCCACCCTTCTATGGAAATTGCATCTACGGGGCACAAAACGAATTGCGAGGATACACACCCGGCAAGTACCTCGACCGGTACATGTCGGCGACACAAGTAGAGTATCGCCTGACATTGCCAAAGGGGTTTGGTCTGGCTGCATTCGGAGGCCTTGGCGGAGTCATCGCCGGATCGAGTCAAGTGCTGTTCAAGAATGACCACTTCCTGCCCGATGTGGGTGGAGGGCCGAGATATGAGTTGAGTAAGAAATATCACGTCAATCTTCGCACTGACTTCGCCAAGGGCAGGGATAGTTGGACCTGGAGCATGGGCGTTGGCGAGGCTTTTTAAGGAAAAACAGCCGCGGCTCCGTGCAGTACTGCTTCTAGAGGTTGCTGAAAAACGGGCCGTTTAACGTTCACTTCACCTTATTCCGTAGCACCCATTTGCGGGAGTAAAAAGCGATGCGCGTTAATTCAGATTCATTATCTGTACTTGGTGCTCTTAGCAATTGATGATTTGCCACGGCCACGGCGCGCGCCCTGTTCACCTATTGGAATGATGGCGGCTTTGGGGCTGTCCGTTGTGGTTTCCGTTACAGCGAATGGGAAGCGGCAACGCCGAGGCCGACGGCGACCCTTGATACTTGACTCGCGCCATGATGAGCTTTTCTAACTCTTGCTCACCTAAAGGTTGCTGGCGGCCTAGAACATGGGTCACGAGCGCGATTTTCGCGAAGTGCTCGACAGTTTCCATTTTCATGAACGCATGATGCAGAGTCTCTGCATAGGCCACTACTCCGTGATTCGACATAAGAATCGCATCGTAGTACGGGACTAGGGGCTCGAGTGAGTCGCAAACTTCAGGCGTGCCTGGAGTCCCATACTTCGCCAAAGGAATAGATCCCAGTCCAATCACTACCTCGCATACCAGCGGCTGGTTTAACGCTAGGCCAGCCGCGGCGAAACCCGTAGCTGTGGGTGGATGCGCATGAACGATCCCTCGAATCTCCGGACGCAGTTTGTAGATCATCATGTGCATGGCGATTTCGCTGGAAACATTGTGGCGCCCCGAGATAAGGCGGCCCTCCGTATCCACGATCACCATGTCGGAAGGGCGCATCGCGCCTTTGCTCATGGCCGTGGGAGTCGCGAGAATCCGATCCTCGTCGAGACGCACCGAGAGATTGCCATCCGTCGCGGCGACGTAACCACCCTCGTGCAACATCTTGCCGAAGCAAACAATTTCGTGACGATATTGACGTTCCTTGGACATTGCGCTTTAACAAGCAAGCGAGAGGATGAGCTTCTCGCGGATCGTAAATCACGTTCCCGAAAGTCCCTAACCGCAGCACTCCAGGTCGTGTTCATTCCTGAAGTTGCATTGTTTCAACTGTCTTCCTTCGCAAGTGAATGATAGTCGAGGGCGACTGCCGCGCGAACTGTCAACACTGACAGTTGTTGAAGAAGGACTCACCATATAAGGATACGTCGATCATCGGCTGCGTGAAACGCAGCCCGTTCCGCTTGTGTCTTGGCAGAGATAAGTGCGGTAGGAGGTTGCGACCGGGCTCGGTCGAACCTTGCTTTCTGAATCACAGACATGATTAATTCTCGATCAGCATTGCCTGCCGCCCGGTCCGCCACTTTGTTGACAGGCCTTGAACAAGCCGCCACGGACGCCATTCTTTCCGCGGCCCAGATCCGACAGATTTCCGCTAAGGATAACATCACCACCGGGGGTGACAAGGCGACTCATCTGTTCCTTGTTCAAAGGGGACGGGTTCACTATTACCACCTTACCAAACAGGGCGAATCAGTACTGCTGGGGTGGCTGGCGCCGGGAGATATCATCGGATTGGTGGCCCTACTGAAGAAGCCGTCTGCCTACATGGCAACCGCAGAAGCAAGCTCCGATTGTGAACTCTTGGTCTGGGAGCACTCCGTCATACGCAAGTTGGTATCCCGCCATCCTCTGCTCGGTGAAAATGGTTTGCAAATCGCACTGGGCTACTTGCGGACCTACGTGGAACGCCACATTGGCTTGGTTACCAAAACTGCGGAGGAGAGGCTTGCTGAGGCCTTATTGAGGCTCGGCGACCGGTCAGGCGGGGTTCATGCTGACGGAATCGAAATCAATGCTACCAACGATCAACTGGGAGCGTTGGCCGATATCAGCCCGTTTACCGTCAGCCGTGTGCTAAGCAACTGGGCGAGCGGAGGAATTCTTTCTAAGGGACGCGGACGCGTCCTCCTGCACAATCCCGAAGCACTCATGATCGATTAGCGGAAATCGCGTATCAGGTGTTCCTCTGTCCCTTGGACTTAATTTTTCGCTTACTTGCTCTGGCGCAAGGACGAATCCCGACCTGATCCATATTCTGTAGGCCTGTCCTCCCCCGATTCGTTCAATGCTGGACTGTGTCTCGATCTCTGCGCTGGAATCGAATGCATGGGTTGGGGATGAGATGAAGTAGTCAGCATTGCTTTGATTAATGCCATCGTCAACAATCCGCGTTCTTGTAGTCGATGATTACGAACCGTTCCGGCGGTTCGTATGTTCGACGCTAGGAAAAAGAACAGGGTTACAGATCGTCGCCAAAGCGAGCGATGGACGAGAAGCGGTTCGGAAGGCAGCGGAACTGAAACCGGATCTGATTCTCCTCGATATCGGACTCCCGACTTTGAATGGGATCGAAACCGCCCGCGAGATCCGAAAACTTGCACCGGAATCCAAGATAATCTTCCTGACCCAGGAATTCTCTGCTGTCGTAGTGCAAGCGGCTCTTAGCTTGGGGGCACGGGGTTACGTTTTGAAAACAAAGGCTGGAAGCGAGCTATTGCCAGCTGTGGACGCGGTCCTTGAAGGCAAGCAGTTCTTCAGCCGCGGCTTGTGATTGCCGGAGTTTAACGGCCCGTCCCTGTGGTTCTCCCGTAAAACCGCTCATTTGCCCGTCGGAACCCAGATGTTGTCGGGAGGCTATTTCGATCTTACCCGCCCTTGGAGCGTGGAGCACGATCGCAGTTATCCTGCCGTGGATACCAAACCCAATTGCGACATTCAGATTCCGAGAGACGGGCGAGCTCCGGTTCTCTCACCTGACAATAACTGTCATATATAACAGTTGTCCGTGGCGATGAATCTGAGGTTAAATTGTGGTGAACGAGAAAATCCAGGCCCATTCGTCAAATATGCAGCGGGAATCAGTCCCGGCGTTTTCTGGTTGAAGAGGAGTAACCCGCCATGAAAATACGAAGTCAGCTACATTGTCTCGTCGTTTCTGTCGTTTTGCTTATCCTGACCATCACCATTCCAAGCCTCGCGCAGGAAGGCAAGCTTAAAATTCAGGTAAGTCCTAAACAGGCATACGCGTGGGTCGATGGTCGTGCGTTCGGCGAAGCCACCTATCATGCTCTGTCCCTTAGCCCGGGCGACCACAAGATTGATCTGTACAACTATGGATATGCGCCATCAAGTAGCAGTGTCTCGATTACAGCAGGCAAAACGACAAAACTTGAGGTCACTTTGACGCCCATTGACAAGCCAGTCTCAGGGCCAGTGGGCGCCATGACCATTGAGGGAGCGAACCGCGATGCGGTATTGCTCAACGGAAAGACGCCGGACTTCTTTGTCGGCCACGGCGATGAATTCGATCACGAATGGTGGTGGAAGCAAGAGTTGGTGGTTCCCCCTGGCACGTATCAAGTAACGATCCTGGGCGCTCACACGGGCAATGAAGTCTGGTCGGGACCCGTTGAAGTTCCTGCCAACCAGCGCGTAGTTGTGGATATTCCTAAAGGAGTTCGAAAAACGGTCCCGTGGCCCCGCGGAGAAAAGCTAACCTCTCTTGCCCGCTTCAAGGCGGGAAGCGCGAGCGCGACCGTCGCAGTAGCCAAACCTACTGCGGAGTTGTCGGTCACCGCGGCGCAGGTCAACTGCGGGGACGCGTCACAACTCAAATGGTCTTCTTCGGATGCGCCGCAGGTGGAAATTACTCCTGTCGGTCAGGTTACCGCTTCTGGCGAACAAGCCGTTCAGCCGACACAGAGTACCACCTATCAACTCACCGCTGTTGGTCCGGGCGGTACGGCAACCACGAGCACGACTGTCAACGTAAACACCGCCGTCCAAGCCGATCTGGGGCTGTCGCCGGCGGAGGTCCATTACAAACGCGTCGGTGACAAAGTCGTCGAAGACAGCGGTACGGCGCTGAATTGGACCGCCTCGAACGCTTCAAAAGTCTCCATTGATCCTCTGGGTGCAGTCGATCCGAGTGGAAATCGCACGTTGCAAGTGGCGCCGCATAAGACTGATCCGGGATCGGTCGACGAAACCGTCACCTACACGCTCAACGCTTCCAACGGTTGTGGCGGATCAGAAACTCGGACAGCCACTCTGCGCATCGTGGGTTCGATCGAACCAGAACCCACAGTTTCAATGCGTAGTGTTTACTTTCCAACCGATCAGCCAAGAACACTCAAATCTGAAGCAGCCCTGCTACCAAGTGAGAAGGACGCGCTTACCGCCATTGCCGACTCATTCAAGAAATATCTTGCCGACAAGCCGGATGCCCACCTGGTGCTCTCTGGCCACGCCGATCGGCGCGGATTGGAGGCCTACAATAAGCCTCTTTCGGAGCGGCGAGCCGAACTGGCCAAGCAGTTCCTGGTCGAACAAGGGATTCCTGAAGCCAACATTGAGACTCAAGCGTACGGCAAAGAAAAGAACCTGACCGCCGACCAAGTCAAGCAGCTACTGGAGCAGGATTCCAATTTGAGTGCGGAAGACCGGCAAAAGGCCCTCCAGAAGTTAACCACCATTGTCTTATCCTACAACCGCCGCGTGGACCTGACCTTGAACCCCACGGGCCAGGAGTCGACCCAGTCGTATCCGTTCAAGACAGACGATTTCGCGAGGCTGGTTGACAGAAATGGTCCGAGTAAAGGAAGCGGTGTCGAAGTCGCAGCGGCCAAAAAGAAAATCGAGAACTAAAGGAAACATTTTGCGATCATTCCGCGTGACCCGATCCTTACTCATGTTTCGCCACGCACGAACAAGCTCCAGGATACGAATGTAAAAAACGGGGTCGCGGGGACATTCCCCAAGGCTAACAAGCCAAATTCGTGGCGGCTGGTAAGTCACATGGAACCGGGCGGCTGCACAGCGCGAACTGTTCATCCCTCAATGGTTTGTTGATTTCCAGCTTTAAGATGCTGAGCGTAACGTCACACTCCCCCTGCAACCGGACAGTCTCGAGGCGCGCAGCCGCCACCAGCTTGCCAGCCACCGAAGTGAGTCAGCTTGCCCCAGCAAGGGTATGCGCGTATAACATACGAAACGCGCCATGTCGCTCTTTGCAGACATGGACTCATCGGGGACGCCGGACCCTTTCTTCAGTACACGCTGCTGAGTACGGCGACAGAAAATTGCTCTTGCAGATTTGACTCGCAGGCGACTATGTGGCGATAGCAGTTGCCTGGAACTCGTTCCATGGCCGAAGGTGCGTATGAGTTCTATCCAAGGGCCCCTATCGTGGAGAACCGCGAATCCGGATTCTCCGCTCCACACGGCGGTCTTGGCATGCCTCGTGGCCGTCCTGTCCTATCTGTGTGCCCGACTGGGGGGGGGGCCCTCGTACTGCGCCCTCAGATGGTTTGGCCGGTTTGGCCAGGTTGCGCTTTTCTGGTTGCGGTATTGTTGTTGACGCGACGGAAAATCTGGCCAATCCTGATGGCGGCAGGGTTTGCAGGATTTGTTCTGTATGATCTGCAGGCGGGCTTGACGCTTCGTTCGACGGCATTTCTTATTCTTGCCGATGCCATCGAAATTCTGATCGCCACTTTGGGCGTAGCCTACTCGTTCGGCGGTGTTCCGCGTCTGGATACTCTAAATTCCCTCGTCAAGTATTCAGTCTTTGCGGTCATTCTCGCTCCAATGACGACAGCGTTTGTCAGCACAGCCGCTTTTAGCGGAGACTACTGGCTCCGATGGAAGACCAGTTTTTTTACCGAGGCACTAGCTCTTCTTACTCTCACGCCGGCAATCTTGACGGGAGTGAGGACGAGACAGGAATGGGCACAGAAGCCTCGTGGTCATTACCTGGAGGCCGCCGCGCTAGTCGCGGGACTAATTGTTTTGGGCTCAATAGCTTTCGTGGCTCCTGGGAGCCGCAACTCGCCTGTACTGCTTTATTCTCTGCTGCCATTTCTGTTGTGGTCCGCTTTGCGTTTTGGATTGATGGGAATCAGCACCTCGATGATCGTAGTTGCCTTTCTGTCGACTTTGGGTGCAGTCCACGGACGCGGGCCTTTTACTGGATCAGATGCACTCAACAATGTGATGTCGCTGCAACTATTCTTGTTTTTCGCCGCGACGCCTTTCATGGTTCTTGCAGTTCTTGTAGAAGAACGTAAGCAGACTGAGCAAAGCTTGCGCGAAAGCGAACGGCGGTTTCAATCGGCGGCTCAGGCCGGAAAGATGTTCGCCTACGAGTGGGATGCTGCCACTGACGTCATCGTGCGCTCGGCGGAATCCAACCGAATCCTGGGGATCGACGAAGTGGCACCAGCGACGGGTCAGCAAGTATTGGCTACTATCCACCCAGACGACCGCGAAAGATTTTTGGACGCGGTCGCGGCGCTTAGCGTTGACAAACCCGCTCTTCAAGTCAGCTATCGCATGGTACGTTCCGACGGCAGTGTGATATGGCTGGAGAGAAATAGTTGCGCACAATTCGACGCGCAGGGCAAACTGCTGCGGATTGTAGGCATGGTCGGGGACATCACCGAGCGCAAGCTCGCGGAATATGAGATCGCCCGGATTAACGACCGGCTTCGCCTGGCCATGGAATCCGGGAAATGCGTAGGGTGGGAATGGGATCTCAAGACCGGCCAAGATGTCTGGTTCGGGGACTTGCAGACCATGTTTGGCGTGCCAACCGATACTTTCGTTGGACGAACAGAAGACTTTTATCGTTATGTGCACCCGGAGGATCGAGCGCTGGTCGCAAGAGCGGTGGCGGAAGCCAGGCAAAGCAGGAATTCGTATGCGGCAGAGTTCCGGGTCGTCTGGCCGGATGGAACGGTGCGGTGGGTTGCTTCCAAAGGAAAATTCCACTATTCGCTGGACGGGGAAGCCGAGCGCATGCTGGGCATGGCAGTGGACATCACCGAACGGCGGCACACTGAAGCGTCGTTACGCTTGTTCCGAAAACTGATGGACGAGTCCAACGATGCGATCGAGGTGGTCGATCCCGAAACCTTGCGTTTCCTCGATGTGAATGAGAAAGCTTGCCGGGACCTGGGCTACACTCGCGACGAATTCCTGTCGCTCACCGTCCCCGATATTGACCCTACTGTGAATGAGTCATCGGTGGTCAGAGTTCAGGAAGATTTAAAGCACTCAGGGTTTGTGATTCGGGAGAGCCTTCACCGGCGGAAAGACGGATCCGTCTGCCCGGTGGAAGTCAACATCAAGCGCGTCCGACTAGACCGGACTTACATCGTCACTATCGTTCGCGATATTACTGAGCGTAGGCGGACGGAAGAAGCGTTGCGAGAAAGCGAGGAGCGGTTTCGTTTGGCAGTGCAAGCCGGAAGAATGTATGCGTTCGATTGGGACACGGTAACTGATTCCATAGTGCGATCTGGAGAGTACACAGAAATTTTCGACTGGATGCCCGATCCAAGGCGCGATACGGGCCGGGAGTTTTACGCCAGAGTCCACCCAGATGACCGCGAAGTATATATGGCTGCCGAGACCACGCTCACTCCTGAAAATCCTGCTTATCAGGTGAGCTTTCGGGTGCTGCCCCCCGACGGTCGTGTAATTTGGCTGGAGGATACCGGAAGGGCCTCCTTCGACCCCCAAGGCAGAATGCTCCGGGTGATCGGCATGGTGGCTGATGTCACGGAACGCAAGCGCGGGGAAGAGCTTTTACGACAGCGAGAGGCGGAATTAACGGAGGCCCAACGTCTGGCGGGACTAGGAAGCTGGCAGTGGGACGCAGGGACAGACACAACCGTCTGGTCGGAGGGTCTTTGCCGCCTCGTCGGCCATGATCCGACTTTGCCAGCACCCCCCTTCAAGGAGCACTCTCGTCTCTTCACGGGTGAAAGTTGGGATCGGCTCCAGCATAGTGTTAAAGAGGCTTTGGAAACTGGAAAGTCATACCAACTCGATATGGAGATCGTCCGCCCCGATTTTACCAGGAGATGGGGAATCGCCCGCGGTGAACCGGTGCGCGACGCGAGCGGTCAAATCACCGGGCTCCGGGGCACGGTCCAAGACATCACCGAGCGTAAGCATGCGGAAGTGGCCCTGGCACGAGTGAGTCGCAAGCTCATTGCGGCACAGGAACAGGAACGCAGGCGGATCGCCAGAGAGCTTCACGACGACATAGGTCAACGTCTCGCCATGTTGACAATTGAGATCGAAGAACTCCAGCACGGTTCTATCGATTTGCCCGCTCAAGTCCGTAGCCGTATCGCCGAACTAAAGGCGCAGGCCTCCGACATCGCAACCGATATTCAATCTTTATCGCACGAGCTGCACTCGGCAAAGCTGGAATACCTGGGCATAACGGCCGCCATGAGAAGCTTCTGCAAGGAATTCGGTGAGCAGCAGAAACTAGTGATTGATTTCCAAAGCCACGATCTGCCCAGCCACTTGCCACCGGAAATTTCTCTTTGCCTCTTCCGGGTTCAGCAGGAAGCCCTCAACAACTCAGCGAAACACAGTGGGGTTCGGCAAGTCGAAGTGCGATTGTGGGGAACGTCAGATGAGATTCGTCTTACGGTGAGCGACCGCGGCGCGGGCTTTGACAGCCAAAAGGAAAAAGAAAGGGAGAGTCGAGGGCTTGGCCTCATCAGCATGGAAGAGCGGCTGAAACTGGTGAACGGAACGCTTTTAGTCGAATCACAAGCCCAGCGTGGCACAACGATCCATGCTCGTGTGCCTCTCATCCCAGAAAACGATTCCAGACGCGCGGTCGGGTAGTAGGACGTAGACCTCGCCCTGCATACCTAAGCTCGGGCGCGCGAGTTCCGCCGCCGCATCACGCGGCAAACGAACGTGTTCAGTTTTGACATCCTCCTCAACCGCACCTGTTGGCTAGAACAGCAGTTTGACTGTGAACTGTCCTGAGCGCGGACCACCTAATGCATACAGCGTGCTTTGTCCGCCAACTGCGCCGCCCACCGCCCAGAGCCTCATTCGTCGTGGCATCTACTTTTCCAAAGCCTGACACCCCAAACTCCGTGTTTGGTTGGTTGAACCCGGGGTCGCCGAACATGGGATGGTTGAACACATTGAAATACTCGGCGCGCACATCCAGCTTGAGCCGTTCGGTCAGGTTGAAACGCCGACGCAGCGCGAGATCGGTCTGATCGATGCCGTACGGACGCCAGAACAAGAATCAGGACCGGCCCGGAACGATTCATCACAACTCCACCAGTGCGCGACAGAGCCCGACGCGTTCCACTCCTTGCTCTGGCGCAAAGAAGGATATCCCGGTGGGTTGGCTCGGCGCAAGCAGGGTCACCCTGTCAAAAGGGACAGTTCTCAAACGGCTGCCAGGCATAGATGATGGGGGCGTTGCGAACGCGGCCTTTCGTCGCCCAAACAACCACAACCATCATGACGACACTGGTGAGTCCGAATGTGTTGGCGTCCGGAGAAGACGCCCCAAGTGAAGCTCTGCTTCCTTCCTGGAACGAAGGTCGCGCGAAGCAAAGCATCATCGATTTTGTCCGCGGAGTGACCACTGCTAGCGACCCACGATTCGTCAAACCCGACGAGCGTATTGCGGTCTTCGATAACGATGGGACTCTCTGGAGCGAGATGCCCGCGTATTTCCAGCTCGCGTTCGTCTTCGATCGCCTGAAAGCATTAGCCCCGCAACATCCTGAATGGCGAGACAAACCACCAGGCTCTCAAGTGGCGTAAACACTGCCTTTGCCCCAAGAAGATTGCAGGGGGAAAGGCACGTCGAGACAGTCCTTCAACTACGGGTGATTGGCTTCGCCCAGGTAGGCGTAGAGCATCTTCTCTCCGCTGGGCTGTTTGCCGCCGGCCGAAGGTTCGACCGTGACAAATACAGAACCGATTTCCTTTACCAGTTCAGGGTTGTCAACCGTTAATACCCAACGCCCTTGTGCTTTAGCATCCATGTGGAGGAAGCCCAAGCTACGCGAGTTCTTTCCCACTTCAGGCACCGCCCAGACTTGGAAACTGCGCTTCGCGTTAAGAACCCTGTCTTCATTCAAATCGAATGCGTAAAAAGTGAGCGATTTGCCTTCCGTCAGAAAAACACGTCCAAAGGCGGGGGTGAGGTTACCATTCGGGTCAGTGTCGCGAACATCAATGACGTGCAGCTGGCGAGACGCCATAAGCTCCCGAACATCCTTACCAGCCGTAGCGAGTTGCCGCTCCTGATCGAGAGTAGCACTCGCAATGCGCAGCTTATTGGTTAGCTCGGTAATGCGAGCCCGCTGCTCCACCATGGAAGCTTCGTCGTCAAGGCGCAATTGACTGCTTCGAACCGCTTGGTCTCGCGCTTCTGCGAGCAGTTTCTCCTGGCTGCGGGACTCCTCCAGCAATTGCGCAGTCTGGCTGGCGGATCTTGCAGCTTCTCCTCCCGCCTGTTCACCGTTGCGCCGCAGACTTTCGGTATCCAGTTGTGAACGTAAAGCCTTAATCTCTCGCTGACCGGTCACGACCGACTCGTTTAACCGCGACAGGCTCGCGGTAAGCGCGGAGTTCTCCCGCTTAAGCTCAGCGATTTGCTGTGCCGCGACGGAGTCCGTCGCCCGCGTCTCGCGGAAATGGTAAACCGTAAGACTGACCGCAATCACAACCAACGCTGCAACAGGGGCCAGCATGGCGAGAGGACGGAAGTACCACGAACCTGATCGGACAGGAGTGTCAACTTCGCGCGACAGGACCACGCCCTCGGCTCGCGCCCCGCGAAGGAAGCGCTGCCGCGAACCGGGCAGCGGTTTAGCCCTCATCTCGACCAGTTTCTGCCAAAAAGGTCCCTGTGCTTGGGGCAACCCCCAAGTGACTAGAGCGGACAACTCCTCGTAGTCAAAACGGCAGTCGCTACATTCCCTCAGATGGGCCTGGAAATCAACGAACTCCGCACCCTCCAGAAGGCCGCCGACGGCAAGCGCACAATGCGTTTCATACCGCTCATGTTCAGCCGTCCTTCTCCGATGTTGCTCAGGCACACTTTCCTTTCTGTGCACTTGGTTTCTCGTCACCTCCGACCGATATCAACGAACGCAACTTCTGCAGCCCACGATAATAATGATGGCGCACGTTGGCGAATGAATCTCCCGTTCGTTCCGCAATTTCCCGCATGGTGAGGCCTTCGTAAGATGCCATTTCAATTACCGACCTCTGCTCCGCTGATAAAGCGGCCATGCTTTTGCGAACCAACTCCTTTGTTTCTGGTGAACTTAGGCCAAAGGTTGCCTTAGCTTTCACCGGCCGATTTTCCACTTCTTCCAGTTCCGTGCTCTTATAAAATTCCCGACTCTGAAGATGCTGCCGGCGATTGATGGCGCGGTGGTACGCGTACTGCATCAGCCACACTTTAGTATTGCCTTTGCTAGGGTCGAATTGTGCCACTGCACGATAAACATCCATGAAAACGGTCTGCGTCACGTCCTCCGCTTCACCGGGATCGCGAACAATCTTCAGCGCGACGCTCAGGACCAGCTTCTGGTAGCGGTCGAAAAGAACAGCAAGGGCATCGCTGTGCCCCTTCTGAAGGCAGGCTACAAGTTCATCGTCAGGCAGCCGCTGCAGTGCAGCCCACGGCGGTGGCTCCTTAGATCGAAAGCTTGGGTCGATGGAATCCACGCCAGCCCTCTCTGTAACGCACAAACCAACGTGACTGCCAAGTCTATAACTAAACGGCCCACGAAATGTATTTTTACCGATCTGGCACAAAAACCGGCCCCGGGTTGCATACACACATAACTACGTTTCCCAAGTCAAAACCGCGTGGAAACTAGAGGGGCGGGATTATGCATTGCACATTGTGTCAGTCGGCTAATTTGGCGGAATTTACTTCCGAGATGATGATCCATTTCAGCGGCCTACAGAATATTGATCATCCGGGCATTCCTGCATTCCTGAAAGTTTCGGTGTGCTTGAATTGCGGCTCTGCACAGTTCGCGGTCCCGGCAAACGACTTGGCGCTCCTCGCCAGCCGTGCTGCGACAGGTGACCGCCGGCCCGCTGGCAGGAGCGAAGGCTCGGGGGGCGAACTCCGCCTGGCCTGAGTCATTGAGTTGCCACACACGGCGATACGAAAGAGATTCGCCGGATCGCGAACACTAAAGAAAGTCCGGGCGGGGGTTTATGGCCTGCAGATCGTGTCGGACAGAGAATCAGACAGAGTTTGACGCGGAGGTGAACATTCATTTTCCCGGCCGGAAAGGTCTGGACAAGGCCCACGTGTTGACGAGCGCAAGGCTGATTATCTGCTTAGGCTGCGGCTTCATGGAGTGTACGCTTCCAAGAAACGAGTTGCGGGCGTTACAGGAAGGTGTCATTGGATAGGTTGAGGCGTATTGATAAGCCTCACGGGGAGCAAGCGTCCGACTGCCCGGTATTGAATCGCCGGACACGCGTGCATCCGGGTAAATCACCCCAACGCGGAAGCTTGACTGACGGGAATCCAGCTGCAAGCGTGTACACCGTGCTATCGCGGGGATCTCCGTGTCCAAATCAAGGAGCAACTAAATGATCAATCGGTCCCGCATCCTGATTGCCGACGACCATACTCTCGTGGCGGAGTTGTGCAAGAGACTTCTTGATGCCGAGTTTGATGTAGTCGGAGTGGTGAGCGACGGTCGCGCCTTGGTGTGTGCTGCGGGCGAATTGAGACCGGACGTAGTCGTGCTCGATATTGCTATGCCTATTCTGAATGGTTTGGATGCGGGGCGGCAGGTGAAGGAAATGCTGCCCGCCCTCAAACTGGTCTATCTGACCATGAATCCAGATGCGGATGTGGCCGCAGAAGCCTTCCGCCGCGGAGCCTCCGGATATCTGCTCAAGACATGTGCGGCATCTGACATCGTGCTTGCAGTTCGCGACGTGTTGCGGGGCAAATCTTATACGTCACGGGCGCTGCAAGACGCGATCGATTCGCTGCGTTGGCAGCGCAAGGACCTGGTCAATGAAGAGGAACGCCTCACCGACAGGCAGCGTGAAGTTCTGCAGTTGCTTGCCGAAGGAAAGGTGATGAAGGAAGTGGGCGGCATCCTAAATATGACGCCGAGGACGGTTGCATATCACAAATACCGGATGATGGAAGTGCTGGGCGCCAAGAGCACCGCCGAACTGGTTAAGTATGCCGTTAGGAATCACATGGTTGCTGCTTAGCCGCGGCTATTGGTAATTAAACCGTTGCTAACAAATGGCCTGCCATCAAGAACTGCTTCCACAGCCAGTAGGAGGTCGCCTCCTACCTTTGCTTTTGCAACATAGCCCAGTCCGCCCGAACTGAGAGCTTCTTGCACCACATCGGCGGAGGATTCTACACTCACGAAGATTATTTTGGAGTCGGGGGCAACTTTGTGGATTTGTCGGGAGGCTTCGATTCCATTGAGTGTTGGAAGCCCGAGATCGAGCACGATCAGGTCCGGTTTCAGTTCTTTCGCTTTCTGAACAGCTTCCAATCCGTCGGACACTTCGCAGATGATCTGCAAGCCCTGCCTTTTTCCCAGGATCGAGCAGACTAATCGCCGAAACGGTTTGTAATCCTCTACCACGACAGTTCGGACTGGTGACATTTTGGAGCTCGCCTTTTTCAGTCGAGCCGCACTTTTCGGTCCCGTCCAAAAAAAGAAGCATCTAACACTAAACCATCTTGTTCCGCCAAGTTGTCAATTCCTCAAAAGTGGGGCTTCTCGCCGTGGAGTTTTTGAACAAGACTTCATAGCGAAAGATGCCAAGGCGGGGATTCAGAAACGCTATTGGTGTGGGAAAAAGGCCGACTGGAGAATGTGGGTTCAGCCGAGCTCAGCGCCTTGCAATCAGGCCGATGCAATGGAACGGAGGCGCACACTCGGCGCCTCCGTTTTTGATCGAAAAAGAACGACCGTTAGTTTCCGCCGTTGCTGGCGACAACGATGCCCTTGTTCACCAACAGCTTGACCTCGGCCCTGCGATTGTCGGCCCGCCCGGAAGGAGTTTCATTCGAGGCTACGGGGTTGGTCTCACCCATTGCACCGGGCGCGACAATGCGACCAACTGGAACGTTACACTCCTGAAGCAGATAGGCGACCACCGCTTGAGCGCGTTCCTTGCTCAGCACTTGATTGCTGGAAGCTGTGCCCACTGAGTCGGCAAAGGCCGCCACTTGGATCACGAAGCCCTTTTGGTAGGCGAGGGCCTGCTTTGCTAGATCCGCGAGTGCATTTTTGTCCTGCCCCGAAATGCTGTAGTCCCCAGTGGCAAAGTACACGGTATGCTCGCCCTTCACGACAAAGTCACCCAGCTCTGAAAAGCGCTTCTGGGTAGATTGCGCAACTTGGTCAATGCTCGCCTGGTTGGCTGCGATATCTTGCTTAGCCGCTGCGATGGCTGCCTGAGTGGCCGCCTGGTTGGCCGCAATTTCTGCATCGGTCGCTTCCTTGTTGGCTTGGTAGGCGGCCATGTTCGAGGCTTGCTGCTGAGCAGTGGGGTTCAAGCCGGCCTGGATCACTTTGGCTAGGCTGAGATCATCTCGATCGAAGGTGATCGTTTCTGCCGTCACCTGGGTCTGATCACCCGTTCCCTCGTACTTTAGTTTGAGTCCGGGGATCAAGACCTCTGGACCGACTTGCTTTTTCCGGGCACCGAGGCCCACGGGGTGTTGCACTTTCGTGTCGGACGTTAGAGTTACGGTTACAGCTGCATCATCGTCAGTTTCCACGGTCAGGGTGTTCCCTGAGCGCAGGGTGATCACTCCTTTGCCTTTTATCTTGTCGCCGGCCTGTGCCGATCCCAAGCTCAAGAGGCACATTGCCAAGAGACTCACCGCAATACCGATTCTTCTACTGATCATAAATCCTCCCTAACACGCGTTCAGCCCAAGCTTTTAGCTGCTTGTAGTCTGTCTGGAAAGAGATGCTACCGAGGGAAGCAAGTACCCGGAACTGGCAAAAATGACAGTCGGACGACAACCGTTCTGGGCGAAGCTGAATTGAATGGGTCGTCCGCGTTGAGAGTTGCACTCTCCTCTTCATACCGGGAACCCAGATGAGGACTTCCTTGAGGAGGTTTGTCATCCCGTAGGCCCAGAAAAACCGGCTCGCGGAGATTTCCTGTCAGCCGTCCATTCTTGGAACGAGATCTAAGCGACCAGCCGGGGGAAGCTGGACAAAGCCTTGCCGAGCAGGCTGCAGATCCATCAAAGATTCTTCTCGCGGCGTTTGGATTTCCTACAGAGCAAAACGGCTGACAGCATTGGTCAGGGCAAAACCCTTTTCGCGCCAACCACGAATGCCTCCGTCCATCGAAAGCACTCGAGTGTAGCCCATTTTCTGAAGATTGTCGGCAGCCAGAGCAGAGCGAAATCCACCGCCACAATAGAGCACTATGGGCGTCTCCGGATCAGGCACACGCTGTTCGACATCGCGCTCGATAATTCCTTTGCCCAGATGGATCGCGCCCGGTAGATGATCGGTCGCGTACTCACTTTCTTCACGCACGTCGATGAGCAGAAACTTTTCGCCGCGGTCGACTTTCGCTTTCACGTCGTCGATGGTCACCTCGTGAATACGCTTACGAGTATCGTCGACGATCTTCAGAAAACGAGGGGAATGCTGATGAGTCATGGGTCCTCCATTCGTTCAATCTATTTTAACGGAGGAACATTCTGGCGGGAGCGAACTACTGATTTGCCACGTGGGAAACCTCGGTGATCTCCGCTTCCGCAGAGACAATTGCCGCCCCCGAGGAGTGCAGCAGTCGTTGCAGATCGGCCTGCAGATTACTCCGGTCTTCTTGTCCGAGATCGACAAATTCGAAGGGCTGAAGATAGCCTTGGGTCGCCCACATCGGAAACAGCATGCGTGCCTTCGTACGTACCGTGCTTTCGCCAACGTGGAAGATGACTTCAACTTTGATCCCCTCATCCAGTGGCGTTTCCAGATGCAGCAGCCCTCCAGTGACCGAGAGCTGGTGCAGCCTGCCTCGAGTTTGCCGTCCGTTTTCCAGACACACCAATGACAAAACGGTGCCTGCAAGTTTCACTCGCGGAGCCCGGGACTTGGCGTTTGCTATAGCGGCTCTAGCCATACTCTACGCTCAACTATTTCACTTAACGTGCAACAAAGGGGAGATTACGAAAGACCCGCACTTCTTTATCTACGGGGCAGGTATCTACCTATGAACAAGTGCCGTGGAGAAGATGTTTACCGTCTTGCAAATGGTATGTCTCCGTCATTTCGCGTTTTCGGTCTAGATTAACGAAAGTGTTAAAGATGTTTTGTGGACGCGACCGGACAGCGGCTCAGCCAGTTACTCCGCCATGTGACTTACCCGGTTTTGATCTCAGTTTCGCCGGTGCTGGCAAGTTCGGATTGGACGTCGGCTGTAAAACGCAATTATGTCGTCCCCTCAAAAAACCTCTTGCTTTTCAACTACATATGTAGTAGTAATACATACGTTCGTAGGTCACGAAATGAGAGAACCCAAATTAGGAAAGCTCGAACTTCAGATCATGGAGACGCTTTGGACTCGTGGGCAGGCATCCATCCGGGAAATTCAAGAGGCCTTCCCCGACAAAGCCAGACCGGCTTACACCACAATCCAGACAACCGTTTATCGCCTCGAAGGAAAAAAAGCCGTGCGCCGCGTGAGGAAGCTTGGCAACTTTCACATTTTTGAAGCTGCGGTCTCACGTAGCGCTGCGCAGCGGAAGTTGATCGACGATTTGCTGACGCTGTTCGGCGGGCGCACACAACCCGTAATGGCGCACTTGATTGAGTCTGGAAAACTCACGCTAGAGGATGTGAAGGAAGCCGAGAAGACTTTGCGGGGGCTAGAGGGAAAGGACAAATCAGTATGATCCCCGAATATTTGTATCCGACCTGGAGGGCCATCGGAGCAACGCTGGGCAATCACTTATGGCAATCGACCTTATTTGCCATCGTTGCCGGATTGTTGACCTTGGCGTTACGAAACAACCCCGCGCGAGTTCGCTATTGGCTTTGGCTGGCAGCCTCGGCGAAATTCCTGATTCCCTTTTCGTTGTTGATTGGAGTCGGAACTCATCTGGCTTGGTCGCATCCTTCGACCTCAACCAATGCTGGGTTGTACTTTGCGATGGAAGAAGTTGGCGAACCTTTTACGCTGCCCTCGATAATTTCTCAGGCCACTTCGCCGTCAGTTTCCGCGAATCTGATCCGTCTGGTTCCACCCATTCTTGCCTCAGCGTGGCTCTGCGGGCTCACGCTGGTCCTTTGTATATGGTGCGCACGCTGGTGGCGAATTTCCTATGCTATACGAGAAGGTGCGCCACTGCGCGAAGGGCGCGAGGTAAGAACGCTGCGCCGGCTGGCGTCCATCGTAGGGAAACGAAGGACCGAAATCATATTGTCCCGAGCTCCTCTGGAACCAGGAATCTTCGGTATGTTCCGGCCCGTATTGATATGGCCTGAAGGAATCTCTGAGCGTCTCGACGATTTACAGCTCGAAGGCATTCTGGCTCACGAATTGTGGCATGTACGTCGTCGTGACAATCTGGCCGCTGCGCTTCATATGCTGGTTGAAGCCATCTTCTGGTTCCATCCGCTGGTCTGGTGGCTGGGGGCGCGGCTGGTGGAGGAACGCGAGCGGGCCTGCGACGAAAAAGTTGTGGAATTAGGCAGTGCACCGCAGATCTATGCCGAGGGCATTTTGAAGGTATGTGAATTTTGCGTGGAATCCCCGCTGGCTTGCATGTCGGGAGTCACGGGATCCGATCTCAAGAAAAGGATGGTTCGTATTATGAACGAAAGGATTGCGCGAAGACTCGATTTCAGCAGGAAGCTGCTGCTCAGCACGATTGGATTGTTGGCCCTAGCCGGGCCGATCATCTTCGGCCTGGTGCGTGTGCCGAAAATCCAGGCTCAGCCGCAGGCGGAAAACACGGCCGCGACGATTCCTGCGTTCAAGTCGGTTTCCATCAAACGTAATGAGACGTCAACGCCGACACACAGCGACGGTGTACCCCATATCAGAATGATGTTCGGGCCTGACGGGTTCAGCGCAAGCGGAGTCAGTTGGCAGACGGTCATCCAGGAAGCTTATGGGGTCCAAGCCAATCAGATTGAAGGAGCACCGGACTGGATCAAATCCGACAGGTACGATATCGAGGCGAAAGTCGACAAATCGGAAGTGAACCAGCTGAGCCTTGACCGGCGCAGGACTGAGAGCCAGCGTATGCTGCAAACGCTCTTGGCGGACCGCGTGAAGCTCACGCTACACCATGAGACTAAAGAGCTCGCAACATATGCCCTTGTCATTGCCGAAGGCGGAGCTAAACTTCGGCTGGCGAAATCTGGAGACGAGATTCAAGGCCCCGATGGCCGGCCCATAGGAACCCACCGCATGTTCATGCGCGATGGTGGAGGCGGCCCGAACCTAAGCTTAGCCGCGCAAGGAATTTCCCTCGTGGATCTCGCGCAGTTGTTATCGCGGCAACTGGGTACCCCAGTCGTGGATAAGACGGGAATGACGGGCAGCTTCGATTTTAGTCTGCACTGGACGCCCGATGAGAACCGACCCTTCCAGGGAGTCGACGGTGACTCAATGCCCGGAGGCCCACCGGCGCCAGGTGCTGCCGGACCTTCGTTCTTCAGCGCGATTCAAGAACAGCTTGGACTGAAACTGGAACCGCAAACCGGTCCGACGGAGGTTCTCGTGATCGATCATGTGGAGATGCCTTCGGAAAATTAGCTTCCTCCAAGAAATCAAGGGATTTTCGGAGCTGGGCAGGCGAGGCCTCAAAACCTGATCCTGGAACTCTGGCGGGCTTAGCCACACTCCCATGTTGCCAAGCCCTTGATTTCAGGGCGCACTTCGGGAATCAGCGCAGTCCCAGATTGGGACGGGGTTCTGCTGGGTAACGACCGATTTATTACCGGTGTTACTTTACTGTGGCAGCGGCGGGACATAAGCTCCGGTTTATGAAACTGAATGCCTTGCTGGTGTCGCAGGATCGCCCGTCGCTGCGTGTGTTGAAAGCGCTTCTGGACGTCCTGCAAATCGAGCAGCAGACTTGCCACTCGTCTGGCGAGGCGATCGAGTTGTTGGTGCATGGCCACTATTCGGCCCTGGTATTGGATTTTGATCTGCCGGGCGCAGGCCAAGTGGCGCAGATGGCACACATGGCGTCAAGTCAGCGAAGGCCGGTGGTATTTGCCCTGGTCAGTGCGCTCACTTCGGTGGGGGGAGCCTTCCAGTCGGTCGTGAATTTTGTTCTTTATAAGCCGCTTGCTTACGAGCAGGTGGCGCGCTCGCTGCACGCCGGGCAGCGATACATGAAGCCGAATCCGCGACACGCGACACGCCATCAGTTGGACACTCTGGTCTATCTTCGGTTCGGTGCGAAAGCTTTGCCCGCAATTGTGCTCGATTTGAGCGAGCAAGGTTTAGCGTTGCAGGCTCCGGAGCCGTTGCCGCCGGTGGAAAATGTGCCGTTGCGTTTTATGTTGCCGGGAACGTCCCATTTAGTGGAAGCGATGGGAAAGGTGATCTGGTCCGAAGATGATGGCCGCGCCGGAATGTTCTTTTTGCGCCTTGCTCCGGATTCGCGACAGTATCTCAAGAATTGGCTGGCCAAGCGCGGCGCGAAAAGCAAAGATGCTGTCCGCGTACTCTTGCCGCCGCAAAGAGCGCGGCGCGGGTCGCACGCGTCACACTGAGGATGACGGCGCATGTGACTTTCAGGAGTTTTACCGACCTGCGGCGTATTCCCCAGACACGAAAGCCGGCCAAACCGATCGCGATGATTAGGCAAGTGACCGTGCAGGTCAACGTGAATTGGTACAAGAAACTTTCTGGATAGAACTCGTTATATTCTTTAGCTAACCTGCTCCATCCTCGCCAATAGAGAGAATGCGGAATCCTCCGGGCCAGAGGCAGCTGCTGATTCACCCTAAAGATCATCAAGTGAAAAAGGCCAAAGGCGGGAAGATAGAACGCGACGAAGCCAATCAGGAGCATTGTTTCGCGCTGATTCATTACGCGCGATTTTACTATGCGAATCAAGCCCGCACGTCGGCGAGGATGCCTTATGTGCGGTCGCAGATTTTCTTCGTGCTAGACTCAGTTTTCTCTGATACGAAAACCACGCCGCATGAGTGAGCTTACCTTCCTTTCAGCTGTCACAATGGCTGAACAAATCCGCAAGCGAGCGCTATCGCCGGTTGAATTAGTGGAAGCGCATCTCGCCCGCATCGAGAAACTGAACCCGCAGTTGAACGCGTTTGTGCAAGTAGACGCCGAGGGTGCACGCCGTCAGGCGCGTGCGGCGGAAGAGGCCGTGACCTGTAGTGAAAAGCTCGGCCCGCTGCACGGTGTTCCAATCAGCATCAAGAGTTCGATAGAAGTAAAGGGGATGCGCTGCGAAGCCGGCAGCAAGCTTCGGACAGGCTTCGTGGCCAAACAGGATGCGCCGCTGGTGTCTCGGCTGCGCAACGCGGGTGCGATCATTCTGGGAACCACCAACGCGCCCGAACTGCTCATGGCATGGGAGACGGATAATCTTCTCTACGGTCGTACGAACAATCCATGGGATCTCTCGCGCACTCCCGGCGGGTCGAGCGGCGGCGAGGCTGCAGCGATTGCGACGGGGTGTTCCGCAGGAGGTGTAGGCAGCGACGGCGGAGGCTCGATTCGCGTGCCGGCACACTTCAGTGGAATTTGCGGGCTCAAGCCTACGCCTGGCCGTATTCCTGCCACGGGACACTTCCCTACCTCGGTTGGACCTTTCGCTTTGCTCGGTGTGGTCGGTCCGATGGCGCGAACGGTCTCGGATTTAAAAGTGTTGTTCGAAGTGATGCAAGGCCCGGATGATGGCGATCCGTCGGCCGCACCAGTGTCCGTGCGCTGGCCGGATCGTGGCGATCTGATGAAACTTCGTATCGGATATTTCGAGGACGATGGACGCACACCAGTGACTGCCGAGACGCGAGTGGCAGTGCGGGCCGCGGCTGAGGCGCTCAAGCATGCGGGTTTTGTGGTTGAGCCCTTCCGTCCCGAGGGGCTTGAGCAGGCGCGGCAACTTTGGTGGCAGTTTTTTGGAATCGCGGGAGGAATGCTGTTGCGGCCGATGACCCAAGGGAGAGAATCCGACCTCAGTCCAATTCTCAAACAGCATTTGAGTCGGGTTGCGGCTGAACCGTCGCACACCGGTCAGACCTTGCTCGACACCTGGATCATGCGCGATGCTCTGCGGATAAAAGTGTTTTGCCAGATGCGTGAATATCCCGTTCTCCTTTGCCCGGTTGCTTCCGTGCCCGCTTTTCGCCATGGCGAACGCAGTTGGAACATTGATGGCCAGACCGTGGAATATCTCGATGCGTGGAGCTACACGGAGTGGTTCAACTTGCTGGGGACTCCGGCCGTGGCAGTTCCATTCGGGCGATCGAACGAAGGCCTGCCGATCGGAGTGCAGATCGTCGCGCGTCCATGGGAAGAAGAGTTGGTGTTGGCGGTCGCGGCCGAACTCGAAGCGCAGCGCGGAGCCTGGCAAAGACCGCAAATTGATTGAGAATAGTTTTCTCTTCGGCACGTGGTTTTCCGCCCACTTTCCAATTTAAGACTTCCTCAATGAACTAGCGTAAAGCGCTAGTAGATTCATACTATTTCCCCGCTCTGAAAAGACGGTAACCTGTTTCCACTCAATTTCCTGTGGATTCTTCTGGCTGCCGCAGGGATCGACATGTCTGATGGCGGATCCGACCCAATCCAAGAGCTCCTTCGTGTCCCGCGCGCTCGGTGGGCTGGTCGTGTTTTTATTCCTTTCGGCCGTCTACCTTTATACGTTTCCTCAGCCGAATGTCTTTTATGCAGCGATCGTTTTGCTGCACACGGTTGCGGGCGTCGTCGCCGCTGTTTTACTGGCTGTTTTTCTTTTACGACTGCTCCGCAATGGAAGCATCGCCTCACGCCTGGGCTGGGGGCTGCTTACTGTTGGAGCAATTTTCGGCTTGGTTCTGATTAAGACGGGAACACCGCGAGTGGAGTGGAACCTCCTCTATTTTCACATCCTTCTATCGCTCGCCGGCGTGGGTATCGTGGTGGCGGAATGGGCCGGGAAGCGCGGTTGGCTTTCGCCAAGCGTCGGCAATTCAATCATTCGCTGCGCGATCTGTCTCGTGGCGCTTGCGGGACTCGCCTTGGCCGCGCGCTATTTGCGTGAATCGCGCTGGACAAATCAAGCTCGCATCGAGAATCCTTCGATGCCGCCGGCAACTATGGACGGCGAGGGCGATGGCCCGGAGGGCGCATTCTTTCCCAGTTCCGCCCAGGTGCTTGGTAGACAGAAAATTCCTAGCAAGTTCTTCATGGAATCTGATTCATGCAAACGCTGCCACGAGGACATCTACAATCAGTGGTTTAGTTCCGCGCACCATTTCTCGTCGTTCAACAATCAATGGTACCGCAAGAGCATCGAGTACATGCAGGATACGATTGGCACGAAGCCGTCGAAGTGGTGCGGCGGATGCCACGACCCTGCTGTTCTCTACAGCGGCCTGATGGACACGCCAATCAAGCAGATCGTTCATCGTCCCGAAGCGCAAGCTGGGCTGGGCTGCATGATGTGTCATTCGATTGCTGATGTAAAAAGCAGCATGGGGCAGGGCGATTTTTATCTCGAATATCCCAAGCTGCATGAACTAGCCGCGACCAAAAACCCGTTTGAGCGCATGCTGCACGATTTTCTGGTAAAACTCAATCCTGAACCGCACCGCCGCGTTTTTCTAAAACCCTTCATGCGAAACCAGACGGCGGAGTTCTGCTCCAGTTGCCACAAAGTTCACCTCGATGCTCCGGTCAATCACTATCGTTGGATTCGCGGCTTCAATGAGTACGATAACTGGCAGGCCAGCGGCGTTTCCGGGCAGGGAGCGCGATCTTTTTATTATCCGGCGAAACCTGCGCAATGCGCCGATTGCCACATGCCGCTGACTCGGTCGAGTGACATGGGCAACATCGATGGCCAAGTCCATTCGCATCGTTTCCCCGCAGCGAACACCGCGTTGCCTACAACCAATGATGACGGCGAGCAACTGAAGATTACTGAGGATTTTCTCAAGAGCGGAATTCTCAGCGTAGATATTTTCGCGCTCTCTCCGGCCACGGCGCAGGTGAATCCAGAAGTCGCAAACCAGTCCGACTTGTCGACGACTTTTGCGGTCGGAGAAGAGGCGGAGACGAAAATTACTTCTGGCGGAGAACCTAACGTCGTTCCGGCAACCGCGCCGCTGAACCGCGTGCAACCAACCGTTCGCCGAGGCGATACAGTGCGCGTAGATGTTGTGGTCCGCACCAAGAAAATCGGGCACTTCTTCCCTGGTGGCACGGTAGATGCCTACGATACCTGGCTTGAACTGAAAGGCACGGACGACAAAGGGCAAACCGTTTTCTGGAGCGGCAGCGTCGAGGACAACGGCAAAGGCCCGGTCGACAAAGGTGCTCATTTTTACCGCTCGCTGCAAGTCGATGCGCACGGCAATCGCATCAACAAACGCAACGCATGGGCCACCCGCGCCGTGGTCTATGTGCACTTGATTCCGCCCGGCGCAGCCGACACAGTTCACTACCGCGTACATATTCCTGAGAACTCTGGCGATAAAATCACGCTGCACGCCCGCCTCTGCTATCGCAAATTTGCCTGGTGGAACACACAGTTTTCCTTCGCCGGCATTCCCGGTCCGAATCAATCCAACGCTGATGTCACTCCGGATTACGACGACCGAAAGTTCGCGTTCGCAGCTTCGCTGAATGGAGTCTCGGCGAAGGAAGAGAAAATTCCTGACGTTCCTATCGTCGCACTCGCTGAAGACGAAGTTACGCTTGGCGTGGCGCCGCACAACTCCGCTGCAACTCAGCCAAAGACTCTTCTGCGGGCCGACGACTGGCAGCGCTGGAACGATTACGGCATTGGTCTGCTGCTGCAAGGGGATCTAAAAGGCGCGCAGGCGGCCTTCGGAAAGGTGACGGAGATCGATCCCAAGAATCCTGACGGCTGGGTAAACATCGGACGCGCCGCTGTACAGGAAGGTGACATGGATCGTGCTCGCACTGTGCTGACGAAAGCGTTGTCGTTGAGTCCCGACCTGGCGCGAGCCCATTTCTTCTATGCCAAAGTTTTGCGCAGCGATGGCCGCTACGACGACGCGGCTGACCATCTCCGCAGGGTTCTCGCGCAGTATCCACGGGATCGTGTGACGCTGAATGATCTGGGACGCATTCTTTTCCTCCAGCGCAAATACACGGAAGCTGTGAACGTGCTGCAATCTGTTCTCGCCGTCGATCCGGAAGACTTGCAAGCGCATTATGACCTGATGCTGTGCTACAAGGGCCTTGGGGACGAGAAGCAAGCCCACGAACACGAGGTGCGCTACCTGCGTTTCAAAGCCGACGAAGCTTCGCAAGCCATCACTGGTCCGTACCGCCAGCTCAATCCCGAGGACAATAACGAGCGGCAGGCCATTCACGAACATGTTTCTGTACCGCTTGCCTCAGGTCACGTAGGGACGGGTTCTCGATCCGTCCAGGCCGACCGTGGCTCGGCTCACCGAATTGGCTTGGCCGGAGGCTCAAGATAAATGCGCATGACGTTTGTTTTCATCCTGATTTTCTTGGTCGCATCCGCAACTGCGCAGCAAATCCAGTTTCGCGACATCACGTCGCAAGCCGGCATCCACTTCATGCATAACAATGGCGCCTACGGAAAAAAATATCTGCCCGAGACCATGGGCTCAGGTTGTGCATTTATCGATTATGACAATGACGGCTGGCCCGACATCCTGCTGGTGAATGGCGAAGATTGGCCGGGACACCAGCGTGGTGAATCCACGCTGAAGCTCTATCACAACAACCACGACGGCACATTCACTGACGTGACCCGCGAGGCTGGTCTAGCGGTTTCGATGTATGGCATGGGCGTAGCTGTCGGAGATTACGACAACGACGGCTTCGACGACATTTTCATCAGCGCCCTTGGCCAGAGCCATCTATTCCACAACAACGGCAACGGCACCTTCACCGACGTAACAAAAGCTGCTGGATTGTGGGGGCCGAATGAATTTTCAACCAGCGCCGCCTGGGTGGACTACGATCGCGACGGCAAATTGGATCTCGTGGTCGCGAATTACGTGCAGTGGTCTGACAAGAGCGATCTCTACTGTACCCTCGATGGCGCACACAAATCTTATTGCACGCCGGAATCCTACAAAGGATCTTCAGCGCGGCTGTGGCATAACCTGGGCAACGGAAAGTTTGAAGACGCCACGCAGAAGGCAAAGTTCTACGATCCGACTTCCAAGAGCTTGGGCGTGGCCATCGTCGATTACAACGGGGATGGATGGCCCGACATCCTGCTGACCAATGACACGCAGCCGAACAAACTTTACTCGAACAAGCACGACGGCACCTTCGAAGAGAAAGCCGTCTCCGCTGGAATTGCATTCAGCGAAGATGGGGTGGCCCGCGCCGGCATGGGTGTGGATGCTGCCGACTACGATCGTTCCGGCCGCCCCAGTTTTATTATCACGAACTTCGCCAATCAAATGCTCTCGCTCTACCACAACGAGGGCAATGGCTTGTTCGTGGATGAGGCACCGCAGTCGGAGGTCGGACGCGCGACTTTGGTGACTCTCGGCTTTGGCTGCTTTTTCTTTGACTACGATAATGATGGCTGGCCTGATATTTTCGTGGCCGACGGACACATCGAGAACGAGATCGAACGAGTGCAGAAGAGGGTGAGCTACGCGGAACCGCCGCACGTTTTTCGTAATCTGGGCGGAGGAAAGTTTCAGGAAGTGACGGCGTCGCTCGGAGCTGCTTTTGCCAGCCCAAAAGTCGCTCGCGGCGCGGCCTACGCCGATATTGATAACGATGGAGCGCTCGACGTGCTGATAACCACGAACGGCGGGCGCGCCTACTTGTTTCACAACGAAGGAGGAAACAACCGCAGTCTCCGCGTAAGGTTGGAGGGCACGAAGTCGAACCGGGACGGCATCGGTGCGGTTGTGCGTGTGACCTCTGGCGGGAGTGACAGCAAAAAAGATCAGCAGGAGCAGACCGTTCACAGCGGATCGAGTTACTTGTCGCAGAGCGAAGTGGTGCTGACCTTTGGCCTCGGCGATAAAACCAAAGCCGATGCGATCGAAGTGCAGTGGCCGAGCGGACAGGTCGACAAACTCACGAACGTGGCAGGAAACCAAACTATTACGATTCAGGAAGGCAAAGGCTTGGTCGCAAACAAAGCTTACAGCAAGCCTTGGATCTTCAGCGCCGCGAAGTAACAACCGGCCGATCGCCCAAGACTCGCGAGGTTAGCACTAAAGCTCATCCACGGATTCCTTTGTTTACATTCGAGCCCTTTGTGGTTAACTGGTTTTTCGCATGACTACGAAGGTTCCCCTCGTTTGTGCCAGCGTCGTTGTGGCGGCCATCGCTATGCTTGCAGCCGCTTTGCAAAGTGCGCCTGCCGCAAAACAACCGGACAAATCCATTGAGGCGGACCGTCTGAACGATTTAGGCGCTGCTTACATGAACCAGCAACTCTTTGAAAAAGCGCTGAAGGCATTTGAACAGGCGGCAGCGCTCGATCCCACACTCCTGATCGCTCCAATGAATGAGGGCATCGCGTTGCTCAATCTCGGGCGGATCGACGCGGCCCGACAATTCCTTGAGCAAGCGGTTAAACAGGATTCCGGCAACCCTCATGCTTGGTACAACCTCGGAATGCTGGAAAAGAATTCCGCAAATGCGCAAGCCGCGGTCGATGCCTTCCGCCGCGTCACCGGGATTGATTCGAGTGACGCGGACACGTGGTATTTTCTGGGCGCTTCATATGCCCAAAACAAACAGTATCCGGAAGCGATCGACGCTTTCCAGCGTGCACTTAAGCTCAATCCGCTGCACGCTTCGGCCGAGTTCGGGCTCTCGCGCTCGTATCAGCAGTCGGCCGATCTCACCCACGCTCGCGAACATCTGACCCGCTTCCAATACATCACGCAAAACAAGTTAGGCTCGCCGATCAGCTTGGCATATGGCGAGCAGGGAAAATATTCGCTCGCGGAAGAGTTGCCGGCGGCTCCGGTGAAAGTGCCTCCAGCAATTGATGTACGCTTCGTCGATGTGACCGAAAACGCTGGCTTATTGACTAAGGCCCTTGCCCCTGCATCGAACGATCTTCCCTCGTACCTCGGGCCAGGGGCTTGCTTCCTCGACTATGACAACGATGGTCGCGTCGACATCTTTCTACCCGGCAACGGCAAGGAAGGCGGAATGTCGCTGTATCGCAACCTGGGCAGCGGCAAATTCGAAGACGTAACGAAGAAGGCGGGCCTCGATCCTACGTCGCATGCGACTAACTGCACAGCCGGGGACTACGACAATGACGGATTTACCGATTTGGCGGTGAGTTTGAACGGGCGCGTGATTCTTCTCCACAACGAAAAGAATGGAACGTTCAGAAATGTGACGGACGCTGCGGGAATCAAGGTCGAAAGGTTTGACGCAGGGCTGACTTTCATTGACTACGATCACGACGGCGATCTTGACCTGTTTGTCACCGGCACTCCGGAAAAACCAGGGACGGCGGTGTCCAGAAAACTGACGGGCGCGAATGTGATGCTGCGCAACAACGGAAACGGTACGTTTACTGACGT
>Ga0206844_10067_pt1 | contig 38983 bp, 38 predicted proteins | sample Alteio_BWOrgCont_22_FD_152907 | JGI IMG/M metagenome (GOLD analysis project Ga0206844, IMG submission 152907) | Enriched cells from forest soil in Barre Woods Harvard Forest LTER site, Petersham, Massachusetts, United States -... | ecosystem: Environmental > Terrestrial > Soil > Temperate forest >...
GTGTTCATGATCCGGGGCATAGCCTTCGGGTAGATAAGCAAACGTCACGCAGAGCATCACGCCGGCGATGATCGCCAGCAGAATAAAAATCGATGGCCATCCCCAAACCATTGATAAATAACTTCCCACCGTGGGGGCCAAAAGCGGAGACGCGCCCAGAATTAAGACGAGCAGGGAAAATACCTTCGCGCTTTCTTTGGCGGAAAAAAAATCGCGCACCATCGCCATGGCCGCCACGCTCGCGGCGCAGCCACCAACGGCCTGAATGAAACGCAGCGCCACCAACGTTTCTACGGTGCGTGAGGCCAGACATCCGAGAGTCGCAACAATATAAAGCACAAGGCCGGCATAGAGCGGCTTTTTTCTGCCAAAACGATCCAACAACGGTCCATAAAACAACTGACCGATGGCGAGGCCGATAAAAAAACTTGATAATGAAAGGGAGAGGCGTGCGACCGGAACGCCCAGGCTCGCCGCGATGCGCGGAAATGCAGGCAGATACATGTCAATGGAAAATGGGCAGAGCGCCGTCAAAACGCCTAAAATTAAAATGAGGGCCGCGGGGTTCATGGATGAAGGATAAAATAAAAGACCGCGATAAAAGGAGAATTTCGTGCTGATCAACGTGTTGCTGGCGCTCGTGGCGCTGCTCATTCTTTTAGTATTGGTGATTGCCAACCGACCGTCGGACTTCCGCATCACGCGGACGGCCGTTATCTCGGCGCCTTTGGTGGTGGTGTTTGCCCAGGTCAACGATCTGCGCCAATGGCAAGCCTGGTCACCCTGGGCCAAGATGGATCCGAATGCGAAAACGACCTATGAAGGCCCCCCCGAAGGGATTGGCGCCATCATGCATTGGGCCGGCAACCGGAAGGTGGGCGCGGGCAACATGACCATTCTGGAAAGTCATCGGGATATCATTCGGATTCGGCTGCAGTTTCTAAAACCTTTTCCCGGCATCAATACGGTCGAGTTTGTGTTTAAACCCCAAGGCGATCAAACCATGGTGACCTGGAGCATGTGGGGGACGAATAATTTCATGGCCAAAGCGTTTGGCTTGGTGGTCAATTGCGACAAGATGGTAGGCGGGCAGTTCGAGCAGGGACTCGCGTCGCTCAATGCCGTCGTCTCCGCCGGTCGTTCGTAGACGCACCACTTTTTTGGCTTCAAGACGTTTCTTACGTATAGAATGAACCCATGACATCGAAAAAATGGACGGGAATTTTTCTTGCCGTCGCATGCTTGCTGCATCACGCGGCATCCGCGGACACGTCCACCCTCGATCTGGCGGCGCTTCAAAAAGAAGCCGCCCTCGGCAAGGCCCCCGCGCAGAATAACCTCGGCTATCTCTACTTTACCGGTCGCGGTGTTCCCCAGGATTTCAAAGAAGCGTTGCGTTGGTACCAGGCATCAGCCGCACAGGGCGACGCCACCGGCGAGTACAACCTTGGCAATATGTATTACTGGGGTCACGGCGTGGAAAAAAATATTCCCAAGGCTTTCTCCTTATATAAGGATGCCGCCGGCAAAGGCCAGGTCACGGCCGAGAATAATCTAGCCTACATGTATGAGCATGGGCTGGGGGTTCAGCGGGATTTTTCGGAAGCCATGCGGTGGTACAAGCGGGCCGCGGAAAATGGTCATGGCTATGCCCAGCGGAATCTGGGCGTTATGTACGAGCATGGCGTTGGCGCGCATCGCAATTACGGCAGGGCTTTTTCGTGGTACAAAAAAGCCGCTTTCAAAGGACATGCCTTCGCGCAGATGAAGTTGGGCATGTTGTATGAACGGGGACAAGGCACGACGGCCGATCCCGTGACGGCCTATGCCTGGTATTGGCTGGCCTCCCAACACGGGAATAAGAAAGCGACGGAGGCTCTGGCCACCCTTGAACATCGGCTGACGCCCGCGCAAATTACCGACGCTAAAGAACGATCCGCCCATTTATTGGATGAAAAGGCGGCGTCGTGAAAGCGTTCGCCGTGATGGGCGCCATTTTGGGGCTTGCGGGATGCGCAACCCCCGTGGTCATGATCAGCAAAGATTATTACGCGCAGCCCATCCAACGCGCGGCGTATGTGGGGTTTAATGACGCCGATAACGCGGACAATTCCGGTTCACAGGTGGAAGGCGTGTTTGCCCGTTATCTCATCAACATGCCGTATACGTTGATGGGGTTGGATGAAGCGCAGCAAGCCATCGCCTCCCGGCAGCTGACGTTGGGAAATCTGCAGGATCCCTCTGATAACGTGCGACTGGGAAAACTTCTCGGGGTTGACGCGGTGATCAGCGGTTGGATTTCAGAATACACGGACACGAGCGAAGCGACGGTGATTGTCGATGAACCCCAGACGGAAACAGAAACGGACGTGCGCGGCGTCCGCCATCCGCACGTTGTGACGCAAACCGTGACGACGGACAATTACGTGCCGGAAACAGAAACATTGCCCGCGCGCGTGAGTTTGGGCGTTCACCTTGTGAGCGTGAAAACGGGTGAAGTGCTCTGGAGCGACTCTTACACCAGCGATGGCGCTGCGCTCAGCGACGCCACGGAAAATGCCGCGCGGGAAATGACTCAGACCCTGCAGGAGGATTTGGCGAATCATAAAATTACCGCCAAAAACTAATTTCATGAAAAAAACACGTTGGCTATCTGCGATTGTCCTCGTGAGCGCTGTCTTGCCGGCTTATGCGCTTTTTGGACGCGATAAAATTGCCAGTCTCTGGCCGTCCAGCCCCGTCGTGATTGATGGCCGCGCCATGGAATGGTCGGACATGCCGCTGTTGGATGAAGATGGCGTCGGATTTCGTGCCATGAATGATTCGACAAACCTTTATCTGCTAATTGGCGGCACGGCCAACGACGGCCGGCTTCTCTTATCGGGAAAATCCGGGCAGAACATCACGCTCTGGTTTTTGAAGTCCGACGGGAAAACCCGGGACTGGGGAATTGATCTGGATTTCAGCCAGGAAGACGATCCGACGGTCGCTTCCCCCACTAAACTTTCCGACTGGGGTCTGGCGCCCGAACGCGTGATTCAGCAGGGACTTGAGGTCTCGACTACGACGTTCCCGGCGGAGATCGATTTTCAGGCGGATCTCTCCAGCCAGCGCGGACGCCAACCGCTTTATGAAATGCGCATTCCATTGACGATGATCGAGCACAAGGGCAGGTCGATTGACGCTGATTTTGTCACGACCGATATCACCTACGAACGGCGCGCGCAACTTTTATCGCTTCCGCCGCCCCAGTCCGCAAGGACGATGACGCCCGAGGGCGGCGGCCATCATCATCATGCGGGGGGCGGCGCGCCCGGCGGCGGCAGCGCGGAATCCACGGCGGATTTGCCCAAGCGCCTGAATCTTCATCTTGTGATCGGACTCGCTAAAGAACCCAGACATTAGATAAGGAATCAAAACATGCGCATATCCTGGACGGCCGGAATTCTGCTGAGCGGCGCGGTGATTCTTTTTTCCTCATTGCCTATCCGCGCCGATGATCGCGGGGTGGATCGCGAAGGGCCGCTCATGATTGGCGAAGGCGGCATCCCCGCGGTCAATCTTCTGGATTATCAACTGTGGGATTCGCCGGGACAGGCGGGCGGCACGCCCACGCTTTTAGATCAGCGGGAAAGCGGACGCTTTATTGTTTCGAGGACGGCCAGCGACACCTGGGCCGTTAACGAACGGTTCAGCCATCTGGGCGTCGGCGAACCCATCGCGATTCCGCAGACGGACTTTTCCGTTCCGCAGGATCTCTGGTCCATGGAAGCGGGAGCCGCGTATAACCATCATTTGGCGAATGGCCGGGATTTCGGTTTAAATCTTGGTGTCGGTTCCGACAGCGATCATCCGTTCTATTCCATTCATGAGACCGTTTTTCGCGCGGGAGCCAATTACCGCATTCCATCGGGCGAAGAGAATGCTTGGCTCTTTTTTCTGAACTATTCCAACAACCGTCATTTTTTCAACAATGTGCCCTTACCGGGATTTGGTTATTTCTTCAAAACGGATGAAGATAAGCTGCAGGGGATTGTGGGTTTCCCCTTCGTATCGCTGCTTTACCGGCCTACGCCGGATTGGAACGCCGTATTTTCGATTTTTGGTCCCCGGAACGTGAATGCGGAAATCAATCGCAAAATTATCGGGCCCGTGCGCGCTTATGCGGCTTTCCAATGGAATGCCCAGGAATGGCTCATTGCCGACCGCCAGGATTATTCCGATCGTCTGGTCTTTGATAAAAAACGTGCCGCGCTCGGCCTGCGTTCACCGCTGCCGCATGGATTTGGCGTGGATGTGTCCGGCGGCCGCCAGTTTGATCAGCGTTTCTTCGTGAATAATTCGTCATCCTATAATGATGTTCCGACGGCAGGCTTGCGGCCAACCTGGTTTGTGCAAACTCGTCTTTCTTATCGTTTTGCGCTTCCGTCCTAGATAAAATACCCAGGCTTTGCATCCATCGCCACCACTTATTGAAAAGAAGGCCGCGCGCTCTTACCGCGCCTTAATCCAACCGCTGCAGCGCACGCTCACGTTGGTCTGGGTGGCGGATCCACGCGGAACCTTGGGCATGGCGTTTTTGACGATCATCAGCGGTTTACTGCCCGCGGCACAAGCCTGGGTTGCGAAGCTGATCATTGATTCCGTCGTGCATTCGATCGCGGCCCATCAACTCCCACGCGCCGCATTTATAGCGCTTCTGCCTTATCTCTATTTGGAGTTTGGTTTTATTCTCATTAGCAGCATCAGCACGCAGTTGCGCCGGCTGCTCGATGAAATTCTCGATCACAAAATCGGTTTTCTGATTAATTCCCAAATCATCCGCAAAGCCCTGCGCCTGGAGCTCCACTACTTTGAGAACGCCGAGTTCTACGACCAAATGCAGAATGCGCGGCGACAATCGGAGTATCGCGCCATCGCGATTGTGAAAGCGGTTTTTCTCCTCATTGGCAATCTCATTACGCTGGCCTCTTTTTTAGCGCTGCTCTTAGCCTTTAGCCCGTGGGTGGCGCTTTTGTTATTTGGCGCGACGCTGCCGGCGTTTGTGGCGCAGACCCACTACAGCGAGTTGAATTTCCGGCTGCAGGGCTGGAAAGCGCCGGAGTCGCGGCGCATGAGTTATCTCGAGCACCTTCTCACCGTCGATGCCAGCGCTAAGGAAATTAAATTGTTTGGCTTGGGCGAAACGCTGCTCTCCCGCTATAGCGCGCTGTTTTGGAAAGTTTTTAACGAGGATACGCAGCTGGCCTGGAAGCGTTCCTGGGTGAGTCTGGCCTGGGGCGTACTGGGGACCTTGAGTTATTACGCCTGCTACGGGTGGGTGGTGTTTCGTACGCTGGCCGGACGCCTGGGTCTGGGCAGCATGACCATGTATCTCGTGATTTTTCGCCAAAGCCAGGGAACGTTCGCGGGGTTGTTTGGCAACCTCAATGATCTGTATGAGAACGGCATGTTCATGGAAAATCTGTTTACGTTTCTGGATTTGCCGGAACGCCGTGAAGACCGTGCTTCCGTGGCCGCGTTGCCACCGCTGGATTCCAAACAAGGGATCGAGATCCGCGACGTCTCGTTCCGCTATCCGGGACAAACGGACTGGGCGCTGCGGCACGTGTCGTTGTCCATCCAGCCCGGGGAAAAAATGGCGCTGGTGGGCGAAAATGGATCGGGGAAAACCACGCTGATTAAATTACTGACCCGTCTTTATGAGCCCACGGAAGGCGATATTTTTTATCAGGGCCGCAATCTGAAGGACTGGTCCGCGGTCGAATTGCATCAGAAAATCGGCGTCATCTTTCAGGATTTTGTCCGCTACCAGCTCACGCTGCGCGAAAATGTCGGTTTCGGTTCCGTTGAAGAATTGGATAATCAGTCGCGGTTGGATCACGCCGCGCAGCAGGGCGGCGTGGATGATGTGCTGGGCAGTTTGGCGGACGGATGGGACACCACGCTGGGCGGCTGGTTCCAGAAAGGCCGTGAACTCTCCGGTGGACAATGGCAGAAAATCGCGCTCAGCCGCGCCTTCATGCGCGAAGGCGAAGTCATTGTGTTGGACGAGCCCACCTCGGCGCTGGATGCCGAAAATGAATATGCCATTTTCCATCGTTTCAAGGACCTGACGACCGGCAAGATTGCCTTCTTAATCTCTCATCGCTTTAGCACGGTCCGCATGGCGGACCGCATTGTGGTCCTTAAGCATGGGGCTATCGAAGAACAGGGGTCGCATGCGGAACTGATCGCCAAAGCCGGCACTTATGCCCGCCTCTTTGACCTACAGGCCGAAGGATACCGCTAAATACCCAAAGTTTTAAAGAAACATTTTAGGGGGCTCGCGCGTCTAACCTATAGCCGACAACGATGTCACCATTGGATAAAAGAGGTGTGAAATGCGTATTTCTCGATTCGTCATTGCTTTGGTCCTAGTCGACGTGCTCTCGCTGTTAATTCCGGCATTTGCCCATGCCTATCCTTATTATTATTCGGCTCCCGCTTACACCACGGCGCCCGCCTGGGCTTCACCGAATGCGGCGGCTCTGGGGCCCTGGGCTTGGAACTTTAATTTCGGCGGTGGCCCTACGCCGGTCGCGGGGCCGGCGAGCAATGATTTGGAGAACGGCTATAACTTCACCGTCGGAACCGGCTACAACTTTAGCCCGCGCGCGGGATTTATTTTTGAGTTCATGAATTCCGGGTTTGATCTCAGCGATCAGGCGTTGCAAAGCCATAATAATGCGGTGGATGGTAGCGGTTCCGTATGGTCGCTGACCCTCAATCCCATCTGGCGCTTCAGGGTTGGCGGACCTATTGGGGCTTATATTATCGGCGGCGGCGGATTTTACCAGCGGGAAGAACGGTTTACCGAGCCGACAAGCGTCGTTGTCCAAGGACATAATGGTCCCTTTACAGAAGACGGATATGAGGACGTCCACGAGTTTGACAGCACAGGCGGCGTCAATGCCGGCGCTGGACTGACGTGGAATGTGGGCTGGGGCACTAAATTCTATGTGGAAGCGCGCTATCACTATGTATTCACGGCGGGAAAACCCACGCAGCTGGTGCCCATTACGTTCGGGTTCCGATGGTAGACACTTTTTTGGCCGCAAGTCGTTTTGATAACAGGGAGAAAAGCGATATGAAAAAAATTGGCTTCCTAAGTATTTTGTTCTCCATTCTTGTGATGGGTTTTGCGCAGCCTTCCTGGGCTTGGCGCGGCGGTTATTATGGCGGCGGTTGGCACGGCGGTTGGGGTGGACCGCGTGTGGGCGTTTATCTGGGTGGTCCTTATGACCCTTATTACGATCCCTATTATTATCCCGGGCCCTACGCGTATCCAGCAGCATACCCGGCATATCCCGTTGATCCTAATGCGGGACTGGTTCCCGACAACCCGCCGCCGGCGGCTAATTCCAATGGAAATGATCAGCCTTCGGCCGCCCAGATTTCCCGTCAGCGCGCGCAGCTTGATTATGATTATGCGGATGGTGATATCACGAAAGCGCAATACGATGCCAGCATTGCCCAGCTTCAACGCGCCGCACAGCAACCTCCGCAGCAAGCCGTTCGCCCCGCGGCTTCCGAGCCGGCCGAAAAAACGGAACCTTCCTCATCGGTTCAAGGATTCGCGCGCGTCTCCGACCTGCATTTGGAACTCACCACGCTCCTGGACCAGAAATTAAAGGATGGGGACATCACGCGCGCGCAGCATGATTCAGAAATTAATTATTTGAATCAGATCAAAAGCCAGGCGCACGACGACGCCAGCGCGAACAACGGCCGGCTTACGGGCGAGCAGGAAAATACCTACGTCCAGCAGTTGCATCAGGCGTATTACGCTATCAATCATAATCTAATCACGCACTAGCGTCTTTGGTTTAAGATGTAGGCGTGAAGTCCGTCAACCCCTGGGCCATTGCGCTCACCGTCACGCTCGCCACGTTTATGGAAGTGTTGGACACTTCCATTGCCAATGTGGCGCTCCCGCATATCGCCGGAAATTTGGGTGCCAGCCAGTCCGAATCCACCTGGGTCCTCACGAGCTATTTAGTTTCCAACGCCATTATTCTTCCGATCAGCGCATGGCTTGCGCGACTATTTGGTCGCAAGCGCTTTTACATGAGCTGCGTGGTTATTTTCACGACGGCCAGTTTTCTCTGCGGGCTTGCGCCCAGTCTGGGCATGCTGGTCATTTTTCGCGTTTTACAGGGACTGGGCGGCGGTGGCCTGCAGCCTAGCGAGCAGGCGATTTTGGCCGATACGTTTACGCCCCAACAGCGCGGCATGGCCTTCGCCATCTATGGCATGGCAGTTGTCGTCGCGCCCGCCATTGGTCCCATGCTGGGCGGCTGGATCACGGATCATTATTCCTGGCGCTGGATTTTTTATATCAATGTGCCGGTGGGAGCCCTGTCTTTATTTTTAACCCATCGGCTAGTCCAGGATCCACCTCATTTGAAGAAAGAACGCGCGGACGCCCGGCATCGGCCGATCGACTGGCCGGGCCTGGGTCTCATTGCGTTAGGCATTGCCTGCATCCAGCTCGTGTTGGATAAGGGGCAGGAAAAAGACTGGTTCGCCACGCCTTGGATCACGGTCACGCTCGCAGCGGGAATTATCATGCTCGTCATCTGGGCGATCTGGGAATGGCATCATCCGGACCCGATCGTGGACGTCAAGCTCTACAAAAATCGGAATTTTTCCGCGGCCATGTTTTTCACCTTCGTCCTTGGTGTTGTGCTCTTCGGCAGCACCGTGATCATCCCGCAATTTCTGCAGAGCATGCTGAATTATCCGGCGGCCAGCGCGGGCATGGCTTTAGCCGGCGGGGGATTTATCATGATGCTGATGATGCCGATTGCTGGCATGCTCGTCTCGCGCGTAGATCCGCGCTGGATGATGGTGTTCGGGTTTCTCACTCTGGCGGCTTCCCTGCATCACATGGCCACCCATATGACATTAGGGATTGATTTTGGCACGGCGGCCATGCTGCGCACCTATCAAACTCTGGGGTTGGCCTTCATTTTCATCCCGTCGAATACGCTGGCGTACCAGGGCATCCCCAAAGAAAAAAATAACCAGGTATCCAGCCTTACGAGCTTCACGCGCAACATCGGCGGCAGCATCGGCATTGCGCTGCTCAGCACCATGCTCGAGCGGCAAACGCAGAAGCATCAAAGCTATCTGTCCGCGCACATCGCATCAGGCAATGCGTCCTATGAGTTATTGTCGTCCCAATACCGCAACGCATTCAGGGCTGCCGGCGCCGACCCCGCTCTCGCCCAAGCCAAAACGTTAAGCAGCATCAATCATCTGCTCGGACTGCAGGCGCTCAATCTCGGCTACGTCGACGTCATCTCCGTGATGGCGCTGTTAGTGGTCTGCCTCATTCCGTTTATTTTTATTTTGCGCCGCCCCAAAGCGGTTCCCACTACCGAAGCTCTCATGCATTAGCGATTTGGTAAAATTAAAACATGGAACCCATTGAACTTTTACGCCTTGAAGCGGAACATCTGCGCATTCTGGATCTTAAAGCCCTGACCAAAGCCGGCGCCGGACATCCGGGCGGCACGTTATCCCTCGCGGAAGTCATGTCCGTGCTCTTTTTTGGCGGGATCTTGCGTTATGACCCGACCGAACCCATGTGGGACAATCGCGATCGACTGGTTTTAAGCGAAGGACATACGGCCCCCATTTTATACGCATCGCTGCTCGAGGCCGGTTACAAAGGCTGGACGGAGCAGGCGTTCATGGACCTGCGGCAGAATCCCGATGTGATCGCGCAAGGGCATGTGACGCGCTGGCTGACGCCCGGTATTGATGCGTCGACGGGTGCGTTGGGCATGGGTGGCGCCAAAGCGTTGGGGATGGCCCTAGCCGCACGCTACAAGGGGCAAGATTTTCACACGTTCTGTATTTTGGGCGATGGGGAATCCGAAGAAGGTGAAGTCTATGAAGCCGCCTCAAACACCGCTCTTTTAGGCGTCGACAATGTCACCTGGATTTTAAATCGCAACAAGGCGCAGCAAACCGCCGGCACCAAAGACGTGTCGCACATTGAGTACGCCAAGTGGTTTGACTCTATGGGCTGGAACGTAGTGGTCATTCCCGGAGAATCGTCCGCACCTGACGCAAACCGGATCTACATTCAAAAGCTTCAGGCCGCTTTGCTCGAAGCGAAAAAAGCCGCCCATCACGCCGGCCGTCCGACGATCATTATCGCCGATACCATCAAAGGTAAAGGCGTGGACTTCATGGAATATTCCAACCAGAAGCCGCTCCAATATAAATTTCACGGCGTCGCGCCGACACAGGAAGAACTGGCGCGGGCGCTGCCGCAGATTGAAGCGCGGATGGCGGGTCTGGATGCTAAGGCGTTAGCGGCATTTCTCAAGCAATCGGCGATTACTCCTGACCAGCGCAAGCAAGTGGATTCACTCAACATTAAAATGGTCCAGGAGCGCCGGCAAAAACTGATGGAGGTTCGAAAAACAACCACCGCTAAATTGCCGGTCAATGAATTTAAGCCGGGCGATAAGCCCTTGGGCACGCGCGTCGGATTCGGCAATGCCCTGGCTCATCTGGCTCTGGCGCATCCGGAAGTCGTCGGTGTTTCGCCGGATCTGCAGGACTCCGTGCACATGGCGGATCTGGAAAAAATCACCGGCCGCCAAACGCGGGAAAATCATCTCGGAGCGTATATTCCGGATGGCATCGCCGAATCCAACGCCGTCGGTAAATGCGCGGGGTTGGGCTATGAAGGCCTGATTCCTTTTATCGCGACGTTCGATCAATTTCTTCTGGAAGCGGCTGATGAACTGCAGCATGCGGCGGCCTTCGGTTCCTTCCTCATCGCGGTGGGGACGCATTCGGGTTGCGGCGTAGGCTCGGATGGGAAAAGCCAGATGGGCGTGGGAACGCCCGGCATGGTGGATCATTTCTCCGGCGTGGACGCGGATCTTTTCGATATGTACGAACCCTGTGATGCGCAGGAAGCGGGCGACGTGACGCGCATGATCGTGGAACGCGTGCTGCGTGATGGGGCGCCGAGGCATCCGGTGTACCTGCGACTCACCCGGCACAACGTGGCGATTGCCGATCGCAGCAAAGTCGGCAACTATAAACAACGTCTTGAAGAGGGCAGTTACATCATCACTGCTACAGCGCAGAAGCCACAGATCATTTTAGTAGCCAGCGGGGCCACGGTGCTGGAAGCCATCAAGGCGGCGCAATCCCTGACTGGAAAAGGGATCACGGTCAAAGTGATCAACGCCGTCAGCATTAATAAAATCTCCCGCGCCACGGCGCCTTTCGTGAGAGAATTCCTGGACGACGAAACGCCCATTATTACGGTGCATGACGCCGAACCGAATGCCCTGGGCCATCGCGTCAAAGACGCGGTGAACACGGCGCGTCTTCTGGGCCGCCATCCGGGCGTTGTGCTCAAAACCCTTGGCGTGAATATTTCCCCGCTCTCCAACCACGTGGGTTCCGGAACCAATGAAGAAAATTATCGCCGCAATGAGATCGATGCGGCCGGCATTGAAAAAAATGTCCTCGAACTGTTGAAAACCAAAGGCGCGCCCGTTTCTTCAGCGCCCGTTGCCGCCGCTAAAAACTAATACCCATTTGCATGCCCCCTTGACAAAATAGCCTATTTGTGTACACTTGTGTACAGAGGTGAATCAAATGGAAACAACCAAAATTGGAATCCGGGAATTTAGAGAACGATTGGCAAGTTTTATGGTGGCCGACAAGCCTTTGGCGATTACCCGCCATGGCGACACGGTGGGGTATTACATCCCTACGCGCCGTAAGGCATCGGAGAGAGAGCTCCTCTCGCTTAGGGAGGCATCTGCGCGAATTCAAAAGATGCTCGCAGCGAAGGGTATAACCGAAGATGAGATGGTTGAAGATTTTAAGCGTTGGCGTGCTGCTCATAAAAAACGTCCGTGAATTTCAATAAAGGGCTGGTCTTAGATGCCAATATCTTAATTCGAGCAGTCCTCGGTCGCCGAGTGTTTGACTTACTCATCAAGTATCAAGCCAACGTCATTTTTTATTGCCCCGAAGACTGTTTTAAAGAAGCCCGCAAATATCTTCCCGGAATATGCACAAAGCGCAAGCTTGAGCTATCTGCTTCCTTAGAGATTCTTGATAAGTTGGAAGTTATAGTTCAATCGATCTCGCACATTGTTTACGAGCCATACAAAAGGATGGCTTGCGGTCGTGTTGGAATTCGAGATCTGAATGATTGGCCAGTAGTCGCTGTTGCTCTGGCATTTGAGCTTGCGATCTGGACAGAAGATAAAGATTTTTTCGGCAGCGGCATCGCAACCTGGACCACTGACCGCGTTGAAATTTACCTCCGGCAGTAATGCGTCGTGTTCAATAAAAATTTGTTACGTTAATTTCTCTTCCCAAGTTCGCGTCCCTATGCCCCATTAGGTCCATCGGCCCCATCGGATTGGCCCTTCAGGCATATAGATCTTCAGGGTCTTTAAGTTTAAGATAAGTCGTATCTATGCTGAAACGGTTCGTGCGTATTCTTATCTGCATTGGGATGGTTTCCCAGTGGTTTCAGCGTCCGACATTGGCTGCGTCCTCCTTCGTCAGTGCGCCAGACCCGGCCTTTTTTACGGCGCAGGCGGTTAATGCGCCCTTAAGTCAATTCACTCGTCGAGCGCTCGTTCAGAGATTTTCCGCATCCGTGGATCGTGCGGAGGCGATGCAGCTGGCTACACATCAGCAGACTTCTGAAGAAATCATTTCCCCTTTCGCGTTGGAATTTTGGCGCGACTTAAGTCGCTGCGCTCCGAAGGATATTCCGAAACTTCTCAAACGATGGGGTCATGCGGAGAAAATTTCTTTTGCGGAAGAATTTTCGGATACCGATCAATTTCTTTACGATATGGATCCCACGCTACGTTCAGCGATTTGGACCAGCCAAAGGCAAAGACTCATGCCGATTTTTGATCTTCTGAAGTTAAACCCCTTGATTGCGCTCCTTGTAGGAAGAATTCTTATGTTTGTCGGAGAAAATGTTTTCCAATGGGGCCGGAAGGAAGGAGGTCGGGGTTTTCTCGTGGTTGTTTCTGAATCGGATGGGACGCGTTTTTATGTCATTGATTCGGGCCCCGGAATGAATCTGAAGGCCGTCTTGGAGCATTATGAGCGTGGGCGTGGTTCTAGACATGGTATTGGCTGGGCGACGATTCGAGGCAATGCGGACATTATTCAAAAGCGTCGTCCAGATTTGCTCCCGCTGATCAAAGATCAACTACCTTTCATGCCTAAAGATTGGGGTGTGGCTTCCTCAGGACAGGTCTATAACAACAATTCTGGGCTTTATCACGAATTTGAAACTCCAAAAGGAACGCTCTTCACGCTTTTTTGGCCGAAAAACCCTGTGACATCCACCGAGCGAACCTCTTTAACGTCTGGGCTATCAAAACACCAACGGATGCCTGCGCGAACAATTTATTCTTTGGCGATCCCTTACATCGCAGCGGCCTACATAGTAGTTGTGATAGGTCTGGCAGATGTTACCTTTGTGGTGTGTCATAGAATCGCTATGCCTTCTATAGCAGGCTGGCCGTCCATCAAGGGGATTCTTTTAGCGATTGCCTATAGCTTTGGAGCCCTGATCGGAGAGTGTCTTGATCGGCGTCGAGGAATACGATGGATGGGAGGTTTGTTATCGGCCTTCATCGCAGCCCCGGGCATGTATATCCTTGGGATTTGGGGAATTACGGTAGGATTACAATTTGTACCCGACCTCCTTTTTCCATCAATCGTTATCGCCTGGACGACAATACAATCTTTGGTCTTTTGGACGTATAAGTTATTGGTTTTTAAGAAGTTATCGCCAAAATTAAAAAAGTACGGCTTCTATTTTTTTACGAGTTGGCGCTGGCTCAGTATTGGAATTACAGGATCAACGATCGTAGTGGCTATTCTGCGCTTACACCGCACTTCATTTTCCGCTGTATTTTTGACGGATCTGGGAATTTTTCCGTGGATTTTTATTGCACTAGCCCTACTAGAATGCATTGGACAAAATCTTTATGACCCCTCGACGGTATCTGAGGAAAATAAATTCTCGGAAAGAAGCTGGGGTCCCTCGGGGGGAATCATTGGGCGGCAACTTCAAGCGATGCGAACCCAGCTTGCCCGCGAGGCTTAACCATACGGTGGTCCCGGAGTTAAACGCGCTATAATCTGATTTATGCAATTTCGACTTACGTCTATGCTGATTTTGGCGGCGAGTTTCATATGGGCGGCGCCGCCCACGGATCCTAAGGATCTGGCGCTTTATACGCATTGTCAGGACTGGCTGAAGAATTTTCCGGCGGCTTACATTGCCACCAATATCCGCGGCGAAGGCTTGCAGTATGCCGTGCGCCGGCAGGCCGCTCTCGATATGCTGCGCCAGAAGCGTGACTTTGGGACGGTTTACGAGATGATGGTGGATCTGGATAAGGGCAATTTTTTGGCCGATCAAATCATCGATGTCCTGGTCGAATGGAAAGCGCGTCGCGCGATTCCGCTCTTGGAACAAATCGCCGCTGATAAAAAGCGCTCGAAAGACCTGCGCAATAAAGCGCGGGAGGCCGCCGCAGCCCTGGGGGCATCAAAGCCCGACGCGCCCCCCGTGTTTCACTAATCATGTCCGAACTTAAAATGAAAGCGCTGCAGTGCAAGGAATGCGGGCATCAATTCCCGACGAAGGCGACGCACGTCTGTGAATTTTGTTTCGGCCCTCTGGAAGTGGTCTACGACTACGAAGCGATTCAAAAGCGTATCAGCCGCGCCTCGATTGAAAAAGGGCCGCGCAGCCTCTGGCGTTACTGGGATTTGCTGCCGGTCGAGACTCGGGATGTGGTCACGCTGCAGGAAGGCATGACGCCGCTCTTCCACGCGAAAAATTTAGGCGCAGTGCTTGGGCTTAAAAACCTTTACATCAAAAATGATTCCGTCAATCCGACCTTTTCCTTTAAAGATCGCGTTGTGACCACCGCGGTGACGCGCGCGAAAGAGCTGGGGTTTGATACGGTGGCCTGCGCTTCGACAGGTAATCTCGCCTGCGCCGTGGCCGCTTATGGGGCGGTTTCAAAGTCACGCGCGTTTGTCTTCATCCCGGCGGACCTCGAGCCCAGCAAAGTGGTGGGCGCTGGTATTTATGGCCCGACGATTATTGGCATCACGGGCAATTACGATCAGGTCAATCGCTTGTGCGCGGAAGTCGCGGATGCGTTCAAATGGGCGTTCGTGAATGTGAATGTGCGCCCGTATTACGCGGAAGGTTCGAAGACGTTGGGTTTTGAAGTCGCGGAACAGCTGGGCTGGCGCGCGCCGGATCATTGCGTGGTGCCCATGGCCAGCGGATCGCTACTCACTAAAATTTATAAAGGCCTGCAGGAATTCACGCAGCTGGGATTGATTGCCAAGCATCCCACGCGGATGTCCGGCGCGCAGGCCCAGGGCTGCAATCCGATCGTGACGGCTTGGCGGGAGAAGTCCGACATCATCAAGCCCGTGCAGCCGAAAACCATCGCCAAGAGCCTGGCCATCGGGAATCCGGCGGACGGCTATTACGCGCGAAAGATTATCGAAGCGACGCGCGGCGCCGCGGAAGATGTGACGGACCGCGAAGTGATCGATGGGATTTTTCTGCTCGCCAAAACCGAAGGGGTCTACACGGAAACCGCCGGTGGCGTGACGATCTCGGCTTTGAAAAAGCTGGCGGCTTCTGGTAAGATCGGGCCAGACGAGCTCACGGTGGCGTACATCACCGGGAATGGCTATAAGACCCAGGAAGCTGTGATGAATGAAGTGAATAAACCCATCGTGATTGAGCCGTCCATCGACCAGTTTCGCAAGATTTACGAGCAGCTTTCATCCAAAGAGGAGACCGCCCATGGCCGTTAAAGTCCGCATCCCAGCGCCGCTGCGCAAACTCACCAAAGAACAGCCGGAAGTGTCCTGTGAAGGAGCCACGATCGAAGATATTCTGGCGAACCTCGAAAAAAACTATCCCGGCATGAAAGAACGCATTTGCGATGAGAACGGCCAGATCCGTCGCTTCATCAATGTGTTCATGAACGGCGAAGACATCCGCTTTAAACAGGGCGCGAAAACCGTGGTTGCCGACGGCGCGGAGATTTCCATCATTCCCGCTATCGCTGGCGGAATTCGCTAAGCGATTTTTATGGTCACCAAGCAAGTCGAACTGATTTATCCCACCAACCTCATCAAAGAGCCGGTCATTTACAAGATGGCCAAGACCCTGGATGTGGTCTTCAACATCCGCCGCGCCAAAGTCACGACGCGCACCGGCGAAATCGTCCTGGAACTTCAGGCGCCCGACGCCGCCACCATGGATAAAGCCATCAAATTTCTGACGGAAAAAGGCATCACCGTCGAACCCGTTACGCATTCCACGCTCGAATCCTAGTCGTTAACTCTGCATTCTGAATTCGACCTCGACACCCTGCACGCTATCATCGACATGTCTCTAGGGGATTTCTCGCCCTAAATCAGTAATTTATATCAATATTAGTCAATTTATAAAATCATTGTAAACCGTCATAAATTTGCTATAAATAAGTCATGGATCCCGTTAAAAACCCGTACGCACCCGGAGCCGGAACCCCGCCGCCTGAATTGGCGGGGCGCGATGATTTGAGGGAAATTGTTCGTATTGCTCTGGAAAGAGTTCGGGCAGGCCGCCCCACGAAGAGCGTCTTATTGGTTGGACTCCGAGGGGTCGGAAAAACAGTGTTGTTAGATCGCATCCGGGAAGATGCGGAAGCGACCGGCATTCATACCATTCGCATCGAGGCTCCCGAGAGCCGGTCTTTGCCTGCCATCCTTGCACCTCAGTTGCGCCAGGCTTTGCTGCGACTCTCTCGAAATGCGGAAGCGAAGCACTTGGCTCAACGCGCGCTTCGCGGTTTAGCGGGTTTTGCAAAAGCGCTAAAAGTGAAATATCAGGATATTGAAGTTGGATTCGATTTTGAGCCAGAACCCGGGCTTGCCGATAATGGCGATCTGGAGCATGATCTGCAGGCGTTACTCGAAGTGGTCGGTGCGGCGTCGAAAAAAGCGGGAACGGTGTTGGCAATGTTTATTGATGAACTTCAATACGTCGACGAAGAGGAGTTGGCGGCGCTGATTACCGCGCTGCATCGCACGGCCCAACGCAGTCTACCCGTTATGCTCGTTGGTGCGGGTTTACCTCAATTACCGGGCCGAATGGGAAGAGCCAAATCTTACGCCGAGCGTCTTTTTGATTTTCCTGAAATTGGTCCGCTGCCTCCCGATGCAGCACGAATTGCCATTACCAAGCCCGCCGCGGATCAAGGGGTGAGGGTCGACCACGATGCATTGAAACACATCATTCACAAAACACACGGATATCCTTATTTCCTTCAAGAGTGGGGGAAACACGCATGGGATACAGCAGACGACTCCCCTATTAGCTTGCGTGATGTGAAACGAGCTTCAGAGGCCGCTATTGCTGCGCTGGACCAAAGTTTCTTCCGTGTTCGTTTTGATCGCTTAACGCCGTTGGAAAAACGATATTTACGCGCTATGGCGGAAATTGGTCCAGGCCCCCATCGTTCCGGAGATATCACAGATCAACTGGGCCGAGGCGTGACGTCCCTCGCGCCGACACGAAGTCAGCTGATAGCGAAAGGAATGATTTGGAGTCCCAATCACGGCGACACCGCGTTTACAGTTCCTTTATTTGATGAATTTCTGAAGCGAATCATGCCCGGAAACGATTGGAAGGCTTAACATAGGGTCTGCCTCATTGCTCTGTATAACATAGCGCGTAGCGCCTACTGATCTAGACGATTACATCTTTCTCTGAATCCAGTTTGGCTGTTCGCTAGGATCCGCTGTTTTCACATCAAACCGTACGCCACCTAACGCGCGGCCATCCTCTGTTTCAACATCGACTTCCCAGGCGCCGGGTTCATAATTGGATTTGGCGGAAATGCCGCGAAAGCCCGCGCCGCGGCCGCCAGTAATGGGCAGCGACATACGGTCCGAGTTTTCCCAGCCGCCATTGTCCAGCCGGTGACGCCAGCGGATATAGACGCCTTGTGAAAAACGTCGCGGCGCAAAGATGCGGGTGAAAAAGTAAATACGATCGCCGGGTGCGGCGATGAACGGGCGATCATCATGACGCCAGAAGCGATACAAGGCTGGATGACGGTAAGTCAGTTGATAACCGTCGTCCACGCGCTCGACATTGTGGAAAATCCCCGCATATTGCATGGACAGCGGCACCGGCGGAATCCATTTCAGGGCGTAGCAGGCCATCACCAGACTTAAGACGACCGCCGGCGGCCAGCCCAGTCGCCAGCGCGCGGCGATGGGATCTTCCTGCAAGCGGGCCAGCCGTTCCACGAGCAGCGCGGACAATCCCACGCTCACTGTCGTAGCCAGGGCGAAGACCCAATCGCCCATATGACCGATCAAGATGGGGAATAAATAATTTAAAAAAGAAATAAGGCAAAACGAATACAGACCCAACCGCATCAAATGCCCGGCGCGCCGCACCTGCGGCATTTCATTGGCGATCATCAGCAGGACGACGAGGCTCATGAAAATAAAAGAACGGGAGAAGGTCGTGCTCTTAAAATAAAAAATCGCATAGGCGGAAAGCAGGCCGCCGTAGAAAAAATGCAGCGCGTCCGTTTCGTACTCCCAAAGTTTGGCCATCCATCCCGACGGCTGCCAGAGCCCACGTTCCCGGCGCACCTGCCGAATGACGATGACTGAAATCAGCACCAGGTAAACCGCCTGATAGATCAAATCAATGGTGGAATCAATGCGGACCAGCGTGATGACGTCAAAAATAAATCCGCTCGCGAAAAAAAGAACTTCGCGATAGGGTTTCAGGCGTTCGTAAAATCTCATAGGGTTACCAGGTTTTTGATTTTTCGAGTAGATAGATGGTGACTTGCCGATGATTGTAGCGCTGCTCTTCCTTGCTGTTTTTTACGGCCAGATCAATCCGTAAGCCTTTAATCGCGCTGCCCGTATCGGAGGAATAGGCATATCCATAACCGGGGATGTAAAGCCGATAGCCCAGCGGGAGTACCGTCGGATCTATCGCCACGAGCCCGCGCTCGAGCTTGTGTCCCAGATAGGTAATATCGCCTGGAACCATAGGGTCGCCTACGTAATATGCCGTCGCCAACATTTTAAATTTCCGGGCGTCCCGTAGGTCATAGGTTTTTTCCGGCACGTCATTTTTATCCAGCAACGTTAATGTGTAAAGCGGTTTGCGCACTACTTTTTGGACCGTTACCTGACGCGTGACTTCTTTGCCGTCGTGCAGGATGACGTGGACGGTTTGGCGCCGTTGGTTCAAAAATCCTTTTTGCACTCGGATGCTGCGCAGATTCTGACTCGTGCGGATGCTCCAGGCGATGGAGGCCGGGACGTCGACCACCACCTTCTCTTCGCGCGTCGTGACGCGCGTAATTTGAATGGATAAATCGCGGGAGATCGGCGTCGTGCCTTCCGGATTCACGAGATCGAGCGGACCCAGATCAATCTGTTGTTCGGCTAAAAAATCCCGTACTGTAAGCGCCTTGGTGCGGACGGATTGCGTCTGGCCGTTCATGGTCAAAAGCACGGTGGGTTTGCGCGCCCAGAAATAGCCGGCAGCGCCGACAAGGAGCATCAGCAATAACGCCAGAGCAAGGATCCCGGTGCGATGTTTGGCGCTGTGATATAGCGGAGCTTTTGTCACTTAAGCGAGACGAAAAAGAGCGCGCGCATTGGCGGTGGTCTGAGTCGCCAGAGCTTCGGACGTTTGATGCTTCAGCGTGGCGACAGCGTCACCAATGGAAGGCAAATAACAGGATTCATTGCGCCGGCCACGATGGGTTTGCGGCGGCAGATACGGCGAATCCGTTTCCAGCACCAGACGTTCCAACGGCATCCGGCGAATGATGTCCTGGAGCGGTTTGGCGGACGGGTATGTGGCGGGTCCGTCAACGCCCAGGAGAAATCCGCGTGCCATATAAAATTGCGCATCCTCCCAGGTCCCGGAAAAACAATGGATAACGCCCACGGGCTTGGCGATGGCCCAACCCGGATGCGCGGCCGGATAAAACTCCGCCAGAACGGCCTGCAGGTCCGCGTGGCAGCGGAACTCCGGCGGTATGGGATTGGCCTCCCGGCAATGGATGATGATCGGCTTTTGTGTTTCGCGGGCCAGCTCCAGCTGCGCGCGCAAGATAAAAAGCTGCTGGCCTTTGGTGTTTTGCATGCGATGGTAATCCAGCCCAAATTCTCCGACGGCTATAGCCTTGGGATGTTGTAGAAGAGTCTGCAGCCTGGGCCCAAGCGTAGGCCAGACATCCGGTCCCGTAAGATGCGCGTGATGGGGATGAATGCCCAGGGCAGCGTAGACGAAGAGATATTTTTCCGCCAGAGCGATCGCCTTGTCCCACATCTCAGGCGATTCCGCAACCTCCACGACCCGTTGAACGCCGGCGTCCTGAGCGCGCTGCAAAGCGTCCGCGCGATCCGCGTCAAACTGAACGTCATTCAAATGGGCGTGCGTATCAATCCAGGTCGCAGTCATTTCCGGGGGAAAAGAACGGGTCCTTTGTGAATCGCCTGGCCCAAGGGAAGATCGACGGCTTGCGGATTAAGAAAAAATTCTTTGCCATGCGTATAGAAATCGTCGCTGTGTCCGAGTTGTTCGTAAATGGAGCGCGCCGTATCCGGCATGAAAGGGCGCAGGTAGAACATGATGGCTTTCAAGGAGAGCGCGACTTCGCGCAACACCTCGGCGGTTTCCGGAAGCGACGTTTTCACGAGCTTCCAGGGCGCCTTGGTTTCGATGTAGCGGTTCACCCGATCCACGCCGGCGAGGATCGTCGTCAGCGCCAGATGAAACTGCAAATGATCCATTTGCGTTTCCATCGGCTCCAGATCTTTCAGCACCTGGTCTAGCAACTCGCGCTTGTCGCCCGCGGGAATTTTGCCTTCGCAATATTTTTCAATCATGTTCAGCGAGCGCGCCACCAGGTTCCCCAGATCATTGGCCAGAGCCGCGTTAAATCCGACTTTCAAGTTTTCCGGTGAAAAATCACCGTCCGCGCCGAACGGGAATGCGGAGAGCAGCAGATAGCGCGTGCCGTCCACGCCGTATTCTCCGATGAGTTCGGCCGGACGCACGACATTGCCCAGACTTTTGGACATCTTCTGCCCGCCGAGCGTAAAAAAGCCGTGCGCGAAGATCTTTTTCGGCAAAGGCAGTCCGGCCGCCATGAGGAGCGCGGGCCAGATGATGGCGTGAAACCACAGGATGTCTTTGGCCATGAGATGCAGATCGGCCGGCCACCAGGCATCCACGCGCGCTTTGTCATCCGGATAGCCGACGGCGGTCAGGTAATTCAGCAGCGCGTCGACCCAGACGTAGGTGGTTTGCGAGCGATCCCAGGGCAATGGAATCCCCCAGGTGAGCGTGGCGCGAGAGATGCTGACGTCGTTGATGTCGCCGCGCAGTTTCCCAAGCATTTCATTGCGTCGTTCGCGCGGATAGATCTCAAAATGCTGGGGATGGTCGGGATCTTCGATGGCGGCGATCAGTTGATCCTTAAATGCGGACAAGCGGAAAAAATAATTGTCTTCCTGCTGCACTTCCGGCGGCGTGTGATGGTCCGGACATAGGCCGTTAACGAGTTCGTCGTCGGTATAGAAGCGTTCGCACTGGACGCAGTATTTGCCGCTATAGCTGGCTTTGAAGATAAGGCCCTTGTCCCAAAGCACGCGCAGAAAGGCCTGCACGCAGCGCAGATGCGCGGGCGACGTGGTGCGGATGAAGGCGTCATTGGAAATGTTCAGGGATTTCCACGCGGCCTGGAACTGGCCGGCGACTTCATCGCAATAGCTCTGCGGGTCGCGGTTGTGCGCGGCCGCGGCCTGGTCAATCTTGGCCCCGTGCTCATCGGTGCCGGTGAGAAAGAAAACCTCGCGTCCGTTGAGACGATTCCAGCGCGCCAGCACGTCCGCGGCAATCGTGGTATACGCATGGCCGATGTGCGGCACGTCGTTCACGTAGTAAATCGGTGTGGAAATAAAAAAGCGATCAGGGGTTGACATTAGGCATCCTTAGCGAGAGTGATTAAAAGATCTTCATACACCAAACCGGGTTGGACATTGTTTCGCAGCCGCTGCAGCGCCTCTTCCATGAGCGGTAATGCCCGGGCCGCGCGCGCGGGATGCCCGGAACGCAGCGCCCGCGCGGCGGGAACCATGAGCGTTTTTATTTTTTCTTCAATGTCGGGCCGCGTCATGCGCGCGCCCCTCGCGCGGCCTTCCGCATTGCTCACCAGATCAACGGCGGAGCGCCGCGGGAGCGAATCCCACAGGCTTTCGGCGTCGCGGATCTGGGCCAGGGCTTCATCTCGAATCAAATGCAGCGCGCGTCCAGGCGAGCCGCGCGTCAGCCATACGTCAAATTCCGGTACGCCCGCGCGTTGTTGCCAGACTTGCATTTCCTGATCCGTGAGCGCGCGAAAGCGTACGGGGCGGCAGCGCGACAGCGTCGTCGGCAGCAGACGGTCCCGAAACGGCGTGACGAGGATGATGACGGCATCGGTCGGCGGCTCTTCCAGGATTTTCAAAAAAGCGTTGGCGGCATCCGGCGTCAAGCGGTGGGCATCATCCAGAATCAGCACTTTTCGCCGGCCTTCTAAAGGACTTTGCAGCAGCCGGTGGCGTTCCGCCAGAATGGTTTCAATCTTAAGATTCTGCTGTTTCTCCAAATCTTCATCGCGAATCAGCGCCTGCCAGGCAAAATCCACGACGCGCACGTCGGGATGGTTCCCCGCGGCGATTTTTCGGCACGAAACGCAGGCGTCATCGCCGGTAGCGCAATTCAGGATCTTGGCCAGTTCCAACGCCAGCGTTTTCTTGCCCACGCCTTCGGGGCCGAAAAAAAGCAGGGGATGGTTGGTGTTTTGCGCCAGCCATTTCTGCGCCAGTTCAACCGCCAGCGGTTGGCCGATCAAGGAAGAAAGACTCATCGGCGGGAATCCTTTGCTGTCATCGCGAGGTCGCCGGTTGTATGGCGACCGTGGCGATCTGTCAGTCGCTGACAGCCGTGTTGACAGATTGCTTCGCTTCGCTCGCAATGACGGACTCGATTCATGCCACTTGCTTTCGTTTTTTCAAAAAAGTATTTACGACATCGCTGATTTTTTGCTGGGTCGCTTCAATTTTTTCCTGTTGAGCAATCACCCGGAACCGTTTGGGCTGACTGCGCGCTAACGCTAGAAATCCCGCGCGCACGCGGTGATGGAATGCCGATCCCGCGCGCTCCAGGCGGTCATGGCCTTTTTTCGATGCATGGGCAAGTTTCAGACCGCGCTCGACGGGCACATCCAGCAAAATTGTTAGATCCGGCAGGATATTCTGGCTGGCGATGGCGTTGAGCGTTTGAATCGCCCGGCGATTAAGTCCGCGTCCCCACCCTTGATAGGCCAGCGTTGAATCGGTAAAGCGGTCACAAAGTACAACCTTCCCTGCGGCCAGGGCCGGCTTAATCACGTCCTGCACATGCTGGGCACGATCCGCTTCATAGAGGAAGAGCTCCGACAAGGGGGTGAGCCCGTCGCCCTGCTCCAGAAGAATCCGGCGAAAGGCGACGCCCAGCGGTGACCCGCCCGGTTCACGCGTCAGTTGAATCGGAACGCCCGCCGCGCGCAGCGTTTCCGCCAGCCGCGCAATATGCGTGGACTTCCCGCTGCCTTCCGGCCCTTCAAATGAAATAAGAAGCCCCTTTTTTAACACAGAGAGCATTATACCCTGACTATCGACGGCAACAGAAAGACGGTTCGGTCCGGAGGCTCGGTTGGCGAGACGATTTTGTCAAAATATTTTTGAGGTCGTACGGCGTCTTAGCAGGAAGAATTTATCCGTCGATCAGACTCGTTCGATCTTTGAGTATCGGCCGGGGCAGCGAGACTAATTGCCTCAAGCCGCGCGATAAAATCGCGTACAACATGATCCGCCTCGGTTGCGACGTCGGCCCATTCTTGCCGGTCGTCAACATAGTTTCCAATGACTTTTTGGAACTCATCACCTGCTATTAAGCCACAAAGGTCTTCCGTCAATCTTTTCAGTGAAGTTGCATTGTTATAGGCGATCCATATTTCTTCAATCGGATTGCTCTGTCCGTAGCCTTTATCCCATTTCGAATCCCGGTGTTTGTAGTCATCAATCTTTTTTATCACTTCCGTGAGCAAGTCGACATATTTCCGAATCGGATGGGGGTGGGGAGACGGCAGCCGGTCTCGGAGACCCCAATAGAAGCTCATTAGATCGTAGACAGCATTCACGTCATCGCCGTAAAAATACGACGCGCAGATTAAGGCACCTTGATAACGAGTGATTGGAGATGAATCTTTTAAGGCTTCCAATCCTTCCGATTTTGTCGGTCTTTGGCCAGCCTTATAAATACCTTCAAATCGCGATCCATCTCCTCCACTGATGACCGTTCCCAGAATCCCCCCTAACGTTAGCTGGATATGCTGGTTGCCAACAAGGCGATCAAATATTGTGGATGAAAGCAGTCTCGATACGATAGCTTGACTGTCGTACGCGGGTATCCATGATTGGCGAGAAGCCTCGTTGGAGGCCAACACAGCACCCAGGTACCCCGATGAAAGGTCCCCAATCAGGCAGGAAACCAGCATGAGGGTTACGATGCGGGCAAGAAGTTTTTGCATACGCTCCCAGAACGCGTATAGCGCGCGCGTGCGAGGAATCAGCTATTGTAAGGCGGGCAGGCAGAAAGTAACAGACCAAAAGATTTTTGCCCGATTGGCCCAGGTTTTATTGTGCCTTGCTGTATTTAAATCTTCTCTGAATAGGCATTGACATATGTCTATTCTGATGTATACTTACCCCAGAGGTGGATTTTTATGGCAACAACGCATACGCGCGCGCAGCATACAAAAGCAGGCCACTCTTTTTTATCTCCCAAAATGGGAGTAACGGATGGTCATGGTATCGGACGGTTGCGAACTGAAAAACTCGGGGCTTCGCGCACGGCTTTCTCTCGGCTGCTGAAAGTCTCTGAAAATACGGTCTTTCGATGGGAAACGGGGCGCGTGAAACCGGATCCGCGTTCTACCGAGCTCATGGAACACCTCAATCGTCTTTGTGATGTTCTTCTTCCCTCCATGAATCCTGAGGATATGGGCGAGTGGCTGGAAAAGCCGAACCGCGCCATTGAAAACTTTCGGCCGATTGATCTTATCGAGTTTGAATACGGTCGCCAAAAGTTAAAGGCTTTGATCGAAGAGACGGGCATTCGCGTCAACACGTTGTAATGTTTCCGAGAGAATAAACCTTGTCTGCCTTTAGCCTTCCGGAGCCTCTTGTACCGCCGGCATTTATTCAGAAAGCGTTATATACGCCTAAACCGCAGGTGACGCTATATTGCGCTTTAGCGATTGCGGTTCCCAAGTTCTTGTTTCCAAAACCTCCGGGGAAGTTACCGGCTCGATGCGATGTCCCAAAGTTTTTTGCGGCAACCTATTTTTCTGATGATGAAGAAACAGCTGTTCTGGAATTTGAGCACCGCTTGCGCCCATCAAACACCGGCTTTGGAAAGGAACTTTGCGTTTGCAACGCTGCCTGGACTTGACGTACGACATTATTTCGGAGCGTCTAAAACTCAGCCCTCAGTTTTTAGTCGAAGAACCTTATTTCCCTTGGCACTTTGTAATCGCCTGCGCTCTATCCGGACAATGCGATGCTGTTTGCTACAAATCGTTTCGAGGGCCCGGGATCAATTACGCGGTATTTGAAAACATCCGCTCCATCGTGAAACCCTTCAAACCCGTTTCCTAATACCTCCACCGCCACAAGTTGACCGCTCTCAATATATACTGATGCCATGCGAAAGCAATACGGAACCTGGCTAATCATTTTAGCGCTAAGCCGTATTTCTTTTGCCGATCCTACTCCTTCTCAAAAATTGTTTGTATTCATCCCACAAACTGAGGATCAGGCGGTTTCCGTTCTTAAAGTCTTGGATCGTTATCCTAAATTGCGCATGGTCTGGGCGGTCTCGCCGCGCTCTTTTCGCGGCGCGAAACAAGCGGACATTAAAGCCAGGATGCAGGCCTTGGAAAAAGAAGGCCGCCTGGCTTTGGCGCTGCAGATTCCCAATGCGCCCCTTTTGCCGCTGCTCTTGAATACGGCCGATGCGCAAGGCGCGCTGCCGGCGGATGCCGCGCTTTTGTCTCCGCCGTATGCCAGTTCCGATGATGTGGTTCAGCATGTGGGACGCGCCAAAAATGACTTCGTTAAAAATTGGGGCAGCGCGCCGCAGGGGCTGATTCTCCCTTATGGGGCCATCAGTCCGGCGCTGGCGCACTGGCTGCAAAATCAAAACTTTGACTGGGTAATCGCTGCGCTGGGGCTTCCCGGAATCAGTATGGGGTCTTACCAGCTGGATATTTTATTGACCTGGAAAAAATGCGCGTTCTGGGACGGGGCTCTGCCGCAAAATCCCGCATCGCCTGTGCAGGTCGAGGTGTGGGATGAACGGGATCAAAAAGGAATCGGCGGCACAAAAACGCTTGAGACCTGGGGAAAAAGTCTGAATCAGGGAACGGTCGCCGCTATTTTACCGGAAGATGCGGGTCTGCCGGAGCCGCAGAAAATATCCGATACCGCCATTCAAAAACGCACATGGACGCAGAGCGACTGGTCAGCCTGGATTGGAAGCCCGGAAAAAAATGCGGAATGGACTGCGCTTGCAAAAACGCGGCAGGCACTGGAAGCGTATCAGAATTCAGGCCAGGCCCAGATGTCCCGGCTGGATGCGGCTTCCGAGGAATTTTTAACGGCGGAGAACAGCAGCTTTATAATGGCTGCAGGTTCAACAACGCTTTCCGATATTGAACGCGAGGACCGCGCGCGCGATTTTGAAGCCACGCTGGGCAGCGTATACCGCTTGATTGGACAGACGCCGCCTGACGATTTGCTGATGTCTGCGGTGCCATCCACGCCGGAAAACGGAGAGCATCCGCTGCAACCTGTTTTCCTGGCCGAAGGCCTGCCGGATAATCGCGACCATGCGCGGCTGTCGGACGCAGTGATGACGCTTGACGTCGTGGCGTCCAGCGATACGCTCACGTGGACGGTGGGCTTAAGCTCCGATGTCCCCACTATCACGCTGGACGTGTATGTGGATATCAACGGTCTTTCGAATGTGGGATCCACCACGCTGTTGCCGGGACGCAACCTCACCATTAAGCCGGAGGATGCATGGGAGTACGCGCTGAGCATCACCGGAAATCAGGCGGGACTTTATCTGACGCAGGCCGGCAATACGTTTATCTTAGCGGGAAATTTCCCGGCTTCCGGGAATAGCCGCGCGTTTACGGTGACGCTGCCGCGGTCTCAGATGCGCGGCAATATACGCCACTGGGGATATCGGGCGTTAGCGTTGGATAAGGACCTGCATGTGATTCACTCCCTCTACACCAGCCACAACGATAAATAATCCGCCAGCGCGTATAGCAGGGTATAGAGAAGATACGCCACGAGCGATGTCGCCAGCAACCCAAAGAGACCGAGAAAAATATTAATCGAAGCTAGAAAAATCGCCGACAGACAAGAAACCGCGGCGCCTGTCATGGCGGAAAGTTGCGCTAAAAATTTACAGGCGCCGACCACGCGCGCGAGGGCTTCACGTTTGGTGTATTGCAGTTTTTCCGGCGGCGCCGCGACCTGCAGCAAGGCGCCGCAGCCGGCGCAGTACCAGGCCTTGAGAACGTTGGTGTGCCGGCAGCGATCGCATTCCTTATAGCTGATGTTGGTGGCGATGCGCCGTTTGAAAATCCATAATTTCTCGGTAATCCCGACGATAAACCACAGAATGGCGCCAAACACCGCGCCGGTCGTTCCTTCAATCAAGCGTTTTAAAAGCCAGGCATCCGGTTTCACCATGTCCGTGAGGCTGGCATACATCTGATATCCCAGCCAACCACCAAGCGCGCCGCCCAGAAGTCCGGCGACCGACCCCATGATGATGCGGTTTGCGCGCCGCTCGAGCCAGACGCTGGAGGCGCCAATCGTTGCGCCGGTCACTCCCCAGGCCAGAACAACCGCCGACATGCCGGCGTTGGTCGCGCTTAACACAAGACTTCCCAGAAGTCCGCCCACGAGTCCGCCGAGGGCGCCGATCAATCCACCGCGCACCGTTTTGACCGAGGATTCTTCGACCATCCCTTCCACGGTTCCCAGAAAAAATCCGCCGAGGGCGCCGCTCATGACCAAGTGCCCCCATTGCGGCAGAGCGTTGCCGGCCGCGCGCGCCGCGGCGGGAATCACAAACCATCCAACCAGTCCCGCGCTCATGCCGGCCAGGCTGCGCCGCAAGACCCAGGTGGAGGAGCCGCGCAAATGGGAAAGAAAAAGTCCGCGTTCCCCCAGCGCGAAACCGCAACGAATACAAAACTGATGGGTAGGTTCGGCGTTAAAACTGCAGGATGGACAGATCATAAAGTCCCCCTCGAACGTTCTGGTTTAATTTTTCTGGAAGTCAAATCGTTTAGGATTGTGAATCGTGCAGCGGTCCGGAAGATCCATGGCCATTTCGTTGACCATATCCCGGAAGCGCATAAACTCTTCACGTGAAAGTTCAAACGACTGATCACCCGTCTGAAGCGTAATGGAATTGCAATGGGGACAGCGGTAAAGCGAAAGCTCGGAATTGTCAGGTTTCTTGGCCATTGTTCTCTGGCTTTCATTAAACCATGAATTCGGTGCATAATGGAACGTCAAATCATGCTTGAAAGCCCATTTCTTTCCCGTTTGAAATCCAACCGCGTCCGGCTGACGGGCCCGCGGCGCGCGGTTCTCTGCGCCCTGGAAAAAGAACACGTGCCCCTGAGCGCCAAGGACGTGTGGACGCTCTGCCGTGACGCCAAAAGCGATTTGGTGTCTATTTATCGGATTTTGGACCGCTTCGAGAAGGAGCATATTGTCGACCGCATTGAATTGGGCGACGGCATCACGCGCTACGAACTCGCGCGCGCCAAGCACCATCACCATGCGCGGTGCGAAGGTTGTGGCCTGATCCAGGACATCGGTTTGTGCATTGAGGATATCGACCGGAAGGTGAAGGCCCAATCAGGATTTGAATTGCGTTTCCACGAAATCCAAATGACGGGGTTGTGCGCGGATTGCGCGCGCACAGGCAAATAATGTTTTAACTAACGCTCTAACCGCAGAAGAACGGCCATGATGCTCACCCCAATAAAAATCCCCAGGAGTTGAGTCGCTGATTTGCGCGGCGAATTTTCTTTCTGCATTTCCGGCGTGAGGTTGGATCCGGCGATATAAAGAAAAAAGCCGGCGGTGATCGAAAGCGCCAGCGGCGTGAATTCCGTGATGTGGTGGCCGACGCTGTACGCGACGCAGACGCCGATCAGCGCGAACGCGCCCCAGCTGAAATTAAACAGCAGCGCTTCTTTGCGGCTGTACCCCGCGTCGAGCAAAACGCCCAGATCGCCGATCTCATGGGGAATCTCATGCAGGAGAACCGCCAGCGTGGTCGCCAATCCGATCGGCTGGCTGGCCAAGTAGCTCGCGCCAATCAGCAGGCCATCCAGAACGTTATGCAGCCCGTCGGAAATCATCAAAATGCGCGCCACAGGTTTAATGCCGTGCGCGTGATGATGATGGGCGTGCGAATGAGCGTGATGCACTTCATCCGGCAGCGGCAGCGCTTCAAAGCCGTGCTCATGTTTCCAGCGCAGGAATTTTTCGAGGATAAAAGAGCAACCCAAACCGCCCAACAAACCCAAGGAACTGGTTTGCGAGTTCTCCGGATGGCGAAACACTTCCGGTAAAAGATGCAGCGCCACATCGCCAAACAGCGCGCCCATCGCCATGCTGACTAAAAAAGAGGTCAGGCGCCGCAGTCGATGTTCGGAAATGGAAAGCAGGGCCACAATCACAAACCCGGCCACGCTTACGGAACAGGAACTGCCCAGGGCCATCCCAAAAGATCCCGGCGCGTTCATGCGGGATTCGCCCCCAGTTTTTTAATTTCTTGCTCCGCCTTGCCGTGATAGAGCGCATCGGAGGGATTGTTCAGAACGATGGTCCATACCCGTACCGCGTCCGCAAACCGGCCATGCTCTTTATAGCCATTCGCCAGAATGGATTTGACCAGGGTGGGACAATCCGGTTGCTGGATGGAGAGTTCGAGCGCCTGCGCCATGCGATCAAACTGGTCGGCCTTCTTGAATCCGATGGCGGCCGCAGTCGTGCGGAGTGGCCAATAGTCAGGATTGTTTCGCATTCCTTCAAACAGCACGTCCAGCGCTTCCTGCGGACGATTGATGTTGCGGAAAAAAGCGAGCATGCTGCTGCTATAGACGTAGGCGTGCCGAAAATAGGGATCGATGCGGGTCACGCGCAAGGTCATGGGTTTAAGTTCGGCGTAGGCACGCGAGGTGTCTTCCCCCGGTAAAAATCCACCACCCACATACTGCAGCAAATCAATCCAGCCCAGGTCGGCCGCCAGACAGCGAAATCCCGCGGTCATGAGCGAAACATCCTGCAAGCCGTTGCGTTGCGTAATCAGTTGATCAAAAGGGGGATAAGGCCAGGGAAACGTGCGATGCATGCCGGAAAATCCAATGCCGGCGAGAATCATAAACGGAAACACAAGGAGGCGGCGCAGCATTAAAATTCTTTGCGCGCGAAAAGGAACGCGGAAATCCATAGACAAACGCCCGCATACCCGACGGTGTAACACAGCAGGAATAAAAACCAGGCGGTTGTCGGAGGGTGATTGGCATACAGAAAATCCCTGTAATTGAAATACGCAAAATTGGGCGCCGCATGATAAAAAATCCAGACCAGGAGCTTCACGAACGCATTGGCGGACTTTTCTCCCAGGAAGCGCAGCTCTTCGGAAAAGTGGCCCATGGCCCACAAAAAAAGCGTGAATGTCATGGCCGTCGGAGCCGAGGTCGAAAATAACGAAAGCGCCAGCGCCAGCGAACCCACGACGACCAACTTGGCGACGGAGCAAGCCCAGGCCGCAAGATAAACGGGAACGGTCGCCGCGCTATGCAGGGGAACGAGCAGGAGCCCGTGCAGGAGCGCCATCACGGCCATCGCCGCCGTGACGGCAAGAATCGTCCCGGCGAAGCGTCCCAGAATATATTGGCCGCGCGGAATCGGCCGGCTCAAAACCAGGTAAATGGTGCGATTCTCAATTTCCGTCAAAATAAAATTCACGGAAATGAAGACAATCGTCGTCAGCCCCAGAAATTCAATGGCGGACAACCCAAAGTCCAGCATCAGGCGCGCGCGTTCATCCACGGCCAGCGAAGAAGCCACCAGGCCGCCGCCCAGGAGAATAAAGCAGAACAAAAAGAGGGAAAGATAAAGCCTGTGGCGCACGTGCTCTTTGAAGGTGTCCCGGACAAGAAGAAAGAAGTTTTCCATTATGAAAATTTAAGGGTCCCGATGCCTTCCGATCGTTTGACCGTGGCGGTAAATATCGCTTCCAGTTTCCCTTCCTGTCCCGTCCAGTCTTTTTGTTCGAGGACGGAAACCAGCCGCCCGTTGGCCAAAATGCCGATCCGATCGCATACTTTCTCGACTTCTGAAATATCGTGCGAGGAAAAAAATACGGTGCGGCCCTGGGCTTTGAGCCAGCTGATGAGCTGGCGGACTTCGCGCACGGCCAGCGGATCCAGCCCGGTGATCGGCTCGTCCATAATCAGAAGATCCGGATTATGCACCAGAGCCTGCGCCATGCTGATGCGCTGAAACATCCCTTTCGAATACTCGCCGATGCGTTTGTGTGCGGCGGCCGTCATGCCGACATTGTCCAGGATCAGATCCACGGCGGCGCGGCGTTTCTCACGAGGAATCCGCGAAAGCGTCGCGTAATACCAGAGGGCTTCATCGCCGGTCAGATATTTTGGAAGATAGGCCGCATCCGGCAGATAACCGATCTTGCGCAGGACCTGGGGTTCGGGCATCACGCTCCCAAACAGCATGGCGATGCCTTGCGTCGGATGCAATAGCCCCAGAAGGATTTTCAGCGTCGTGGTTTTTCCCGACCCATTCAAACCTAAAAGTCCAAAGACTTCCCCGGCGCGAATCTCCAGAGAAAGGTTCGCGACGCCAATGCTTTCCTTGACGCGTCCCAGGTGCGAGCGGCGGTAAATTTTCGTGACATTGTCCAGCTGGATGACGCTGGTCATGTGGATTTTTGGAAATAGTGGGAGATCAGCAGAAGGGTCATTCCCCCTAATAATAGCGCAACAAAACGAATTTGGGACGTAAACAAGACATCCGCCTGCGATTCGCTGACGCGCTCAAGCCGCCGGCGATACACGCGCAAAGCCGCTTCGACAACCAGCGCTACTCCCACAAGAAAGACAAAAACGCCCGCCCCATAACCGCCGTTCAATGCGCGATGGGTATTCAGGCCGAAGGCGATGGCGGCTGCAGTGCCGATGAGTCCGCCATAATACGGAACTTGCTTCACGCGCGTGCGCAGCTGCAGCTGGAAGGCGGCCAAGGCCAGGACGATCCAAGGCATTGGTTCCCACACCAAGAGTCCCTCCAGCCACGCGTCCATCCCGCGGCGAGCGGGAGACCGCACGATAGCGTCAAATGGAAATGAAAATTCCGGACGCGCGAGCGTCAGCGTCACCGAATGCGACGGCGCCCCATCGATGCGCAGAAGGGTTTCATGCCACCCTTCATTGTCTTCCTTATAAAAGGTGGCTTCTCCGGAAATCGTCCGAACTGACTGAGGGAGCGTGTAAGAAAATTCCAGGTCCATCTGCGATCCCAAATAGTAGCGCCAGACTTCCTCGCTGTAGCGGCAGGACACGAGGCGGGATGAAAGAATTTTCCCGTCCGCGCGGAGGATGAAGTGTTGATCAAAGTATTGGCTGGTCCTTTGCTTCAGGAGATCGGGCCAGTTGAAGGGCGGGGGAGTCTGCTCTCCAAACACATTGACCACCCACCATGGAGCGCCCGAGTGAAAATGCACCTGCAGGTGACCCGAATCGACCACCCACTGGATACGGTTGATGGGCACGGGCGCCTCATGGGACCAGCCTGGGCTGCAGGCGCCGCTCAGCAGCATTAAAAAAAGAGAAACGTTCTTCATTCCCGGCTCTATTATAATCATCCTCATGCTACGTCGGTCTCTCATTTTGGGGTTGAGCGCATGGGCGTTGACCCCGGCTGCCTTCGGCCAGAATTTGACCGCGCGCATTTTTCCCGTGGGGTCGCCGCCCTCCGGCTGCCAGGCGATTCCCGGCCTTTATCCCGTGGGAGACCGCACGAACCTGATTTGGACGTATGAACGCTACTCCATGGTGATGCCGCCGTATAAAAAAAAGGTGGCGCAATCCTTCCAATGCGGAGATCAGAAAGGCACGCTGTATTTTTTTGATTACGCCACGGAGGCGCAAAAAGATCACGCGCTTTTATTCGCCCGGCCCGTGTTGGCCAAACAGCAGGGCGTATCGCACGAGCTTCCGGTGCGCGAATGGTCCACGGGATTTGCGCTGGTCTCTTTTCCCGAGACGCCGCCGGAATTGCTGGCCGCGCTCACGGAGCGCCTGACGCCCAAAAGCGCGACGCCCCCGCCGGCTGTCGTTGTCGTAAAAACGGCCCAAGAGGCTCACACCCCGGTGGTCGCGCATCAACCTCCTGTGCCGCCAAAACAAAAGCCGGCGGCGCCCGTCGTTCCCGCGACTGTGAAAACACCTGTGGCAAGTACGCCGACTGTGGCGGTCGAGCCTTTTGTCCAGTTAAAGCCCGCTATTTCCGCACAGCCTTTTGAATCCAGCGAACCGTCAACGTCCATCCAGCCGGTGAAAGTCGTCGAGCCGCCAAAACCCTTGGTCAAGGAAAGCCCGCGCGCGCCGCTCCCCGTAAAAGTGAAAACGGTCCATGCTCCGAAAGCAGCGGCATTGCCCATTGCGCAACGCATTGCGGCGCCGCCGGTGGGAACCGCGGATCTTTCGAGCAGCGTGCTGGAGAGTTATGCGTCCAAGATGGGTTGCGAAAGCGCGGATCGGAATGCGCAGACGCAAACAGTCTGCGGCTATATGCAGGAATTCGCCAGTGGATTGCCACCGGAGCTTCCGTTCAAAGCGGAATCCGTTCTCATGGGACCGGTCTACACGGTGGATGCGAACGGCCGGTTTACGGATTTGCGCTACAAGGCGATGGTGGGAACGCAGGATCCGAATGCGGTGAGCTTTTTCGCATTGCCTTCAACGGGTGGAAAAGACGATTTTGAAATTAAGCAGTTGATTGAGGCGCGCAAAACCAAGACGCCGTTGCCCGCCAATGATATGTCCGCGCGAGTGCCCGCGCTCGCGGCTGCCCGGCATTTCGGATTGCGCAAAACCGCCGCCCGTTCCGCGGTCATCCAGCCGGATCCCGACCACCTGTTTTTCATCCGTCGTGCGGCCGATCACTGGATTGTGATCGGCGTTTCCGGCCATTCGACGGAAGCGCAGCTGAATACCTCCCTCGAAGTCGCCGTCCTTTATTGATCTTAAGCCGAATCGCGAATCATCAACTCCGCGGGAAGCGTGCGATGCGTTGGCCCCGTTTCTTTGCCATCAATCAAGTCCAGCACCAATTGCGTGCCCGCTCGAGCGATTTCAAAAGACGGCTGCGCGATTGTGCTGAGGCGCGGATCGACATACTCTCCCGCCGTAAGACCGTCGAATCCCATGACGGCGACGTCCTGCGGACAACGTTTGCGCAGCGCCTTAAGCGCGCGGATCGCCCCAATGGCCATTTCATCATTGATGCAGAAGAGCGCGGAAATCTTGCCTGCATTTTTCCGGTTGAATAATTCAATCGCGGCTTGATAGCCGCTCTGGGGACTGAAATCTCCGCGTTCCACCCATGCGGAATTAACATGTACGTGATGGTCGGAGAGCGCCTTTTTATAGCCGGCAACGCGCTCGCGAGCGTCCGCGGACCCATTGTCCGCATAGATCAAGCCAATGTTCTCATGCCCGCGCTGAATCAAATGCCGCACTGCCTTGTACGCGGCGTCCCGATTGCTGAATGACACGGTATTGATGCCGCTCGATGAGTTAGAGGTGAGGTTGAGCGCGACGATCGGATGTTTCCAGCGTTTTTCCAGGGCGTAAGCCAGGTCTTGAAGTTTGTAAGCGGTGAAGTCGCAAATTGTCGAAATCAAAAGCCCGTCAATCCCCGAGCTCAGCACATGCTGATCCGCTTCCGAGAGCGATTTTCCACGCGGCAAAACCACCCACTTGCATGCGTACGGCGTGCCGGTCTCCATCACGGCATGAATACCGGCCTGCACCTTGGCGAGATGGTCGCTGAAGAATAGCGAATTAAAGGATGTCGAGAGGATAACGCCGATCGTCTGGGAACGCCCGCGCACCAACTCCTGCGCCGTTTTATTCGGCACGTACCCCGTTTTAGCCGCATAAGCCTGAATCTTCCGACGGACCGGCTCTGAAATAAGGCCCGCCATCTGCGGATTCAGCGCGCGCGACACCGTCGACGGCGATACGTTCAGTTTGGCGGCGATCTCAAGCAGCGTCATAGACTAAGTATAGGAAAGCGTTTGCAGGCTTGCTAGGACCCATATGAAAATGGGTCATACGGACATAATAATTTTGAGTCTTGATGCAAACGTTTGCATAGTATACGCTGGCTATATGAGACTCGCTTGCCTTCACATGTTGGTTGGGGTTTGGGCGCTATCCATCCGCCTGATGGTGATCGTGGGTTGCTCGGTTCTGCTGAGCGGTAAAATTTCGCTGCGGACGGATCCGCGCGAGGCGGCTCGTTTATGTGAATGTCCTTCTAGTGTGGATGCTTTGAGTCCAGCGCTTCAGTTTGTAAAAGGATTTTTAGGGCGCAGGTCTACATTTCATGAGATTGTGCGGGAGGCTGTCTCGCCGGAACTTAGAGATTCAGTGGTCAATAAAATAGTTTCGATTGATTATCCGGATGGTCAATTGCCCTTGGGAAAGCATTTGCCGTCTGTTAAGGCGCTGCTGCTCGAACTTGGAGCATGTCGTTTGAGTATCGCCGCATGGCCCGCTCTGCGCGGAGACATCATAACGCGCACGGAAGGACGTCGTTTTGCGAATAAGGCCAATGCCATCTCGTTGAAGGACGTTCATTTCGATCCTAGCCAGGTGCGCTCTTACCGGCAAACGGGCTATGACCGTAGCTCGGGAAATATTGTCGTGCGCGCGATCCTCAAAGTTCGTCATGGTTGGAAAGGAATTTTTTCTAAAACCTATTATTTGGAAATGGGCGGAGCTTCCAGCTCAGATTTAGACGCGACAAAAAAGTTGATCCCGTCTTACGAAGATCTGAAAACAGATCCCACTCAAATTCAGGTATCAATGGGGAATTTTGTCGATCACTACGGCTTTTTTATTTTGCGACCGGATAAATGGGGAAGATGGATATATACGGGCCCTATTGACGAATCTTGGGGCCGCGACGTTTATCGCGTACTTGTGGAATTTGAAAATGGGCGACATGAAGTGGGCGAAATTCGCCCGGACCGCATGCCTGGACGCAACGTAATTCGGTCGGTCTATTTCCGCTCTGCAGATAAAAAAATGGAATATCAGCTAGCGTCTAACGGCGTTCGTTTTATTCTTTCGACTTACACATTCGGTTGGGGAAACGCTGGCCCTCTTTTGGAACCTGAATCCGTTCAAGGGCAATCCATGGCGGCCAATTATGACCGGGCGTCCGACCTCCGACATTTGTTTGCGCTCCCCTATATTGATAACGATCTTGTATTTAATGATCAGCTTGCAGCCTCTTCAGAACAATTGGAGGCGGCCAAACAAGACGCCGTAATGCGTTTCGAGTTGCGTAAGCGAACCGGCGAATCACTTAGTCCTGACATCGTCCGTAAAGCGCTTGTCAGCCTTGGGTATACCGAAGTGTCTGGTGTTTTTCAGATTAAGACGCGCGGTGAATTTGCGCTAGAGCCGGCTCATATTGCGATTTGCCTGCGCTCGGCGCGCTATCCGCTGAATGCATTGGTAGTTGGCATTGACGGGCAATTGGCTTTATTTCATATTAGCGGCGCATCAGGTCGTGCGGGAGCCAATTATTGGACGGTCTATAGCTGGATCGCAAATCAGATAGAATCGCGATTTGGCTGGAAACCTTTTACCCTATTGGCTTTAGACAATGGAATGGATCCCACCTGGAATTTTTACGACCGCCACAAGTTGATCTGGCAGCCCGTAAAGGGCGGCCGGCCTCGGGCTAATGGGTCGCTTCTTATTGAACAAGCGCTTGCCGCTCCTTCCATAGAGGCGTTCCATACGACCAAGAATTCTACGGCGGCTCGATTAATCCGCCAGATCCCACACCCCGACAATGAGATCCTCGAAGCTATTTATCGCTACGATTTCTGGAAAGTGAAAAACGCCTTTTTTTGGCGTGGTAGGCTGGACGCTTTTGAAAAACTTAATTGGCTACCCACACCCTTAGAGGAACTTCAGTTGAGTGACTTGATATTCGTTTGGGACCACGTCAAGCTCTCTGTTTACAAAATAGTAGAACATCATAGAGATGGCATAACGCTCGAGGATATGGCGACGGGAGAACAACGACCCGGAAGCGACGTCCTTTTTCCCGGAAGCTATCGTGCTATTTCCGACCACGAAATTAAAGCGATGCAGGCGAAAATACCGGAAGAGGATATTCTTTTAAATTGGCTTATATTCCGTTTTGATCATTATCTGCGCACCGAAGGGGATTTTGTCGCCCGGGATGCGAAATTGCTGCTCGATGTCTATCGTAACGTTTACGATGCCGGAGATGGAGGCCTCATTCAGAACTATCGCTACAACATTCCTCCACACGCCGATCTTGTTGATGTATTGGGTTTTTTGACCAATCGATTAAATTTTCCAACCGCAATTAATTTCATGCGACCTATCACGCAAAAAGCATGGGAAATGCTAATGCAACAAGAAGAGAGTGCAAAAGCCATCATGGTAAAAGACGCCCCTGGGCTTTTATCGCCGGCGACATTTGTGCAAACCATCCCTGCCTCATAACCTGAAAATGTATCCGCCATTTATAATCGGGCGGATCGCATTGCCTGGCCTCTTACAGACGTGATTTTTTTTATTCCCGATCGCCTTTACTACGCATGGACAGACGAGACTGAACCACAATCATTGGCATCCACGGTAGCCAATAGTATAGGACGTGTTGAATTGGAGGCCGGCCTGCATCGGATGCTGCAGTTGGAGCCATCGATCCAAAGCCTTTCCACTGACGAAAGGAAGGAACTCCTGCGCCGGCTGGGGTCAGAGGGCCATATTCTAGTTCCTTACGCCACGGCTCAGCGCACAGATCTCACAAATATTCTGGAGCATGAATGGTTCCATCATCAAATCGCTCTCGACATAAGCGCGAAGCTGTTGCTCGATAAGCTCTTCGAATCTATAGACCTATCTTTTGGTGCGCATTTACTTTTGTCTACAGCAAAAGCAAACCGGTATGCCGATGAGTTTTGGGCGCAATGGTTCTGGCCATCACCGAGTATAAAATCCTCACAGTTTTGGCTCCTGGTAAGGGCTGATGTCGAACGGCAATTAGCGCCGAGGCTTTTTGACCGTCAATTCCTGGCTTTAGTAAAAGAGTTGATCAAAAAAGTAAAACTGACGAAGGCTGAGGTTGGCCGGCAAAAACGGATCTGGACGCCATTCAGTTGGCGCTCACACCGGGAATCACCGGCACTACGCGCCGCGAAGGCGGCACCGAACAGAACGCTGGAGCCGGACTTTTTTTCATCAAATCGATCGCCAGCGTCAACCGCGATTTCTTCGTTATATACAGTGGGAATGGTTTTTATAAATTGCTTAAAAAAACCTCTACTAAAAAGCTGTCT
>Ga0206844_10066_pt1 | contig 38951 bp, 44 predicted proteins | sample Alteio_BWOrgCont_22_FD_152907 | JGI IMG/M metagenome (GOLD analysis project Ga0206844, IMG submission 152907) | Enriched cells from forest soil in Barre Woods Harvard Forest LTER site, Petersham, Massachusetts, United States -... | ecosystem: Environmental > Terrestrial > Soil > Temperate forest >...
TGCGCGCAATGCGGCTATTGATAGTACACGTGTTAAGAACTACAATATCAAGAAACAAATCCAAAGTATTGATAATTCCGTACGTAGTGTAAACAGGCAATACAATGTTACAACGCAAATTGATCATATAGGGCTTAAAGCGATAGTAGAAAAATTAAGGCCTGAATACAGAGTATTGGTTGATAAACTTTACTTTGAAGGATATACCCAGGAAGAAGCCGCCGAAGAACTGGATATACCATTGGGGACAATAAAAACAAGAATACGTGCGGCCATTAACCAGCTTAGGGAGGTAATGAAATGAACACAGACGTAAAAGAATACATAGCATCGGGCATATTAGAGGCCTACGTACTGGGTACCCTTGAGGAGAAGGAGCGCCAGGAAGTAGAAGCTATGGCAAGCAAACACCTTGAAGTGAAAAAGGAACTGGATGCTATTGAGGATGCCTTGATTACCTACGCCACCATGCATAGTATGGATACATCATCCGGCTTGAAGGAAAAGGTAATGAGTAAGATAAATGAAGGTGGAGGTAAAGCAGAATACGACAGGCCTGTTATAAGCATGAATAGGATGGAGGCTGAAGAAAAGGCCGACCCAAGAAACAAAGCTATATGGGGTATTGCTGCATCGGTATTACTTATGATTAGCCTTATGGCTAATTTATATACCTACCAGCGTATGGAAAGAGCCGAAGGTTATGTACATGAACTTGCTGCCAAAAGCCTTAAAAAAGATAGCGTAATAAAGTTGGCTGTAGCTAATGTTAACCAACTACAAAGCGATATGGCCATACTAAAGGACCCTATGTATAAAATAGTGGAACTAAAAGGCCAACCCAAAGCACCAGATGCTAAGGCAATGGTATGCTTTTGCCCGGGTAGTAAACTGGTTTATTTTGAGGCCGATAAAATGCCTGAGCCACCTAAAGGAATGCAATACCAGCTTTGGGCCATTGTAGACGGGAAGCCTGTTGACGAAGGAATGATAACCATGGGCCCGGGTTTACATAAAATGAAAGACATTGACCAGGCTACCGCCTTTGCCGTAACCCTTGAAAAAGAGGGTAACGGCGCAACCCCACACGGAGATATGATTGTGCTGGGTAGTATGCCATCCTAATTAATTAAAAATTAGGAATTAAAAATTAAGAATAAGGTTCTATCTACTCTAGTAAAAGTTTCCCTTGCGAAACTAAATTACCACTATCAGTAATTACCCTGTAAAATAAACACCAATTATAACGACCTGTCGATAACTCAGTAAGTGAATTGTTGAAGCAGGGAATAATAATGGGTAAATTTGTAAATAAGACAATGAAGTCTCAGTTGTTTTAAGATAGATGAATACGGATCAATGCAAAACAACAATACAGGGTTTACAAAATGAGTGAAATTATGGAATCATTTTGTTTGAAAATCAATGTGTTATGTGTTTACAAATGGCTAAAAGTGTAAACCCTGTAAATGCGACACATTTTTTCAATCTGTGTGCAAAAGTGTCGCATAATGTGCCGGCGGTAAACGAAAAATCCAAACATTCAGTATTTCCGTATATTGCAGTATAACCTAAAAGGATCTCCTATGAAACGCATGATTTTTATCATAACAGCATTATTTTTTACCTTTGTTGGTAATACCAGTTGCAGTAACGCTGCAACCAATAACGAAAACAACAACACTATGACAACACCTACTAACGATACTACAGGAAAACATTACGAAACAGCAATTTTTGCAGGCGGCTGTTTTTGGGGCGTTCAATATTATTTCGAAAAGGCGAAAGGCGTAATTAATACCGAAGTGGGTTATATTGGTGGCCATATCGATCATCCTACCTACGAACAGGTTTGCTCGCATACAAGCGGACACTACGAAGCTATACGCGTAACCTACGACCCTAAGGTTACCAATTACGAAGCTATGGCTAAGTTATTCTTTAACATACATGATCCTAGCCAAACAGACGGACAAGGCCCTGATATTGGCGAACAATATTTATCGGTTGTGTTTTACATGAACGACAGCCAAAAACAAATTGCTGAAAAGCTTATTGGCCAGTTGCGTACTAAAGGAATGAAAGTGGCTACAACTTTAAAACCTGCTACTACTTTTTGGGTTGCTGAAGGTTACCACCAACATCACTACGACCACGAAGGTACTCAACCTTATTGCCATCACTTCCAGGATAAGTTCTAAGTAGTGGTTATTAGTAAGTACCATCATCTGTGAAAATTTGTTCTATCTGTTATAATATGAGTTTATTTCACCACAGATATCTCAGATAAACACAGATTTTTGAGATAGGTAGTTGTGGAGGAAAGTTGTTCATCTGAGAAAATAGGTGTTATCTGTGATGAAAAGTTGGAAGGTCTTCGACATGCTCAGACTGACTCATTAATTCGTAATTCCTAATTTTTAATTCTTAATTGGTTTAAGCCTGAATCTGCTTAAAGCGATATGAACCAAAAGCTAAAAGAACAATTAAAGTGCCCAGCAGAACAAAGAAATCGTTCCACAGGCCAAAGTGGCTTTGATGTATAAGGGTCATGCGTATAGCATCAACCGCATACGATATAGGATTGACAGAAGCGATTATCTTCATAGCCGTCGGCACACCATCTAACGGAAATAAGGCACTTGATAAAAAGAAAAGAGGAATAAGCAGGAAATTGTTGACTGCTACAAAGGCTTGCATATCGTTAACTACTGCACCAATGCCTGCACTAAAACTAATAATAGCCATCGACAGCATGCCCATAAATACAATTGCAATAGGTACATAGTTCCAATTATAAGGGCGGAAGCCAAGTACGAACGCCACAATGAATAATATAATACCTTGTATGAGCGATATGGTTGCACCACCTAATGCGGAGCCTAGCATTATCTTCATACGCGATACAGGTGCTACAAGTGTTTCTTTTAAAAAGCCGAATTGCTTATCCCATATAATATTGGCACCCCAAAACATTGATGAGAACATAATGGTTTGCACTATAATACCCGGCACAATAAACTGTATGTAACTACCACGGCCGGATAACTGGAAAACACTATTGAGTCCGTAACCCAATGCAAGCATATAAACCAAAGGCTGCACGAAGCCCATAACAATGCGAATACCCGAACGCGAGAAGCGCTTTATCTGCCTTAGCCAAAGTATGTATATAACACTCATCGTTGTTTGTTCTTCATTATTGACCGAAAACGTTCGCGGTTGCCTTCAGCAGAATCTAAGGTTTCATCGCGCACTTGGGTGCCGGTGAGTTTTAAATAGGCTTCTTCCAAATTGTTGGTGCCTGTTTGTTGTTTCAGTTCTTCGGTAGTGCCACTGGCAACGATCTTACCATGATCGATAAAGGCAATACGCTGTGCTACAGCTTCGGCTTCGCCCAGGTAATGCGTGGTAAAGAAAATGGTCATCTGTTCCTTTTGGTTCAGTTCTTTGATATAGTTCCACAACAGGTTACGTGTTTGTGCATCGAGCCCCAATGTAGGCTCATCTAAAAACATGATCTTGGGGTGATGCATAAGTCCGCGTGCTATTTCAAGCCTGCGTTTCATTCCACCCGAAAACGTTTTAACAATGGCTTTGCGCCGTTCCCAAAGGTCCACTAGCTTAAGTAGTTCTTCTATACGGCCGCTAACTTGTTTACGGTTAATGCCATATAACACAGCATGCAGTTGCATGTTTTCGAAAGCAGTAAGCTCATCATCTAAACTCGCGTCTTGAAAAACAATGCCAAACATTTTACGTGTAGCATCTTGTTCTTTAGTTACATCGTGCCCTGCTAGGCGCAATTCTCCGCTTGTTGGTTTTAGCAGGGTGGTAAGCATTTTAATTGTAGTGCTTTTACCTGCACCGTTAGGCCCTAGGAAAGCAAATATCTCGCCTGGCTGTACGGTAAAGCTAACGCCATCGACAGCGGTAAAATCGCCAAATTTTTTGGTGACGTTGTTTACGGAAATGATGGGATTCATAAAGACGAAGGTAGTTATGAAGTGGTCAGTAGTCAGTGGTAAGTAACTAGTTTAATTAACAGGTAGATGTGAAGTATAGCGATATGACTATTTGGATTTTATAGTTTTTTGCGCTATATTAGCTTTACCAAAACACTCATAATATGAAAAAACTACTCCTAACAGTTATTATTGCAGTTATTGCAATACCCGCTTTTTCTCAATTTAATGTCTATCATCCTTTTCCGGATTCAAACGCATATTGGGGTGAAGAAAATGAATTTTCTACAGGAGGCCCCTTAACTGTTAATGACTTCGGCTATAAATTATTGGGTGATACTATAATAAAGAGTAGAACCTACCATAAAGTATATAAAGTTGGAGGTATGAGTAATTCAGGTGCTGTAACTCCATACAGTGTGTTCTACGGTGCTATACGAGAAGATTCTATGAAGCATGTATATGCATGTTGTGTTAGCGGTAATTTTAATAAGGATGATACCCTCTATTACGATTTTAACCTTAAGGTTGGCGATACCCTTAACCAGGCTAACAGTGCGCCTCAGGGCTTTCTAGGTCCGGAAAAGAACTATGTTTCTAAAATTGATTCAGTTTTAATTGATGGAAATTACAGGAAGCGATTTACTATTTCTTCCAATGCCAATAACTCACTACAGGTGGTTACACAAATAATTGAAGGTATTGGAAGCCTTGAGGGCTTATTAGAACCAATAGAAATTATGGAAGGCAAAAGCGCAGTACTTTGTTTCCGGCAAAATGGCTTTGTTGAATATGCTACTAGCGGTTATTTTACGCATGATACCTGTATAGTTTATGGGCCTCTGGATGTTAATACTATCACCAATAAAATTCCTTCATTTAGTGTTTATCCTAACCCTGCAAATACGGCTGTAGCATTGTCATTTCAATTGCAAAACAGAAACTCCGTTTTAAGCTTATACAACTCAATGGGGCAATTGGTGAAAACACAAGCCATAAAGAATAATGACAAAAGAATAACAGAAGATGTTTCTACCCTGCTGAATGGAATTTATTATTACACCCTCTCGATTGACGGAGTGGTGCAGGCAACGAATAAGTTAGCAATAATTCGATGATAAAAAAATATCCACTCATATTTATTCTGTTTGTTGTTTCTCTAATCTCTCATGCCCAGTTCAATATATATCACCCTTTTCCTGATTCAAACGCATATTGGAAAGAATCAGCTAACTATGCTGGATCCCCTTATGGTTTTTGTGTAGGGTATGGATATATTATATCTGGCGATACTATAGTTAATGGCGTAGTTCATTATAAATTATATCGGGTTGATGGAGTTGAAGCCAATAATTGTATTGGCCCGTTTAGAGTGCTACATACCAGAGTGTTTTATGGTGCAATTAGGCAAGATTCTAGTAAGAGGGAATATATCTGCTGCACAGCGCAATATCCATATGCTAAAGATAGCTTGCTTTATGATTTTGGTGTGAAAATTGGCGATACCCTTAATCAGTATAATACTGCTAACTATAGTTGGAAAAGCTTTGTAAGCTCAATAGATTCAATTTTAATTGATGGTAACTACAGGAAACAATTCGTGATTTCGGCCATGTATCAGCACACGTTATACCAAAATACAGACTCTATTGTTGAGGGCATTGGAAGTATGCAAGGGTTGGTAGAAGTAATACAAGGGATTGGTTTTTCTGAGGAGTCTGATTTGTTAGTGTGCTTTCAGCAAAATGGCAATATTGTATTCGGTGGTTATCAAAATCAGTTTAATGATAGTTGCACGGTGTATGGCCCATTGGGTATTAATGGATTAAATAACCAGATTATTTCATTTACTATTTCTCCCAACCCTGCAAGCGCAAGTGTAATATTGTCATTTCATTTGCAAAATAAAAACTCGATATTAAGTTTATATAACTCAATGGGACAATTGGTGAAAGTACAAACCATAAGTACTAATGACAAAAGCATAACAGAAGATTTATCAATATTACCTAATGGTATTTATTATTATACCCTCTCGGTTGATGGAGTAGTAGAGGCAACGAATAAGTTGGCAATAATTCGATGATAAAAAAATATCCACTCATATTTATTCTGTTTGTTGTTTCTCTGGTCTCTCATGCCCAGTTCAATGTATATCATCCTTTTCCTGATTCAAACGCATATTGGGGTGAGGAAAATAAAGTTTTTCCCGGCACTGGGAACGTGTTGGATATTAACGAATTTGGGTATAAATTATATGGCGATACTGTTATAAATGGGTTAATCTATCATAAGCTTTATCAAGTTGGTGGGTTTTCTGGTACAAGCCAAGGTGGCGGTACATTATACCATAGCATGGGTTATTATGGGGCCATAAGAGAAGATACTATGAGGCATATTTATTTTTTAAGTTCTTCAGCCGGTAATAAAGATTCTTTGCTGTACGATTTTAATTTAAAAGTGGGTGATACATTAAGGCAATATAATAGTCCAGGGTTATTTAGTAATGGTAATTCTAATGAGGCTAATTACGTATATCAAATTGATTCAGTGCTAATAGAAGGAAGTATTAGAAGGCAATTTGTAATAGCTTCCAACTTTGGGAATAATCAGATCTATCAGGTAGCTGACATAATAGAAGGTATCGGCAGTACTACAGGATTAGTCGAGCCAATTGATTTGCCCTTTGAATATAGTAGTGCTTTGATTTGTTTTCGGCAAAATGGATATACCGTAATTTCGGGTTCGAGTTACTTCGCCCAAGACACTTGTATTGTATATGGCCCTTTAGGTGTTAATAATATTACTAATGCCCCGCCTATGTTTATAATTTACCCTAACCCTGCAAATACAAGTGTAGAGTTGACATTTCAATTGCAAAACAAAAACTCGGTATTAAGTTTATATAATACTATGGGGCAACTAGTGAAAACTCAAACCATAAATGGTAATGAGAAAAGTATTACAGAAGATGTATCAGCGTTACCTAATGGTATTTATTATTACACCCTCTCGGTTGAAGGAGTAGTGCAGGCAACCAATAAGCTGGCAATCATTCGGTAGTGATAAGCTAAAGAGTAGGTAACTAATAACCTGTATATTCGTATAATTAAGCATGAATACAGAGGAGAAAGATATGGACGACGAAGCCGAAAGAAAGCATCCGACATTGTGGGGTGGGGCGTATATTGTTTTAGGCTTACTGGGTCTTTGTTTCTCTGGTTATGCGCTTATGGGTAGCGGTGGTATAGTACCGGTATATGGTGCTGTAACGGCAGGTGTGCTTGTTGGTGTTATCTCTCTGCTACTTATAGCTTATGGCTATAGGGTAATGAGGAAGGATTACTAGTACTACGTTTATTGGGAAAACCACTTTTACTAACCCTATTAGAGCAAGCAGCGATGCGCAAAACACCTCATATAGTAAATTGGTAACCAACGTACCAAAGTAAATTAGTATCTCCTATTATACTTCTGCCAACCGAAAGAAGTAAATGATGATTATCACTAAAATCAATTACAGAGCCTATTCGGAATCTTAAGTCGCTGCTGCCGCCAGCCTGGCTGGCCGTTATGTAGTAAATTTCAGTACCAATATTTACTGATTTCGAAAATTGATATTGCTGTTGCCAGCCTATAAATTCGTAGTTTTTATTTCCAGTTCCGGGGTTTATCCAATAACCACCACCGCCATAGGTAGTCCATTTTCTAATCTTTTTCTGTATCCATAAAGGCACGTAAATCTGTGGTTTTCCGTTTCCGAGATGTTCCTCAGTATTGCCTGTTGGAAATTCTATAAGCGGAAATATTCCTACTTGTAACTTCCCTGAATCCTTATTTATAAATCTGTATTTTATGCCAAATTCAGTATCGCCATATCCATAATTGGTTTTATCGGGCTTGGCTGAATAAAATGATAAAGGGGCAATAACATGTATTTGTAGATTGGGTAATGCACCATAATTCACTTCAACATGTGGGGCAGTGCCAGAAATAACACTGGTATTTATTGTTCCTATGGATGAAAAATATAATTCCCAATGTTCAAAGTCGACTGGTTCGGGGTCATCGGTATCATAAGGAGGCCCCGCATTTACTATAGCAGGTATTATTAAGAGTATTACAAGTAAAAAAGTTTGTAAAGCTGATCTCATTTAACTGTTGTATGAGGCTCCATATGATTGCTTCTCTTTCACCCGAGATACTCTTATATAATAAAGCGTTGGTATTAGCCTTCCTACTTTTTACTCTTGTTCTTTTGTTTGTAGCTTTGGCCTGATTCACTTAAAGCAATAGCCACAGCTTGTTTTTGGTCTTTTACCGGCTTACCTGCATTGGTTTTAAGTTCACCATCTTTCCACTCATCCATCACTTTCTTTACCTTCATTTTTTTGCCTGCTTTGGTTGCTGGCTTAGCTTTATTACTTGAATGGGTCGCAGTAGACTTACTTTTTGCTTTGGTCTTTTGAGTTTTCATAATGTGTTATATTAAGAATTGAACAGTTATTAAATTAAGTTAATTGAAATGCTGCATGGTTTTTGCATCGATGCAAAGTGTAGCGTGTGGCACAATAAGTAGTCTTTCCTTTGGTATTAACTTGCCGGTAATTCTGCAAATTCCATATGTTTTGTTTTCAATGCGAATCAAGGCATTCTGAAGGTTCTGAATGAATTTTTCCTGGCGCAGGGTAAGTTGTGCAGTTTCTTCTTTTGCCTCTACGCTAGCACCGTCTTCCAAAGACTTAAAAGTTGGCGACGTATCGTCAGTACCATGGCTATCTGTATAGCAGAGTGTGCTCTTAAGTAGCTCGTGGTCTTTTTTAGCCTGTTCCAATTTTTTGGTGATTACTTTACGGAACTCCGCCAGTTCTACTTCTGAATAACGTTTTCGCTCTGGTACATCAGCCTCTTTAGGTCGCTTGGTGTTTGGTGAAGGTGCCACCCGTGTTGTTTTAGCTATTGGTTTAGCATCTACTACTTGGTTGGTTGTTCCTTTTCTTTGTGTATGTAAATTTTCTATTGTCTTTTTCATAAATGCCTGTTTTAGCTTTATTAAATGTGATGGCAAAATTGTGGACGGGATCCATTGAAACTAGTTATATGATTGTAAGAATTGGTTACACTATTTCTTCTTACTATTAATCGATTGTAATTGGCTGGGCAATTTTTTTAGGTTTCCGTACAGGTCTTACTTTGCCTATGGGCTTAAGAGCGTTAGGGAAGAGGGTGTACAGATCTAGTCGGGCACCTAACCCAATAGATGCGGAACGGTTTATAAAATCATAACCCATAAATAGTGAAAGTGGTCCGAGACCTATAAAAAGATCTCCTGTTAAGCCTGTAATTTTGTTGAAGCTAAAGTTGTCCTGCAAGGCCGCATCGCCTATAATGCCAAAGAAAAATATAGGGTCAACAGTAATTTTATCATTTTCGTTAAATATAAAATCTCCAAAAAACCATGTATATCCGTAACCCAAACTTATAGTAGGGCTTACCTGGTATTGTCCGTTTATATATTCAACACTACTAAATGGTATGGGTATTGTTGGTGAACCAAACAATGGTGCTTTGTATACAGTATTATAATACAATGTATCGGGCCATTTTTTTGTGCTGTCGCGGTGCATCACTCCTATACTTGAGTCAGGAAACACATATCCTCTTTTAATTAAGTATTTCACAATTGGGCTTACGTCATCTTGTGCTTTGGTATTTGTATTGAAAAGTAGTAATGATAGTGCCAGCAGTAAAGTGTATTTCATTTGTAGTATGTTAATTGTGTTTGGAGTTTTTTTTATAAATAGGAGAAATGTTAAGAGTGCGGTTTCCAGTATTTCGGAATACCCATGATATGCCCAAAAACCGGATTCTTAATGTTAGTAGGTACTTTTTTTATCGTAAGGTCTGCTTTAGGCCTCTCATCAGCTTTGCCATATTTCATATCATACTTTATTCCGTTAGGATAAGCACCCACGCATTTTACACTGTCTTCTGAATTAAGGTTTTGATGAGCTACCCCGGCCGGAAGAATTAGAACGTCGCCTTTTTCAATATCAATTTTTACGCCTTTCTTTCCACCAATAAGTAAAGTGGTTTTGCCTTTGTAAACACCAATTACCTCGTGCGTGTTGCTATGGTAATGGCCATATTCGTATATACCCGCGCGCCATGAATTGTACCAGCCGTTCCCTTTAAAAAGATTTTCAATAAAAGCGCCCGGTCTTAAAAAAGGTAAATTTAAAATATCTTTATACAATAGCACCGGGTAAGGCGAATTAGGAAATTGACCATCATCTTTAAGGTGAAAAAATGTAATGGGCCCATCTTTGCCGTGAGATTTGTTAGCTCGCTTTTCGCTCTCTAAAACTTCTGTTTTATTCATATCAATAATTATCTTACTAATGTGTGCCAGAATCATATCTGGCAGTATGTCTATATAATACTGCAAAATTGAGCTTATTAAAAAATATTATTATGTACCCTATTCGTAATAAGTTGTAAGATTTACATGTCACCCAACCATTCGCAGATGTTAATTATGTGATAGAGAAATCATATAATAAAAACAATAAATGATATATGCCTTTTACACGCGTATACTAAGATGTTTGCACTAACGGAAAACAACACTTAATATGAAAACAAAAACAGGAACTAATAAGGCTGATGTTCATAAAAATAAGGACAAGCATTCTGCTAAGTCAGAGGAGCAGCCAATTTTAACGGTGGCATCTGTTAACGGTAAGGAGCCTGTAGCGAAAATACTGGAGGAGTTCCATAGGGTCATTATCGACAAGCTGAATGAGGCAAAAAAGGAGCATAAGGTTTTACGCGACGTGCATTGTTATAGTAACAATAACGGAACCATTATTCTTTACTTGCCAAGTTAATAGTTAACCTATCGAAGTATTGTATTCTTGTTTTGAAGCCAACGTTTTAACACTATAAGTAACTGTAAGTGTCATGAGCCTTTTTATGGCTCAAGGGTCATAGAGAGTAGCATCTGAGTTTTTAGCTTCCTGGAATATCTGTTCAAGAATATTAGATCACCTGATTTTTTTTATCTGATTTAATTTTGATTAATAAAATAGAAAACAATATGGAAGCAAAGGAAACCAGTGAGCTAGCTATAAAAAAAGTAGCAGTTACGTAGACCTATTATGGCTATGTAACTGCTACTTTAATTTTAAGCCTATTTTTTTATTTAAGAACGCTTGAAATATTGTATTTCCCGTTCGTGTTTCTTAGCGGCGGCCAGAGAAGAAAAAGTACCAAGATTCTTTCGTTTATTTGTTTTGGCGTTCTTCTTTCTTGAATATATTCGGTATTCACCCGATTTTAATTTCCGTATCATAGTTTTTAAATTAGTATGACAGAGCTATGAAATATATGAATTTGTTATTTTTTGTAAGTACCAACAAGTTCACCTGAAGCAACAATGTGTCCTTCAATAGCTTTTAAAACTGCTTTTTTGTCGGAATTTGCTGCTATATCAAGTTTAGTATCAAGCGCATAAACTTTAAAGTGGTAGTGGTGTGTACCGGAAGGAGGACAAGGACCAGTGTACTTATTTTCGCCTTTACCGTTTTTGCCTTGCGTACCCGGCGCACTGTTTTCTGCAATTTTGTCTTTAACAGGAATATTCCACATTACCCAATGGTCGAAGGTACCTTTCGGCGCGTCCGGATCATCTACTATAAGTACTAACGATTTTGTTCCTTCCGGTATTTCGCTTATTTGCAGCTCAGGACTAATGTTAGAGCCATCGCACGCATATTTAGTGGGGATAGGGCCATTATTAGAAAATGCCGGGCTTTTTATAGTGAGGGTCTTAGTATTTACAATTGCCATGGTTAGTAATAAGAAAGCTTTCGTGATTATTAAGTTTATCATAGTTTAAGATTTAGATTTAATAAAACATATTGAACGATTTAATTAAACAAAAGTAATTGCAATGTGGTTTTTTTTGTTTCAAAAATTCTACTAAAACGGTAAAATAGAATTTGAATAGTTACTTTTTATCGGTGAGCTGCTTTCAAAATTATTCTGGTTGTAAACGCCTGGAAATTAAATATGTTAATAATACATCTATTAAGGAAAGTTGTGCTACATACAGCCTTAGGCACTGAATTATTTTTGCCCTGTAGCATAGTACAGAAAGGTTATGTTTTCAGATAGTTCAATATCGACAATTTTCTTAATTATATAGGTAATAAACAAATAGCAAATGGAAAAAGAAACACCAACACCGGCAAAAAAACGTAAAAGGAAAAGAATAATTCTATGGGTATTAGTAGCCTTTGTGGCTGTTTTAGTAGCTGTCAGGCTATACTTACCTACCATTGTCTTGCGTTATGTAAATAAGGAAATAAATACTATTCCCGGTTACCAGGGGCATGTAGATAATATTTCAATGAGCTTATGGCGTGGCGCTTACCAGATAAACGGAATAGAATTAAATAAAGTAAATGGCCAGGTTCCGGTTCCTTTCTTTTCATCTCAAACAATCGATCTTTCGCTTGAATGGGCTGCTCTGTTCCATGGGGCAATAGTTGCAAAAATAAAATTCCTCGACCCAACCATAAACTTTGTGAATGGACCAACAGCGGCATCTTCTCAATCGGGGATGGATAGCAGTTGGATACAAGTGGTACGTAATTTGATGCCACTTGATATTAACCGCGTGGACATAGTAAATGGTGAGGTGCACTACAGGGACTTTACCAGTACCCCTAAAATTGATATATTTTTAAGCAACATAAATGCTGCGGCAACTAACTTGCGCAATAAGGTGGATAAGGATAAGACGTTGCCATCAACAATTACGGTATCGGCAACTTGTTTTAAAACCGGTAATCTTTCGCTTGATGTTGCACTTGATCCTTTAAATGAAGTGCCAACCTTTGAGTTAAAGGAAAAAATGAAAGGAGTTCAATTAACAGAGCTGAATGACTTTACCGAAGCATATCTTAAGTTTAAAATAATAGGCGGAACTATGGAGCTATATACTGAAGTTGCCGCCGCCAATGGAGCATTTGACGGGTACACCAAACCCCTTTTTCATGATATAAAGGTAGAGACTAACATTAAAGAGAATAAGAACATTTGGCATTGGTTAATTGCCAATGGAACACAGTTTGTTACCAATATTTTTTCGAACCATAGCCACAACCAGCAGTTTGCAACACGCATACCTATACATGGCACTTTTAAAAGTCCTAAGCCAGATAGTTGGGCTGCAATTGGTGGTATTTTGAAAAATGCATTTATTCAGGCATTAACACCAACACTTGATAGTACGTTGCATATAAGCGATATTGACAGAGGTAGCGAAACGGAAGATAAACAATGATTAATATGACAACCAAAAAGAAAACACAGAATATTTTTGAAAGATTCTCAACCACGGTTTCGGGTTTCACAGGCACATCTGCTGCCTTTATCACTGCATTAGCTCTGGTTGTGGGCTGGGCAATTACAGGGCCCTTGTTTCATTTTTCCGTTACCTGGCAATTGGTAATTAATACAAGCACCAGTATAACTACTTTTTTAATGGTGTTTATTATTCAGCGAGACCAGAATAAGGATACACTGGCCATACAATTAAAATTAAATGAACTGATAGCCGCCACAAAGGGCGCTAGCAATAAGGTGTTGAATATTGAAGACCTTACCGAAGATGAGCTGATAGTGCTGAAGAAATTCTATATTAAGCTGGGTGAAATTTCAGAAAAGGATAAGATGCCGGGCACTGAAGTTAAGCTGGAAAACTCGAAAAAGACCAAGCCTGTAAAAATTAATCCCTGATTTGTTTTTAGGAAAATATCTTTAAGCACTTCAGTAAATCAATCCCCTTACCTAATACTCCTGCAAAAAGGTCACCTTTTTTCTGCAAGCGCTTTGCGGTGTTGTGAATGTTAAATTGAGAGGGATCTAATCCTTTTTTTACTTCTTTCCATTCTAAGGGTGTAGAAACCGTTGCGCCCGGAAATGGCCTTACACTATAGGCAGATGCGATGGTTTGGCCGCGTCGGTTTTGCAAGTAATCCAGGTAAATGGTGTTCCCCCTTTTTTGCAAATTACGTTCAAGGCTTGTAAAGCGTGGTAGCATTTCGTTTACCCGAATACATACCAGGTGCGAGAAGTCTTTAAGTTGGTCGTAGGTGTATTTTTGTTGGGTCGGCACATATACGTGCATACCGGTTGCTCCTGAAGTTTTACAAAAATGAGGGATTTTCATTTTTTCAAACACCTCATGTATGGCAAGGGCAGTTTCTATTACCTGTTCGAATGTGTTCTTTTTAGAAGGATCAATATCAATTACCAGGTAATCGGGGTTATCTAAATGCTTTATTGTAGAATGCCATGGGTTTAACTCAATGCAGCCCAGGTTATTCAAATAGCAAAGAGTAGCCTTGTCATTACAAAGTATATAATTTATTTCCTTATTGGCAGATTCGGAATATATCTTATGTGTTTCTATCCAATCGGGTGTTTCTTTGCTCGCGTCCTTTTGAAAAAAGCCATCGTCTTTAATTCCATTAGGGTTTCTTCTTAACGACTGAGGCCTGTTTTTTAAGTACGGAAGTATAACATTCGCAATAGATTGATAATAGTTTATCAAATCACCCTTAGTGATTTTGTCATCAGGCCAAAATAGCTTTTGGGTGTGCGTAACCGGCACTTCAATCTTTTCGAAAGAATAATTACTCTCACCGCTTTCGGCTTCGTTTTTTTTTGTCTTCACAGGAGTTATTGCTTTTTCTTCGGTTACTTCTTCTTTGGGCTTATCGGGCCGTAAATGTAGAAAAACAGGGTGACGCAGGCTGCCGCGTTGTGTTTGCTGGGTATACTTTACCTCACACACTAGTTTAGGTTCTACCCAGGTTACGGGCATATTAGTTACAATTCGTTTATTAAAAGGCGATGTTTTTCGGATGAGTGGCTTCAATAACCTCATCATATCCTCCAGCTTTTTTTCGTCGAAGCCCGTGCCGGTATGGCCGATATAGTTTAATGTGTTTCCTTTTTTTACGGCTAATATTAGGGCGCCAAAATGCTTGCGGCTGTTTCTGCCCTGTGTAAAGCCTGCAATAATAGCATCCTGGGTTTTATGTTCTTTTATTTTAAGCCATTCGCTTGTCCTGCGGCCCGGGTAATATAAGCTATTGGCCTTTTTAGCCATTATACCCTCCAGGTTAAGTTTAGTAGCTTCCTTATAAAGCCCTTTCCCGTTTGTTTCTGTATGGTCAGAATATTTTATGATCTCATTATTAGGTAACAGCTTTTGCAATAATTTCTTTCGTTCAATTAAAGGAAGCTCGCATGTATCCTTCCCATTAAGGGAAAGCAAGTCGAATACATTATATTGAATAGGGTGGGAGTTATCCATTTTATAATCTTGCAAAAGCTGAAAATCGGGCAATCCCTTTAAGTTAAGTACGGTTATTTCTCCGTCGAGCGTGGCGTTCAAATTCATCTTCTTTAATTGAGCCACCACAAATGGATAAGCGGTATTAAAGTTATTGCCATTACGCGAGTATAATGAAACGTCTTTCCCTTCTAATTCTGCAATGGCCCGGTAACCGTCCCACTTGATCTCAAATAACCATTCCTTGTCATCAAATGCTTTATCGGTTTCTTTTGCTAACATTGGTTTTATAAGGCCTGATGTTTTCTTTTTTTTTAAGTCGGTAAGAAGTTTTCGTTCAAGAGGTTTTTTATTAACAGCTTGGTTATCGGGCTTACTCTCTTTTGCTGTTTCTGCAGTATAGCTTTTCTTAACAGCGTAGTCGTCATTATGTTTTATCAATAACCACGATTTGTCGTTATCGGTATTCTTCATTCTTACCAGGGCAAATTCGCCTTTAAGCTTTTCGCCATGCATTACAAATTTAATACTACCCGATTTGAGCTCTTTTAATAGTGCTTTTTCTGATTCCTTCTTGTCCGATTGGTTTAAATCTGTATAGTAGCCTTTATCCCAAATTTCGACCGTACCGGCACCATAATTGCCTTTGGGTATTGTACCTTCAAAGTCTTTGTATGAATATGGATGATCTTCTACCATAACGGCCAGCCTTTTATCCCCCGGATTCATAGATGGCCCCTTAGGCACCGCCCAGCTTTTTAATACGCCTTCCATTTCCAGTCTGAAATCGTAATGCAGGTGAGAAGCATTATGCCTTTGTACAACAAATATAAGCTTACTTGAACCTTTCGCATGAGCTCCTACGGGTTCAGAGGTTTTTTTGAAGTTTCTCTTTTTCTTATAAAGAGTTAACGCCATTAGGATACTTTTTTATGTTTTCTTTCAAGGCTTTCTTTCAGCTGGGCCATCAAATCTTTGGTTTGGCGATGTACTACCTTTAACTGTGGTTCTTTAATTTTCTTTCCTTTTGCTTTTTCTTTAATAAGCGCTAGTAATTCAGCTGAATACTTGTTTTTGTATTGAGCCATATTAAACTTAGTTGAAAGCTGATTAATAAGAGTAACGGCCATTTGCAATTCGGCTGATTTAACCTCTTTTTTTTCTGGAAGATTAAATTCATCTATTGTTCTTATTTCTTCATTAAAACGTACCCGGTTCAGCACTATAACATCTTCGTGCGGCTTTAATACTGCAAGGCTTTCTTTGTTTCGTAATACAAAACTGGCTACGCCAACCTTATTGGTTTTTGCCAATGCTTCTCTTAACAAGGCATAGGCACGTTGCCCGCTTTTTTCAGGCTCAAGATAATAAGGAGTTTCATAGTAAATGGTATCGATCTCTTCTTCATTTACAAAATTCGAAATTTCTATAACCTTAGTCTTTTTAGCACTGGCAATTTCAAAATCCTTGGGGGTAACCACCACATAATGGTCATTGTACTTATACCCCTTCACTATATCATTCCAGTCTACTTCTTTGCCTGTGCTTTCATTAACCCTTTGATAGCGGATATTAGAAAGATCTTTTTTGTCAAGCATATCTAAATCTAAGTTGCTTGATTGTGTGGCGCTAAACAATTTTACCGGAATATTTACCAGTCCAAAACCTATTGCGCCTGTCCAAATTGGTCTCATGTTAATTGAGTTAAAATCTATTACAAAAATCATTTAATCCTCCATGTTTTATCTTGTATAATTCACAAGATAAATTTTATGATTTACATATTTTAAAAATATAAAGACGCCTGGTTCACCCTCCATTTTGTTTAATTCATCGATTATGTTTTAAAGTGTTATTGAATGAATGGCAAGTTTGCACTATAAAAAATAAAAACTTATGAAAAACTTAAATACAAAAAGCAAGAACGTAGCAAACGAATCAATTAAAATGGTTGGTTTAACTGAAAAGAAAAAATACACGGAAAAAGAATTGGCGGAGTTTAAACTAGTAATTATGGGTAAACTCGAACAAGCAAAAAGTGATCATTTGTTGCTGAAGGAGACTCTTTGTTACAAAAGCACAAATGATACTTCAGACACTTCGCCTGTTTTTAAGGTGATGGAAGATGGGTCAGAAGTAGAAACAAGGGAAGAAACAGCCTTCTTAGCTTCTCGTCAGGAGAAGTTGATACGCGACCTTCAAAATGCTTTAGTGCGTATTGAACACAAAACATATGGCATTTGCCGCGTTACCGGTAAGCTAATACCTAGGCAGAGACTTTTGAGTGTTCCGCATGCAACACTTTGTATAGATGCAAAGTTAGAGCAGAAGTATAATTAATAAGCAAGTAATAGGGTAGAATTTTAGAAGGACTAAAAATAGACTCTTTAGGAATATCGGTTTACCTCTTAATTCATCTGGTTTATCGAGTATTTAACAATACATTGAAAATGTGATTGTAATTTAACGTTAAAATAATTTACTATGCTTACAGAAAACATTACACCCGCCGCCGTAGTAGAAAAGGAACATATCACGAATCTTGTTTTTCCGGGCGATGAAGTACTCCGTTCTCAGGAAGAAATAGCACAAAGGAGAGCCGATGCGGAACGTGGTCTGTTGTTGGGCAATGGCTTTACGAGCAAAGTTTCAATACATTTTCGCGATGCTGAAGGACTAAGAAAGGTTGAAACCACTATTTGGGAAGTAAACGATTCAAGTATAGGATTAAAGAATAATACGTATATCCCGCTTCATAGGATAGTTAAGGTAGAAATTCAAAATGAGAGCCTTAAGTACCCTAATATTTAAAACAGCAACATAAACTATTAGAATATGGTCGTAAAGTAGGGACGTTACATGTTAATTAAGGGAGTAAATAATGAAACCACTGAAGTTACGGTTGAGAAGAATTCTGATAATAGCGATAAGCGTTATTGTTGGAGTTGTGTTGTTGTGTGTGGCCTTAATTTCACCCATTAGTAAGTATTTAATTGAGAAATATAGCGTAAAGTATACCGGAAGGCAAATTAAGGTGGCCTGGCTATATGTTAATCCTTTTACCGGGCATGTTCATTTTAGTAAATTAAAAATATACGAACAAAAGAGTGATATCGTATTCTTCTCAGCAAATGGCCTGACGGTAGATATGGATATGCGCAAGCTTTTATCGAAGGAATATATATTTACACGTGTTACTATAGATGAACCTTACGGTGTAGTTGTGCTGAAAGATAAAAGCACATTTAACTTTACTGATATAGTTGAGTTTTTCAGATCGCCAATACCGGAAATACAAAAACTACCTAAGCCGCCAGGTGAACCAGCGCATTTTAGTATTTTAAATGTGACCATTAAAAATGGAACTTTTTATTTTTACGATACTCTTATAAAGGTAAACTACTTTATAAAGAATTTCAATTTTAAAAGCCCCGGAATGACCTGGAAGGATATGTCTTTTCAAAGCGATGTGTCTTTCGATCCGGGTACCGGCACGGGCCATATTACAGGAAAATATTGGATGAATGTAAGTACTGTAGATTACAATTATTCTTTAAAAATCCAGCATTTAAATATGTCTGTACTCGACCAATATTTACGAAGTATTTCAAATTATGGTACGTTTTCGGCTTTTTTGGATGCTGATATAAGCACGAAAGGAAATTATAAAGACGCGGAAGAGTCAGATACTAAAGGAAGAATATTAGTTAACGATTTTCATTTTGGTAAAAATAAAATAGAAGATTACTTATCTTTTGATACCCTTGTTCTGGCCATGAACGAGGTATATCCTAAAAAACATCTCTATAATCTCGATTCAATGAAGCTCTCGCACCCCTATTTTAAGTACGAGAGCTACGACCATCTTGATAATGTGGAAACGATGTTTGGTAAGGCGGGGGCAAACGTGGCTGCAGCTAATACCGATCCGGCACGTTTTAACCTTGTAATAGCACTTGCGCACTATATAGCAGATTTATCGCGCAATTTCTTCGAGAGCGCCTATAAGGTTAATAAACTGGAAGTGAGCAGAGCCGATCTCAAGTTCAATGATTATTCGGTAAGTGATAAATTTTCAATGGAGGCAAATCCCTTGTATATAAAAGTTGATTCTATTGATAAAAACAAAGGCCTGGTGAATGTTAGGATGACTTCCGGGTTAAAGCCATACGGAGATTTTGCTGTAGTTGCAAGCATTAACCCCAGAGATAGTGCTAATTTTGTGTTGCATTATCATATCGAGAATGTACCGCTTTCGGCTTTTAATCCTTACCTTATTACGTATACCTCTTTCCCATTAGATAGAGGAACATTGGAGTTAAACGGTACCTGGAATGTGCAACAAGGAATTATACAAAGTGATAATCATTTGCTAATGGTCGACCCTTTTATTGATAATAAAATAAAGAACAAAGGGCTAAAATGGGTACCTATGTGGCTGGTACTGGCATTTACCCGAAATAATGGCAACGTTATAGATTACCAGATACCCATTACGGGTAATTTAAAAAGCCCGACCTTCCATTTAAAAAATGTTTTTTTAGATATTTTAACTAATATTTTTGTAAAACCGCCTGCAACCCCTTACCGTATTAAAGTTAAGTCACTTGAAAATGAAATTGAGAATTCGCTCAGCCTTAAATGGGAAATGAGACAAAGCCAGATGTCATCTTCACAAAAGAAATTTGCCGAAAAAATGGCTGATTTCTTATCAAAGACACCCGAAGCTTCAGTTCAAATATATCCTCAACAGTTCGAATTAAAAGAGAAGGAGTACATCTTACTATACGAGGCTAAAAAGAAGTATTATATGTCGTGCCATCCCAATAGGCCGTTTGAGGCAAAGGATTCTGAACTCGTTGAAAAAATGTCGGTTAAAGATTCTGCATTTGTTCGGTACTTAGATAAGTATAGCAAGGGGCAGCTTCTGTTTACTGTTCAGGATAAGTGCAGTAATATTGTAGGTGCCGCTCTTGTTAATGCCCGGTTCAACCAGCTAAATGCGGCCAGAAAAGAAGCGTTCATGTCGTATTTTAAAGAGAAAGGTATAGCTGATAAAGTAAAATTTTTCTCAGCAAAAAATTATATACCCTATAATGGATTTTCGTTTTATAAGGTGGAGTATAAGGGGGCATATCCTGCCTATGTATTAAAGGCCTATCAAAAAATGGATAGGTTAAACCACGAAGCCCCAAGGGAGAAGTATAATAAGGACCGCACAAAAATTGGTGCTATTTAAGCTGGTTTTAAAATTAATTTAAAACGTAAACTATTGTGTTTACCCTTAGTGTATAGGGTTTTACCTAATAATGTTCAGAACAACTTTAATAGGGTATATTTTTGAATAAAAATACGATTATGAAATACTTTATGTACGAAATAGAAGATGACGAGGTAAAAAGCAGTAAAGGCGAAATAGCTGAAGTGCCTGCCGATTATATTGAGTACCAAAACACTTTTGGAATAGAAAGGATTTATTATAAAATAAATGGTACTAAAATAACCAATGTTATTGGTGAAGGATTTAGTGAAGAAACAGCTAAAGCTAGGGTTGAAGATTTTATTTCTGCCCTGAATGTTAATTTGTACTAACCGGCTTTCAAACCATTATTCAGGCCTTGGTGTATAAACTCTCAAAATGATTTTACCACGGGCTTTACCGGTTTCACTGTATTGATGTGCTTGTTTTACTTCTTCTAACGAAAACTCCCTGTCAATAACCACCCGTAAAGTACCCTTATCAATTAATTTGCCTATTTCTTGTAAACGCGCTCCATTTGAAACAACCATAAAGGTTTTGGCTATCACTTCATGCTTAGCGGCAGCTTTTTCATCTACTTGTAAGGTAGAAACAAGAATACCACCTTTTTTTATCACTTGCCATGACTTGGCTTGTGTTTCACCACCAATAGTATCAAAAACCATATCGGCATTTTTAACTATTTTACTGAAATCTTCATTCTTATAATCTATAACCTCATCGGCTCCCAGCGATTTTATGAAATCTACGTTCTCATTTGAAGTAGTGCCAATTACATAAGCTCCGGCAAGTTTTGCAAGTTGAAGTGCAAAAATACCCACGCCCCCTGATGCACCATGAATAAGGATCTTTTGGTCGGGGTTTAAACTGCCAATTTCGAATAACCCAGACCATGCAGTTTGCGAGGCAAGCGGAACACCGGCACTTATATTTAAGGGTATGTTAGGTGCGTGTGCTACCTCGCATACTTTGGCAACGGTATATTCTGCATAAGCGCCATTTCTCATAATGTCTAGTCGTGCAAAAACTCTGTCACCTTCATTATAAGTGGTTACGAGGCTGCCTAGTTGAACCACGGTACCTGCAACGTCCCAGCCAAGTATAAGGGGTAGTTTATGTTTAGCCTGAGTTGCCATATGCCCCTGGCGTATTTTCCAATCAACGGGGTTTACGCCTGCGGCATGTACCCGAATCAAAACTTCGTCAGGCGCAGGTACCGGTACAGCCGCGTCTTCATACATCAACTTATCAATTCCGCCATATTCATGAATTTGTACTGCTTTCATGGTTTTTGTACCTGCTGGCTTGTTCTCCTGTGCCTGTATATCGGGGCTAATGGTTTCCATCTTACTTGGATTATATTTTGTGATGAACTTTAAGCAAATTTAACGTCCATTAAACAGTTTTCTACTCAAATTCGATGAATGAATTCTAATAGAAGGCGGAGGCTAAAAATTAGTAGAGCGAGGTAATTCAAGAATTAAACTATCTTTTTAAGGTGCTTACAGAAAATGTGAAATCGCTGCACTTGGTATGTAGTAACTTGCTGGTAAATATTGTAACATGAATAAGCAAAGTATAGCAGTATTTGGGGCAGAAGGAGAAGTTAGCCAAAGCTTAATTGAAGAAGCTCTGAAAAGAGGCCATTCAGTAACTGCAATTGTAACCGATAGAACTGAATTTAAACTACGCCACCCTAATCTGGTTATTGAATGTAGTAAAGTTAAAAGCAGCGAGATAGTGAGCAGGTTTGCGAAAGGTCATGATACCGTAATAGCTTTTTACGAATTAACTCCCGAAAACACGGATAAGTACCTGAACGCCATGAGTGCTTACTTAAATGGCACAAAGGATTCGTTAGCGTCGCATCTTATTGTAATTAGTCACTCCTATACCTTAAATCTGGGTACGTTGCAACATGCTTTTGAGTTAGGTAAAGCTATCGTTCAAGCGGAGCATTTGGTTTTGGATCTTTTCCGTAAAGAAGAAGAATTAAAGTGGAGCTATATTATTAGATCGGAACCTGAAAAGGTGGCTAGCGATAATGAAATACAACTTAATGCAGATGTGCTTATTTATCACTCGCAAGGGGAGCATAGAATAAAACCTAAAAGCCTTATAAGTGAGCTATTTAGCGAGGTTGAAAAGGATATTTTTAAACTTCAATAGGGTTACCTATAAATTTTGAAGCTTCCTCACTTCGTTATGTACCGATTGTATTATATCGAGCTTGCCCATAGTAGAATACCGCTTTAACCGATGTTCATGTTTACACGCCTCTGATCTCGATTTAAATGATCGTGTATAATGAATGGTTATTAAGTAATCGTCATTAATACCATCTGTGTTTTTCAATTTCTTTTTTATGTTGTTTGTGGTTCCTACATGCAGGGTAGAATCAGCTTGTTCTGCTATATATGTATACCAGGTTAAGGCTTTTAGCATATCGAGATTATTAAAAAAAAACTCTATTAATGCCTGCAATGTATAAGCTCAACAATCATGACTATTTGAATAATCGACAACCACTTAAAATTAGAGGTTAAATGACAAAATGCGCGCCGTAAAAAAAAGAACTGTTATGGTTATTGTCAAAAACCTTTTTACCATCATTTTTCAATACTCTACCTATTAAGAAAGGGCAGATATCGAATAGATAAGTAATTGGTATGTGGCTGGGTTATTTTTGAGATAATAAAAGAACACTAAATAATTAAATATATATGAAAACTAGGTTTTTAATAATTGCAATATTTTCAGCTTGTTTCTATATTAATTCAAGCGCTCAGGTACAACCTACGGTTCCTAGCAATAACCCTTCTTTAAACCCTTCTAACCCTAACCCGCTTTATACTCCTACTGTGAATCTAACCCCAACGGTTAACCCGACTCCAACCATTAACCCGACCCCAACAACTACACCTACCGTTAACCCAACTCCAACTATTAATCCTACGCCCACCACAAATCCAACTCCGACGTTAAATCCAACTCCCACTATAAACCCAACTCCTACAATAAACCCAACCCCTACAATAGTACCGGGCCATAATGGGTAAAAGTTTGTAAAGTTTAAAACGATAGATATGAAAAAGAAAAAACAAATAAAAGAGGATGAAAGGTATTCGATACATGATGAAAATGAATACAATGAGGTAAATGTAGCGCCGGTTGAAAAGTTAGAGCCTGAAAAGTCTATTATAAAAAATGGGTACTACACAGGTAAATTAAAATATGGATATGCTGAACAGGTAGGTGACGAACATGGCCCTTTTAATGAGAATAAGAAAAAGCCTGAAAAGCGAGAGAAGAGAAGAAGAAAGAAACGATAAGAATTATAAACGTAAATAATTAACAAAATTTTAAACTGATATAACATGAAACTAATAAGAGATCTAATTAATTCATTCTTAAAGCTTATTGATAGAATGACAAGTGATGAGAGTGAAAATATGAATGCTGGCAAGAAATGGGGGAATTTTAAGGGTCTAATAAGAAGCCTTAAATTCGACGAATACGGTAATCCTATATATAGCCGCGAATAAGCCCGGTCGTTAGAGTGGGTTATTGAGTCTGTTATGATTGTATATGGAAATTATACAACTAATTATTACTTTGCGTACTGGCTGCAATAAAACTTATCCTTCAATTTTGCTTGATATAATATTAACTTAAAACTATAAAACTAAATGAAAAATCAAAAATTAGTATTTGCAAGCATTCTTATTGCTTTATTTGGCTTTGCATCGCTTGCAATGGCACAAACCACCAAAACAAGTTCTACTACAACCAATGCGGATGGTACTACTACTAAAAAATCAACAACAAAGTCTGTTTCTAAAAAACAAAACAAAAAGGGAACCAAAAGCTCTACTAAGTCTAAGTCAGAAACTAAGAGCGAAACCAGCCCAACAAAATAACTCTTATTGGTTAGAAAGTATAAAAACCTGCTTCAAGCAGGTTTTTTTTGTGGGTTATTAAATAAAAAGCCAAGACTAGAAGTTCTTGGCTTTTTTTATAGAGTTTACTAAACCTTATTTAGACTGGTTCTGACATGCAGTAGCCGTTGATAAGTGCTTACGTAATGTTGGTAAGGTAGCAGTTGCCCATTGCTTAATATCCTGGTCGGTAGAGGTGGCAGAATCCTTTTCAAATAACTTAATAGCATCTTTATGGCCGCTCACCATCATATCTGAATAGTCTTTATCAAATGCGGTGCCAGATTTTTCGCTGAGTTTTTTGTAATCACTCTGAGCATCGTCATTTGGCGAGGCAGGTAGCATTACTGACTTCTTACTTGCTAAAGCAGATAACTCGTTCATGCATTTGCGATGATCATCTTCCATCATTTTACCCATATCTCTCACAGCAGGTAACGAACCATTTTGCTGAGCCAATTGCCCTAATTGAATTTCTTCCAGGTTAATATTGGCAACTTTTATAAGGAACTTTTTATCGTCACTGTTCTTGCTACTGTCTGTTGTATTTGTTCCTGTTGTACCGGTGTTTTTGTCTTGAGAGTTATTACTGCAAGCCTGCATGCTTAATATTGACGCAAACATTACTGTTTTAATTATTATAGAATATGGTTTCATTTATTTTAAATTTAAGTTTTTTTGTTTAATTAGTTGCGCCAAATATGGGGCATATATATAATAAGGCCATTGTATGATTTGCATAATAAATTGTATTATTTACTTGTGTAAATAAGATTGAATACCAATTATATATACGAATAGATAAATTATATAGGGTAGATGCAATAGCCCGGAACTAATTTTGTTGTAATATATTAATAACCATATAATTTATAGTAATATGCAAACACGCACAACCGGAATAGTCCTCATTGTAATTGGAATAGTTATGATGATATACACAGGGTTTAATTATGTAACAACCAAAAAAGTAGTTGATATTGGTGCTGTACAAATTGACAGCAAAGAGAATCATCACGTAGAATGGCCACCAATTTTAGGCGCAGTACTAATTATAGGTGGTGTTATTGCAATGGCATCTGGTAAAAAATCGAATGCCTAAATACTGCAATAAACAATAGAAACTAGTTCTGATTATTTACCCAACAAGAAATCATCTCTTTCTTGTTGGGTACTTTTATTTGCTGCCGATAGTTCCAGTATTAATGCTTGATTTACAAAAAAAAGAAAGGCAACCTAAGCTGCCTTTCTCGGCGTTTACCACTCAAAACGCCTCCGGTTCGTGTAGAACCAGTACTAAAATGCAAGTGGAAAATATCTTTGTCTCTTCATTAAGAAGAACTTTCCCATTTGTACTATTTTAATGCTAAGGTATAGTTGCGATAATACGTAAAGGTTTTAAATTCGATTAACAGGATGAAAACGGTGGTAGGATATTATAATTAAGCAATAGAGTTTTGTAAAGTCTTTTTTTTTGAACTAGTAATGACACTTGCCACATTCTAACCCTCCCATATCGGCTTCTGTAATCTTTTTGTCTGCACCAAATTTCTTGTCTATGGCCTGGTGCAGGTGAGTATAGTATCCATTACCCTCCATTTGAACAGGTGTCTCCCTATGGCAGTTAATGCACCAACCCATAGTTAATGTTGCTGCTTGTTGGTTAGTTGTAAAGGAAGAGCAGTCGCCATGGCATTTTTGACAAGCAATTTTGCCAATTATTACATGCTGGGCATGATTGAAATACGCAAAATCGGGTAATGAATGTACTCTGTTCCATTCAATGGGATGTTGAGGGTTAGTGTAATCTCCTTTTACCGGATCCCAACCGGTTGCATAGTATATCTTGGCTATCTCTTTTTGATATTCAGGGTTGGTTCCCTGAATACCCTTATGGCAATTCATGCAGACATTTAAGGTAGGTATGCCGGCTACCTTACCTTTTTCGGCACCTGAGTGGCAATATAAACAGGCAATACCATTATCGTCGGCATGTACTTTGTGAATAAAGTTTATGGGTTGAGATGGGTGATAACCCTGGTTAACATCAATACCCCACATATATTCCCAGCCATATAAGGATAGTAATGTGAAAATGGAAATACAAACTAGAGCAAACTTAGTTTTGTTATTGTATATCCATCTTTTAAAATCTTTCCAAATATTGGTGTCAATGGGTGGCGCTGAATGTTGTTTTTCACTTAATACAAGTTGTAGTGTTTTGCGTACGGTGCGCAATACTACCGTAGCAATTGCTAATACGCCGACGACAATAAGCCATATCCACGGCTTTTTAGTTGTTTTAACTTGTTCAGCCCCTGCTGTTCCCGATGCAGCTTGTATCTCCTTGGTAATGGCAGCATCGGCCTTAGGTGGGTTAGCCAGGTAGGCTATAATGTTTTTGATCTGAGCATCATTTAAGATCCCTTCAAAAACAGGCATGGTAGTGCTGTTGTTGTCGTTAAAAACCTGGTTGGCGTAAGCGTTTCCACTTTTACGAAAACCAACATTGTTCTTGATCCATTTCGCCATCCAGTCTTCATAAGGAGAAGGCACCCTATCGGTAACACCCTCTAAGCCGGGGCCAATTATTTTATTACTGCCAATACTATGGCACATTCCGCAGTTTACTTTAAAAAGTTTAGCGCCTTCTTGGGTGTTAGTCGCAAATAAAGGGTTCCGAAAGAGTAATAAAAGGATGAGCAATATAAATCTTGCTGGTAAGTGTATGCGTTTGGTCGTCATGTAAAAACAAACCTAAATAGATGTTGAAAATAAATAGTTGTTATTCGATGAAGTACTAATAATGAAAGGTTAAGTTTTTGTAGTAAAGGGTAAACCATATCTTTTAGCCTTTCTGTTTTTTTTGAATGAAAATCTTTAAACGAACTATTGGGATAAATAATGTTATTTTGTTTTTTTACTTAAAACAATGAAAGCTAATATTCCTGAAACAAATAAGAAAAGAGTAGTTATTATAGGCGGCGGCTTTGGCGGCTTAAAACTCGCCCGTAAACTGGCGGGAACCGATTACCAGGTGGTATTAATTGATAAGAATAATTATCATCAGTTTCAACCTTTATTCTATCAAATAGCAACATCTGGCCTTGAGCCAAGTGCCATTTGTTTTCCATTCAGAAAAGTATTTCAAAAAAGTAAGAATGTATATGTAAGAATTACGGAGGTGACTTCAGTAAACACCCGGGAGAATTATATTAATTCCGGAATAGGGATGATCAAGTATGATTTTCTTGTGTTGGCAATAGGGGCAGACACCAATTATTACGGGAATAAAAACATTATGGAACATTCCTTGCCTATGAAATCTGTTACCGAAGCTATGGATATAAGGAACAAGGTACTGGAGAATTACGAGAATGCTTTAATAACAGAAGATAAAGCCCTTAAGAATGCTTTAATGAACATTGTTATTGTTGGAGGAGGACCAACCGGGGTAGAGGTGGCTGGTACATTGGCTAACATGAAAAAGCATATTTTACCTAAAGATTATCCTGAACTTGACTTTAAGGAGATGAATATTTCTCTGATAGAGACTACACCAAAATTATTGAATGGAATGTCAGAAGCTGCTTCTAAAAAAGCTAAGCAGTACCTGGAGAAGCTTGATGTGCATGTACTTACAAATACAAGCGTAAAAGATTATAACGGGCAGCAGGTTCTTTTAATGGACGGTACTACTATCGATACCAAAACAATGGTATCGGCCGCAGGGGTTATAAGTAATAAGCTGGAAGGAATACCGGAAACTGCGCTGGCAAAAAATGGAAGAATTATAGTTGATCAGTTTAACAGAATACAAGGGAGTGATAATGTTTTTGCAATTGGTGATATTGCATTACTTAAAGAAGAAGCTTATCCCAATGGTCATCCACAAATGGCGCAGCCAGCCATACAGCAGGCCAAAGGTGTCGCCAATAACCTGAAAAATATTGAAAAAGGAAAGCCGTTAGTGCCTTTCCACTATAAGAACCCGGGTTCAATGGCAACAGTTGGTAAAAACCTGGCGGTGGTCGATTTACCGTATATTAAATTTCAAGGATTTTTTGCATGGTTAGTTTGGATGCTTGTCCATCTCATGTCTATAGTCGGTATTAAAAACCGGGTAATGATATTCATTAATTGGGCTTGGAGCTATGTAACCTATGATCAGTCTCTTCGATTAATATTAAGAGCCAAAAACAAGAAGCTATAGCTGTTGTTTTACTCAATATCGTAAGCGAATCCCGCATTTAATAAAATGAAGCGACCCCGGAAAATTAATTAATCAACGGGTATTTCGGCTTTACTAAGTAGTGCGGGTTTATTTTTTTTTATCCAGATTTAACTTTACAATACAGCGTAAACAAGGCGTTTTTTTAACGATAAGAATACTTTGTTCAATCTCTTTTTTGTGTAGTTAATAGAAAATATCTAAATAAAAAAATATTGTGCTCTAATTTGGCGCTATAAACGTCAAAATAATCAGATCATTTTAATTCAAACTAACCAATGAGCAAACAAAAAATAGCTCTTTTCGGAGCAACAGGTAAAGCCGGAGGAAATATAATGGCTGAGGCATTAGACAGAAAACATAAAGTAACAGCTATTACATACGATATAAATAAGGTGCCTGTTAATCATCATAACCTTAATGTGGTGTATGGGCATATGATAAACAAGGAAGAGATAGAAAACCATGTAAAGGGGCATGATGTTGTGATAGCGGTTCACGAACCATTACCTGTTCATCCCATTGAGCATGTTAAATCTATACGTGCGGTAATTGACGGCAGCAGAAAAGCCGGTGTGCGGAAATTGGTTGTTATAGGACATCCAATCCACCGTCCTATAGAAAATACAATGGAATTTTATGATCTGTGGAAACCTATAATTTTAGCCCAGCGTGAAGCTTTAAAGTTGTTTCAACAAGAAGGATTACTTAATTGGACGTATTTATATTCGGCAAACCTTGAACCTGATACCAGAACAGGACGAATTGACAGACAAGATAAGATGTGTTTGGCGAATAATAGGGAAATTAGAGAAGTTCCGTTGAAAAACTATGTGTCAATTGTACTTGATGAAGCAAATGCTAAAAAACAGGCGTCAAACTTTGTTTTGAGAGATAATAATTTAGTGTTGGAAGGCCAACTTAGATAAAATAACCTCACGATGGATATAAAAACTACACCCAGGAGAACCAAAAAGACAGTAAAGAATATCAATAAAATAGTGGACACCTCAAAGGTTTGGGTAGTGTTAAATATTGATAAAAATGGATTTCACTACCAGTCTTCCCAGAAAGAAGATGGCTTAATACTTATGGCTCTCGCTATGGCTTCTAATAATAATGACTGGGAGATGGTGAAGGAATACGTTGACAGTATTAGATATAATGGCCCGATAGCAGAACTAAATGGATCTGCTAAACCTAACTCTCGTTTAGGAAATAAGTGTTGATTTTTTTTTGAACTTCTTGATTGGGCGGAATCACAAAATGGAATAAGTATATACTTCGGAGACTGAAAACGTACTAAATCTGTATACACTTGTGATTATAAACTGGTCTCAATCTCTTGCCATACATACGATAGCCTATCTACCTCGCTAACCAGTTCGTTAATAATATTATCTATTTCTATAATCTTAGTAAGTCCTTTGGGTTTACTTAATGAGATCTCATCAGCGACTGTATATCTATCCGGAGATGTTCTCCTTTTAATGAAAAGATCAATTGAGTGTAAGTAGGCCCATGCAAACTGATCTTCTTTTTTGAAGAGGTCTAGTGTTTCCGATTGTATAAATGCAATAGGCTTCCATAGATCAAAAAACACTTTTGTATTCTCTAATTTTAATGACATCGGGTGACCCAGTGAAATGACCTGGTTAACACCGGCTATTTTTGCTGCAGTAATCAAAGACCTATTAGCATCTATATGTTCTTTAAGACACGCTGTCTCAGGCTCATATAGGCATACCACCGTGTCGTATCCATCAATATACTTTGCAATATCAATGGTATTAAATATATTACCCTTTACCACAACGAAGTGGGAATGAGTTAACCTGAATTCTCGCGGATCATCTACAATAGCCATAACGCTATGGCCCTTCTGAAGAATTTCTTCAGTTATTTGCCATAGCGCTTGACTATTCGTTCCTAAAATTGCTATTTTCTTTGTTTTCATAAATTCAACTTAATAGCTCATTGAATTATATAATACCCGATTTATTATTTTACTACTACAACCAGGTACTTAGATTCACTCCAGAATGCGGCAGGATCTTTAATGATCAGAGAATCTGACTTATGATTGGTTGTAACTGTGTAAGAACTAGCAGGGTGGGTAGTAATTACCTTTTCAAATTTATTGTTAAGCGGTATAACATTTAAGTTGGTCATATCGGCCTTGGTAAAGTAGCTGGTATTAACATTTGGGTTAACCGCAGCTGTTCTTCCAATACCTACAAATCCACCTTCTTTAGTTATAACACCGCTCTTTTTGAAATCTTTGGTTGTACCAACTGCATAATATATCGTATGCATTTCGGTAGTCATTCTTGATATTTTACCGTTTTGATTTCCAATAACAACCATACTATCGTTAAACTGGTGTATAATGTTTCTAAGTGAATCGTTCTTGCCGGCAAGTTGTTTTTGTAAAACAGCAATTCCTGAATCTTTTTCAGCAAGTTCCTGTGAAAGGTGGTTCTCCATCTTTTTGATTTCTTTATTCTCGCTGTCAATTTTCCTTAGTTTATTCTCTAAAGCATATATCTCTCTGTGATACTTTAATAATTGGTTATTTATGCTCCTAATATCTTCAACCGCGTTTTTCCTGTTCTCAAAGCCATTGGTATTCATCGATAGTATTTTTTCTGCACTCTTAATGCTATCCAGGTTATCCTGAATATCATTCATCGATTTTACATAGGCCAAAATGGTTGAGTCTTTCTTACCACCCTCACGCATTAGTGTTGAATCCTGGGTGCTTAAAGTTTTGATCTGTTGTTCTTGCTTATTATTACAGCCACTTACAATTAAAGTAGCTATAGAAATATAGGCTAGTGTTTTCATTAGGTTTTATTAGTTGGTTAGTACTGTAAAATTAATTTGTGAAGTTGAAAAGGATTTTGTTTTTTCGGTGAACAGTTTATTTTAATAGACACGCTGTTTTAAAATAGCAATGAATATGAGTACTTTATCTCAGTTGTTATTTATCAGTTGCTACAATTGCTGTTTTAGTAGTGCCGAATAATATTTCTACCCTTCTGTTTTGTTCTTGCTCCATATCAGTACAAATTACACCTTCAACGCAACTGTTTACAAAGTTGGTTTTTCCAAAGCCCCTAGGAAGCATCCTTTTCCTGCTAACGCCCTTTGATGCTAGGTAATTAACGGCGGCGTTTGAACGTTTGTCTGATAATACTATGTTATAAGAATATGAACCTCTGCTGTCGCAATAACCATTCACACTTGCATATAGGTCAGGGTTTTTCGACATAAATAAAGCTACGCTATCTAGTATTTTAGCATCTCTTGCCCTGATGTTCGATCTGTCAAAGTCAAAGTGAATGCGAATAGCTTCATCATTGGTTACACTATACTGCTTCTGAACTGGTGGTAAAGCAAAATGACGAACTGTATCGGTATGTACCGTATCTAAAACGGCCAATTCATGCTTTGGCGGACATTGATAACCTACAACATACATATCTGTACTAACATGGCATGGTAAGCTGTCTTTATCAATATCAAAATAGTAGATGTCTTCGCTACCGGTAGCTGAGTTTCTGTTAGATGAGAGGTAGCCAATTTTGCCTGCCTTGGTAAAGGTTATACCATAATCATCGCCCGATGAATTAAATGGGGCCTTTAACACTGCTGCCTTTTCAAAAGTTCCATTTGCGTTTTTAGACACACATATGTCCATTCCTCCATAACCTGCATAACCATCTGATGAGAAATAGAAGTTTCCGGCGGTATCCATGGTAGGGAATTTCTCATTACCAAATGTGTTAATGTTTGGGCCCATGTTCACCGGCTTGCTCCAGCCATTGGCTGTCTTATCACAATAGTAAAGGTCAACACCTCCGTATCCGCCGGGCATATCAGATGAGAAATAGATCCTGGAGCCATTATTTGTTAAATATGGTGTGGCTACTGAAAACGTATCGCTATTATATTGGAAAGGCTCGTCCTTAACCCAGATGTTGTTTTTGTAGACCGCTACATAAATCTTGTTTCGTTCTATATTTAATGTTCTTTTCTTTTCTCCTTTTAGCTCTTTACTAACCCTGTTAATATAAATGGTGTCGAAGTTTTTTGAGAAACAAACGGGGCCATTATGATACTTTTCGTTAACTACGCTACTTTGTATTGGAGCAACATTAGAAAAACTTGTATCAGTGTTGCCTTTTTTTGCATAAAAAACATGCAGGTAGTGTTCACCATCCCATTTATATATTTTTGAACCAAAACCGTTCGCTTCACGAGATGAAATGAAAACGATACCATCTTTGTAAGGCACCGGGCATAAATCTGATGATTGGGAATTGAGCGAAGAAACACCAGCTACCTTAATAGGAAGATCATATTGTTGATCTTTTATTATAGTATCGCAAGAACTTGCATAAAATTGGCCTCTTTGATCAGATGGCATCATTTGGTTATACATAATAAATGCATCTTTGGCGTTAGCATAGCGGCCGCTAGCCTTCAGCATTAAGCCATAATCAAGGTAAAATGCAGCATTGTCATAATGCCCTATTTTGTTAACCTCGTCATAAGCTCTTGTTGCGTCCGCATATCTATGCATTTTCTGGTAGCATTCGCCAAGCTTATAGTAAGTAGCTTGGTCGGGGTGTTTTGCAGCGGCTTTTTCGTATAAATGAGCTGCCTTGCAATAATCCCATTTCGCGTATAATCTATCTGCACGTTTTACTTGTGCGAAGCAGCTTGCTGTTATTAAAACTGCAATTGCTATTGTCAATATCCTTTTCATATCGTTGTTTTTAATTTATTAGAAGTACTTAGGGCTTGTCATTCGTGTTTTATTACAATTTAAATCCCATCCAAGCATTATTTCATGGGTTCCATACATGTAGTTACCATCGTGGCTAGGATAGAAGTCATAAGAATAACCGAACCTTATCAGGTTAGCAACATCATATTCAACACTCAATACAACAATATTGTCCATGCCGTTTACGTCAATTCTCTTATCTGTACGTAAGCCTGCTCCCAGGTATAATTTGTTATAAAAGATGAGCGACGCGTCAATATCCAGATCTATTGGTGCACCTTGTACATATTTTAATAATATAGATGGCCTTATTCCCAGGTTTTCACTAAAGTTGGTTACAAAACCTGATGTTAGATAATAGGTTCGATACAGTTGCGCACTGGTCGAACTATAATCTCCTTCCATGCCGAAGTTAGGTTGTAATAAATGCTTTACTGAAAATCCTGCAAAGAAACGGTCTTTATAAAGGTATAAACCTGCATTAGCATCAGGTACCCATGCCGAAGCCGAGCCCGCATTAAAAGTAGGATCTGCTTGATTCTCTAATGCTATCCTGTTCATTGCTATAGATAGGTTGTCCATGCAACCTTCAATGCCGAATGATAATTTCATATCATCGCTAAGGGGTAGGTGATAGGCAAAAATTGCGGATACATCGGTTGTGGTTAGTGGGCCGGTATTATCATTATAGAATTGGAGGCCGAGACCTACGTTGCTATTTGGTACCATGCCATGCATTCCAACCGATTCAGTTGTTGGTGCTCCTTCTAAACCAACCCATTGTGTGCGGTATACCATGGTGCCCGAAAATACTCCGCGGCTACCGGCATAAGCTGGGTTAATATATAATGGATTGAAGAAATATTGAGAGAAGGAAACATCTTGTTGGGCAAATAACCCCAGAGAGGCTGTTATTCCGATTATTGTTGATATAATTTTAGTTTTCATGATTTATGTTTTTTGTATGTAGCTCGTTATTTATCTTTTAATGAATACCCATCCGCGTTTTTCGGTATTGTTATATTTAACTATGTAGTAATACGTGCCGTCAGGCAGATTGGTGCCGTTGTTGTCTTTTCCATCCCACCTAACAGTGGTGTTGTTGTAATTACTTCCGCTCCATACTTCACTTCCCCAGCGATTGATGATTTGAACGGTATTATCCTGGTAGCAATCGAGCATTGGTATATTCCACCAATCATTAATGCCATCGCCGTTTGGTGATATACCGGTATAAAAATCATCGCCACCAAATGTTACCTGTACTTCGTTTGTCGCATGGCAACCGGTAATAGTATCGGTTTCGGTTAAAGTATAGGTTGTTGTTAACGTTGGTGTTGCTGTAGGTCGCGCAATAGTGCTTGAGCTCAAACCCGTAGCCGGAGTCCATACATAGGTATCGCCCGCAACAGATGCACTACCTAGAGTAACACTTCCTTCGCCGCATAATATTTGGGCTGCACCTGTATTTGCTGCAGGTAATTGGTTCACTTTAACTGTTACTGTATCGGTATTTGAGCAACCCAGGTTTGTTACTGTTAAGGTATAAAGTGTAGTTGCGGCAGGACTTGCGGCAGGGTCACTAATAGTATCTGAACTTAACCCGCTTGAAGGTGTCCAGTTGTATTTTAAACCAGTGGTAGCCGTTGTGCCAATCATTGCACTATCATTTCGACAAATTGTTTTATATGAACCTGCATTAGCGGTTGGTGGTGTAGATACACTTACTACTACAGTATCGGTTGCACTGCAAACCCCATTTGTAGCGGTAACTACATAAGTAGTTGTCGTAATGGGACTAGCTTGTGGCTGAGAAATGGTAGCAGAACTTAATCCTGTTATTGGAGACCAGCTGTAAGACATTCCTGCAACAGATGCAGAACCAATAGCTGTGCTGTCTCCTATACAAACTCCCTTATCAGCACCTGCATTAGCAATAGGCGTTGGTAATACGGTTACGGTTACAATGTCCGTCTTGCTGCATGTCCCGTTATTAGTTGTAAGTGTATATATTGTTGTAGATATAGGACTTGCGTTAGGTTGAGCAACAGTTGAAGAGCTTAAACCCTGAGCAGGAGACCAGCTATAAGTTATTCCTGAGAGTGATACGGTTCCAATAGAAGTGCTATCGCCTTTGCAAATGTTCTTATCAGCGCCTGCATTAGCAGTTGGTGCCGGATTAACGGTTACAACTACCGTGTCCGTATTACTGCAAACTCCGTTTGTAGCGGTAAGTACATAAGTGGTTGTACCCACAGGGCTTGCACTAGGTTGTGAATTTGTTGATGAACTTAAACCTGCAGCCGGAGCCCATGAGTAAGTTACACCTGAAATAGAAGCTGAGCCTATTGTTACACTATCAAACCTGCAAACGGTTTTATCAGAACCAGCGTTAGCAATCGGTTGAGGTGATACGGTTACAATAACTGTATCTTTATTGCTACAGGTGCCATTAGTTGCAGTTAACACATAAGTGGTAGTTGCAATTGGACTTGCATTTGTTTGTGAAGATGTTGATGAGGCCAAGCCTGTTGATGGAGACCATGAGTAGGTCACTCCTAAAACCGAAGCTGAGCCAATTGCAGTGCTATCGCCTTTGCAAATGGTTTTGTTAGCCCCTGCATTAGCAGTAGGTAATGGATTAACAGTTACAACTACAGTGTCTGTATTGCTGCAAATACCATTAGATGCTTTAACTACGTAAGTAGTAGTAGTTACTGGGCTTGCATTTGGTTGTGAACTTGTTGAAGAGCTTAAACCTCCAGCTGGTGACCAAGTATAAGAAATACCTATAACAGGTACGCTACCAATAGATACGCTATCGCCCTTGCAGATGCTTTTATCAGAACCTGCATTGGCAATAGGTTGTGGGTGCACACTTACTGTAACAGTATCTTTATTGCTACATGCGCCATTAGATACGATGAGGGTATATGTGGTTGTGCTGGCAGGGCTTGCTTTAGGTTGTGCTACAGTATCGTAGTTTAAACCTGCGGCAGGAGACCAGCTATAAGTTAAACCGGCAATGTATGGGGTACCTAATACCACACTATCATTTTTGCAAATGCCTTTAGCTACACCTGCATTTGCTATAGGTTGAGGTAAAACAGTTACAATTACAGTATCTGTATTGCTGCAAATGCCGTTAGAAGCAGTTAACACATAGGTTGTTGTTGCTATAGGATCCGCATTAGGTTGAGAATTTGTAGAAGAACTTAAGCCGCCCGCCGGAGACCATGAATACGAAATGCCTGCAACTGCTGCACTACCAATAGTAGCAGTATCGCCTTTGCAAATAGTTTTATCTGTACCGGCATTAGCAACAGGTTGTGATAATACGGTTACTAAAACCGTATCGGTATTGGAACAACCTATTAATGTATCTGTTAATGTTAAAACATATTTTGTAGTAACTAAAGGACTTGCATTAGGTTGGGGTATAGTATCATAGTTTAATCCGGTAGCTGGTGTCCATTTATAGGTCATTCCAATGCTTAGAAGGGGAGCTGGCGTTCCTATTCTTACGCTATCTCCCAGGCATACTGAAGTATCGCGCCCGGCATTAGGTTTTGGTAATGGGTTAATTATAACAAAAGTTTGTGCAGTGTAGTCGGTGCATCCGTCAGCATAGGTAACACCTACATAATAGTCTCCTGCCGAAGTAATACTTATTGTTTTAGTTGTATCTCCATTCGACCAGAGGTAACGCGAACCATTTGATGCAGTTAGGCTCATAACTGAGCCTGCACAAAACTGAGCAGTATCACCTTCGGTAATATATGCTGATGGAACTGGTTTTACAATAATTTTTACTGAGTCTGTATTTTTACATCCTGTTAATGTATCTGTTACTACCAATGTATACATAGTAGTATCGGTTGGGCTGGCCTTAGGGTTAGAAGTGGTGTAAATACTCAAGCCACTATTAGGTGTCCATTTATAAGTAAGGTTTGCGCTGGAAGCACCGCCAATTGAAATAGTATCGCCGTAACACATTGTTTGAAGCCCACCTGTAATTGCAACCGGCGAGGCATTAACAGTGATGAAAACCATAGCTGTATCGCAATTTTCAGGTGTTTCATTATCACATACTACATATGTAATAGTATCCTTACCTGAGAAGTTGTTGTTAGGCGTATAATTTATAAAGTTTCCGTTTAAAGAAGCGATACCGCTTTTAGGTGCTAGATAAATGCTTGTAGTTAACGGATCTCCGTCGGCATCATTATCGTTAGCCTGTACGTTAATTACAACCACGCCGCTATTTTCGCAAATTGTAACTGAGTCATTCTTTGCTACCGGTTTGGTAGGAGGTGGGTTATAGATTAATCTAAATACTGATTTAGTATTGCCTGTCTTTATATAGCTTGCGCTGAAACCTATGCCTGCGCAAAACAAAAAGATGAAGAGTGTAAGTAGTTTTATATTTTTTGTTTTCATTTCGTAGCTTTTTTACGTGTGTTTTATGCTAAGGCATGATAAGTGGTTGTATAATTCGTAACATTTCATGCATTATTAGCAATGACTTGAGTCGCCTAAATCTGTTTAATACAAAGGGATTCGGAGGTTTTAAAGTTGAAAAATAATCCTTGAGCTATGCATTACTCAAGTTGGGCAGTTCAATCACCTTGTTTGCCGATTTTTTTATTTTAAAAAACAGGACGAAGTAAGTTTGTATTATAAAATACAACGGATTGATCCGTGACCTAATAAATGCTAAAATGAAAATCAAAAAAATAAGCACCCTGTTATTCTGCTTAATAATTGGAATTGTTTTGAACTGCCTTATGGCTCAACCTAAAGACCCTGTAAGGAATTACACGTTTGCTGTTTCAAATTCAGCAAAAGATAATGTAGTGTATGTATCCACTGTGTTTTGTTGGCAATGTTCCTCAAATAGCCCGTGCAATGGTATTTTATATGGAAAGAATACCTCAACACCTTGTGATTTTTTAGCTAAATGGGCTCTTTCTGTTTTTAAAAAAGAACGTCCTGAGTTTGATGGAAAGGAGGCTACCGTCAATTGCCTTACAGAGAGTTTGAGTATGTATAATTATAGTAATGAAAAATCTATAGAGAAAGATAGGGACGATGTTATTAATAATTATAAAAACAAACTTCATAAAACAGTTATTGTGGTTTCCTTTCCGCTTTGCATGGAATAGCAATATAATATGTAATACAAAACAACTATGCCTGAGGGACCATCAATACTATTGTTGAAAGAAGCAGTAGAAGAATTTAAAGGCAAAAAAATAATTGCAGTTTCGGGTAATAGTAAAATTGAGAAAGATCGGTTGTTAAACCAAAAGATCGTTTCATTTAAAACCTGGGGAAAACATTTTCTTATCTGTTTTAAAGGCTTTACTGTTAAAATACACTTGCTTATGT
>Ga0206844_10068_pt1 | contig 38885 bp, 33 predicted proteins | sample Alteio_BWOrgCont_22_FD_152907 | JGI IMG/M metagenome (GOLD analysis project Ga0206844, IMG submission 152907) | Enriched cells from forest soil in Barre Woods Harvard Forest LTER site, Petersham, Massachusetts, United States -... | ecosystem: Environmental > Terrestrial > Soil > Temperate forest >...
CTGTGCAGACGGATACTGGTTGCAAGAGCTCCGATAAACAATGCCTGCAATCACGTAAACCTTGAGCGAGAGAAACTTATTCGGGATGCAAGAACTTGAGCAGCACACAATTTTTCTCCGTGAACATATCATGCTCCCCGAAGGTATTACCTTGGCAGGAAATAGCATTTGCGAGGGATGGGTTATCTTGCAGTCCGGGGAGGCAACGTGGCTGGATAAAGCAATTCGAGGCCTGGGGTGGAATTCGAATATGCTCACACGAACATACTGGAGAAGCGGGTATGCGAATCGCGCTCAGGATGCAATCTATAAAGCGGCACAGCTCGCTCTTCGTAAAGTGGACAAACGCTTCAATGCTGCTGAGATCGGGCACGTCATCGTGGTCAAACGCCTGTGGTTCTACGTTGCAAGGGTCGGCATCTTTTCTCGTTGCATTCAGGAAAACCCATTTCCCGGTATCAGCGAGGAACTTTCGACGGTACAGTGACCAATGACATTTAAATCGAGACATCCGCAAATGTAACAAATGAGCACGGCAACGGCTTTTCCACCGCATGAGGAGAGGCTGATGAAATGCAGTGATGGCGGCACGGCGACCATTCACCGCGTATGCTTAAGATATAGTCCCGGATATTCTTCCTCGCCTCAAGCATCCATGCTTCGCTCCAGACGAGCACCTTTCAAGTAAGACACAGGACGACTGGAGCCACCATGAGCCTCATTAAAAAAGCTGACGTAAATAATTACCTTGCTGCACGGCGCAAAAAATTGATCTTTCCGTTCGCACCAGTGACCCAGCCGGATGCCACCGGTTACTCGGGAGATGAACTTCGCCGTACGAAGGCGAATGCATTGCGTTCTGCGGACCCATCAACAGCCAAAAAGCCACAATCGTGAAACCCCACGCGATGTTCCTGCGAGCGGGATGCGTACTGCCTGATGGGCTTGATCTGACACAGGAGCAGTTTTGCGGAACATGGATGTCTGTCAAAGATACGATGGCCCCCGCTCTGGATGTAAAAGTCAGAAATGCAGGTTGGCACTTCATGTGGTTGGAAGATGTCTATGCCCGTTTCGGTGTAGGCCGCACAGCGACATCGGCTATCGATAAAGCAATAGCTCGTGCCTTGGATCGAATCAAGGACAGGTTCAATGCCGCTGAACTGGATTCGGTAAGTGTCTCGAAATTCCTGGGCTTTCGGGTGGCGAAGATCAAGCTTCACTCTCGCCAGATACAGCAGCAGGCCTCGCTCAGCCTGGTTGACGAGATGACAATCCGCCAGCTTGTGGCGTAATAAGCCTTTCGATCTCAACGGGTTCGCGGGACTGACGGGCTGTCCGGTCGTGTCTTGCATTGAACGGTTCAAATAGCACGCGCCGCGTCACGATACACGTGAAAGCAGGAAACCATGTCTCTCTCGGAAATGCTTCGCAACGATGAAGCAGCTGGATTCTCATCTTCGCTAGCTGAGAAAGCTGCACCACTGCCTCTGCCGACACGCATCGCTTTCATTGGCAACTATCTGCCTCGGCAATGCGGTATCGCTACGTTCACAACAGACCTATGCACCGCGATAGCGTCCGAATATGGCAGTGGCCGCCTCTTCGCCATTCCCGTCAACGATCCGGAATCAAGCTACCAATATCCCGAACAAGTACGGCTGGAACTTGCTCAGGAAGATTGTGCCTCCTATGAGCGGGCTGCTGAATTTCTCAACTTCAATGGGAATGACCTGGTTTGCCTGCAACACGAATACGGCATCTTCGGAGGTGTCGCCGGCAGCCACATACTGCTGTTGCTGCGCAAGTTACGAATGCCGCTGGTGACAACCCTTCATACAGTACTGCGTGAGCCGAATTCCAGTCAGCGCACTGTGCTTGAAGAGATTGCCAGCCTTTCGGATCGTTTGATCGTGATGAGCGAACACGCCGCTTGTCTATTGCGCGATGTGTATGACGTTCCGCGTGAAAAAATCGATATCATTCCCCACGGCGTACCGGACCTTCCATTCACGGACCCCAATTATTTCAAGGATTTGTTTGGCACTCAGGGCAAGTCCGTATTGCTCACCTTTGGCCTGCTGTCACCAAACAAAGGAATTGAAAATGTGATTCGCGCATTGCCGGCGATTTTGGCAAAGCATGAAAATCTCGTGTACATCGTTTCCGGGGCGACGCATCCGCATATCAGGCGACGCGAAGGTGAGAAATATAGAGAAGAGCTGCAGGCGTTAGCTGCAGAATGCGGTGTTTCCTCGCACGTTATCTTCAACAACCGTTTTGTGAGCACCGAGGAATTGATCGAACACGTCGGCGCCGCAGACATTTACATCACTCCCTATCGTCAGGAAGCTCAGGTCGTTTCGGGCACGCTCGCCATCGCCCTTGGCGCAGGCAAAGCAATCATCTCCACTCCTTACTGGCATGCCCGGGAGCTTCTTGCCGATGGGCGCGGAGTCATCGTTCCGTTTGATGATCCCGGCGCCATCGCGGAAGCGGCCATCAAGTTATTAGAGAACGACGCTGAGCGGCACGCGATGCGAAAACGCGCTTATCTTCATTCGCGCGGCACAACATGGCAAAAGACGGCGCGAGCTTACATGGCAAGTTTCCAACGCGCGCGTGTCGAACGCATGTTGCGGCCACGCGCTGCGCTCCAGGACATATACGCAGCAAAGGCGACGAATAAATTGCCAATGCTGGATACATCGCATTTATTAAACATGACTGACGACACGGGCATGTTGCAGCATGCCATCTTTTCCCTGCCCAATTGTCTCGAAGGCTATACGACGGACGACAATGCGCGCGCGCTCATCGTGGCAACGCTGCTGAACGGGTCGCTACAGTGCAATCGCGACACGCACGCGCCGTTGTCTGGCCGATACCTGGCTTTTCTTTGGCTTGCCTTTCACGAGAAGACGGGCAGGTTCAGAAATTTCCTCAGCTACGACCGCAAATGGCAGGAAGAAGTAGGTTCAGAGGACAGCCACGGTCGCGCCTTATGGGCTTTGGGGACAGTGCTTGGCCGCTCGGAAGATGCCGGTTTGAGAGGTGCGGCCGGCAGGCTCTTCGAGGCCGCATTTCCGGCTACGCTGACGTTCACCAGTCCGCGCGCCTGGGCATTCTCTGTACTAGGCATGCAGGCATATCTGGACTGGTTCCCTGGAGACAGGGTGATTCAGGCCACTCGCAATCAACTTGCAAACCGGCTGCTGGACATCTACGAACGCAGTCATTGGCAGACGTGGCAGTGGTTTGAGAAGAGCCTCTCTTACTCGAATGCAAGACTGTCGCAGGCGCTTATCGTTGCGGGATGGCATAGCGAGAACAAGAGGATGATTGAAGTAGGACGCGAGTCTCTCCGTTGGCTTGTCGCTGCACAGCACCGGGGAGAAGAAGATGTTTTCGTCCCAATAGGATCCAGGGGATTTTTCACTGTGAACGGGGAGAAGGCTCGCTTCGATCAGCAGCCAGTCGAAGCTTGCGCCACTATCTCCGCGTGCTTGCAGGCATACCGCATTACTGCAGAAAAATTCTGGCTCGACGAAGCATGGTGCGCCTTCCGCTGGTTTCTTGGTGAAAACGATCTGCAGGTTCCGCTTTATGACGCGACAACCGGCGGCTGTAAAGATGGACTCCATCCGGATCGTGTGAATGAAAACCAGGGAGCCGAGTCAACCCTGTCGTTCCTGATGTCATTGCTCGAAATGCAAAATATCGGAACGCCAATTAAAGAGAAACAGAACCAGGAAATGAGTGTCTGTCTTTGAATTCAATCAGGCTTCCGGCTACATCACCCGAATACCTCACAGTTAAACAGCTGAATGCGCAAGCGCCCGCGGTTGATTCTCTGTTTGTGCGTCATCCCGGCAATCCCATCCTCAACCGGGAAAATTGGCCTTATCCGGTCAACAGCGTCTTCAATGCGGGCGTGACCCGGTTGGCCGATGGAGACACCTTATTACTTTGTCGCGTAGAAGACAGGCGAGGGATATCGCACCTTTCCGCCGCTCGTTCTGCGAACGGAATCGATGGGTGGCGCATCGATCCCCAACCAACGTTGATGGCGAATCCACGGGAATATCCGGAAGAAATCTGGGGCATCGAAGATCCGCGCATCACGTATGTTCCGGAGCTGGAGCAGTATGCAGTGGCCTACACCTCCTACGCTCGCGGTGGTCCGGGCGTCTCGCTCGCGCTGACCAGGGACTTCAAAAGCTTTGAGCGATATGGCGTGATTATGCCGCCGGAAGACAAAGACGCTGCTCTGCTGCCGCATAGAATCGGAGGCTACTGGGCTCTTATTCATCGGCCGGTGACGACGCTCGGCGCTCATATGTGGATTTCATACTCGCCAGATCTCAAGCACTGGGGCAGCCACAAAGTGATGCTCGAGGCTCGACGCGGCGGCTGGTGGGATGCAAACAAGATTGGGCTTTGCTCCCCGCCAATCGAAACTGCCAAGGGCTGGCTGACGATCTATCACGGTGTGAGGCAAACCGCGTCTGGCAGTATTTACCGGCTGGGTCTTGCACTGTTCGACATCGACAAACCGGACATCTGTTTACTTAGAGGAGATTCCTGGATATTTGGTCCGGAAGCTCCCTACGAGCGCGGAGGCGATGTCAACGATGTTGTGTTTCCCTGCGGACAAACCATCGGAGCGGATGGAGACACCATTCATCTTTATTACGGAGCAGCCGACTCGTGCATGGCGATGGCAACTGGCAGCGTCCGTGCTCTTCTCTCCTGGCTGGACTTCAATTCCAGCGCGCGAGATGGAAGCGGTTCTTAGCGTGCCAGTCATCAAATTGGAAAGCGTTGACTAAATGAATTCTGTAGAGCTCAACTGGCCCAGCAGTGTTCCACGGATACTTTGGACGCGTCGGAATTGTCCGCGCTGCAGTTCGATCGAATTCCAGCCGGCCGATTCGCGCCCCCTGGATCGACTTCTGGCATTACTCGCGTTGTCTCCGATTCGCTGTGTCAATTGCTGGCGGCGATACTACTGGTTTGCAAGAACGAGTGCCGATAAAACATGACCGCGATGAATCGCGCATCGATACTATGGAGCGATGCTCCGGCTGCTTCAAGGCGAATAGAGAGAACATAATGGACAGCCCACAATATTCATCCGGCCATACGTCGAACGATCTGTTGTTTAGTTTGGACGGAGGGCGTTCCCGGCGATCACTGAATTATGAGATCGTGGCTCAAAGCGCGGAAGAAGTGCAGGATACCAAGAACGCTCCCGCTGTCAGCATGGGATCATACCTGATCGAATCCGGACAAACGCAGCTTCTAACCACAATCAGCATCTATAGCGAGCGCGGAGAGAGCCGAGAGCAAGTGCGGCTGCTCTACATGAATGCAGTCGCGCTTCGAGTCTGGAGAGCCATGGGCAAGAAACCAAGCGTGATCGGTGCACAGCATCGTCCATCACGAACCGCACTACTGGCCTTCGGCGTCCCCTTCAGTGAATAAAACCAGAGAGCGATTTTCCCCAGACTGTTAACGTCATCCGGAGAGAGTGCCGAGATCTCGCCGCTATTGCCGGAGAATTCCCCGCATGAAAACACAATCCAATAGTCGCTCTAGAGTCCCCTCAAGTTGAAATGAGTGATTTTCTGGATATGTATAGGTTGTTTATTTTTGGTAGCGCCATCGGGGATCGAACCCGAACTCTCCGCCTTGAGAGGGCGGCGTGTTAACCAATTACACCATGGCGCCAAATCTGTCGGCGTGGGCGCTGCCGATACAACTAATTCTACCAGAAGATTTTCACTCCAGCCGACTGCGCGGCTCATGAATGAGGGCTTGGCTTGCGTCTGCGATATTGCCTGCCCGAATCGGCCCGATGCGTCTTTTCAGCGGCTCTTATCGAGCGCCGCTATAGCCGTTGGCAGACGCAATGTCTGCGTGCCGGCCTGCAGCGGGTACTCGTGCTCCTGCCAGATCAGCCTCCCGCTCAATCCCTCCGGAAGCGTGACGGTCGCCGTCCATCCGCTCTCATCACGCTTGTAAGCCGTCTCGATTGCTCCGCCCGCGTGCGGCATGGAAGCATGCAGCTCGTGCAGCCGGCCCAGGTGCGGCTCAATGCGAACTTTTGAAAATCCGGGCGCATCCGGGTGGATTCCAGTTACGACCGTCAATAAATCGTAGTTGGGGCTCGCGCTCCACGCGTGGCAATCGGAGCGCGTGGGTTCCGGCTTCTCCGCCCAGGTGGTCAGGCCGAGTTTCAGCATGTCGTACCATGGCGTCAACTGGCCGACATACAAATCGGCAAGGCTGGCGTGCTCCAGCGCGCGGCTCAGGTAAAAACGGAAGTAATAGCTCATCGCCGACATGGGGGGAACGGTCTTGCCGTCCAATACAGCATCCTTCCCTTCCTGCGCAGCCAGCGTCCTCTGCAAAATGGCCTTTTGCGCGGCGAGCGGAGCGACATCCTGCCACACCGCCAGCACGTTCGCCTGCTGGCTGTAGCTCTTCTTTGCCGGAGTATCCGCGTACACGCCGTAGCGCACATCCCAGCTCAGGCGATTCAGAGCATCCGAAGCTTTTTCCATCATGGCCTGATATGAATCGGCGCGCTCGCGGCTGCCATACTGCCGCTCCAGTTCACCCGCGTCCCGCAGAGCTTCGATGAATTGCAGCGTGAGAAACGTCGATCCACCATCGGCTTCCTGCGGTGGATTGCCATCCACATAACCGCTCGTCCAGTCACCGAACTCCCACCACTTCACTCGTCCCATCAGGCCATCCGGGCGTAGATGCGACGCATACCAGTCGATTACTCCACGCGTGCGCGGCAGGGTTTCGCGCACCAGCGGCTCATCGTTCACATACATCCAGTAGTCGTGCAGCATGTCTACCCACAACAGTGAGAATGGCGGAATGAACTGCGGAAGCCGCGATGGATAGCGGCTCTGCGTGATCCCTTCGGGAATGATCGACGCTTCAATGTTCGTAATTGCCTGGCGCGCGAGCCGGCTGTCGCCCGTCATGGCGTAGGAGATCAGCGCCTGGATGCGCGTATCGCCAACATACTGCAGCTGCTCCCAGTAAGGCGCATCCATGTATGTCTCATGCGCGCAGAGCCGCGCCGTCCGCCAGCCCGTATCCCAGAGCTTCTGCAGATCGGGAATATCGCCTGCGATGCTGGCCTTTTCAACAAACGGATAGGCGTTGAACCACGCATTCAATGTTTCCATGCGCAGCGGCGTCGACTTTGTCGTCACCTCAATCTGCAGGTATCTCCACGTGCGCCACCACAGCGGCTGAAACGAGCGCCGCTCGCGACCATCACTGATGAACTCATCGGATAAGCCCTCGATATGCCGCCCAGCAATCTCATTGCGATTGCCCTTATTGCCCTGCGCATCATAGAGCGCCTCCGCATAGGTCAATCGAATCTCGGCATCGCGCCCACCGCTTATCGTCAAGTCCGGATAGGCCGTCTGCAGGACGCTGTTATCGAGCAGCAGCGTCACGTGCCTGTTCGCAGGAATCTCCAGAGGCTGCGCGGGAAATGCCGGCGTCGCAGCAAGGCCGTCGACGCGTACCGGCTTTCCCGCTTCCACCAGCCGGTGCTCCATCGGCGGCAGCCGATCCTCGACCAGCTCCCAGTTGTTGTCCGCATCCTGTGCCTCACGCATCGCAGCGTGGCCGATCACCTCTGCCGCGTGCCACGCACCTGCGTCTGCAACTGAAGGCGCATCCCAATCCCACGTTGTCGCCCGTCCATCAACGCGCTCACCCGGACCCGCAGCATAGTAGCCGCTCAGGCCATTCGTCGCTGCAAGGCCGCGCCCGTGTTCCTGCTTCACCTGCCAGGATGCGTCTGTGTCCGCAATCGCTTCCGCTTTGGTGTCGCCCTGCAGCATGAAGCCGGAGCGGTTGCTCATCTGCGCCACGGGAGCGCGCGTGCCGAAGTTCCAAACCGTTGCGGCAAGAACGTTTTTTCCTGGCCGCAGCATCGGAGCCAGATCGATCGTCTCGAACCGCCAGTGAAATAAATCGCCGCGCGCCGGACCCTCGCCTGCATACTGCCCATTCACATGCAGCAGAAAGCGGTTGTCCGCGCTGACGTGCACCCAGAAGTGCGCAGGCACCGACGGCAGCGTAATTTCTTTACGGAAATAAAAGATGCCGGTGTCTTTTTGCGGAGCGTCAGGACAGGCGATCCATGCCGCCTGCCACTTGCTATCGATCAGCGCCGGATTGAGCGGCTTCAGCTCTTGTCCCCATGCCGGACAGACGAACAAACAGAGTGCTGCAATCAAAAGGATGCGAGCCATGTCGCACAGAGTAACAGAAGCAAATCCATTTTCGTCTTGCTGGCGCCCTATCGTTTTCCACCAGCCAGACGGATCGAAAACACCATGGAAAGAAGCGTCAGCAGCAGAGCAAACGCGATCCAGCCCGTATTCGACGATGCCAGCGTGTGGACGACGGTTTCGATCGCCGGAGACGGCGTCCACGCATGTGCAAAGGCAGCAGGCATCCGGGCAGCTTCAACAATTCCTACGATGACCATCGCCAATACAATGCCGAGCGCGGCAAACACCGGCAGCGCCCGCATCCACGGAAACGGGATCGGTTGAGGCGCAGACGCCTCCTCGCGCACTGCGTCCATCACAGACATCACGAAGCCAGACGACGGCGTAATTTCATCCTGCATGGAAACAATACGATCCAATTCGTCTTCCATCATGCCTCCTTCAGCCGTGGCGCTTCCAATAACTGCGGCAGTTTGCCGCGTAAAATCTCACGTCCGCGAAAAAGCCGGGCCTTCACGGTGCCTTCCGGCAGACAGAGACTTTTCGCGGCAGCGGGAACATCCATCTCATGAAAATAGTACAAAACCATAGCGTCGCGATACTTCGCCGGAAGCGCCAACACCGCCTTGCGGACGGCACGGTCGCGGTCTTCCATCTCGAAGTCCGCATGCGAAGAGCGCTTGTCCGTCAGCTCGGCGATGTCGTCCAATGCGACGTTTTGCAACGGCATCCGCTTCAGCTCTGACCGGTAGAGGTTCGCAGCCACGGCAAAAAGCCACGTCGAAAAAGCGGCGTCTTTGCGCCAGCTGGCCAGCGATCGATAAGTGCGCAGGAAAGCTTCCTGTGCCATCTCCTCCGCGCGGCCGCGATCGTTGCAGAAGCGATAAGCCATATTGATGAGCGGCCCTTGCCAGCGGCGCACGATGCCTTCAAAGGCGGGGATATCTCCAGCCAGCACCCGCTCTACATCTGTTAGATCGTCAGCCGCGCTCACGCTTGCCATTTTCCTCGCAGGGTATGACCAGCCTACGGCAATGCCGGTTGCGTTTTCTTTTTTGCAAATAAAAATGAAACCGCTTCGCGCAGGGACATGTCTTACCCAGCGTTAAGGGAGGTTGTCATGTTTCAAGGTCCGTTCTGGTTATTTTGCTTCTTAAGCGTCTCATCTGCAGCTCTGTTTGGATTTCTAGCCGTCGCTACCTATTCCGAGTCGCGCCGCCAGGAGCGGGAAAGCTACTACAAAAGCGACATGCTGAAAAAAATTGCCGAAATGCAGACCAGCGGAGCTGCTGCTGCTCTCGAATATCTTCGCGATCAGCAGCAGGCGTCTCTGGCAAAACAGGCGGAACAGAAGCGTGAAGGATATATCCTTGGCGGACTGATTACCGCAGCCGTCGGGATCGGCCTCATATTTTTTCTGCACGCCATCGTGCATAGCATGCCGATCTACATGGTGGGACTCATCCCTGCTTTTATCGGCCTGGCAATGCTGGTATACATCTACACGCTTGCGCCCCGCAGATGACGCAATGCTCACAACTACTGTTTTGCCAGCGGCGCGATCGACTCGATCACCAGGGCATGCGCGCCGTTGCGAGTATATTCCTCGCCCTGGATCGACACGCGCTGCCCCGCAAACGGCAGCAGCTTAGGGTTGATCGAAGCAGCCGGAGTCTTGTTATCGATTGGCATGAAAATGGTGCCATCATCGCGCAGCACAACCAGCGGCGAACCGTTTTTCGCGCAGGCTTTCGCGCAATCCGCGCTGATCGGTTTATCGAGACCTTTGGTGTAAGCGCAGGCTGAATCCAGCACCCATCCCTGTACACTGATAGCGTAGCCATTTCTGCTCTGCGCAATCGCCGTCAATAACCCAGCCACGCCCATGGCAACACCAAGAATCGCTGTACGCACTTTTCCTCCTACGCCACTTCAACCGGCTGCTTAATCGAAGGTGCGCGGTAGCCTTGCGTGGCCAGATGCTCGCCCATCGCCGCGTACATCGATTCATCCCGCGGCTGCCATGTTCCCAGACCGTCGACATAACGGTTGTACATGCAGAACGCCGCAGCGATCAGGACCGTATCGTGAATTTCAAGATCGGTTGCGCCTTGATTACGTGCCTGCTCTACATCGTCAGTGGTGACGTTTTTGCCGTCCTTTTGCACCTTGCCTGCGATCACGAGTAGCGCCTTCAACTTGTCGGAAATCGCCGCATGCTGGAAGTCGGCTTTCACGCGCTGGACGATGTTGGTATCGCCCAGATGCGAAGCCGCCGCCGCGCCGTGACTCGTCTGGCAGAAATAACAATCGTTCAGCGAAGATACATAAGTCGCAATCAGCTCGCGCTCACCCGGAGCGAGGCTGTTCGGCTCATGCAACAGAATGTGCGCGAGTTCGCGCATCGGCTTTGCCGTCTCCGGACGGAACGCGAATCCACCGCTGATGCCCGGCAGTCCTTCTGGAAGTGCAATGTGTGCCATAATTCCGTTTCCTTAACGCGTTGCCGCTTCGGCAGGCAGATATTCCTTGCTTACAGTTACGTATCCGTCGCGGGCCACACGCTTGCCGCGCTCGCGATACATCGCCTCATCGCGCGGCTGCACCGTGCCCAGTCCATCGACATAGCGGTTGTACATGCAGAAAGCCGCGGCGATCAAAACCGTGTCATGAATCTCCCTATCAGTCGCTCCAAGGCTACGCGCCTGCCCCACATCGTCAGCGGTGACGTTTTTGCCGCCCTTCTGCACCTTGCCGGCAATCACGAGCAGCGCCTTCAGTTTGTCGGAAATATCCGCATGCTGAAAATCGGCTTTCACACGCTTCACCAGCTCTTCATCGTCGTTCAGGCTGGCTGCTGCAATCGCGCCGTGAATCGTCTGGCAGTAGTAACAGTCATTCAGATATGAGACATATGTCGCGATCAGCTCGCGCTCGCCGGGCGTCAGCGAATTTTCGCTATGCAGCAGCACTTCCACCAGCTCATTGAGCGGCTTCGCCGTTTCTGGACGAAAAGCCATGGCGCCGCGAATTCCCGGCAGCCCTTCGGGCAATTGAATGTGAGGCATCGTTATAAGTCCTTTCAGGGAATGATAGTTTCCACGGCTTCTCCCGCCGCAGTCGATTTCGTATTTACGAACCAGCGCCGTAGCAGGTCGCCGCATAGAACGACAACAACGCCCACCAGCGCCGGCAGCGGATCGTGCGCAAGAATCAACAATTCAATGATGCCGCACCCAACCAGAAAAACGATCGGCGCCGCCGGATACCACCAGCGCCGTACCGGCTCCTTCAAGCGGAAGAGCGACGCTGCCGACAGAGACAGAAAGCAGATCGCCGAGAAAATAATGTACGAGAGAATGCGGTCAAACGCGCCGAAACAAAGCACCACTAGTGCAAGGCCGGTTTGCAACAGCACGGCATTTGCGGGCGTGCCGAAGCGCGGATGCAGCCGTCCGAAGACGGAAAAGAATGCACCGTCTCTCGCCATCGCGTAATACACGCGCGGTGCAGCCATGGTCAGCGCCATCAACCCGCCGGCAACGGAAAGCAGCACGCATGCCGACAAAATTTTACCGCCGGCTGAACCAAAGAGTGCCTGTCCAAATTGCGCGACAAAGGCTGTGTTCGAGACAATGCGTTCGAGCGGCACCACCGACAGGAACGCGTAGCTCACCAGCAGATATACCGCTGTCACGAGCAGCACGCCGCAGGTAAAGGCCAGCGGCAGCGTGCGCTTTGGATTGCGCACCTCGCCCGCCAGCTTTCCCGCTTCCCACCATCCGCCGAAGCTGAAAAACGCGCTCACCGTAGCACCGGCGATCGCGCCAAAGAGCGCCTCCGACCCAGGCCGGCGCGTCGCCAGCGGCAGCAGGTTCGTTGTCGAAGCATGGCCTGAAATCCACGCCCAGGCCACCAGCGCAAACAGAACGGCAATCTTCAGCAGATTCGCCGTCGTCATCACTCGGCTGCTCAAGCGCGTCCCCGCATAATTGATGATACCCAGACAGATGAGGATCAGCGCCGGCAGCACGACAATGAGGCGCGAGGAAACCGTAACCATCGACTGCACATAAGGCATCGCGCCCACGGAAAGCGCCGCCGCCAGCCCAGGATCGATCACCGCCGCCGACATCCAGCCGTAAAGAAACGCGACGCGGCTGCCATACCCTTCGCGCAAATAGACATATTCGCCGCCAGCCAGCGGGAAGCGCACCGCGAGCTCCGAATAACAGAGCGCTCCGCTGATTGCGACCACAGCCATCCCGCACCACACCGCGGCCAACAGCAGCGGCGAGCCCAGCGACTTCGCCATCGCGGCCGGCGTCAGAAAAATACCGAGGGCAATCGACTGGCCCGTGACCACGGCCACAGCGGAAGGCAGCCCCATCTGTCGGCCTAGTCCTTTTTGAACAACAGCTTCCATCCGGATGCCATCCTACGTGGGTTGGTGCGACGCTCGCATCCACCAAAAGGTGGAGAGGCCCGGTTAGATCTCAGGATAGATTTTCAGGAGGAGCTTATTCGTACCGCAGCGCTTCAATCGGATTGAGATTCGCCGCCTTGATGGCAGGAATCATGCCACTCACCATCCCGACAACGATGAGAATCCCCGTAGCCACCACGACGATTGTAGGCGAGATCAGCAGCTGGATATCGGCAGCTTCCGCATTCGACGCCAGGGCGCTGTAAAACGTGATGCGGCCCACGCCAATGGCCACAGCATAGGCCAGAGCAATTCCGATAACGCCGCCAACGCCGGTAATCACCAGCGCCTCGGCAAGAAATTGGATCAGGATATGTTTTTTGCGCGCGCCCAGCGCTTTTTCAATGCCGATTTCGCGCGTACGCTGCTGCACGGCAACCAGCATGATGTTCATCAGGCCGATGCCCGCGATGCCCAGCGTAAGAGCGCCGATAAACAGCAGCAGCACCTGCAGCGCAATCGTGATAATGCGGAATTGCTTCAGCTGTTCCATCAAATTTGCAACATAGATCGCGTTGTGATCGGAGGGCCGGAAGTTATGCGTAGCCGCCAGCGTGTTGCGGACCGCCTGTTCCACCAGCATGTGGTCGCCGCGATAGTTCATCCAGAAGCCATCGAAATACTTCATGTCCTTAATGTCGCCCATGGTGTTGAAGGGCACATAGACCTGCCGGTTCACATCGTCGTCGCCTTCCTGCATCTTGGGCCTAAGCACGCCGATGATAGTGAAGCCGATCCCGTTCAAGCGGATGCGCTGGCCGATGGCATACTGGCCGGAAAACAGCTTGGTCTTTGCCTCCGAGCCGATCACGACAACGTGGTTGCGCTGCTGATCGTCAAGATCGGTAAAGAAACGCCCGGAATCGACATCAAGCTTGAGAATATTCTGAATGTCGGCGCGATAGCCGTTTACCGTCCAGGTAAAGGTGTGCAGCTCGTTGGCCACGGGAACGTCTTTGTTCAGCATGGGCGAGATATATTGCAGGTTCGGCACCGTGTTCCACAACCGGTCGAGATCGTCCTGCGTAAAGCGCACCTGCACGCCCGCCTTGGTGCCGCCCGCCTGTTCGCTCGTGCGCCCGGGGAAAACGCCGATCAACTGCGTGCCCCACTGGGCAAAAATCGCTTCGACGGCGCGCCCGAATCCCGCTCCATAGGAAAGCAGCAGCACCACCGTGGCGATGCCCCACGCCATGCCAACAATGGTGATCATCGTGCGGCGACGGTTGTAGATCATCGCCCCATAGGCCTGTCCCCAGAGATCACGCAGCATGACGACTCCTTGCCATTTCTACTCGCGCCGCAGCGCTTCGACCGGCTCGAGCGCCGCAGCCTTGCCCGCTGGATACAGCCCGGCAACGATGCCGCTCACGCTGAGCGAAACAATGGCCAGTGCCGCCGACCACGGCACCAGCTTCGGCGGATCGAAGCCTTGTACGCTGCTGCCCATCAGCGCATTCAGCACGTACATAAACAGCGCGGCTCCGCCAATCCCCACAAAGCCGCTTACGCCGGTCAGCAGTAGCCCCTCAAGAAAAAACTGTGTAAGGATGCTGCGCGAAGTCGCGCCCAGCGCCTTGCGCAGGCCAATCTCTCGCGTGCGCTCGGTTACCGAAACCAGCATGATGTTGACGATGCCGACCGCGCCCAGCGCCAGCGTCACAATCCCTACGCCGCCGAGGAAGACATCCATCGCCGTCCATATCTTTCCCACCATCTGCTCGCTTTTGATCGTGTCCCACTCGTTGAACGCATCTTTTGAATTGGGATCGAAGCCGTGGCGGCGAGCGATAATCTCATGCACCTGCTGCGTTGCCTGCGCATTGTCGCCACGGATACGCGGCTGGTACTGGATCGAGGTCACCGAGTCGGCGGGAATGTTCTCGCCCTTCAGCGGGAACATTTCAAGCATGGTTGTCAGCGGAATGTAGATCTTCTGGTTCTCGTTGTCGTTGTTGCCGCGGCCCGATTTGTCCGCCACTCCGATCACCTGGAAGCGCGCCCCGTTCAACAGAACCATCTCGCCCATGGCCGGACGGCCGGGAAACAGCAATTTTGCGCTCTTTTCGCCGAGCACCACAACGCGGCGCCGGTCCTGCAGGTCGGCATCGCTGACGAAGCGGCCTTCTTTGAGCGGCAAAAAGCGGATGCCACTGTAATTCGGCTCGGCGCCGATCACCTCGCCGCCGGCGCTTTCGTAGGCACTCTGCTGCTTGATGTCGTTGCGATTGATAAACGCCGTGGCGTTGCGCACCTCGGATCCCTGCGAGCGGATTGCGTTCGTGTCAGAGAGCGTCAGGTTATAAGGACGCATCCCCGTATGCTGATTCGCAACCGCCGGAATCGTCCCGCCCCACATCATGATGAGGTCGTTGCCAAGGGTCGCCAGCTCGCGCCGCTGGCCTGAGCGAAAGCCCTCGCCCACGCTGATCAGCAGCAGCATCGAGCCCACGCCCCATGCGATCCCGAACATCGTCAGGAACGAGCGAAGCTTATTCGCCCAGATGGCGCGAAAGACCTGTCCGAAGATATCGCCGACGTTCTGCATGCCCTGGCCGGAAGTACGCATCCGACCGCTCCCCGGTTCCCTGTCTTTAGACGAGCGGGAAAGAAAAATCGACGTGGAAGCCTGCGAAAAAGAGCCTTGTCTGTGAATTTCCGGAAATGCCCCAGGCTCCCACGGGAAAAATCAGGCTGGAACCTACTTGTTCTGCAGCGAGCTGACCACCGTTTCCACGCTCGGCTTCGCATTTATAAGGTATTCGCTCACGCGCTTGCGCTCTTCAGGAGTCAGAGTCTGCGCCAGCGCGAGCACGCGCCGTAACGTCACGCTCACATCGTCCACATAATTCATCAATCGGATTGCTTCGCCGGAAAGTGGCATCGGTCCCTCGGAATTCAGATTTCTTTCCCTATTGTCTGCGCGACATGCGGCTTTCGTAAAGTCGCCGCGCGAAAACTCCTGCATTCGTTTCCGCATCCCACAGGATGTATCCGCACCGCAATTTACTTATGTCCCAATTACGAGAATGCATTGACGGGGTAGTGCGCAGCGACGCGCGCGCACCCATTTCCACCTATCGCGTGCAAATGCACTCTGCATTCACCTTTTCCGATGTGCAAAAGATCCTTCCCTACCTCCAGCAGTTGGGCATCGGCGATCTCTACAGCTCTCCGATTTTCGAGGCGCGCCACGGCAGCCAGCACGGCTATGACGTCACCCGCCACGACCGTCTGAATCCGGAGCTTGGCGGCGACGAGGGCTTCCGTCAGCTTTCCGTGGCATTGCATGACGCGGGCATGGGCCTGCTTCTCGATATCGTGCCCAACCACATGGGCGTAGGCAATGACTCCGTCTGGTGGCAGGACGTGCTCGAGAACGGCCGCGCCTCCGAATACGCCACCTTCTTCGATATCGACTGGGATCCGCTGAAACCGGACATGCGCGGCAAGCTTCTGCTGCCTATTCTCGGCAATCAGTATGGAGAAGAGCTGGAAGGCAAGAAAATTCAGCTTGCCTTTGAAAATGGCCGCGCGCGCATTCACTACTACGACCACACGCTTCCCGTCGCGCCCCGTACCATCCCGCCACTCTTCCCTGAAGAAGATGACGCCAGAGACGGCATTCCGCAATCCTTTCGCGATCTGCTCAAGGAGCTGGCGCACATCCCGCCTCACGATACGTCGGACCCGAATCTGGCTGCGCAGCGCCGCGAGCAGCTGAAAGAGCTGCGGCCGCGGCTGCAACAGGCGCTCCTCTCGCCGGAGCTGCAGCCGATCCTGCAACGCGCGGTAGAGCGCGTGAACGGGGTCGAGGGAAAACCGGAAAGCTTCGATGAGCTGCACGCACTGCTCGAGATACAGCCTTACCGGCTCGCCAACTGGCGGGTCTCTTCTGAAGAGATCAATTACCGCCGTTTTTTCGATATCAACGATCTGGTAGGCCTGCGCATGGAAGACTCGGCCGCCTTCGCGCAGACCCACAGCCTTGTGCGCAAACTCCTGGCGAGGCAGCAGGTCACCGGCCTGCGCATTGACCACTGCGACGGCATGTTCAACCCGCGTCAATACCTCATCCGCCTGCAGCTGCTCTACGTCGCCAGCCAATGCTCGGGAGAAGATGCAAAGGCTCCGATGGCTGCGAACGGCATCGAGCTTGAGATACGCGACCACGTGCGCGGGTACGACTGGACGCGCGGCGAAGGGCCGCTCTACACCGTCGTAGAAAAAATTCTCGAGCCGCGCGAAGCGCTGCCCCGCGAATGGCCTGTGCGCGGCACATCCGGCTACGACTTCCTGCATCTCGCAAACCATCTCTTCATCCAGCCGAAGAATGAAGGCCGCTTCACCGCTCTCTATGCCAAAATTCTCGGCCGCGAAGTCGATCCCGACGATCTCATCTACCGCTCGAAATTGCGGGTCATGCAGAGTTCGCTTTCGAGCGAAGTCTACGTGCTCACCAACCTGCTCAATCAGCTAGCCACTGCCGACCGCCGCGCGCGCGACTTCACGGAAAGCATCCTCGAAGACGTCATTCGTGAGACCATCGCCTTCTTTCCTGTCTACCGCACCTACATCGACGACCGTGGACAATATACTGACCGCGACATCGCATTCATCGCACAGGCTATATGGCGCGCCAAATATCGCAATCCTGAAATTGACGGCTCGGCCTTCGATTTTCTCCAGAACACGCTGCTGCTCGGCGACAGGACCGACGAAAAATACAAAGATCGGCTCTACTTTGCCCTCAAGTTCCAGCAGCTCACCGGCCCGGTCACAGCGAAGGGCGTCGAAGACACGGCGTTCTACGTCTACACGCGCTTTCTCTCCTCAAATGAAGTCGGCAGCTCGCTGAAAGCCTTCGGCATCTCCGGCGACCTCTTCCACGCCAGCAATCAGGACCGTGTGCAGATATCGCCGGATTCCATGCTGGCCACTTCGACGCATGACACCAAGCGCAGCGAGGACGTGCGCAACCGCCTCAATGTGCTCTCTGAAATGCCGACACAGTGGTCCTCGATCGTCCGCCGCTGGATCCGCATCAACGCGCGGCATAAACAGAAGCTCTCCGATGGCCGCATCGCGCCCGACGCCAATGAAGAGTACCTGATCTACCAGACCATCGCCGGCGCGTGGCCCTGGTGGATGGAGACCGCGGAAGACCGGACCCAGTTTCTCGGCCGCATTCAGCAATACTGCGCCAAGGCCTTCAACGAAGCGAAGGTAAACCTGAGCTGGACGAATCCTGATCCCGCATACCTCGAAGCTGTGAACGCCTTCCTCACCAACATCCTCGTGCCGCAGGGACGCGTGCGCGAAACCCGCTTCGTGGAAACGCTGCAGTCCTTCCTGCCCACGGTGCAGCTCTTCGGAGCCATCAACTCGCTCTCGCAGCTCGTTCTGAAAATCGCCTCTCCAGGCGTGCCCGATTTTTACCAAGGCACCGACCTCTGGGATTTTAGCCTCGTCGACCCGGACAATCGCCGCCCCGTCGACTACGCCCTCCGCGCGCAGCTGCTTGAGGCTTTGCGCGAACAATGCGACCGTCAGGGTGCCGCAGCCGTCTGCGCCGATGTACTGCGCACGCTGCCCGATGGACGCATCAAGCTATGGACCATGCACCGAGCGCTCACCACGCGGAAAGAATTGCATCCCGTCTTCCGCTACGGGGAATACCTTCCATTGAATATTGAGCTCGAAAAACAGCAGAACGCGCTCGCCTTCCTACGGCAGGACAGGACCAGCAAACAATCCGTGCTCGTCGTCGTTCCCCGCTTCGCTTGTTCCCTGGCGCAGACGAAACCGCAGGTGCCGTTAGGGGATATATGGGGCAAAGCACTGCTCTCGCTGCCCGCTCAGACACCAACGCAATTTGTGAACATCTTCACGGGCGAGGAGCTCCAGGCCGATGAAGGCGGCAGGCTGAAGCTGAGCGACATTCTGGCTGATTTCCCCGTAGCCATGCTGGCCAGCAAATCATAAGCGTAGACGCGGTCGCGGAGTATCTCCATCGGCCAGCACGAAAAAGGGTGCCCCCATCCTAAGCGGAGCTTAGGGTGGGAACCACAAATTTCAATCAAAGATTCGCGGTTAGGAATGTAGCCCGCTACGCTTCAGGCACTTCCGTCTTCTCGGCTTCAGGCGATTGGTCCCGGTCCGTGGCCTCGGTGAGCGCAGCCAGCTTTTCGGCCAGCTTCGGCACGAGCATCCCCTCGGCACAGCGCCATCCCCAGTTGTCTCCCGACCGCGACGGCACATTCATGCGCGCCTCCGAGCCAAGCTCCAGAATGTCCTGCAAGGGAAAGAGACAGATGTCGGCAACCGACGTTGCGGCGGCACGGATCAGCGGCCACACCACGCCTTCCTCGCCCGGATGCACATACGTCTCCACAGCCGCCTTTTCTACCTTGGTCGCGCCATGCTCCCACCATCCGCGCGTGGTGTCGTTATCGTGCGTTCCCGTGTAGACAACGGCATTCTTCTCGTATCGATGCGGCAGATAATTGTGCGCGCCACGGCTGGAGAATCCGAACTGCAAAATCCGCATTCCCGGCAGATCGAACTGCTCGCGCAGAGCATCTACCTCGGGCGTAATCAAGCCAAGGTCCTCCGCAATAAATGGCAGCTCGCCGAGTGCCTCATGCAATTTTGAAAACAGCGCTGCGCCCGGAGCCTTCACCCATTCGCCGTTCACGGCCGTGTCGTCTTCCGCTGGAATCGACCAGTACGCCTCGAATCCCCGGAAATGGTCCAAACGAATCACATCGTAAAGCGACCGAGTGCGGCGGATGCGGTCCACCCACCAGTTGAATCCCTGCGCTTCGAGCACATCCCAGCGGTAGATCGGATTGCCCCACCGCTGTCCCGTCTCGCTGAAGTAGTCGGGCGGCACGCCGGAGACGCGGATTGGCGAAAGGTCTTCGTTCAGCTCAAAGATGTCACGGTGCGTCCACACATCGGCGCTGTCGTAATTGACGAAGATCGCGACATCGCCGATGAAGCGGATGTCCCGCTTCGTGCAGTACTCTCGCAGCGCTGTCCATTGCTCGTCAAAGGCAAATTGAATCACCTGCTCGATGGCCAGGTCTTCGCCGTGTTCCTGTTCCAGGCGCGCAAGGGCATCGGCATCGCGATACGCGTACTCCTTCGGCCACTCATTCCAGCACTTCGAATCAAACTTGCGCCGCAGCACGTTGTAGCGTGCATAGTCGTTCAGCCACGTGCGGTTGATCGTGGCATAGCCTTCAAATCGCGACCATTGTTCGGTGAGACGCGGCTCGGCATGCCGGTGCAGAAAATTGCGCGCAGCTTCCACCTGCAGGGGCATCTTTTTCTGCACTACTTCTTCAAAACGGATATTGCCCGAACGTCCCGGCAGCCCGGCAATGCGCTCGGCATCGATCCATCCCCATTCAGCCAGCTTCTCGAGACTCACCAGCAGCGGATTGCCCGCGAACGCTGAGAGCGCAGCATAGGGCGAATTGCCGTATCCCGTAGGGCTGAGCGGAAGCACCTGCCAGAGCCGCTGTTTCCCAGCAGCGAGAAAGTCGGCAAATTCATACGCGGCGGGACCAAGGTCCCCGATGCCGCCATAAGAAGGCAGCGAAGTGATGTGCAGCAGAAGTCCCGAAGACCGCTCAAATGGCATAAAGATGTGCTTTCCGCGCTGTGCCGGCAAAAAGGCCCGTGATTCGAGAGATTCCAAACCACGGGCCCCGGTTGCTCTTTCATTTCCTGCTATAGGGTTACGACTGTGGCGCTCCCCCTGGTGCTCCCGGCAACCCGGGCTGTTGCTGCTGCCGCTTGTTTAAGCGAATCCGGCCTTCCTTCTGGTACTTGTCCGTCAGGTTGGTTACAAAGACCGCGAACATCTCTTCGCGCCGCTGATTCAGAATCGAATCCCGCGTCTGGTCGAGGTTCTTCTGAATTTCGTCTGGCGTCGGCTGTTGTTTGTCCGTCAGCTTGGCAACAACACCTGCGCGGCCGGTATTGATCGCCTGGCTCATCTGGCCGACGTTCAGATCGAACAGCGCCGGAGCTGCCGACGACAGTTGGCCCACATCGGGAACCTGTGCGTCGCGTCCCACCAGATCGCTGCTTTTCATCGTCGCGCCCACTTCCTTCGCAGCCTTGGCAAGATCGTTTTCCGCGTGCGCCTTGTCTGCCAGCTCATTGGTCTTGCGTGTCAGCAACTGCGGCAGCTGCTGGTCGCGGAAGTCGTCCAGGATATGCGCCTTGTACTCATCGAACGACGGAGCATGCGCGGCATGCACGTCTTCAACCTGATAGACCGCGTAGCCGTCGCCGGTCGAAGCAACCTGCGGCGCGGCGCCGGGCTTGGCGGTAAACGCATTCGTCAGCATCTGCGAGCCATCCGCCAGCGTGGGGATGACGGCATTCTGCGCCAGATAATCCGTCGTCGCTGCCTGCAGATGATGGACTGAAGCAGTCTGCGTCAATCCATTCTTCTGCGCTTCGTTCGCCAGCTGCTGCGCAAAGGCCTGCTGCGCCTGCGCTTCTTTCTGGCGGGTCAGCACGGAGACGATCGTCGGCTTCACCTCATCGAGCGAGCGCGTATGCGCCGTGTCTTTTTCTTCCGCCTGGATGATGTGGTAGCCGTATTTCGTGCGTACCAGGTCTGAAAGCTGCCCCGGCTGCAGCGCGAAGGCCGCCTTGTCGAACTCCGGCACGGTAACGCCATGCTTGATGAAGCCCAGTTCTCCGCCCTGATCCTTGCTGCCCGGGTCATCGGAGTTCTTCTTGGCCAGATCGGCAAAGTTGCCGCCGTTATGCAGCTGCTTCAAAATGTCCAGGGCCTTCTGCTTCGCGGCTGCGTCGGTCTTGGCGTCAGCGTTCGGGTCGACCTTGATGAGAATGTGCTTGACCTTCACCTGGTCGTCGACCTGGTAGTCCTTCTGGTGCTGCGTGTAATACTGCTGCACCTCGGCATCGGTCACCTGCGGAGCGCCGCCCGGGAGATTCGCGGTCGTAAACGCGATGTACTGTATCTTGCGCGTCTCCGGAATGGCTTTCGCATACCGTGTCGCGTTCTGCTTGAAGAAAGTTTGCAGCTCGGCATCGGTCGGATTGATCGTTTTGCGCAGATCGTCCGCGCTCAGCACGGCGTAGTCGAATTTGATCTTCGTCGCCTGCTGCGTGTAGGCCTCGCGCACCTGCTGATCGGAAACCGTAACACCGGCGGTTACAAACGAGCGCAGCCGGTTTTCCTGGATCTCTTTCTTCAGCTCTTTCTCAAACGTTTCGCGCGAAATGCCGAAGTTCTGCGACACCAGGCTTGCATACTGCTCGTCGCCAATGTATTTGCCGTTGGGAAACAGCACCTGGCCCCACGTGCCCGTCTGCAGAAACGCGCGGAGGTCTGCATCAGTGACGGTCACGCCCAGGCGATTGGCTTCCTGCAGCTCAATATGCTGCTGGATCAGCCCCTGGCCCACGCGCTGCATCATGAAGGGCAGCACGAAATCAGGCAACTGCTGGCGCTGCAGCATGCGCTGGGCAAGCTGCTGCACTTCCTGCGTCGAAACTTCATCGCTCGAACCGAAGATGCGGCCGAAGAAACCGCCGCCATGGATGGTTGCGTACGTATCGGCGGCCGTATCCTGGTCGCTGAAGATGCCCGGAACGAGCGTGATGACCATCGTGATGCAGGCGACGGCAATAATGACGATGAAGATCGCCTTCACCGCGCGGCTGTCTTTCTGAAGAAAACGAATCATGAATGGGTACTGACCTTTTCGATCTGGCGCTTTTAGAGACGTCTTCGCGTAGCGAAAAACGGCTTCTCCTGGCTTTGTCAGGAAACTCCTTGATTATAAATCAGCAAGCATTTGGCAGGAAAAAGGGTGCCCCATCCTAAGCCAGCGTGATCACGGTAATCTCCGGCGGGCAGTTGAAGCGAACCGGCAGCCCCACCGATCCAATTCCGCGGTTCACATACAGTTGCATCGGTCCCACCTGAAAAGCTCCCTCAACATAGTTCCTGCCCAGTGGAGGCAGCATCATCGGTGGTAAAAATGGAATACGTACCTGGCCGCCATGTGTGTGACCGGAAAGCATCAAGTCGACGTTGTATTTCGCTGCCGTCGGCGCAATGTCCGGTTCATGCGCCAACAGAATGACCGGCTCGCCATCCGCCTGCGCGGTTTTTGGAATCGCCTTGCCAAAATCCGGCCCCGGATGGCCAGCCAACGCATCCCTCACTCCGGCCAACCATATCCGCTTCCCATTGCGCTCGAGCGGAACCGCCTCGTTGTTCAGCATTGCAATCCCATGCGTCGTCATCGCATCGGTCACCGCTGCCCCGTCTACTACGCAGTCATGGTTGCCCAGCACAGCGTAGCGCTGCCGGCACTCAATGCGCGTCAGCAATTCCCCGCATTCATAAGCCCAGGGAATGGACTTGTCCGGGCCAGCCGGACTGTAACTGATGAAGTCGCCGGTCAATACGACCAGGTCGGGTTTGAGTGCATTCACTTCATGAATCACCAGCTTGATAAAAAAGGCTTCGGTGTATTCCTTGTAGTGAAAATCCGAGATCTGCACGATGCGGAAGCCCTTGAACGTCTCCGGCAGCCGAGGAATGACAATCGTGCGATGGACGATATCGATCTCGTGACGTGCAATCTCGCACGCATAGAGGCCCAGACCCAGGACGGACAGCCCGGAAAGCCCGAGGAACTGGCGCCGAGTGAGCGGGGATTTCTTCTCGAGCGCAGAAACGACCATTACATAATGATACCGGCAAATCAGGCAAGAATCGAGTGAGTGGCGCTGCATCCCCCTATGTAGTAATCTACTCTCCGATTTACCACACACGGGAAACCAGCTTTCTAAGCACGTTGTGAATACTCATTTCGGTTGCGAGGTCGTATGACACTGCGCGTAGGGACTAAGCCACATTCTAGGATCAAGCCACACTACGCCTTGATCATGGTCCTTGCCCTTGGCCTGACGTCGAGGGCACAGATGATCACCTCCCAATACGACAATGCGCGTACCGGCGGGAATCTGACAGAAACAAAGCTGACGCCGCGCAATGTAAACCCGCAGCAGTTCGGGAAACTCTTCGCCCTCAAAGTCGACGGAGACATCTACGCGCAGCCGCTGTTTCTGGCAGATGTGCAGATTCCTGGAAAAGGTAGACATGATGTTGTGTTCGTCGCAACCGAGCATGACAGCGTCTACGCCTTCGACGCTTATGGAAATCCATCCTCGCCGCTATGGCACGTCAGCTTTTTAAAACAGGGCGTCACGACAGTTCCGGCCGACAATGTCGCCTGCCCCTTCATCGTGCCAGAAGTAGGCATCACATCCACGCCAGTAATGGATGCAAAGACCGGAACACTCTATGTCCTGGTCCGCACGAAAGAAAGTAAAAGCCTCTTCAGCAAAACTGAATTTCACCAACGCCTGCATGCCCTGGCCGTGACCACTGGCGTAGAAAAATTCGGGGGGCCGGCAGACATTCACGCGCAAATGCGGGGACTCGGCACTGGAAGCACCAACGGCATATTGGATTTCGCGCCGCTCACTGAAAATCCACGGGCGGCTCTGTTGCTGGCAAATGGAATGGTCTATCTCACATGGGCGTCCTCCTGCGATGTCGGTCCTTATCACGGATGGGTGATGGCATACGATGCGCAAAGCCTGCAGCAAAAGGCATTCTTCAATGCCTCTCCCGATGCCGATGACAGCGGAATATGGGCCAGCGATACCGGTCCAGCAGCCGATAAAGACGGGAATGTCTTCGTCGCGACCGGCAACGGCCATTTCGACGTAGCCAAAGGAGGCCGCGACTACGGCGATTCCTTTCTCAAACTGAGTCTGAATGGGCAACACCTCAGTCCCAGCGATTATTTTGCTCCCTTCGACGTGGATGCCCTCGACGCAGACGATAAAGATCTCGGTTCAGGCGGACCACTTCTTTTGCCTGATCAGCCCGGTCCGCACCCGCATCTGGCCCTCGTCGGAGGGAAAGACGCAACCATCTACGTAGTGGACCGCGACCATATGGGCCACTATCAAACGGCGAACAACAGCCAGGTCGTCCAGATCATTTCTCTCCAGGGCGGAATATATGGTTCGATGGCCTATTGGAATCACAATGTCTATGTCGAGGGCAGCGGCGATCATCTGCGCGACTTCGAAATAAAGAACGGAAAGCTCTCGCTCAAAGCATCCAATGGCAACACCTTTCAAAACAATGCAGCCACTCCCACAATTTCTGCCAACGGAGTAAAAGACGGCATCGTCTGGGTGCTGATTACGAAAGGCTGGAACGCTCCGGATCGACCGGAAGTCCTCCACGCATACGATGCGCTCGATATCGCGCATGAACTCTACAACAGCAATTACTATGCCGCGCGTGACCAGGCCGGTCAATCGCTCCGTTTCAATACTCCAACCGTCATGAACGGTCATGTGTATGTAGGCGCAAAGCATGAAGTCGATGTGTACGGACTACTGCCCACAGGCGCTAAAAAATGAGAGCCTATTCCAGGCTTCACTGGATACCCTGCTGGCTCTTTGTCTTAGCTGTAAGCACAGGCTGCCACACTCCTTCAGCGGAGAACGGGGCTGTGCTCTTCAAAAAGAATTGTGTCGTATGCCATTCGCTACAGCCAGGCCAGGTCAAGTATGCTCCACCGCTCCATGGCTACTTCAACAGAGCTCCAAAACCAACCACCCGGCAAACGCGGCAACTCATTCAGAACGGCCGTCGTTTCATGCCATCGTTTCGCAAGAGATTATCCTCCGGAGAGGTCGATGACCTGATCGCTTTTCTCAAAACCCGTTAAATACCCGCATAAATTTGCCATCTTGAGCAGAGCAAAGGATCTGCTTTTTCCATCGTTGCCATTTCCGCAGGTCGTCGTAAATATGCTCTGACCTTCAGACCTCGTCACAATTTCCCAAAATCTCCGGGAACCTTCACGACTGCCGCAGCGTAGTTCATGCCACACGGAGAAACCATGGCACAACTGCGGCAGGACCTGTCCTATACCATCCGGCGTCTTTCCAAAACGCCCGGCCTCGTGCTCGCCGTCGTCTTTTCCATCGGACTCGGCATCGCTGCCAACTCGACCATCTTCTCCATGGTCAGCCGCTTCGTGCTCACGCCACCGCCGGTAGGCGACCCCGGCACACTCATGACTCTGAAAACCACCGACAAGGACGGTGGCACCAGCCCCTTCCCCTGGCCCGTTTACACCGATCTGCGCGACCAGGCAAAATCCTTCTCCGGCCTCGCCGCCTACGACGAACTCGTGCCCGCCTCCATCGGCGGCAAAGGTGAACCCGAGCGCCTCTGGGGACAAGCCGCCACAGCGAATTACTTCGACGTGACCCAGCTTCGCATGACCCTCGGCCGCGGCTTTCTCCCCAGCGAAGAGCGCCAGCAGGTCATCGTCCTCGGCTACCACCTCTGGCAACGCCGTTTCGCCTCCGACCCGGCAATCATTGGCCAATCCGTCACGCTCTCCGGCCATCCCTACACCGTCGTTGGCGTCGCGCCTCCAGTCTTCCGCGGTCTCGATCCCATCCTTGATCCGCAATACTGGGTTCCGCTGGGCAACATCGAAACTCTTGCCCCCAGCGCTGCCGGAAACACCGGCGTACGACAAGGGCGTGGTAACCACTGGGTCGCGGTCACTGGCCGTCTCAAGGCTGGCACCACGCAAACGCAAGCAACCAATGAACTCAAAACTCTGGCACAGAACTTCGCCAAAGCCTACCCCGCAACCGACAAAGACACCGGCTTCTCCATCGACCGGGCCGGTTCCCTGCCAGCGCGTTTCAAGTCCACGATCCTGCTCTTCTTTGCCGGGCTCTCCATTGTCGTGCTGCTCGTCCTCGCCATCGCCTGCGCCAACGTCGTAAACCTGCTTCTCGCTAACGCCGCCACTCGCCAGCGTGAAATGGCCGTGCGCATTGCCCTCGGAGCGACACGTAGGCTGCTGCTGCGCCAGATGCTTCTCGAAAGCATCCTACTCGCCCTCGGCGGCGGACTCGTCGGCGTCGCGCTCTCGCTTTGGGCCACATCCGCTCTCGCCGTATTCCACATCCCCGCACCCGTTCCTCTCAACACGACGCTCAACGTCGACTGGCGAGTGCTGCTCTACACCTTTGTCCTCAGCGTGGGCACCGGCCTGCTCTTCGGCCTCATCCCTGCCTTGATCGCCACACGCCCCATCCTCACCAGTGCCCTTAAAGGCGAAGATGCGCTCGCGCGACCCGGCCGTCGCATCACCCTGCGCAACATCCTCGTCGTCGCGCAGATCGCCATGTCCATCGTGCTGCTCTCCGCCACAGGACTCTTCCTGCGCAGCCTTCAGCACGCCTCCACGATCGACATCGGCTTCCGCTCACGCGACGTCCTCATGGTCTCCGTCGATCCGCGCGTCCATGGCTACACACCCGAACACACCTCGCAATTCCTCACCCAAATGCGCGAACGCGCCGCCGCCATCCCCGGCGTCATCTCCGCCGCAGCGACTGACAGCGTACCGCTCTCCGGAGGCAACCGCAGCGATGGCATGGTGGCCGAGGGTAACCCAAAACAACAGGCCCCCATCGTCGAGATGTACATGGCCACGCCCGGATACTTTGAAACCCTCGGCATCCCGCGCATCGCAGGCCGCGACTTCGCCAACGAATCGCCCACTGGGCCAAAAGTCGCCGTCATTAACAAAGCCCTCGCCGCACAGCTCTTCCCCAGCGAGAACCCCATCGGCCAGCACGTCCGAGACGGTGGCGATCTCTACGAAGTCATCGGCGTCGTCGGAAACATCAAGTCGCGTTTCATCGCCGAGGACACCCGCCCGGTTCTCTTCCGCTCGCTCGCGCAAACCACCGGCAGCGACCCCTCTTTTCTCGGATACACCCTCATCGTCCATTCCGAAGGCGACACGGTAAATCTCCTCTCCGCCGTCCGCCAGCAGATTCACGCACTCGACCCGGCGATGGCCGTCTACAACGCCGAGACGATCGAAGAGCACATCAGCAGCGCGCTTGTCCTGCCGCGTCTCGCCGGAACCCTCTTCGGCATCTTCGGCTTCATTGGTCTCGTCCTAGCTACCATCGGCCTCTACGGCGTCATGAGCTACGCAGTCAGCCGTCGCACGCGCGAAATCGGCATCCGCATCGCGCTCGGCGCGCAACTCGCAGCCATCCAGCGCCTCATCCTCCGCCAGGGAATGATCCTTACCGTCATCGCACTCGCCGTAGGCCTACCAGCGGCTCTGGCCGTGGCAAAACTCTTCAACAGCTTCCTCTACGGAGTCCGCCCGCACGACATCGTCACCTTCACCATCGTGCCCATCTTCCTCGCAACCGTAGCCCTCATTGCCTGTGGGATTCCAGCCCGTCGCGCGGCAAAAGTTGACCCGCAAACGACCCTCCGCTACGAATGATCGACCACCGCGCTGTTTTTGCGTGGGTTTTTCATCCTCGAAGCTCCTGGAAAATGAGACTATTTTCTTATTCAAGATTTCAGGAGATCAGATCATGCAGAAAAACGATTCGCCTTTGGTGAAACGGGGCCTCATTCTCGCCGTACTCATCGCCGCCTGTGCTTCGACCGGCGCTTTTGCGCAGAGTAAGAATAAGGCCATCGACTTTACCCCCGGCATGCCCTTCAGCGACGGCTACGTTGCCGGTAAGACTCTCTACGTCGCCGGCCAGCAGGGACCGGACGACAAGGGCGATGTGACCGGAACCGACATCACGCTGCAAACCACGAATGCCATTGCCGCGGTGAAAAAAGTCGTCGAGAAGGCCGGTTTCCAGATGACCGACATCGTCTCCGTCACGGTCTACGTCACCGACCTGAACGATGTCCCCAAGATGAACGATGTCTATAAGAAGCTCATGCCAGATCCCAAACCGGCGCGCGCGACGGTCCAGGTCGCAGGCCTGATCGGTGGCGCGAAAATCGAGATCTCCGCCATCGCAGTCAAACACTAATCAGATATTCCGGGCATTTGCTGGGTGCGGCTTTGACCGTGCCAAGCAAATGCCTGTGCGATCCGCGATCTTACTTCACTTCGCTCTGGGATGCGTGCGGTCGTAGACCTCTGCCACCTGCTGGGTGGGGTATCAAATTAGTTCGTCAGACGCATTCATCTTTCTCCGATCCAATAGTCCGCGAGAAGATTCGACTTGTTATCGATGTTATAGAGAAGGCCCACAACCGCATAACCTTGTTGATTCAGTACTGCAGGACTTCCGTCTTGTAGCACATCGATGACCATAATCGGTCTTGGCATGGTATCGCCGTGCACTCGGGTTCCCACCAGCAGAATGCCATCTGCCGCTGTTCCACCCATGGCCGTGATGATGTAGCCTTGACCCGCAAGTTGCTGTGCGACCGCACTCACAGTATCAAACGTTGCTGTGGCAGTCTGGACGTCGTAGACGGTGCTGGTGTCACTCTGCCATCCGTACGATAGGTAAAACACCTGTCCATCATTCCAGGAAACAGCGGTGATCACCCGGCCATTCGCACCATCTTGAGAGGCCGCCCCTTGAAAATCGGCCGCCGATACAGTGTGTTGGATGGCGTCAAACCCGCCGTCCGAGGTTGTTTGAACCCACGATGCGGCAAATGTGTTGGAGAGCGGTTGAATATCTAAGCCCGTAAGTACAGTATTTGCGGCACTCAGAGTTTCTAACTCCGAGCCAAATTCATCAAAGGGAAAGCCCTGATAGAAGACGGAGAGTCCGGTTAAGCCTTCTGGCAGAGAATTTGCATTAAGGACCCAATTGCAGCCGAATTGGGTCGATCCGATTGCCGGACAACCCGGACCGATGGAGAGGGGAGTTCCGGTTGCGTTACCGTACGATACCCCGCCCCATCCGGCGAAATTCGTAAACTCTTCTCCGGTAGCGCCGTTAACGATGGAAGCAGCATCGACCTGCTGGAAACGCAGATCCCCTTGCTGCGGAGCTCGTGCTGTGACGATGAGCGACGCGGGATTGGACGTGACAGAGCCCAGGCTGTTGCTGATGGTAAGAGTGTATTCCGCCCCATTGTCTTCAAAGGTTACGGCAGGCGTAGTGTAACTCGAACTGGAAACGGCTCCCGGGATAGGTACCCCGTTCTTCATCCATTGATAGGTAAGCGGATATCCGCTCACGCCGACCGAGAATGTAGCGGGTAGACCCATCGGCGTGCTCTGGTTCGCGGGCTGGCTCGCGATGGAGGGCGCAACCGGTGTGATTACAGGCAGGGCAGGCCCCTTACCAGATCCGCAACCAGATGACAGGGCGCTGATCGTGAACAATGCCGAAACATACAGCAGGAAGTAACTGCGCGACAGGGCGCGAGGTTGCCTTAGCAACATGCAGAGCACCTTTAAAAGAAAAAATATCTAAGAGTTAGAAACTTTGAAGGTCGACGGAAAACCTTGAAAGAACAAGGAAACCGAAGGCTTCGCAGAATCACCAAGTTGCAGAAATCCCAATACTCCACGGGCAGACGTATTACGGACAAAAGATCAGTGAATCTTCCTGATACTTACAAAGTTATATAAGTCATCCTGGCTAAGTTGCGAGCCCAAAATTCTAAAGATAGAAGGTGTGTTTGTGAGGTCAACAGAACATACACTAGCCCTTAACAGTCCACGCCTGTTAAAACTGCACTTCACTTCGCTCGGGGATGCGTGCGGTCGTAGACCTCTGCCACCTGCCCCACCGCAAGCTGCGTATAGCGCTGCGTCGTCGACAACCGTTCATGGCCGAGCAGCTCCTGAATCGCCCGCAGGTCCGCGCCTTCTTCAAGCATGTGCGTGCCGAAGGCATGGCGCAGCGTGTGCGGATGCACCTCAGCCGGTAACCCATTTGCGATGGCCAGTGCCTTCACGATGCGTCCCACGCTGCGCGTCGTGAGCCTGCCATTGCCGCGTAGTCGCGCACTCAGCAGCAGCGCTTCGGCCTGCTTCCCTGCCGCCAGTAGCCGAGTTTCACGCAGTGGCAGATAACTACGCAGCGCCTGCGCCGCCGCATCTCCCAATGGGACATACCGCTCCTTGCGCCCCTTGCCGCGCACCAGGATCGCTTCGTTCGCCCAGTGAATGTCCTTGAGGTCGATTCCCACCAGCTCCGCGTTGCGGATGCCACAGCCATATAACAACTCGAAGATGACGCGGTCGCGCTCCGGCCATGCAGCCGATTCGTCCATCGCCCCGTCGACGGCGCGGTTCATCTGCTCGATCGTCGGCACGCGCGGCAGGTGCTTCGGCAGCTTGGGCGTCGCCACCAGAGCTGCCGGGCTCTGCTCGACGTATCCGCCCTTCGCCAGCCACTTGAACCACGACCGGATCGCGGCGAGCGAGCGCGCTGCCGAGGCTTTCGACAAGCCTTTTTCGTAGAGCGTGCCCAGGTACGCGCGAATGTGCTGATGCTCGATGCGCTTGACCTCCACGCCCGCTCCGAATGTCTGCACTAGATACGCCGTGAAGCTGTGCAACTCACGCTCGTAGGCGCGCAGGGTGTGCGGCGATGCTCCGCGCTCACGGCTGAGCGTCGCCAGAAACTCATCGGCCAGCTTGATGATTTTCGATCGCGTCGCTGTCTTTTCTGTCGATCCGCTCATCTCTTCACCTTGCATCATCCACGCGCTTCGCACGCGGATGATGCATCCGGTGCACAGTCTTCAGCCTACCCAGCGCAAGATGCGTATACACCTGTGTGGTCGCAATATCGGCGTGGCCGAGAAAAGTCTGCACTGTGCGCAGGTCGGCTCCTTGCTCCACCATGTGCGTGGCGCAGCTGTGGCGCAGTCTGTGCGGACTGGCTTGGCTGTCGCTCGACTTCACCAGCTTCCACACCCATTCGCGCGAAAGCGCCTTGCCACGCGTCGAAAGAAAGAGCTCGTTCGCGCGGCTCGGGCGTGCAAGCCCGGGGCGTCCGCGCTCCAGGTATTCTTCAATCGCCTTCACGCACATCGCGCCGATGGGAACGATCCGCTCCTTGTCACCCTTGCCGCGCACCAGCACGCGCCCGGCGTCGAGCGAGAGGTCGGCCACGCACAAACCCGTCAGCTCGGAAACACGCAGCCCGCCCGCATATAGCAGCTCCAGAATGGCGCGATCGCGCAGCGCGATCGCATCGGCTTCGGGATGGTCCGCCGCAACCGCCGCGCGCTCGAGCATCGAATTGACCTCGGCAGGCGCAAGCGACTTCGGCAGCACCTTCCATGAGTCGGGGGATTCCAGGTTCACCGTCGGGTCGTGATGGATGCGCTTGTCGAGCAGGAGCCATTTGTAAAATCCGCGCAGACACGACAGCTTCTTGGCCATCGAGCGCGACTCGACGGCATGCGCACGCATATGCTCCATGAATCCGGAGAGCTCGGCCTGCCGCGCCGTCGTTAGCAACGCGCGGCCATCATTCTCACGTTCCAGATATTCGGCAAATTGCAGCAGATCCCGCTGATATGCCTCGCAGGTGAGCGGACGCAGCCCCTTTTCGACGCGCAGGTACGTCAGATATTCGCTAACCAGCTCCGTATTGCGGTCCGCGACCACACTTTGATTATCCGCGCCCCAAGCTCGCTAAGTATCGCCAAGTCGTTCTGCGGAATCAAGTTCACCAACGCTTTACATTCCAGGCCGTGCAAAATCCCCCTGCATCCCTCAAAATAGATAGAGTAGGAGTAATACGTGACCACGCTGCATACCACCCCCGCCCAGCAATATACCCGCGAAGAATTTCATGACGCCGTTTTCGCAGCCAAACCCTCCGTTGTTGTATTCGATTGCGACGGCACCCTGTGGAGCGGCGATGCCGGATACGGCTTCATGGTCTGGTCGATTGAATCCGGACTCGTCTCGCGCAACGCCTCTGACTGGATCGATTCCCAATACCGCGCCTACCGCGCCGGAAAGGTTTCAGAAGCTGAGATGTGTGGCGAAATGGTACAGCTCTACGCCGAGCTGCGCGAAGAGGAGCTGCGCCACGCCGCCGCGACCTACTTCCGCACCCACATCGAAGCCAACATCTTCCCCGAGCTGCGCCAGCTGATCGCCGGCCTGCGCGAAAATGGGACAGAAATCTGGGCCGTCAGCTCCACCAACAACTGGGTCATTGAAGAGGGAGTCGCGCGCTTCGGCATCCCCGCATCGCGCGTGCTCGCTGCGCAGGTCCGCGTCGTCAATGGCCTCATCACCAGCGAACTGGTCGATGTTCCCACCGACGAAGCCAAAGCCTCTGCCCTTGTTCGCTCAGGCGTGCCACATCCTGACTGCGTTTTCGGCAACTCCATCCACGATGAGGCGATGCTCAAGATCGCAAAGCATGCTTTTCCCGTGAATCCCACGCCCGGCCTGCTGCAATCGTCTGCCGAAAATGGCTGGACTGTCTTTTACCCTGAATCCGTGCTGAAGGACAGCAAGGTCTAGGTGCTGGCCGCACGGGCGGACGCCTTCGGCCTAATCCTCTTAGCGCTGTCATCCTGAGCGCAGCGAAGGATCTGCTCTTCTTTTCAAACCCAGCAGAAATGGTGGATGAGCAGAGAAAAAAGCAGATCCCAGGAGGACAATCCCACTCTTAGGACGACAATTCAGTGCTGTGAAATCATCGTGACAATCTTTTCCGGAAGACACGTTACTCTGACATCCAAGATGCGTATTGTCTCCCTTCAGCCCAGCGTCTCCGTCATCCTCCATCACCTTGGCCATCTCGACGAGCTCGTCGCCTGCACCCGCTACTGCCTTGACATCCTGCCGGAGCTGCGCAGCCGCAACCTCCCGCTCGTGCATGATGCCTGGACCACCACCACCGATGAGCTGACCGCACTCCGGCCCGACCTCGTCATCGCATCGGTTCCTTATCGGCATGAATCGCTGGCCGCCATCCTGAAAGCGGGCTTTCCCGTGCTCGCTCTCGCCCCGCATTCGCTGGCCGATATCTACAGCGACATCCGACTTATCGGCTCGGTCGTGAATGCGCGCGCCCAGGCCGAGGCCGTCGTCGCATCCATGGAGGCAGCCATCGCGCAAACCAGCATTCGCGCAGCATCGGCCGGCAAGCGTCCTCGGGTTTACTGCGAAGAGTGGGGCAAGCCGCTCATTCATTCGCAATACTGGGTCAAGGAGCTGGTGGAAGCCGCAGGCGGCGAATTTCTCGGCTCGCCCGGCGTCGTGACCGAAGCCGACGTCATCGCCACGGCCAACCCAGACGTGGTCGTGATGGCTTGGTGCGGCGCAGGCATGCGCGTGCCTCTCGAACGCACGGTGGAAAAGCGCGGATGGCATCAGCTGCGCGCCGTCGGCGAGCGCCGCTTCTTCTGCATCACCGAAGAGCTGCTGAATACCCCGGCGCCATCACTGCTGGGCGGACTGCAGGCGCTTGCCTCGGTCATCCATCCCAATATCTTCGGCGATGCGGAGATTTCCTCGTCTGCGCAGGCTTCGCAAATGCGTTGCATCAATTTTGGGGCTGAACCGTCTAAACTAGTGTGAGCGTGGAGGGTATCGATTCACAAAACGGGAATGCGCCGGAGGTCAAGTCCGTGCGCTACGTGGTTGCCGCGCTTATTCTCCGCGGCGACCAGGTTCTCGTTTGCCAGCGCCGCCCGGACCAGGCCATGGCCCTCAAGTGGGAGTTTCCCGGCGGCAAAATGGAGCCCGGCGAAAGCCCTGAGCAGGCGCTTATTCGCGAGCTGCAGGAAGAGCTGGGCATAACCGCGACCATCGGCACGCTAGTCGCTCATGTGCGCCACGCCTACCGCAACGGCGGCTCGGTTGACCTGCAATTCTTCGCCGTCCATGAGTTTCAAGGCGAAATCACCAACCACATCTTCAACGACATGCGCTGGTGCGATCTGCGCGACCTGCCCGGCTACGATTTCCTCGCCGCCGATCGCGGCCTCGTCCGCGACCTCGCCGCCGGCAAGCTGCTCTGAAGCAAATCCGCAACAATTCGCTGCTCAATATCTGTGCTCAGACCGTCGTATGCTGCGGCTCTACCTCGACACGATTCCTTCCCCGCGACTTCGCTTGGTAAAGAGCGCTGTCGGCCGCCTGCACCAGCTTTGAAGGTTCGGCATCCTGTCCTGGCACCTGCGTGGCACAGCCAACACTCAGCGTCACCACTCCATGCGGATTGCCCTGGTTCGGAATCTGCAGGCTTTCGACCGCGGCACGAATCTGTTCTGCGATCGCCACCGCGCCATCGCTGTCGGTATCCGGCAGAATGACGGCAAACTCCTCACCGCCGTAGCGGGCCAGCAAATCGGCTGGCCTATGGAGCACGTTCGCGATAGTTTCAGCCGCGCTCCGCAGGCACTGATCCCCCGAAATATGGCCATATATGTCGTTATAGTTCTTGAAGTGGTCCACATCGACCAACAGCAGCGAGCAGGGCGAGCGATCGCGCTGGGCACGCCGCCACTCCCGGTCCAGCACTTCATCGAAACGCCTGCGGTTGGCGATGCCGGTCAACCCGTCAGCGCCGGCCAATGCTTCTACCATGAGAAACGCCCGCTGCAGCTCCTCTTCTGCGGCTTTACGATGCGAGACATCGCGAATCACGACGACGAAACCGGTTGCAACGCCGGTCGAAGGCTCGCGATACAGCCGCAGACTGGCTTCCACCCAGAGATAGCTCGCGTCTTTTTTCCGGCACCGGAACTGGAACATTCCCGGCTCTTCTCCCGCTCCTGCTTTCTGAAAGATTGCCTCCACCGCTGCAACATCCTCAGGATGCAATGCGTTGCGATAGCTGACTCCCAGCGCCTCTTCCGGCTCCCATCCCAGCATCTCTGCGACGGCGGGCGAGGCATAGCTCACTCCAGCCTCGAGGTTCATCAGCAGGATTGCGTCGCGCGAGCTTACCGCCAGCAACCGGAACCGCGCCTCGCTGATGCTCAGCCCCTCCTGCAGCCGCCTGCTCTCGGCGCGAAGGACTTCGAGCACATAAAGCATCAGCATCGATACGGCAATAAATATCTGCAGTGTCAGGTCGCGCGTAGTGAGAGAGCTGTCCCGCATTAGCGAGAGCGGCCCATAGCCGAACGTCGTAAAAAACCCGCCAATCGTCGAAACGGCCAGCAGGCCCAGTGCCGATCCGGCAAGCCCGAGCCGGATTCCGATTACCCAGAGGCACGGCAAGAGAAGAAAGAGCAGCGGCGCATGTGCGAGCCAGAAGATCGCCGTCGCCAGTCCGCACAGCAGCGCGAAAAAGATGGAAACCTCCCACCATGCGCGCCCCAGAAACTTGTTCTGCCTGGTAAATGAGAGATAAAGCGGCATCAACACCGCCATGCCCAACGCATCCGCCGTGAACCACCACCGGAGCGTGTGTAGTTGCGGCATGATATGGCTGCCCTGTCGCCCGAAGATCAGGCTGGCCAGAAACGACGCAACCGCTGGAGCCAGCACGACCCCATACAGCAGGAAACGCACCAGTTGTTTCCGCTCCGTCAGGTCAGGATGCGGGGCAATCGCAGGGTAAAGCAGAGCCGCAGCGATCCACACCTCCGCCATATTGCATCCGCTCAGGTAGCCGGCGACCCATATCGGCGTCGAAAGAATCAGGTTTACCGCAAAGTCCACAGCAAAACCAACTGCCAGGTATGCGGGCCATTGCCGGCGGCGGACACAAAGCAGCACGCCCGCCAGGAACCCGTTTGACGGCCATAGCAGCGTCACACCGCCCAGACGCCAGCTGTGCAGATTGAGCAAAGATGTCGTTCCCGAAAGAAAGATGATCAGAAGAGCCACCACCGCCAACCGGGAGATGGATACCCTTTCTTCCTTCTCTCGACTCTCTGCAATTACCTCAGCAGCCATAGAAGACCAACAATCCTTTTGGGCCAGAATGAATGAAATCAGGACAGAACCACTGAAATCCTGATTGAAGAAGAAACATAGTATGTCCATTGAACCGAATCCGCCACAAAATGTCGTGTAGATTCGTGACCGAGCAGCTGTTTTCTCCTTAACCCTCATAAAATGTTATGGTTATCTGCGAACCGGTTCTTATTGTTTTCCCTGGAGGCATTTTAGAAATGAAGTCGAGGCCAGCATTTGTCGCCGCAGCTTACCTCTTCGCGACGTTCTTCGGGATTGGATCGGCAGGCGCTGAGATACGTCTTCCGAACGTCCTCAGCAGCCATGCTGTCCTCCAACGCGATACCCCCATCCACGTCTGGGGATGGTCCAACCCCGGCGAGACCGTTACCGTCCACTTTCATGACCAGACGCGCTCAGCCAGCGCCAGCAGTCTGGGTCTTTGGAGCCTGTGGCTTATGCCCGAACTCGCCGGCGGACCGTATACGCTGACCGCGCAGGGCAATGCCGAAGGCGACTCCGGGAATGGGGCAGGCGTCACCCGATCCGACATCCTCGTCGGCGACGTCTGGCTCGCTTCCGGCCAATCCAACATGGAAATGCCACTTAACGGCTTTCCCGGCAGCGCCGTGCTCAAGAACGCTGACCAGGAAATCGCCCAGGCCAACCTTCCCACCGTGAGGCTGCTGCGCATCGAGAAGAACAGCTCCGATTATCCACTCGACGATGTCCCCGCTACCTGGACTGAATGCACGCCACAGACTGCGGCGCAATTTTCCGCCGTCGCTTACTTCTTTGGCCGGGAAATCAATACCCGCGAACACGTCCCCATCGGCCTCATCGATTCCACCTGGGGCGGAACGCCGGTCGACTCCTGGATTAGTATGGACACCCTCGGCTCAGACGCAGGCTTCATGCCGGCCTTCGCATCCTGGGCCAAGTTCTCCGACTCGCTAAGCACCAGCAACATCATCATTGCCAACGAAAAACGCGAAGACGAAGCCGCCGCGAAAGCGCACCAGCCCGTGCGGAAGCACGACTGGCATCCGGCTGCGCCTGCCTGGAAACCGGCCGGCCTCTATAACGCCATGATCGCGCCCGCAACGCCCTACACCATCAAAGGCGTCATCTGGTATCAGGGCGAAGCCAACACAGGCCCGGAGCGCGCGCCCATGTATGCCAAACTCTTTCCTGCCCTCATCGCCGATTGGCGCCGGCAGTGGAAAGAAGGCAATTTCCCATTCCTCTTCGTCCAGATTTCAAACTTCAGCTCTCCCAACGAGGACTGGGGCACGGTACGCGATGCGCAGCGCCGCACCCTTGCCGTAACAAACACCGCCATGGCTGTCACCCTCGATATAGGAACGGCCGACAATGTACACCCACCCGACAAGCAGACTGTCGGCGCGAGGCTTGCGCTCGGCGCCCGCGCTCTCGTTTATGGCGAGCCGCAGCTTACCTACTCTGGACCGCTCTTCCGTACCGTCACCACAGAAGGCGCGGCCCTGCGCGTCTGGTTCGATTCCGCGAAGAATGGATTGGTGAGCCACGGCCCACGGCTTGAAGGATTCGAGATCGCCGGAGCCGATGGAAAGTTCGTTCCAGCTACGGCCAGAATCGACGGCTCGACCGTCATCGTCGAGGCGCGAGGCGTCAGCCAGCCCAAGGCAGTCCGTTATGGCTGGGCCAGCTTCACCAACGCGAACCTCTTCAACAAAGAAAACTTGCCCGCGTCCACGTTTACGTCGGAATAGGGTCCGCAAGGTTCACAGCACGAACAGGAGTGCCCCATCCTTTCGCAGCGCGAAAGGGTGGGTGGGAACCTCGAATCTGCTGCATTCCAACCTGCCCGCGCTAAAACTTAGCCAGCACGTCCTCCCCGTCGATCCTGATTTCATACACGTCAACTTTGGCTTGGGGAGTATGCACTGCCTCGCCGGTTTTCAAATCGAAGGCCCAGGCATGCCAGGGACAAACTATCTTGCCGCCATCGAGGATTCCCTCCCCCAGCGGACCGCCGCGATGCGGACAGACATTATCCAGGGCGGCAATCGCGCCGTTCTCGTTCGCGACACACAATATCTTCTCACCCACCGCAATCTCGCGGGCCTCACCCGAGGACGGCAGATCGGCCTTCGCGCAAATCCGTACAAACTCTGACATATTTTTGCTAACTCTCTAAGGAATTGTGGTCCTGAGCATGCTGACTCTTCCTCATGCTACGCTCATCCTCAGCATGCCCGAACCGCCGCCTTCAAATCCACCTGCATCCCCACGCGCACCCAAAGATATACGCCTGTG
>Ga0206844_10069_pt1 | contig 38867 bp, 25 predicted proteins | sample Alteio_BWOrgCont_22_FD_152907 | JGI IMG/M metagenome (GOLD analysis project Ga0206844, IMG submission 152907) | Enriched cells from forest soil in Barre Woods Harvard Forest LTER site, Petersham, Massachusetts, United States -... | ecosystem: Environmental > Terrestrial > Soil > Temperate forest >...
ATGGCCGACATTTGATAAAGAAGGATTAGGCGATCAACTGATGCGTGCTACAGACTCCATCGGGCTGAACATTTCAGAAGGATACGCTCGATCACACAAAAAGGAACGGCTGCATTTTTTTACATTTGCTGAGGGTTCAGTTGAGGAGGCGTTATTTGCCGTTCGAAGAGCGCGCGATCGAGGTTTACTCACACGACTCGATGCTTATACGCTTTCAAATTTGTTGATGAAAGTGAGTCCCGCATTACACGCCCTGATGGATGCTGTTATGCGTAATGACTTGTGAAGAATAAGTGAGAGGCGAGAGGCTGGAATACGGCAAAGAGGGGCGGGGTGGCCGGAACAGCGGCGAGCCGGAGAGTCGGTGATCGGTACTCTTTTTTTAATAGGCTACCTGTCACCGCCGCTCCGGCTCGCCGCTGTTCCGGCCACCCGCCTCTCATCGGTTGCCGTTAGCTTAGTAGGTCCCCCGCCCAGAGCCTCTCAAGAAAGAGTTGCCAGGGCAGGATCTCGATGTGGGCGTCCAGGCGGCGGGGTTGGTCTTCCAGGGAAACGACGAGACGGCGTTTTACGGGGCCGTCTTCCGTCAGAGCGCTAAGCGCGCGAAGGTCCGCGGCATGCACCCTCCGGCTGGCCTTAATCTCAATGGCGAGTTGTTTTTCGCCGAGAATAAAATCCACCTCCTGCCCAGTGCTTGTGCGCCAGAATGCAAGCCCCATATCCGGCTCCCGATAAGCCTGGTAGGCGCGCAGTTCCATCAGAATGAACTGCTCAAAGGCTTTGCCAAATTCGCTGCTGCCCGTTTCCGCGTGCCGGCGCGCTAAATAATTCGTGATGCCCACATCGAACAAGTAAAATTTTTCCGTCTGAATCATCCGTCGCGTCTTGGATTTTTTCCAGGGGGAAACTCGAAACCCGAGGAGCGTGTCTTCCAGAATGTCAAAATATGCGCGGACCGTTTTTTGTGAAATCCCCGCTTCCCTTCCGACATTGGTGTAATCCAGGAGCTCGCTGCTTGTGATGGCGGCCACGCGTAAAAATTCATTAAACGCCGGGATGTTTTGAATCTGCGCTTCCGAAGCGATTTCTTCCTTAAGATAGTCCGCCACATAGGCCCGCAAATCTTCCACGGGGTTCGTCGAGAGAAAGTGCGGTGGCAAAAGCCCCGAGACCATAATTTTATTAAGGCTAAAGCCTTCGGTTTCCTTGTAAGAAAGAGGGAGCATCGTGCGTCGCCATGCCCGACCGCCCAGCAGGTTGGCATGGCCCCGGCGAAGTTTTCGCGCGCTGGATCCCGTCAGCAGGAACTGCGTGCCGAGATTTTCGATCATCCAATGGACTTCATCCAGGAGCGCCGGCACTTTCTGTATCTCATCGATGACCAACAGTCCTTTTTGGCCGGCATAACGTTCACGCAACAGCGCCGGGCGCGAGGCATAATCAGCGAACACATCGGTCTTTAGAAGATCAACCAGCGGAGCATCAGGAAATTCATGACGAATCCAATACGTTTTCCCGACTTTGCGGGGTCCCCAAAGGAAGGCGGATTGCCGATGCGGCAGTTTCAATGTGAGAAGGCGTTTGGATATTTTTTCCATATTGGTTATTATATCCGGATAAAATAACTTATGCAATATAAATTGCACGCAAAGCACGCGGCGAAGAGGAGCGGGTGGCCGGAGTGGCGGCGAGCCGGAGAGTCGGCGATCGGTACTCTTTTTAAAATAGGCTACCTGTCCCCGCCGCTCAGGCTCACCGCCACTCCGGCAACCCGATTCTCAGGTCCTGTTTACCGCCGTTCGATGGTCAAAAGTTTACGTGGTGTTCACCCTCCGGTAACCTTTTTGTAACATCCTCGTTGTACCCTTAGACCCAGGACGGAAGACCTAACGATTATGGGTTGTATGTCGAAACGTGGAGAGAAAAAGAGAATGGCAGAACGCTTTTTATGTCCTATCCGCTATGCGCTATCGGCTACGGGCTATGATCCGTTGATGGCGCCCTTGTCGGTGTTATCAACCAATGATAAGAACGCCGGCAACACCCATAGCTCATACCGGATAGCTCGTAGCGGATATCTCATATTTATTCTGTTTCTCACCCTCTATACATTACCCTCCACCCTGTACGCCGCCACCAATCTCCCGGTCGGTTCTCCGGCCGCTAATCTCGAAGAAGGCAAAGCACTGTTCGAAAGCGGCCGCTATCAGGACGCCATCAGCAAGTTCATCATGGTCCTGCGCAGCGATCCGCAGAATCCCGACGCGCGCCGCTATTTGCGCCAGTCCGTGGACCAGTTGCGGCAGAATCCGACGGCGGAGCATCGGGGCCTGGATGGAACACCGCCGCCCACCGCGCAAAAAGAAATGCGGGAAATGCTGCAGAAGCGGGCGGCATTGACTCTGGATTTAACGGCCATCCCGGGCGTTCAGGTCAATATGCAGAATGCGGTGACGCAGGTCATTATTGAAACAGGACAAATTTTTGACGCTAACAACGGCGGTCTAAAGGAAGAGGGCGTACCCATCTTGGATCGCGTGTCCGCATGGCTCAAAACGTTCGGACAACAGCCCATTATCATCCATTGCTACCCGGAAGAGCTGCAGACGGTCACAAGTACCGGTTCCCTCTTTTTACGACGGTATTCCGAGCTCTATAATTTCTTCATCGAAGAACGCAAGCTCTCGCCGCAGCGGCTGATCAGCGCGGATCTCCTGGCCGATGATGCGGCGTCCGGACGCGTCACGCCGCAGGCCTCCAACGTAGGGACCGCATCGCGTATTGTCATTGAAACGTTAGGCAGCCAGTCCTCGCTTCTGGATGGCGCCATGCCATCTGCGGAGCCGCACACGGCGATTGCGCGCTGGTTGGAATTTGCCGTCATTTCCCAGCGAGACGCCTTTAATCCGGAAGAGGGCGAATGGGCGACGCTGGATCTCGCGGCATTGAGCCGCACGGGTCTGCGCAGCTGGGCGTTTAGCATTCTGCCGGAAGACCATGCGTCGGACAGCCATGCCGCGGTTTATGAGCTTTCAGGCAAGGGGAATGTTTTAAAACGACTGGACTGGGATGGCCGTAATCCCAAGACCGGAAGTTTTGTGCCGACCGGCGGTTATGTCGCCCGCATTACCGCCACGGATTCCGACGGGACCATAAAGACGGAGCAGGTGGCGGTTCGCGTTGACAACACGTCCGCGCCGGAAACCCTGACAAATAAGGAAGAACCTACCGCAGCGACGTCGGAACCGGTTGCCAAAAAAGCAAAGAAAAGAAAAAAGAAGAAAGCGGCTGCAGTTGTTGTGGCGGCGCCCACGCCAACACCACCAACTCCCGAACCGGAGACGTCTGCCGCTGTTGACGCTCCTACTCCCACTTCCGTTGCCGCTCCCGTTCCCGCTTCGGAGCCGGCAGCTGCAGAACCAACGACGCCGGAGCCCGCGGACGATTCGTCGCATGCCATTTGGAAGCAGGTCCTTCAATTTGACGCGGGCAGCGGCGACCTGGCGCCTTCGCTGGCGCCATCGCTCGAGCGCATCGGCAAAACGCTGGAAGTCTATCCGCTGCAGAAAGTGCGCATTGTGGGCTTCGCCAGCACGAAAGAAGACGGGGCCTTGCTCCTGGCCAAAAAACGGGCGCAAAGCGTCCGCAGCGTTCTGCTCGACCAGTATCATGTCGATGAAAAACGGGTGATCATCGGCGGCGCGCGGGTCAATGACGGAGACGGCATGAGCAAAGCGGAGCTGTCGATAACCAACTAATGAATTCAGATCCCCGCATCGGCACGTCGTTTTATAAAACCACCGCCATGGCGACGCCGGCTTATCGTCCGTCGGCGTCCGCGGTGGCGATGGGGGATGCCGCCTCCGAGCCGCGCGGGCGTTTGCTCCATAAACTGTTGATTATCTTTCTATCCCTGTCGATTATCCCGCTGCTCCTGGCGGGGTATCAACTCATTCATGTCGGTGAAACCCATATCCAGACGCAGGTCATCCAGGTGAAGACGGCGATCGCGCAAAAGATTGCGTCCAGCGTCGTCAGCTATCTGGACGATAAACGCAATGTGCTGCAGATCATTCAAAAATCCAATGATTTCCTGACGATGAATCCCCGCCGGCAGAACGATATTTTAACCAACGTGATGCAGGCCTATCCCGTCTTCATGCAGATGAAAGTCGTGGATATGGACGGCCGCGAAATTACCAACGTCCGGCGCTTTGCAACGGTTAAGCCGATCGTTAGTAATGAGGCGGCGGAAATTTCTGACGCCCTGCGGATGATTCGCATCGGACAGAATTACAGCGGCCCCGTGACGCGGTCGGTGGATGGCTATCCGCAAATGACGTTGGGTGTTCCAATCGTCGCGTCCGAACGGCCCCTGGGCATTCTCCTGGGCACGATGATTTTGACCGATCTCAGCCCGCTCGTGAAGGACGTCGTCATCGACGAAAAAGGATACGCCTACATCGTCGATATGGCTTCCAAACGGTTGGTCGCGCATCCCGACGTCTTAGGAACGCTCTTGCGCCAGGACACGCCGGTGGAAGTTCAGGCGGCCACGCTGGCTCCCGAAGATAAAGCCAGCGGCGCGCTGGAATTTTCCGATCAGAGCGGGCACCGTTTTCTGGCCACCTATGCCACGGTTCCCAGTCCCTTAAATTGGCGCGTGATCGTCCAGGAACCCGTCGAAGAAGCCTATCAGGCATCGCGTCAGATGCGGCGCGAAATCTTGAAAATGCTGCTGCTCGTTCTGACGCTCACGCTCATCGTCGGTTACTGGATTAGCCACAAAATTGTCGAGCGCGTGCAGACTCTTCAGGAAGCCATGGAAAGCGTGGGCGAAGGCAATTTCGATGTCCCGCAAGTTCCCATCTCCAACGATGAATTTGGCGCTCTGACGGATAAATTTGTGTCGATGGCCGCTTCCTTGAAAGATAAAACACAGCGGCTCTTGGGCGCGCAGCAGGAACTGCAGCATTGGAATACGGAACTGGAAACGCGGGTGCAGAGTCGGACGCGCGACCTGAAAGCCGCGCAAGAGCAGATCATCATCAATGAAAAACTGGCGGCATTGGGGGAGATGGCCTCCGTCGTCGGCCACGAATTGCGCAATCCGCTGGCGGTCATGAATAATTCCGTGTATTTTCTGAAGACCAAATTGACGGCGGCCGCGGGCGTTGCGGGGCTCGATCCTAAGATTGAGAGATATTTGAAAATGATTGAGGGGGAAATTTCAAAATCCAATACGATCATTCGCGACGTCCTGGATTTTGCCCGCAACCGTGCGTTGATTTCCAAGCCGGTCAAGTTTGATGAACTGGTCAATTCCGCGATTGAACGCATCGCCATCCCCGTCGGCGTCACGCTGAAAAAAGATCTGCAGTTGGGGTCGACGGAAGTTCCGATCGATGAAGATGAGATCCGCCAGGTTCTGGTGAACCTCATGGAAAACGCTTGCCAAGCGATGATTTCCGGGGGTATGCTCACGATAGGCACAAAGTCCTACGCGGAGTTTGCGGAACTCGTGATCGCTGATACCGGCTGCGGCATTCCCAAAGAGCATCTGGCTAAAATTTTCGCGCCGTTCTTTACGACAAAAAGCCGCGGCACGGGGCTTGGATTGGCTGTCGTTAAAAAGATCATCGACCGTCACCAAGGTGTCTTAAAAGTAGATTCTAAAATCGGCGAAGGCACGACATTCACGATTCGCCTTCCGATGATTCGCAAGGCCGTTAAGGGAGATGCAAATGTCTGAGTCGGATAAATACGCGATTCTGCTCGTTGATGATGACAAGAATATCCTCGATTCGGTCCGGGACATTCTTGAAGACGCGGGCTATGACATCGAAACCGCCGCGAGCGGCGCACAAGCCCTCAGCGCGCTGGAACGGCGGCATTTCAACCTGGTCGTTGTGGATTTTCAGTTGCCGGACGCGACGGGGCTGGAACTCGCGCGCAAAGTTCGGGAACGTAATGACTTCACACTCGTTATCTTGATGACGGGTCACGCATCGCTCGAAATGGCCGTCAAAGCCATTCAAGAAGCGGTGTATGACTACTTGATTAAGCCGGTGGATCCGGCGCAGTTAAAACATACGATTGAAAAAGCGCTCGACCAACAGCGGCTGAAGCTGGAAAATAAACGGCTTGTGCAGGACCTGCAGCGGACCAATGAGAAGATGGGTAAGCTCGACGCCCTGAAGTCCCGCATGCTGAAAATCCTTTCGCACGATTTGAAGACGCCGCTGTCAAGCATTCGCGGCTATTCCGAACTTTTAAAGCTGGGCGCCAAAGGACGTTTGAACGATGTGCAGAAAAAAATGGTGGAAGTCACAATTCAGGAAGCCGATCATTTGAACGGCTTGATCGGCGATTTGCTGGACCTGGCGCAGATCGAATCCGGCCAGTTCAATCTGGACCGTCAGTCCTTGCCCTGCGGCCAATGGTTGGATAAGGCGGTAAGCCGCGTGAAGCTGATCGCGGAAATGAAGGAAATCCCGGTGGAAGTGATCGTGTCTTCGGAATTGCCCGAGGTTTCCATCGATATGCCGCGGATGATTCAGGTGCTTTCGAATTTAATCCGTTCCGCGCTGAAGTATTCGAGCCGCGGCGGCCGCGTGTTCATTAATGTCGTTCAGAAAAATGAGGCGATCGATTTGCGCGTGACTTACGCGGGAATGGGCTTCAAACCCGAACAGTTGAAAGTCCTGTTCACGCCCGTGCATGGGCCCGCTCACGAACCGGCGGACGCGATCGACGGCGTGCGCATTATGCTGGCGTTAGCGAACGAGATTTTGCATGCGCACGGCGGCGAGCTGGGCGTCGAAAGCAAGGGGATTGATCAGGGCGCGACTTTTTGGATGACGCTTCCCATTACGACAACCGCACAACTTAAAAGCGACCCCGTCGCGGGTCAGAAGGAGTAGTACATGCTTTGGAAAAAGTTCCGGATTTTTTATATCAGCTACAAAATGTGGTTCTGGATCGGGCTGGGCACGCTCATCCTGATCGGCTTGAGCGTCGTCGGTCTGGCTTACATGGATTCTTACTTCGCGCAGCAGCAGGTCGCCACGCTGCCGCTGGAAACGCTGAAGATGATCATCTGGTCCATTGTGTCCGCGTTTTTCTTCGCCAAGATTATGTACAGCGGCGGTCTTTTCAGCGGGACGCGCAATGTTCGAGTGGAGGGCAAAGACGTCAAAGTCAGTTTTAAAGACGTGATCGGCCTGACGAACGCCAAAAAGGAAGCCATGGAAGTGGTGTCGTTGATCCGCGATCGCACGAAGATTAAACAGATCGGCGGCAAAGTCATTCACGGTATCTTAATGATGGGGCCTCCGGGCTGCGGTAAAACGTATCTGGCCAAAGCCATCGCGCACGAGGCCGGAGTTCCGTTTCTGTCGATGTCCGGCAGCGAATTCGTGGAAGTGTTCGTCGGCGTCGGCGCCAGCCGCGTGCGCAAGACGTTTGAGATCGCCAACAATCTGGCCTATATTCACGGCGCCGCCATTATTTTTATCGACGAAATCGACGCCATCGGTCGCGCGCGCAAGTTCTCCGCCTTCGGCAATCAGGAAAGCGATACGACGCTGAACCAGCTGCTGGTCGCCATGGATGGACTGAACAATGAAAAAGGCGGCAATGTGATTGTGATCGGCGCCACGAACGCGGCGGAAGGGACGTTGGACCCGGCGCTCATTCGCCCAGGCCGTTTCGACCGCACGCTGCAGGTCTCGCGCCCACATCTGGCCGATCGTGAAGAGCTCTTCCGTTACTATCTGTCCAAAATTAAATTCGATCCGTCCATCGACGCCGGACGCCTTGCCCGGAAAGCGGTTTGGAAAACGCCCGCGGACATTGAGAATATCGTCAAAGAGTCCGCGTTGATCGCCATGCGCAACGAACGGGACACGATCCAATATAAGGATATTTCCGCGGCTATTGAGCGCGTGGATCTGGGACTGGAAACGAATCTGGAGTTGACGCCGCGCGAACGCGAAAGCGTCGCCTTCCATGAAACGGGGCATCTCGTGGCGCTGTATTATGAGCATCCGACGGACGATGTGTTCAAAGCGTCGATCAAAACGCGCGGTGGCGCGCTCGGGGTGGTGTATCATCAGCCCCGCGAAGAACTTTATCTGCGGACCCGTGAAGAACTCTTCGCGAACATCAAAGTGTCGCTGGCCGGTTATATTTCCGAGAAAATCCGCTACAACACCACGACGACGGGCGCCTGCAGCGATTTCAGCAATGCCATGGCCCACGCGTCGGCGATGGTCTGGGAATATGGCATGGCGCCGGGGCTCATCGGCAATTACACGCTGCTTTTAGGCGGTGGGGAATCGCGCATGTCCGAAAACATGAAAGATCGCTTGAATCAGGAGACGCAGAAAATTCTGGAACAGGCGGCCACGGAAGTCGAGGCGCTTTTACGCAAAGAATGGGACATGGTGCAGGTGTTTGCCAAAGAACTTCTGGATAAGAGCGAACTGGATTACGACGAAATCGAAGCCGTCTTCAAGCTGCACGGCAAAGAAAGAGCGGCCATTGTCCCAGGGTAAAGGTGAAACTATGAAAATATTACGCATCCTTCGTTACGCAGTGCCCCTTGCGCTCTTAGGCGCATTAGCCGCCTGCAGCTGGAAAGTTCGCCCGTCATTTCCAGAGGATCGTGTGGCCATCAGTTTAAAGCAGATGATGGCGCATGACTATAAGATCAGCATTCAGACGCACCGCGAGGGCAATACCCTGCAGGCTTTTTTCTGGCGTCCCGGTCTCATTCGGCCGGGCGAATTGGATTTACAGCCTGACGCCGCGGATGCGCTGGAGAAGGCCCTTCTCTGCGCCACGCGAGTGGCGTTGAGCACGGACGCCCAGCTTGATTTTATCGAGGTGAAAATCGCGGATATTCTGACGGGGACGAGCGTCAGTTTGTGGCGATATGTCCCGGATATTAAGGATTCTCTCTATCAGCGTCTTCCCCAGGATGAATATTTCAACCGTCTGGTCATGGATGTGGAACCGGGCGCCGGTCTTAAACTGGCGGATCAGCCGCTGCAATGGGATCCACCCATCACGCTGCCGGAGTTCCTGGCCAAGCAGGTCATTTTTCGCGCTAAACGCCAGCCGGCTTTGGGTGGAATTCAGCTGCATGAGGACCTGTCCCATCCCTTAACGCTCATCATGGTCGTTGACAATTGGGCCGCCATTTCGAAACAGGGAGAAACAAAAGAATCCGATGTCGCCAATTTACTCCATACCACGGCGCAAACGGTGCTTAAAGGATATCGGTTCAACGGTTTTCAGGATGTGGTGTTACAGGACAGCCGCGGGGCGGCGCTCCGCAGCTGGGTGTTATGAAGGGCCGTAAGAGGGTGAAGAGAGTGGGGAGAGTGGAGGGTCGTCACCCTCATAACCCTCCTCACTCCTCACCCTCCACAGACGTCAGGGGGCAGGGGGAAAAGAGGCCGGTTATGATCGAAACAGCGAGAAGTCATAGTGGTGCCGTATTGACGCCTAAAAATGTGAAAAAGGACAAAGTCCGTCTGCTTCTGGCGGATGATCACTCCTTGTTTCGCGCTGGACTGAAGGACCTGCTGGATGGCACGCATAACTTCACCATCATCGGTGAAGCGGCCACGGGACCGGAAGCGCTGGAGATGGTCGAGAAAAAACGGCCGGATATCGTGCTCATGGACATTCGCCTGCCGGGCATGGATGGAATCGCCTGCACGCGCCAGATCAAAAAGACGCATCCCGAAGTCACGGTGCTGGTGCTTTCCATGTATGACGATGAGTCGCACGTTCTGGAAGCGTTTAACGCCGGGGCCAACGGTTATTTATCCAAGCTGCTTTCGGCGCAGGATCTCGTGCGCGCCATTGAAACCGTGCATCAGGAAGGCTATCTGATTCCCGGCAACATCATGACGCGGCTCATGGGCGGCATTCGCAAACTGGATCTCTCCGCCATGGAAGACTCCAACGGTGTCGTGACAAAATCCGAACTGCGCGTGTTGGCGTCGTTGGTTCAGGGGCACTCTAATAAACAAATCGCGGAAGAAATCTTCGTCTCCGAAAAGACCGTCAAGAACCATCTCAACCATCTCTTCAAAAAACTAGGCGTCAAGAACCGGACCGAAGCGGTGGTGAAAGCGATCGAACGCGGACTGGTGTCGATGCAGTAAGGCTGTAGGAGGGTGTGGAGAGTGAAATGTGGAGGGTGGAGGGTATGGGCCCGACACCCTGCAAAAATAAATGAATAAATAGGATAAAAGCGGCTCTAATAATTATGAGCCGCGTACCTAATTTTGAAGATTTAGATGTTTATAAAAATGCGATTAGGCAGGCAATGCGCATTTTTGAAATAACAAAAGGTTTTCCAAAAGAAGAAAAGTATTCGCTCACGGATCAGATCAGGCGGTCTTCAAGAGCGGTCTGTGCTAATCTTGCAGAGTCCTGGCGAAAACGCCGATACCCTGCGGCATTCATAGCGAAACTAAACGACGCAGAATCAGAAGCAAGCGAGACGCAATCATGGTTGGATATTGCCAATCGTTGTGGCTATATAGAACTTCCAGACTCTTCAGAGTTGCGAGGAAATTACCACATCATTTTAAGTCAACTGGTTGTGATGGCCCGAAATGCTGAAGAGTGGAGAATAAGTTAGATGTTACCCTCTTACCCTCCACTCTCCTAACCCTCCTACAGCAGTTACTCTTCGTCGCTCTGCTCGAAATGAACCTTGATGCCGGCATGGTTCTGGGCCCACATGTTGTAGAGAAAAACAATGAAGGAGAACACGGCGGAAAGAACCAGGGTATATACGAATGTAAAAATAAACGGCTCCGCGATCTTGAGCCACGACGCCACATTCGGGTTTGGCAATACCCAATAACTGATGATTCCCAGAATGAGGCCAAGGACGGGGAATATGCGCAGGGTATATACAAATACGCTGGACGTCTTAACGCTTTTAAGTTCGTAGTTCATTGAGTTGGAGTCTCCTTATTTTTGTTCAGCAAGATCAAGGTTCTGATCCCTTTCGAAAATGTTTCCTGCAGATGCAGAACCGTCGCCGTATAGGGCTGTTCATTTAAAACAACAAGCCCCTTCGCCGGTTGGCCTATGGTTTCAAAGGCCTTGCCCACCAGAATGCCAAACGCTTCGTCCTGCATTAAATCAAGAAGATGGGCGCCAAGGGTAGAGGCGGAAGGGTCGGTATCCGTCACGATTAAATTTTCTCTGTTGGCCAGAACCAGCCGGCTGTCAGGTTCCAACGCCGTGAACAACTGTCGAATAAGCTCGCTGTCCTGCATGGCCATGCCGCCTTGCATCATGGCCTGATTTTGCAGCTCGCTGCGAAATTTGAGGATTAACTCGTTGACGGCCGCATTGAGTTGTCCCAAGTCATCCGACCCTTCGGGGAGCGCAGGCTCAGCGCTCGAAGGCCCGATCATCCGTAAATATTGCTTCAACAAATGCAGCGGCCGCGCGACCCAGATATTGAGCGCCGTCCCGGTGAGCGTCATGCCAAACATGAAAATGCCCAGGGCATACATTAGAAAGCTGTCGCGCGCATGCTGGATTTTCTCGTCGATTCCTTTGTACGTCATGTCAATGCGTACCAGCCCCAGCGGCTTATTGCGTCCCTGGACCTTAAGCGGCGCCACCAGTTCCAGCGCCTCTCCGGCGGCGTTGAAATAATTGGTCATGATCGGTTCATTGCTTGCAAACACCTTTTTCATGTCCGGATTGTCCACTTCTTCGCCGATTTTATTCTGGTCGACGCTGTAGCGGATCTGTCCCTGATCGTCGACGACGACGACGGATAGCACGTCGGGATCTTTTTCCAGCTGGTCGATGACCTGCAGGAGTGAGACATCGTCTTTTAACAGCAGCGCAGTGGAGAAAGTGTAGGCAAGAAAGTTATTGATGAAGAGGGCCTTTTCCTGAAGCCGTTGATGCAGGACCTGCTTGGTCTGATTGGCGTAATAGAGATGGGACACGAGAATCACAAGGGTAAACGCGATCCCGCCGACCGTTGAGAAACGTTTGAAAAAAGGAACCTGAAATCGTTTCATTGCGCGGCGGTTTCCTGCCATTCCTGTTTGGCCCGTTTAAGCGCCATGTAGATACGCTCATCGGTCGCGTCCAGCTGTTGGGCGGTCTGAAGCTCTTCCACGGCGCGCTGATAATCTTTGGTGCGAATCGCCTGCAGGCCGGCGCGGTAATGGTCTTTTGCGGCCTTGGGATCCACCGCGACAGCCGCCGGCGGGCTTTGATCCGGACCCGTAGGTTGATCCGGCGGTGGCGCGCTCACCTTCGGTTTGGGTTTCGGCTTTGGCGCGGGCGGCGGCAGTTTAGCCAAAGCGATCTGACGGTTCATTTCCTTAATGCCTGCCTGCGATTTCACAGGCTCCCAGTTATAGCCCAGGCTTGCCTGATAATGATCCAAGGCAGAGGCAAACTGTTTATGCGCTGCGTCATCCACGGCGGCCTTGAGTTCCACCTGGCCCAGCTGGATTTTTATTTTGGCGCTCATGCGACGCGCTTCATCATGGCGCGGCTGAAGGGCCAGAACTTCTTCATAGGATTTGAGCGCGGAGGGGAGATCGCCCGCCTGATATTGGTCGTACCCCTGATTCGCCAGCCGCGTGAGCTGTTCCTGCTGCAGGCTGAGGTCCACCTTGGCCATGAGGAGCAAGAGTCCGCGATTTTTCAGCGTCGGATCAAAGGCGACCGCGTTCTGCCAGGCGTCCAGCGCATCTTCCATTTCATTGTGCTTGTAGTGGATGTATCCCGCTTCAAACTGGCGCCGGGCCATGGCTTTGTTGGTGTCGTCGATTTTCTTTTTCGCGACCGCATTGTTTGGATCTCTCTCCAGGGCCTGCTTCCAATACGCCAGCGCCTGGAGCGTTAAGCCTTTGGAAAGCGACGCATCGCCCTGACGAATGAAATCCTGCGCGGAATGATGCATGGCGGATTGTTCGGCGTCCGTGCGGTGCCTGAGAATGGAATCGCGCCGGCCGGCCGCGTCCTTATAATTCGGATCGATGGAAATTATTTTTTCGTAGAGTTCCAGGGCATCTTCATCGCGGTCCTGGTTCTGAAAATCCACCGCATCCTGATAGAACGTCCCGAGCATGTCATAGGCGATGCTGCTCTTCTCCGAGCGCACGGAAGAACTGAATAAATCCTTATCTGTGTTGGAAATAGGACTGGTATCTTTTGTCATCGTCTTTAACGTCGCATCAGGATCCGGGGAATCGGCGAAAATCCAGGTCCCACCCAGTAGAAAAATCACAAATAATGGATGCCTTAGATTCATTTTCCCGCCGTTGTGCTCATGACCGACATGGCGAGCGGGCCGAAGATAATGACAAAAACGATGGGAAAGAAGAAGACCATCATGGGGAACAGGAGCTTCACGGGCGCTTTACCGGCGATCTCTTCGGCGCGCGTAATTCGGCGGACGCGCATGTCGTCCGCATAGCTGCGCAGGACGACCGACAGGCCCGTGCCCAGTTCTTCCGATTGAATGATCATCGCCGTCAGTGATTGCACGTCCGGCAAATTGGTGCGGTAGACCCAGTGTTCCAACGCTTCCTTGCGCGGCGTGCCGAGTCGAATTTCCTGCGAAATGGCCTGCAGTTCTTCCCGCAGCGCCGTGGGTTTCATTTTTTCAAGAATGCGTTCGAGCGCAGCGATCAAATCCAGGCCGCCTTCGATGGTTAACGTGAGAAGATCGATAAAGCCGGGGAGCTGGCGTTCAATCTCGACGGCACGCGCCGTGCCTTTCATCTTCAAATAAATTTCGATGAACTGAAACCCGGCAAACAGGCCGCCGAGCCAGACGATGGGCGAATGGATGTCATACACCCATAAAATAACGGCGGCGACAATTAGAAAGACGACCTTGAAAAACACGAGGTCCTCCACCGTCCATTGAAAGGGGCGGCCGCTGCGAATCAAGAGCAGTTCCAGCCGATCGCGGTACTTCTTATTTTTTAAAAACCACAGGCTGAACGCAAAATTTTTGCCGATACCGGCCAGGCTGCGCGGCGTTTTAGGCGCGACGAATTCCGTGGTTTGAACGTTCCACGGCACATTGCCTTCGCTTTTTTTCGGCAGGAGATGTCCGAGCGCCTCATAGACCAGGAACGCGACCGTGATCCCCATGGTGATGTGCGACAGATTCACAGCCGCACCTCCACCACTTTTTTCGTCACCAGAATGCCAATGCCTTCCCAAACGATAAGGAAAATTAGGACGATCTGCCCAATGGTGGATTGCAGCGCGGGCATCATCATGTCTCGGGCCATCAGGAAAAAAGCCAGCGCCAGAACCCAGGGGAAAACGGCGAGAAAAACGATTTGCGTCCGTCCCTGCGACGTCATGGCCGATACTTTTTTCTGCAGTTTGCTTTCATCGCGGATGGTCATGATCAATTGTTCAAACGTTTTAATAATATTGCCGCCCGTTTCCCGTTGGATATTGATGGCGTAGATCACGGTTTCAAGGGTTTGGCTGGGGATGCGGTCCGTCATGTCCAGAAGCGCGATTTCTAATGGCGTTCCCAGACGGTAGGAGTTCATCACCAGGCCGAATTCTTCGGAAATGGGCGGTTTCATCGTCGTCGCCACGCGTTCAATGCCGGCCGCAATGTCCAGGCCGCTGCGCAGGGAATTGTTGACTAAAATGAGCGCGTCCATGAGCTGCGCTTCCACCTGTCTGGCCCGAATATCGCGCCAGATCTTAAGAAAAATTTTGGGCGCAAAAACCCCGCTGATGGCCAGCGCGATACCCAGGATCCAACTGCCGCTGACGATTCCCAGAAGAACGCCCAGGCCCGCGGCGATCAGCATGATCTTTCCGGGTTTGATGGTGACGAAAAAGCGGGTCAGTTCTCGCGACGTTTTAGCCGTGCTGGTCTGATAGCGTTCCCGGTAGGTGGTCCACAGATCGGGAATCAGCTTGACCACCATCATCATGAAGGTAAAGACGGCGATCAGAACGGATAGATGCGTGAGATCAAACATGCCTACGCCACCTTCGCAAACATGGTTTCATTCAGTAAAAGCCCTTTGGCCTTCAATTCAGGCATAAATTTCGGCAGGATGCCCGTGGCTTCATGGTGGCCGTGAACATGCCCCTGAGCATCGACGGAATCCTGGACATAGCGAAAGAGGTCCTGCGTCAAGATGGTCTCGTCATTTCTGCCAATGACTTCCGTGATGCAGGTGACTTTACGCGTGCCGTCCTGCATGCGGGTGAGCTGCACGAGGATATGTACGGCCGAGCGAATCTGCTCGCGCAGCGCCCAGACGGGCAGATCCATGCCGGCCATCAAACAAAGCGTTTCCAGGCGCGTAAAAGCGTCGCGTGAAGAATTGGCGTGAATCGTGGTTAACGAGCCGTCGTGGCCCGTATTCATGGCCTGCAGCATATCCAGCGCTTCGCCGCCGCGGCACTCGCCGACGACAATGCGGTCCGGCCGCATGCGCAGGCAATTTTTGACAAGATCACGAATGGAAATTTGTCCCTGGCCTTCGATGTTGGCGGACCGCGCTTCCAGGCGCACCACATGCTCCTGCTGCATGCGCAATTCCGCGGTATCTTCGACGGTGATGATGCGTTCGTCGCCGCCGATAAAACTGGACAGCATATTCAAAATAGTGGTTTTCCCCGTGCCCGTACCTCCGGAGATGATAATGTTCTTTTTGGTCATGACGCAGGTCTTGAGAAAGTCCACCATGGGTTGCGTGATGGCGCCCATCCGGCTCAAGTCTTCCGAACCGAACGCTTTTTCGGGGAAGCGCCGAATAGTGATGGTGGGCCCCTGGACCGCCAGCGGCGGAATAATGGCATTCACGCGCGAGCCGTCTTTCAGCCGCGCATCCACCATGGGCACGCTTTCATCGATGCGGCGTCCCAACGGGGAAATGATGCGGCGGATGACCTGCACGACGTGATTGTTGTCAATGAAGCGAGCCTGGGATATTGAAATTTTCCCTTTACGCTCGACGAAGACCTGATCGAAGCGGTTGACCATGATTTCCGTAATATTGGGATCATTCAACAGTTCTTCCAGCGGTCCCAGTCCCAGTGTTTCATCCACCAGTTCCTTCACGAGCCGTTCGCGCTCTTCGCGTGATAAATTGAGGTCTTTGTCTTTCGTGATCAGGGCATTGACCGTGCTTTCCACATGCGTGCGCAGCTGGCGTTCCAACGCCGGATCGCCTTTGGTGTTTAAATCAATGCGCCGGATGTTTAATTCTTCGACGAGATCGCGATGGATGGCCTGTTTCATGGCGTTCCAGCGCTTGCGTTTTTCATCCAGCATGGTTTCCACCACGCGGTTGCCTACAATAGTAGTGGGAGGGCCGCCGTGTGGTCCGGAAGCCGTTCCAGGCGCTCCCGGGGGATCCGCCTTAATTTTAGAAAGCTTGTCGAGAAGCGGCGCCAGCGCATGCAGATAAGGATTGCGGGCGATTTCGATAATGCCCGGTCGTCCCTGGTTCGCCATGCGCGCAAATTCCGGTTCGTAAGGGAGCTGCACGGTCAGAGGTTTGCCAAAACGTCCAATCGCGCCCTGGACCGTGTTGGGATCGATGCTGCCGGGAAGTCCCACCTGATTCAGGACAAAAGAAACTTTTTGGAAAACGTATTTTTGATTTTGCAGCGCTTCAAAATGGGTTAAGGTGGAACGCAGGGAAGACGCCATGGGCACAAACGTCCAAAGAATGCTGTCGGCCAGATCAAAGAAGACATTTTTGTAGGGTGAATAAAGTTCCAGATCGACCACCACATCGTAATGCTGGCCCAGATTCTGCAGCAGAAATCCCCATTGCTCAGACGATAAAGAGGCGCTGTTGGGCGTGGGCGGCTGCATTGTTAAAGTGCCAATGCCAAAACGGTTGAGCGGGATGCGATTGCGCAAGGTCGCCAGAGAAAGCATTTTGGTGGCCAACTGGTCGAGCAGGTAATTGACGGTCCCGCCGCTCGTGGCGCCGGCAATCTGCGCGGCTTCGCCCCGGCAGAGCGGGTCGGTGTCGATCAGGACGATGGGCGTGCGCTTGAACTGCGCGATGCGGGCGGCAAGATTGACCGCCAGGGTTGATTTCCCAACCCCTTCATGCGATCCGGTCACGAGAAAAATTCTGTTCGCCATAAAAAGTTGAGAGGCTACTTAATCAGCCGGAACGTCACAAAAATGACCAGTGAATTTTGATTGACGGTTTCATTGCTCTGCCGGAAAAGCATGCCCAGCAGAGGAATGCTGCCGAGAAATGGAACTTTCGTCACCGTTTTATTACGCGTCGACTGTTTAATTCCCGCCAGGACCACGGTTTCTCCATCTAACACTTCGACTTTGCTGCCGGCATCGCGGGAAGCGATGGCCGGTACTGAAATGCCGCTTAAGATGATGGCATTGGCATTGTCGGGATTGGATACGGTCACGTTAATTTGGGCCTCAATGGTTTTGCGCGGTGTCAGCACGGGCAGGATTTTCAGAATGACGCCGTACTTTTTATATTCGACGCCCTGGACGCCGCCCTGACCGACGGTGGGATAAGGGATTTCACCGCCGACGGCAAAAGTCGCTTCAAAACTGCTTTTTGTCAAGAGCGTGGGATTGGCCAGGACGCGCGCTTTATTATTGGCAATCAGTGCGGAGAGCGTGGTTTGAAGTTGCGCCATGCGCGCAAAATTACCGACATTGAAAATACTCGGGATGGGGATAGCCCGTTCTTCAAACGTCGTGCCCGTGCCTTTAGTCGCGGGTCCCCCCAAGGCGTTGAGCCAGCTAAATCCGAGGTCTTCCGCATTCTGTTCACTGATTTCAAGCGTGTCCACGCTGACTTCAATCATGGGTTCTTTGCCCGAAGGACCAACGGCGGTTGCTGGAATTGATCCCGTTGCCGGCGCGCCGGCGGGCACCGCATCCGGTGGAGTCGTTGGCGCGGCGGATGCTCCGTCGGGGAGGGGTTCGGCCTGAACAGACGCCAAACCCACCGCAACACAAATCATAAGACCGCCAAAGCGTTTAAAAATCATACCGTTCTCCAATGCGCAATGATACGAATTTCGAGCCCTCGGGGCCCATAGTCTATTGGGACTTTACACCCAAGCGTAGCCTACCCCCGTTACGGCAGGATTACAATAGTGTTAATGGCATGTAAAATCGCGTGGAATTAAGGTTTTTTAGGGGGGATGGGCGCTGTAACCGGGTGGTCCATAATGTTTTCCGGCCCTACGCCCGGCACCGGCTGGGTGTTTTCATCATTCGGTGAGCGCACGGTAACGGCGATCGTGCCTTCTGATTCCTTGACGGCCAGCTCGAGTTTTTCCGCTTCTACCGGATCCAGCGCCAGATGCAGGACGGCGCTGGTCTGGCTGCCTTCGCGGCGGCCGGCCGTTTCCGTCGGACGAATGAATTCCTTGTCTACGCCAAGGACCAGGACGTTCTGTAAAATCGTAAACGTTCCGCGTGAATTGCCGCCCGTTTTGGACAGAATCGGCAGCGTGGCCAGGATATCCACGCGATCGCGCGGCAAAATAACCTGTTGAATTTCCATATTTCCTAATCGCAGCGAGTAATCGCGTTTGCCCTGCGGCACAATCGGCGCAATGCCGCTCGTGTCCGGCGAGGGATCATTCAAATTGGAAGAGATCAGACTGCCGCCGGCGGGAATCGCGGCCACGGTGAGTTTTTGTTTGACGCGTTCATACTCCGTGCCGGGAATTTTGATGAGGATCGCGCCCGGTTCGACATAACGCTCCGGCACGCGCTTGGTGGTCAGTTGATCGGGCCGGATTTCCGTGCGGGAAGGGATGTCGCGCGCCGCGGCCAAAACATCCACCATCGCAAACCCGTTCTCAATACTGCGTTCGCGCGCCTTCAAATAGAAGTTCACAAAAAAGAGCGCCACGGCGCCGCTGATGCCAATTTGAATCAGTTTTCGGTTATCGGCCATGCGATACTTTCAAAAGTTCCAGTCCCATCTGTTCGAAATGTTGATCAAATCCAAATATTTTTTTCAGGCCTAAGCGCTCAGCGACAGCGCACAGCGCGGCATCGAAATAGCTGAGATTTAACGGATACGGAGCACCATACAGATAGGTCGCCGCGAGCCTTTCATCTTCGGGCGTCGCGCGTACGACTTCATATTCCTCGGGAGCGGTTAAAAGAAACCTCCGCGCGGCTTCATGCCCTACGCGCGCACGAATTAAAGTATGGGATTCCGCCAGAATAAAATTAAGAAGAATCACGCGGGAAGGAGGCTTGGATAAGCCGGAAGCAATCCGTTTGGCCAGTTCGTGATGCGTATCATTGGCATTGACGAGCGCATAGATGGCGCTGGTGTCAATCAGGAATGCCATGAGCCTGATCCGCCAGAATTTCATCCAGATTGTCGGTCTTGCCGCCTTTGTAGATGCCGATTAATTTGGACATGTATTTGCCCGTATAGCGTTTATGTGGTCGTTCGGGGTGTTGGGATGCCCATTCTTTAACGATATCGCGAACCTCTGAGCTCATGGATATTCCGTCACGATCAGCCCTCTTTTTTATGGTTACGTAAAGCGGTTTTTCCAGGACCACTTGAATGCGGGGATGTTTTGTCGGCATTTTCAGTTCCTATCCTGAGTGTAGCAGAAGTGGTGCACCGATGCAATGGCAGCAACGGACACGGAATTTACGTAAATCCCGTGCTCTCTACTGCAGGTAGTTCCGCCGCGCGACGGCCATCCCGCGGACGATGAATTTGTAGGGCGGTCCCGTAAACCCCACCGCCGGCACCGGATCTTCCGTGCACCCGGGGGACCAGCTTGTTGATTTAAAGTTGGGCGCCATTTTATCCAGCATGGGGCCAATGATGGGGAAAGCTCCTATTTCCGCCTGCGCTGTCACGACCACATTCTTCGCCACCGCATTAGGGTCGGTATTGGAGGTGTCGTAACATCCGGTCAGTGATTTAGAATTTAATCCCGCAATCATCAGACCTGCAAAATCGGTCTGATGATTAGTAATGGGTACACTAGCGGTGGTGAGTGCAGTCGCTTCTCTTCCTACTTTTCGTGCGATGCTCCCCGCGCCATAGTTGACGACCACAAGCCCTATCCCAATCTGGACCGCCTGCAATAGTCCAAAAACCATGAGCAGGAACAACGGCAGGATTAGAATGGCCTCCGTCGTTGTGACGCCCTTCCGCTGCGATAATTTCATGCCTTGGGATAGCGTGAAATTATCGCTCAGTTTGTGGGGCTCGTGATGACGGTTGCGATGGAGGTGACTTTTGTCGTTATCGCGGTTTTTATCGGACCGTAAAAAACACCCACGGCAATAGCAACAATAACGCCGAGGATCACGATGTACTCAGTCATTCCCTGGCCCTTTTTGTTTATTTTTTTAGGTGGCTTCATATTTAGGCTCCTTATTTGAGATTATTTTTTCTGACGTAACGAAAATCATGCGACTTACAAACCGGCAAATGGTCTCATATCCTCCAGCGGCCATTGCGATGAATAGATAAAGGCAGGACGCATATGCGGTTCGCTCCCAGTAAATGGGTGTGTTCGGGTTGGCATTAAAAGGGATTGCGAGGGTGAGAAAAAAACTGGCGAACATAGCCGCAGCCGCTACGTTCGCTAATCCCCAGGAATGCGCCAGCCGGAAACCGGCCCATAACATGAGAGGGATCAGCAGAATGCCGTCGTAAAAGTGGCTGTAGGAACTTATTAAAACGCCAATCGTAAGAGCTAAAGCGCACACATTGGCATCTAATTTTTTTCGCATTCCAAACAACCATGCAATCCACGCGCCTAGAAGCATCGCAAAAGAATATTTTTTGAAGTTATTTTCTTTCCGAATCAGGGGCAGATTGCCCATAAAATTGGGGTTATCTCGCACGTTATATTTTATCAGTAGCAGTTTATCTTGGGCCGAGAAGCGGAGGGCTTGATAAATTTTGATGGGGATGGCCTGATCGTCACGATTATGAAGAAGCATGGAATGGCGTTCGATGGCGTTTTTCCAATCTCTTAAATCCGTGAAGGGACGATAGCCGCTCAAGAAAGGAGCGATGGACAGGACAGTTATTAATAGAAAGCCGGCCAGGAATCCGCCTTTGCGGGGTGTACGCATCATGAGCAATGCCAGGAAGGGCAATGAGAGGTGCGGTTTGAGCAGCAATAATCCTCCTGCCATTCCCGCCAGAAAAACAGCATTTTTTCTTTTGATAAGCCACAAGGAAAGAGTCGCGAAAAAAAATACGGGCATCGTGAGTTGATGCAACCAGAACGACCAGAACACCGGAGCAATACACGCTAATAAAAAGCACCAGACGAATTCTTCAAAATCAGGTGTTGATCCTGTGAGAAGGTCAAACCAGGCATACACAGACCATGTCAACATAAAATAACAACATAGCGACCAGAAAATAAGGGAAAATCCCCAGGGAATAAGCGAGGGAATCCACATAATAAGGAGCGCGATCGGAGGATACGCAAACCCGTAAGAGTGTGGAAATGCGGCCAAGCTATAGGGATTGAATCGTTGCTGAAATAAGTGGGTCGCTTGATAAAAAAGAGTGTAATCGCCATCATCAAAGCTCGCATGAATGAAAAGATAAAGCGATATGGCCGCAAAGATGAAAAGATGGGCTGCCGGAAATCGTTTCATGGCGTTTCCTGGGGGATGCTGCTATCTCTGTAATTCGTGACAATTTTTGCTGAGACGCCGCCGTTCTGTGACGGCCCAATCCATGTATCCATCAGAAAAATTCCCAAAATCGTCAAGAGGCCTAAAATCAGCGTAAACTCCGTGATAGCCTGCCCTTTTCGGTTTACCATCGCGCTTTCACCGTGATGGTGTGGCTGATTCCCAGGGCGCCGAAGGGGGCCATGGCATAGTCAATCCCCAGCAATACCGCGGATTGCAGAATGGGGGGACGATAGTTGAACCCGGCGCCCATCGTCAACCCGGCAATGCTGGCGCTGCGTAGAAAAGTGATCTGGCTGTCTTCGGAGTCGTCCAAGGGATCATGCGTGGAGTATCCCAGGCGCACAGCGGCGCCGTCCCATTCCTGGATCCGGTATTCACCGCTGAAGCTGGCGCGCAGCGGCGCGTTGTCGGAATAATTGACGGCAAGGGCGGGGTAAAAACTTTTATTGAAAAAACCGTAGCTGGCGCCGGCGACAATCTCGCGGGCAAAATTGGCTTTTGAGGATGCCAGATTGCGCGCCGTCAATCCGAACTGCAGATTGTCCAGCGCTGAACCCATGACGCCCAAGTCAAAGGCCGGATTCTGATAGCCTTGATCGGCAATTTTTTCTTCTACAATTTTCACGTCCGCACCCACGGACAAGTCCAGCGCGTCTCCTTCCTTGTGATCCAGAAATTTGCGTCCATAACCCACGGTGCCGACAAGATCGTAAAACGTAAAATCGCCTGTGGGATTCCCGAGCGTGTCGCGTCCATCGAGGCTGCCGGCGGTGAGGTAAAATGCACTGGCGGCTAGGCCGCTGTTGTCCCCCATGGGATAGGCAAAGCCCATGTCATTGAAGCGCACGCTCTGGTAATACTCCACATCGGTACCCGTGACTTCTTTGTGTTCCAGTGTGTTCAATCCCGCCGGATTCCACCGCAGCGCATCCACGCCTTCCGCGGTGGAAACCACCGAATCGCCCAACGCCACGCCGCGCGCATCCGTCGCTAAATCTAGAAAATCACCGTTTTTGGTGCCGGAATTGCTGCTGATGGCGGTGCAGGGGGCAGGGTAGAGAGTGAGGAGGGTAATGAGGGTTAGGAGGGTTGAGAAACAAAATCTGTTACCCTCAATGCTTCTTACGCTCCGCACTCTCCTCACCCTCCTCACCCTCCTCACGCTCATCACGCTCATCACGCTCATCACGGTCGTCATCGAATGACCGCCAGCTTCTTCGTGATCTCAATCACGCCCTGCGGATCATTCTCGCGCATCACATAAAAATAAAGGCCGCGGCCCACCTTGTTGCCTGATTGATTGGTGGTCGGCCAGGGGAAATTCTGGATCACGCCGGTGGGAACGCTGCCAAAATTTTTGTCGAGCACGAGCGTTCCCGTGATGGTGTAAATGCGCAGGGTAATTGTCGCCCCATCCCGTACGGCCTGAAATTGAAAAATACCCTGTCCATCCCGAATTGGATTGGGATAGACGAAGGCGCTGGTGTCGAAAAGCGTTTTCGGATCCAGGCCCGCGCCGGACAGTGAACCGACTGAAATCGTTTGCGTGGCCGGAAGTGCGGAACTGTTCGTGATCAGCGGGTCTGTGGCGTTAATGGTGACGGTATAATTTCCAGGCGGAACGAGCTGTCCGTTATTCCCCGTGCCATCCCAGGTGACCGTCTGCGTGGAAACCGTTTCGGCGACCTGCAGTTTGTTGGACAAAAGCGTCCGTTCCAGCGTCGTACCGCTAGAAATGGTAATCGATACGTTGGCCTGCTTCGCCAAAGCGTAGCCAATCGTATAAGGAAAGGTCGCCAGCCCGTTCGAATCAAAACTAGGCGTCACGGAAACACTGTGGATATCGACGGAATTTAAGCTGACGAGGGGCGTTGCCGTAAAGACAGGGCTGGACGCGGATGTGGTCGAGAGCGTGGCCGTAAATTGATAGAGGCCGTCAATGCGTCCTAGCGCGCCATTGATCAGCCATAAACCGTTCCAGAAAATCGACTGCGGCGTTCCTACTTGCGCGGCCGTAAATGGCAAGGTGAGAGAGGCGACCTGGGTTCCCGCATCGCCAAAGTTCTGGATGCCTCCCGCAATCGCGATCTGTACCTGGCCGGGCGCGTCGACGGTCACGGTCACTGTGGTTCCGTTAGGAAGGCCGCCTTGCTCATAAGTCACATTAGTGCCTGAAAGCGTGACGGCCGTGACATTGAGGGCCTGCGCTGCGGATGGCAGAAGAGACAAAACGCCAAAAAGGCCGGCGGCAACAAAGGCTTCGCGCCAGCGCCAGGTAAAAAGGGCCATGCGGCGGCTGATCAGCTTTCGCGCCGCGGATTTGAGTCGTTTACGCAAGATTTTCCTCTTTAGTCTCATAGTCTCCCAAACCTTTAGGCCCCACGAATCGTGGGACTTTACACCCAAAAGTATAAGGGTCTTTTGTTACGCCAACGTGAACGCCGGATGAATTATAAGTTAAATTTTTAAAGCGCTAATTCGTAACGTTCGCGTAATACTATTTTGTTACATAAAGGATAGGATGAGGCGCATGCGAGAACATCAGCGGGGGCAGTTTATCCCCATGGCCGCCATGGTCATGCTGTCGGTGACCGTTTTTATGGTGGGCATTGTCAACGTCTACCGCATCTCCCGCGCCAAACTCAAAGCGCAGAACCTGGCCGACGCCGTCGCGCTCTATATTGCAAGCCAGATGACCCAGTCCATGAACCATGTGGCCGATCGTAATGAGTGGATGAATATTCTCTATGCCAACCCCAATGATCCGAATTCGACGTCCGCCAGTTCAGATCCGTGCGTCGTCCCTAAAAATAGTCCTCCCGGGCTAGGTTGTTTTGCCTCAGGCCGTGCCAACAGCGGACAGTACGAATACGTGTTCAGCAATTTGCAGACGGTTCAAGATTATGCACGGCTGGTTCAAACGATTAATCAAATCCAGACTCTTTTTATGAATTCTTACAATATGCTACTGGGCGCGAATGGCATTGTTTCTCCATCCAATGGGCAGTCTTCTTTGAAGGAAAACCTTTTACGCAATATTCCTGCGTTGAATGATCAGGGTGTGCAGCTTGTTGTTTTTAATTCGGGGCAGACAAGAAGCAATGCGGAATCTAGTGCGGCACAAATGAGTAATACACCCAATCCAGGTCCCGGTCCTAATTTACAGGTTAATAATCTTGATGGGATTAAATTCGCGCCCGCATCTCAGCCCGTTACCGTGAAGTATTACACGGGCAATGCTATTACGGGTTTCCATAAAACACCGACAACTTTATCTGCAGCCCTGGGATCTCCAGTGGGTGGTATGGATTTTCAAACGGGGAGCGCTGCTCTCAGTGGAACAGTGGGATCGTCAAACACAAACCCGACAATGGGCGCTGGCGCGATCGTTACGCTTGCAGTTACGCTTACGGGATTGGGATCCACTCAGGTGCAGGCCCGATCCATCGCTTACGTTGTATCGAGCGCAGGTAATGTGGCTTACGATACTCAGGGCCGCGCGAGCCCTACGTATTGGGTAAAATTAGGGAAGCCCATATGAAGAAAACCTTACGCTCTATCTCCGGCCAGGGCACGACCGAAATGGTGTTTTTGATTCCGCTCTTTGTAGTCCTGGGTGCGGGCGCTATTTTTGTCTCGTACATGTGCTGGCAGGGTGTTAAAGCGCAAGAGGCTGCGAATGTCGCTGCGCGGATCGCGGGCCAGGAGACGGTTGGCGGCGCGCAGGACTATTCGACGCTCTTACGGGATAACGGACTAGTGACTTCCGTTGGCGTGAATACGGCGGGCGATCCTGATCCTTCATCCTGTACGCAAGCGAATTCGGCCCAAATGCAAGCCTGTCTGGATAATCTTTTGAAGACCAATGGAGGATCAGGCTCAACAGTGGGGAACAATGGAACTAAAACGCCCGCGAACGGCGGTTCCGGCGTGTACTGGAGCTATCGCAAACTGGTTTATGCTCTTTTTTCTACTGGCGAGCAGAAAAATCTCTTTGTTCCGACGCCGGTAACCCGGGGCGGCGAGTCAGAAGTCACAGTGGCGCGCGTGATGCGCCCGCCCAAAATTTTCGGCTGGCAACCCCCGATTGTCTCGATCGAAGCAAAAGCCTACGGCGGTGAAGATACCTATATGTATTCCCTGCCGCGTTGGGGAGAGACCAGTAGCAATGGCGCTAGCGGGGGCGTGCCATATTGGGAAACACTCTTTAAAAACAACGCCAACCTCAAAGCAAACACCGATAACCAGTAAACATTCAGCATTGAGAGTGACGTAACTCTGCCGTAACACAATTCCGCTATATTTAGTGTGTGTTCCGTGACTTTTTCAAATCGCAGGACCCATGTAAAACCTGGGCCGGAAAGGCGCTCATTTTATGGCCCTGTGGCTCATGGGCCAATTCCGCAAGATCGAGTATTCTTATGGCGATGAAACAAAATCTCTCGGGAGGGGATTTTGAATTGGTTTCTTATGACTAAAACGAGCGGTCTCCATCGGACGTCGAACATCGATCATCGTGCTTCGTCACGACTTCTGATTTTTGCCGTAAAATCCCTCGCTCTCACGCTTTCGCTCTCCATCATTCTCACAATGCCTGGCACAACGGCCTGGGCGGACGATTCCGCAGCCGCAGCAGCGCCGACAATTAGTGCCACTCTACAGCAGAAATACAGCAATGAAGTTAATTTCACCGGAAAACAGCCAGGCGCTTACATCCCCATAATGCCCGCTGCATCCCAGGTCGGGACTTCAGCTACCGTTCAGACAGCTACGGCATTATTTAAGCTTGCCGCTAAGGGTGCGCAAATGGCCTTCGATCCCGGGCTCAGCCCAGCGCAACTAGCCGCCAAAACGCAAATGTTAGCTTCGGTAGGCAGTCATGACGTCACGCCAATGGTGAATGGGAGTTATGTCAATCCCACAGGCGGCTCTGGGGCATTGGATGCGAATTCAATCTCAGGAATGGCTATCCGCAATGCAAGCGATTTGCTCCTCGGTTCTGATGGAACAACTATTGATAATGGTGCGTGGGGTACAACGGTGGGTAGTGGTGTCGGAAATTCTGCGCAAATTTCACAATCCGGTCAAACTCAAACAACGACGTATACGCCTGGAGATTTAAGCAACGTTCCAACGGTTGATGTGAGTGAAAAACAATTGAATCTTTTATTAAACGGAGACGGAAAACCCCTGGGGACAAAGGATAAGACGTATGGCATCGACCAGCTTGATCAAGCGACTGTAGATAAAGCCAGTGGTCTCTATGTTCAGTATCAATCGCAGTATGAATTTTTAAACGATCAGTATTGGGCGTTAAAAGCAACAATCAGCTCGGAAACAGTAACACGTTCAAAACTTATTAATGATGTGAATACATATTACTCGACGGGGGAGTCAATCCCAGAGAGTGTTCAAGACGCTAAAGATCAAATCCAAAAACTAACCACCCAGCTTAATACTCAAACCAGTCAATTGGCCGAGTTGGGGCAGTCAAGGGACAAGGCGCAAGCTGTCGCGCAAACGATGACGAATTGGCTGGATTGGGCTAAAAAAGAATCCAGTAGTAATTCAAAGCTTGATTTTAATACTTACGTGCCCGATCCGAACCACCCCAGCGACAGAGAAAATATTCACGATGCAATCGAGCAGAAAAGAACTGACATGCACAATAAAAAAGGAACAGATGAAACAATAAATTTAGGCTTCATTGATAAGCACGCTATGGCGATAGCGGGGATAGGAACCGCTCTACTCATTGTCGCTATGGTGGCGACTTTGCCTGTCTCTGCTACGGTGCTCGCGGTAGGAGGCACTGTGGCTGTGCTCGGCGGAGGGGCATTAGGGGCTGTTGCAGATGCCCAACGAAACGGTTTGGTTGAAAGTCGAAATGAATTAGCAAGTACGAAAAGTTTTGTTGAGCTGGGCGATAAAGTGAAACAGTTCGGTAATGCCAAATCAGAGCTCGATCAAGCACAAGGAGGAATCAATCGCGCATCGGATGCGCAAGATCAAGCCATTATCCAGCAGTATGCACTAGGGGGGGAGCGCGCGCAGGCATTTAAAAAACAAATTGATGCGAAAACAGCGCTCTTGGGAGATAAGCAACGCCTCGATAAATTAATTTCCGATGTAAAGGCTCTCTCATCTAATCCGAATTGGCGAAACGGTCTTGTTCAAATCGTCAAAGAATTAGGCGATAAAAAATTCGCCGATCAAATGCAGAAATTATCTCCCTACATTAAGATTGATGATGCGGTTAAAATGCTTCAAGGTTATGGTTCCGCAGCCATTGTAAATCAGGCAAAGTCCCTATTGATTTCGGGAGAGAAAGTAAATCAGGGGCTTGATGGACAGCTCAACTCGCTCCAAGACAACGTGAAAATAGCGAGAAACGCTTATGCCCTTGCCACGATTGATATAGCGAATCAAGCGCGAAATTTCTCTGGCCGTTCAACGGATAATCCTTATTTGGCGGCGCTTGTGGCTCAGGGATCCTCCGCATTCGATAGGGAGACAGGTTCCTTATTAGATAACCAAACTATAGGGAATTATATTTCGGATCCAGAAGCCGCCGGCCATCATGCCTATACTGATTATGCAAATGGGTTAGGGAATGCCTATGGGTTTGTGTACGATCGGGTTCTAGCGCCGATTAATGCCATCCAAAATGCTTATGGCGCATCTTTTTCACAATATCCTTCGTTAGATAATAACATCGTTACATCTTCTCTTGGACATATCGGAAATGCAGCTTTAGCCGGTTTTGATTCTGCAATTGGGACGGGATTTTCGTTTTTAACTGATATCCCGAGAGTCGTGGTGGGCGCAGGATCCTTTGTTGTTGGTTCTATCCCGAGTTTGTTCGGGGGTGAAGACTGGGAAAATTGGAAAATTGCCGGCCTTAACCAAATCGACAATTCGATTGCCGTTAAACTTTTTGCCGGTTCGGATTCTCAACTTGTCCGACGGTACTACAACGGTTCTGACGGAGGCAGTCTTTCGGATTTATTTAGTAGTAAACCGATTTCACTCGGATCTTTTGACGCACGTTATGATAGTAATGGGAATTTTGTCGGGTTGCAAACCGGCAATGATTATTTGAATTGGTATTTGTCCCAGGGAATGGAAAAAGAATTCGCAGCGAACCGTCCGGTGGATAGCTATGCAGATGTGCTTTCAGAAGTTGATGTGAAAAAGAATGCGGCTTGGCTCGGTTCGGATTCGATCGCGGCGTTTCGTCAGGGGGACTTGGCCACGGCGCTTGCAAAAGGAGCCAATGGCGTTCTCGCTGTTGCAGGTCAGACGTATGTGGACATGGCCGCCTTTGGTGGTTTGAACAGTGTGCTTGCCACTGTCGATCAAAAGATTTTGCGTGAGACGTTGCAATACGCGTTAGTCAAAATTCCCGGCTACCAATTTTCATTCAATGTGGCAAACGATCTCTCCAGTCTTGCTTCTGGAAATACTGAGCGAATGGGTGAAGGGATGGTCGATCTCGGGGGGCTTTTCTTAGGATCCGCGGGGTTGGCCAGCACGCATGCTGCGTCCGAGGCCTCAGGGGCTTGGAATACGACAAAAGCGTTTGCCGCCGATTTACTGCCACACTTCACAGATGATGGCTTTAAAATTGGAAGTATTATCGGTGAAACAGCCAAGATGGGTATACAAGGCGCTTTCGCCTTAGTGGGCGGTGGACTGGGCGCAGTGATGGGCGGCCAAGGAATAGAAGACATCGCTAAAGCTTATGGAGCTTATGCCCAGAAACAGGCAATTCAATTGGTGGATAACGGGATGCCCGCCGTGGATATCTCAGGCCCTTCCATCGATAGCACCAATCATGATACGGATATTTTTGGATATTTGAAGTCTCTCGGGCAGCGTATCGGAGAATGGGCACGATCTAGTTTGCCGCAAACCCCCGACCTTCAAGCTGCTTTGGCTAATGGCGGCAGTATGCCGGTTGATTTTTCAGAACCACTTCAATTAGCGGAAACACCTAACACGACGAATCTTCCCGAATCTAATGGGAGCGGCACGCCCGAACTCACACCACGGGCGGCAAACTCTTCGACTGGGGAAAATGCAGCTTCCCGGCAAATTTACGAACAGATTGCCCAGAAAATTGATGGCCCCAATATTCTTGAGCAAATTGCGGGTGCGCGCAAGCTGTCTGCCAATCAGATTCAAACGATAGCTACGAATATTAACCAACTTCAAGGTGCGATGGGCATTTTGAACCGCGATTATAATTCGACACTTGATCAACCCGGGATCAACACTGCAAAGCCAGATCCTGTGTCAATACAGGAAGCGCGCGCATTTCTTGATTACGCCAAAGGTAATGGAAAATTAGCAATAGATGATGATGGGAATGTGACTTTGGGCGGCCAAAAGCTGAGTCCAGCGATGGCCAAATCTCCGTTGGTTCAAGAAGCCTTGGCTGAGCAAAAATCCGGAACGTCGGCACCCCAAACAGACATCGTGCGTTCTGATCTGCAGGCTCAGCATGACACGCATTCGGCCAATGTTCTCGGTAAAGATATTGTATCGCCGGAGCAAGTAAGTTCCGCACAAGGCCTTGTTACCAATGCGGAGGCAAATCGAGATTTGGCGCGGCTGCAAGGGGATCCGCTCAAAATTCGGGCCGCTGATCTGGATGTCACGCGCGCTAAGATTAATGCCACTGACGCGATTGCCGAATTTGCAAGATTCCAGGCGAAAGGGAGCACTAGTGCTCAGGAATTGGACGCACGGCTTGAAGGCCTCAAATGGCGAATTAAGCTAGCACAAAGCACGGGTCAAGATCCATATGTGATAGATACGTTCAAACAAGAAGCCGCGACATTAGCATCGGAACGTCAAGGTCTGAACGTAAAGGAAGAGCAAGGTAAGGTCGACGCTCTTGAAAGTACAACCCAGAAACTTATGTCGACGCGCGACCAAACGCAAGATACGGTGATTCCTATTGCGGAACTGGGACAACAAATCACCGAGCTGAAAGCGCAAATAAAGGAAGCCACGGATCAAGGCGCAACACCTTCGACAGAACTTACGGATCGGCTAGCGGAGCTGACAAAAACCCAAGCCGATAGGATCGATGCAGCGAAAAATAAACTTGGGCTTTCCGCTGATGATCCGCTGGCAAAAACACTGGATGCACTGACTAATACTGTGCGGCCGCAAGATGTGGCTTCCTTGCGGGATGACGTTGCCATGCTCAATGAGCGCATGGGGCGTGTCGATGCGGAAAAGACGGCGGCTGCCACGAGTTTGCAACTCGCCCAGCATCTTGAGAAAGTGCTCACGTTGCAGGCAGATCCGAATGCGAATGAGGATGAATTAACGAAGGCGCAGGACACGCTACAACAGGCGCGTGCCCAACAACAACTTGCGGATGTAAAAGAAAGCGCGACAAAACGCACAGCCGGGTTAGAACAGCAAAAAGATCAACTACAAGCTGTCTCTACACGCATTAATAAGATTCAAGATCGCCTTGGTGAGATCGATGAAGAAAACGCTCAAGCGGAGAAAGCGGGCCAGGCTATCTCCAAAAATTTGCAAGCAGAAGAAGCGGCATTGCATGCGGAGTTGCGTGCCTATCGTACGAATGAAACCGTATGGACAGACGCTACTGTTCAACAAACAATGGCAAACTGGCAGGAGAAGCTCGAAAATACAACAGCTGCTCCTAATTTGGTAGATGGGAATGTGGCGGTCGACTTGGCGCGGGCCGCTATTGAATCCCAGCTGACACATCTTGACTATCATTTGGATGTTATCAGGGAGAGCGCAGCATTTCGTGAAGCGCAATTATCAGATCCAACGTTAGACATCACAACACTCGAGAAAAAACAGCAAGCTCTTCTAGTTGCACGTGATCAGAAGCTTCAGGACATTTCCAATGGTGCGCAACTATCCGCTGACGCTCTGTCAAAATCGGAACGTAGTTTGGCGTCACGCGAAATATCGGCTTGGACGTCTGAGCGTAGCGCGGAGACCATGCAATATGATGGCGTAGATATCGGCAATATGTCCTATTTCCAAGCGGTCGCCGAGGGTGTCCTGCAGCGTACATTCGTCGATCAAGGGATTGGCACGGGCCTTTTGGACAGTCTCAAGGCATTGTGGAACAAGTCCGATATTTTGGATCGTGCAAAACAAGACGCGCATGAGCAAATTTCGTTGGCGGATATCGTGTCACGCTTGCCGGAACCAGTGCAACGTCTGACAGAGCCCTTACGGTCCATGTTTATAGGTGAGCCGCTCTTCCAATTAGTCTATGAGAAACCAGATACTGAAAAGAACCCCAACGCCTTAACCGATGCCACAGTCACGGCGAAGCTTAAATTAGCTTTTACACCTAAAGCCGAAGCTGAAATGGCGAAAAACGAAGACTTGCGGAAGCAACTTGAAACATTGCGAGATAACATTCAAACGGGATTGGACCGGATTGCTAAAACCACTGGCTATACCCTCTTACATGGCCAAGTCATGAACCTGTTGCAAGCCGTGGCGACCGGCCGCACCTTTACAATCGCACCGACAGGAACCGGGAAAACAAAAGTTCTCACCTTCGGTGACGCATATCTCATGAAGCAAATTTATGGCAAAAACATGGGTAAGGTGACCGTGGCGATGCCCGACGTTAACTTAATGGGTCAAGCGCTTAAAGACGTGAAATCGCTCTATCAAAAAGTCGGCTGGAACGTTGAGAGTGTGACAGGCGAGGATTTTGCGAATGGGTCCGCCTTAGGAAAAATTCAGCGTGCGGATGTTGTTTTCACCACGCGTCAGACGCTGCAGGAATTGCATATGGAGGTCACTGGAAACGGCGAAGTCTCCGGCGATAAAGCCGAAGCCTACAGACTTCTCACGGATAAAGGGTTGTTGATGCAGGATGAAGCCCACCAGTTGCGGTTAGTGGATCTCATTCAGGGCGGTAATCCCGACATATTGAGAGACGCCAGTAAAAGCACCTATGACGCTCTTGTTCGCGTGGACGGTGTCCTGCGAAACATCTATGAAAATGGAGTCGTCGATAAAGATGGCCAAACCGTTAAAACGTGGAACGACTACGAGGAGTTTTATCACAACTATCTCAATGACTCAAAAAATGGCTTTATCGAAAACAACGAATTTACCGATAAATTTTTGAAAGAAGTCTATGCCCCTAGGATCGCAACGGATACGGGCACAAACCTTGATAGCGTTTTAGATCGCTTACGTAATGGAACGGATGCTGATTCGAACCGTGACAAACTGGCATTACGTGCTTTTGCTGAGGCCATCACCGCGGGTCATGCGGTTGAAGGCGGATATGGCCTGGATCGAGATGAGAAGACGAGGGAAGTTTTAAGTTCAGCGATTAAACCGATTTCTTTAGGTAAGGAAGCCAGAAACATGTTCTTTGGCGATAAATGGCAGGCTGGTGCGCGACAAATAGTCGGAGCGCGAGCACTCGCTGCGCGCGGACTCCTTGACTTGCATGGTGAAATGTCGGCTGAAGACTTACTGAAATATGCCAAAACAAACGGCAGTTCAGCCCGTGTCACAGATGTTGGCCCGACTTCCATGTTTACTTACATCGTCCAATTCACGGGAACCCCGGGCGAAGTCATGCATCGTGAAGCGTTGACTCACGGTCTTTTCACCCCTGCAGATGTAGGCGACAAGCCGACATTGAAATATGGCGAAAACGGCATGAACAAGATACGCACAACGGATCAAGAGGCTACAACCGAGTTCGTTACGGGTAAAAAGAATATTAAAGATTTTGGCGATTATTTGGCGACGCAAGTTAGCGATGAAAGACCGTGGTTGATTGTACCCGTGGAGTCATCCAAGATCCATGGTTTCGAAGTTTCCGAGCTTGCGAAAACGGATGGGTTTAAAAATCAAATTGTTCTGGTTCAGAGAGGTCCTAGCGTCGATGTTTACGAGTATAAAAATAGTCAATGGGTCGTGAATAAGGATTTGAAATCAGACGATATTGCCAATTTCTTCAAAGAAGATGAAGCCCAGAAATATTATTTGAATGGCCAAACGTTGGGTGCTGATGGCCGAGTGGATGGCAAAGGGATCGTTGTTATCTTAGATGGTCCAGGTTCCACCGGAACAGACATTCAATTCAAATTTATGAAAGTTGGGGAGGCGATTGAGAGTCTGAAGCGTCTGGTGAATGATCCATCAGATTCATCGATTACGGAGGAAGATCGAAAGAATTTTGCTTTAGATCCTGGCACGCGAAACGCGCTTGAATCGGCAGAAGACACACCTGCGATTCAGCGGCGATTGAATGAACTTCAAGTGGCGGAAACATTAAGTCGTATCGTTCAGGGTCGATATGTTTCCGATGAGATGCTGTCTGAGACGAAAGGCATTTTGCAGAGCTGGGTGGATACGCAAGATCCGGTGTATCAGGCGCATGCGCAAAATATTTTGGACGCCATGGGTAAAGCCAGTTTCGAAAACGGCCTTACAAGTGCGCGCGAAACTGTCCCCGATATTGCGGCAAAAATAACCCCGCTTGCACGTGAAGTGTTCCGTAGTGTTTTCCAAGACTATTTAAAAAGTGGCCCCAAATTTATCACAGCCACAGGTTCTGAGACCAATGATCGCGGTGGCGTGCAGGCGCCCGGACGTGATCGTGGATTGGGTACGGTCGCAGCTTTCGGTTATCACGACAAGGCCATTGTGCCGATTGGTGAAGGTTTAGCGGAAACGGCTGAACAGCATATCGCTACGCTTGAAGAAAAAGGCGAAAAACAGAACAAAGACGTGATGTACCGCGGAGTCTCCGGTGATCTCACGCAAATGAAATTCTCGGATTTAAGTTATATCGTCAAAAATGAGCAGACGCGCTTACGCGCAGCGCTTGAACAGGCCCGCGCTGTCGGGCTCTGGGATGGAAATTTGCAGCAAGGGTTGGCGAACACAGCGGAGAATGTCATCCAACAAGCTGGAAGCCAGCGGAGCGTCATTCTTGACAACCTCAAAGAGGCCAAGCGTGGATTGGATGAGATTCTTCAAGCGCAACGGGAATTTGAACGCAAAGTCGAAGAAGCAACGGTCACCTTGGGCCAGAAAAGCAATGCCACGGCTGCGGCCTCATTAGAAGGCGATGTGACGCGATTGCAAGAGGACTTTAAACGCGTTACCGCGGATCGGACGAAATATTTTTCCAAAGCCAGCCAAGAGTTTGTGGAGTCTAAGAACGCGCATCCCGTGAAGCTCACGTTTAGCGAATCCGGCAAAGGCATTTCTCGAGTGCAATTCGAAGGCATGAGTGATTCGGAGCGCCAGGCAGCCTTGGCCGGCGGCGAAGGCCGCGGCTTCTTGGGGCTGTCGTTTGAACAGGCGGTCACGAATTTAGGCCGGCTAGAGCGTAACGCCTTGGATTTTGAGATTACCGCGCCGCGCAGTACGGCAGTGACCATTGCCGAAACTAAGGTCGGACGCGCCGTCGAGCAAATGCGCGCGGCGGCCGAGGGTACACAGGGCCTTTCCGATAGTGAATTGCTGGATGTCAAGCGCGCGGCTGACCGTGCGGGTCGCTCGCCGGATACCAGCATAACGCCTTCCCCGGCCGTGGCTTTGGTGGCGGCAGTCGGCAATTCTCCAGCAGCAATTCGGCAGGCATTAAAAATAGCCGCGAATGTATCAACAGTCGTGACACCAGAGACTGCTGCCGCTTTAGGCGCATCGAGCACTTTCGGTCAGGCACGCAGCGCTTGGCGTGGGTTCGTGCAAGATTATAAGGAGACACGCTCCGGAATGGATCCGGAGACCAGTTGGAAGCCATTCAAAGTCGTCGTCAGCGCAATGAGCCAAGTAAATCTTAGAAATCTTTCTGATTCCACTCGATTTGCGTTAGCATTCACGGCCTACCACGGTGTCGCGACTTCCGTCGCAACAGCCGACGAATTGCAAAACAATGCGATTGCCAATTTAGCGATACTCACAGCCAGAAATCTCGCCATGCAAAATCCTGGGAATGCGCAGTTTCCAGCATCTTTCGCTCAGCAAAAAACACAAGCTGAATCGGCGGAGGTGCGTGCGCATGAGGAAGCGACATTAACGGCGATGCACAAGGGCAATAATACGCGATCTGGCGACCAGACGGTTGAAGACGACGGCGGACGTGTTATTACGGCGCAGCGCAACGGACGCACGACGATTCGCGTGGATGTTGAGAATCTTAATGAGGATATGGGGATTCATCTGGCCCGCGCGCTGGAACATGCGGTTCAAGGGAATCGGTTGGCGGCGCATCTTGATTTGCCGGTGGGGGATTCGCTGGTCAAGGTTTATGTGCAGCTTCCTGAAGATCCGCAAGCGGCGGAACAGGTGCGGCAGGCCGTCAAGAAGGCCATTGGCGACGGCGCGTCGCTTCAATTTGTGACGGCCGATAATAAAGTGTATGGCGTTGACCAGACCGCGGAGCAAGCGGAGCATTTGGGCATGGATGAAGTTCATCAAGTGCCCGTGGCCTCATCCAACTTCACGCCACGGCTTAAAGCCGCGGCCGCTAAAACGTATGGTGCGCGCGAGGCCAATGCATTCGATCTGGGACGGGTCGTGACGCTCCAGCGCGAAGTCGCCGGTTTGCGGCGGGCGGCGCGTAATAACAATCAATTATTGAAGCAGCAGTGGGATGAGCTCAAGGCGCAGGGCATGTCCGACGCGGATATCCAGACCAAACTCAAGGATGATCTAGCCGCGTCCGAGATGGCGCATCAACAATTGGAATCAAAGCAGGCCGAGCTCGCGACGGAAACCAAACGTCTGGCCGCGAATGCGCCGGCGCTGCATCGCGCGGCGGTGTCGGGATTACTGGATGTGGATCCTAAAATCGTGGATGTTCTCGCGGCGTTGAAAGACGGTAATTCCAATCCCCTGGAAGCGCTGGGCAAGTTGTCCGATGCGACTCAAAGCGATTTGGCGCGCGAGCATCTGAAGCGGGCCGGTGGCAATGTTTACAAAGCGGTTGCTAACGGCGCGGCCATCCATTTCTCGCCCGCAGAGGCCGCACCGGAAACGACGTTAGACGCTTTCACGATGGCCTACCAAGCGGTTGTCGTGGCCGAAGGACATGCGACGGATTCGGATCTTATGGGCCTGCTTGACCAACTCAAGACGGATCCCGCATTTACGCAGCCCCACAGCCCAGCCAGTTTAAAAACTTTGTCATTGACATTAATGCAGGTTGTGGTCCAAATGAAACAACATGACCCCGCGCGCGGACAGGTTTTAGAACGCGATATCGCATTGGCCCTCCAAGTGGCCTTCAGGACGCAGCGCTCCGCTTCTCCGTATGCCATACGCGGCGGCGTACTGCAGGTTTTGAACGTGATGACCGCAAATCGGGATGCCTTGGGCAACGATGTTCTCGCGATGCTCGTGCCCGACGACGCGTTGATGGACGCGCTAAATTTATGGAACGAAATCTCGAAAATATTGCCGGGCGCGGCGCCGGCCAACTTCATGATTGTCACGCAGAGCGAACAGCGGGCCTATCATGCCGCTTTGGAAGACGCGCGCACCGCGGAAGTCGATCGCGTTCTGGCGAGCCTCTCGCCCGTGTTCAAGCCGCAGGAAGCATTCGCATCCACGATGAAAACCTCGGGTCTTATTGCTTATGCGGTTGGAGTCGCCGTAAGCATGACCCCGCTAGGGCGTATAGGAGCAATCGTTGCTCAAGTGTTTGGCACGCCGCTCGTAAACAAGCTGCTCGGCGGTAAACCGGGCCCGAAATTCGATTTGAAGAGCGCCATGAAGAATGCATCCAGTCTGATGGGTGATTCCTTCGGGATATCGAACGCCGCCAGATACGGCATCTTGTTCGCGGTTGTGTTGACGATTATTGCGGCATCAAGTTTTGTGGCGAGCATGGGCGCGCTTGCCGGATCGATCGTTGGTTTTGTGACATTGGTGAAAGCGGCCGCCGGCATGGCTGGTTTGATTTATTCCGTCGCTCTCAAGGCGTCGCTTGCGGCACGCGTGGCGGACTTTGTCTATAGCGCCTATCAGTTCAAGAAGGTGCGTTTTGCGGAGACGGTTTCTCCGACGACGCAAGCGCAACCCCAGACTCAAGCTGCCGATGTTGTTGATCCTTCCATCACCGCGTTGGTTCCCGCGCAGAGCGTCGATCTCGCGCGTCCGAACCCCGTCATTAAAGGCTTATTGCCCGCTCCTGAGGATGTCCCGCCTTTGATTGCGGCGCCTGATGCAGACGGCAATTCCGGTTTGTTAGAACCGCCGGCCATCCCGTCGATGCAGTGGCTTATTCCGCGCTGGGCCAGTTTAAAATCTGTCGCCGCAAGCGCGATGGGTCTTGTTTATCTTCTCATTCTGATTTCCGCGGCGCCGACGGACGCGAATGCCGCGCTGCACGCGGCAGCGCTTTTCCATAGCCCACTTGCCGCTTTTATGACCGTTATCCTCGCCGCCTATGCGGGCATAAAATATTTCCACAGCGACCTGCCCGGCGCACGGCAGTTTCGTGATGCAGGCTCTTCTTCAGCCGAGTATATCCGCAGCATGAAGCCCATGTTGTTGTCCGCCTGATTTTTTCACTTTCGCGGAGAGAGCCCTGACCCCGGTTCTCTCCGCAATTTTTGTAACTAAACCCAAAAAGACGACCATTTTTAGCTCTGTTTTATCACTGAAAAACGTTACACGCCCGTAACATCCATCCGCTAAAACTAGAGTAGACGTCTAGGCCCCGCGGCCCATGAAAATTCTGGGCCGGATGGAACAAATTTAGGGCAACGCGCCCTATTGGGTCATTGCATCAAACTACGTATCTTTTAAGGTGAAAATGCACAAAAGATCTTCACGCTTTTCGCTGATCCCTCTGCCTCTGGTGCGCTTTATCGCATCGGTGCTGGTGCCGTCCCTGCTTACCGGCGATCCAGCCTTCGCTTCCGGCGTTTCCGATTTTCTAACCGTTAATTTTTCCAGCGATTTACAAAATCTCACCATCCCCTCACGACTGGGTGCTGTCACGGATAAGTGGACGCCGTCAACGAACGGTAAGGAAGTAAGAAGGTTAGGAGGTCGGGGAGTAACTTCCTCACCTTCTCACTCCCTCACCTCCTCACGGGCGTTCGTTGTGTTAATCCAAGACCTTCACGCCAACATCGGC